>JGI24159J19872_10001330_pt1 | contig 26818 bp, 14 predicted proteins | sample Ectturendosymbi4_FD_19872 | JGI IMG/M metagenome (IMG submission 19872)
AGGCATTATTAAGAAAAAATATGTACTTGTTTCTCGAAAGATGCAGAAGGTCTAATAACGCATGGTTGCCTGCTTTGACGCAGTCAGATTGTTTATAGTCGTCCTTATTCTTTGAACACTACAACCGCATTTTACTTTGTGAATGAGTGCTCGAACACTGCAGTGTTTGTTCGTTTGAGGGTGTGCATGTCACAACGCATTTGTACTTAATCTAGCCTTGACCAGTTTAGGGATTAGCGTCCCACTCTGCAGTAGTGTTGTACCAAGAGAACAAATAGTGTTAAGAATGCGTCTGTAAACCTGAGGCTCGGCCTCCAACACCGTTACAAAACGTTCTGTTAAGTAAATTTCTGCAGCCCGGTGTCAAGCGAAATTTCTGACCTATTATTTTTTGTCAGTTATTTTGCTTCTCAGAGTAAACGCATAACGTTTGGCGATTGGTTTATGATGTGTGTTGTGTAAATTAAAACTTTTTGGTTAGGTGTCAGATACCCACAACAAGCTACACTACGGGAATACGTAAAACCAGTCAAAAATATCGAACTTAATCTAAGACTTCAATTATTTTTCTTTTTCTAAGTGTAACATAAACCCTAACCCGACACACTTACCTAAACACGAAACCCTAAGCCCTAATCCTCAATTTTCTCAGCGTATTTTATATGTAGATTGTTGCTATGCGCATGCACGTACGGCGTGAAGTCAGAAATTTCGCTTGACACTGGTGATTCAGCCTCCAACGCTGTTGTAAAATGTTCTATTTTTATTAACCAGCGCTGTGCAGAATGTGTGTGTTTGTATACTATGGACTTCGTGTCTGCGGGCAAAAATACATTATTATTATATGTGATCATTTGCGAAGAAGTTGTACCACGGTTGGATAAGTACGATGACGTCATCGAATGAAATTTCATGAAAATTGCCCCCCTCCGAAATGAACAGCTGGTTGCAAGTATAGAGTCTGTAATTCAGTTGCAAGTAAGATTAGAAGATTTGCATTGTGGAAGTAATCTTAGTCAAGTGTAGCATTCACAAAAAATGAGTGTTAAAAGAAAACTGTCAGAGGTGTGAAAACGTGATTCTGCTTTTAAGTACTGCAATAATCGGCTTCGGCTTTTTAGGGCGGTTTTTGCCATAACTCGCGAACCACAGTTAGCAAGATCGTCAAATAAGACATTGTAAATAAAGGTTTACGAGTGATCGTTTTGATAAGCCCCAAAAAGGTATGTTTGCATTTGAAATTTTTGAGAAAAATTCAGTTTTTTTGTTTATGCGCAAGCAATTTTTGGCAATTGTCGGTTATTTTTACAAAATCGGCTCCACGCTTACCTGTCACCATTTTCGAAACACTTTTTTGGCTTGGACTCCTGGCAAGCATCACAACTAACCACAAACATCAAAAATGTCACTCATCCTTGCTTTTCGGGGAAAATGTTTGGGCGAAAAATGCATTTTTTCAAAATTTGAACAAATAGGCTACGATTTTTCAGTTTTTACGCCAAAACTTTTGCAAAAGCATTTTGAAAGTGTACCATTCGAAAGAAGGCGAAAAATCCTAAAAAAGTCAATATTTTTGATAAATGCTTTGTCAACTTTTTGTGGAATTTCTGTCAATATTTTAAATTGCCAACGATTTATTTCCTCTGTTTTTACTCGAAAATGGTAGTATTTTGTAAAACGTTAATGTCAACATGTTCTGCGAGTTTCAGATTTTTTCGTTGTATGGAACTGGTGGTATGGGCCTTTGAAGACGAAAAATAATAAAGACGTCCAAAAAAACTTTTATCCCTGGACCCCCAAAAGCATGTTAAGCTTTTTTGCCTACCATTTTAAAAAGTTTTAGATATGGTTGAATTTTGTATGCAGAACGAATTTTGTGCCGTATTTTGTTTTCTCTCCACAGGTCGTTGAATAAAACCACTGTTTTGCAGCGAGGTCACTTTTTCCCCTGCCCGACATCACAAATACGCTTTTAAGACAACAAAGGATGTGTCGTCAAAAAACTTTGCTTACAATATCTTACGTGTTGACGTAGCTTCAGCGGTTCGCGAGGTATAGGAAAAATCGCAATGAAAAGCCAAAATATTCTCTCCAGGGTCAATCAATTGTGGCACGACTTTTTTGCAAATTTGCCTACCAACTGTATTTGGTGAACTTCGGTGAATTGCCTCTGCACATCTTAAATTTGCCGGGTGTCCTAGGCAAGGTCTGTCCAGCATCCCTCCCCCCAAAAAATACCCTTTCCGTTGTACATCTGGTGTAGATAAGGACGACTTTTGCATCATGCAAATTTTTAGTTTGATACCGTGTTTATTTGAACACAAAGTTCTTCAAAATATTATCTGCACAAGTTACAGGCGTTGCAGCATTCATATAAACAAAAAATCTAGCATGGGTCTCAAAACATTGTTACAGTCCCGTTNCTACAATTTGGTATTTTAACCATCAACGAAGTTCCACATGCACAACAAACCTCTAACCTTCGCGGACATCACCAAGTCGGTTATGGTGCATAACAGTTGGAAGCTGTTTGGTTAAATAAATTAAGGTGATACGGCCAATAATTAGGAATCTACTCGTTAACTACAGTACTACTAACGCCAGTAACGCTGACTGGCCAAGAGCGACACATGGAACAGAATAGCTGATGAAACCCTAAATGCCTGCTTGAGTCTGTCGACTACCAAAATTAATGCGGACATTGACTTAATAACCAAAACCAAGAAACAATCATTTGTTTTGTTATTTTATTGGTGTGTTGTGTACCTTTTTTTGGCAGAAAATCTGTATTTTGAGTCCCAAACAATGAAACAGAAAACTTCAAAGTGAAAATTACCCTCGAATCCAACACTGCGTTACGCGTACAGCAAATATTAGGTCTGCTGAACAGCAAAACTGTTTCCTAATCGCACTGGAATTCCTCTTTTTGCGGCCCGCAAATTTTCCTCAAACCGTAATGTGGCCCTTCATGCTCGCTGTCTTGGACCACCCTGCTCTAGGCCAATGATATAGTCGAGACCGCAACCTTCGAGATTGAGACCTCGTTAAAAAACTTCGAGACCGAGACTTCATCAACAACTTCGCGACCGAGACTTCATCAAAAATTCCGAGACCGAGGCTCGAGACTTGAAATTCTAGGCCGAGATTCGAGACTTCGGAATTGTGGATTTTTCCGAAATTGTCATCACCACTTCCAAGATGATTTTTTCGAATTTCTGGCATTGTTCGACCTGTTTTGGTTGTTTCTTACCTGTAATTACAACAGAGAAAAAACTCGTTGAATTATAGTAATTTTACTAAGCCATATCCTTGCATTAGTCTATTCGAAGTCTCAATAGGCTTGTGACTGACTAACTGAGACCTGTAGCCTTCGAGACTGTGACCGAGACTCGCAAAAGTGAATCTCGAGACTCCATCACTGTTTCAGGCTATTCCTAACAATGACACTGCTTTCTTGCGAGTTCACAGTATAAGAGCGAGGGAGATAATTTAATTGTGTTAATAAGGTTGTATGAAGTGTTTTCAATGTAGCCTATGTGACGTTGTATGTGTAGGCTAATAACTAAGTGAAAAGATAAAAGTAATTGTTCTTGTTTCATTGTGCTTGTGTCTAAAGCACAAAGCGTTCAATGAAAAAGTTAAACAAGACTTGGTTCACGTTAGAGATGAAAGCGTTGAACCAGATTTGATTCAGGTAACAACCATGGGTGGCGGAACCTTCTTCAAAGTGGGGGGGGGCACAAGTGCACGTTGAAAAGAAATTATAGCAAATTTTGTGTTTGAATTGGCATCTGTGACGTCACAAACATTGAAATATGACGTCATTACATATACACCATATCAAGGTCTAAATTACACTATTTCAGACAAAACTACACCACTATGAAAACGCATCGGTGAACCACCTGAAATTCAAATAGGCTGTTACAGGGGCGACCCAAGTCATCAGCGTCACTCGGGCTCATCATACGATTTATTCTGACTGACTGAATAAAACCGTTCGACGTTTGGGTCACTGACTCTCCAAATTGGAACTGTTTTTAGATTGACCTTCAAATCCAATGTTCTATACAAATTCATTGCCTCAAAAAAGATTCAGTCCGATATGAATTATTTCTCAAAAAATACTTAGCTGCATAGGACAGCTCGGACTCTACTGAATGAGCCCGAGTAAAGCGCGAGCGAATGAAGTCGTGAAAACGTCTACTACGAACGATATTGTTTTATTCAGGTCACATGAAACATGAACGCGAAAGGCCAGATATTGAACGAAAATATATGAGCACTGACAAGGCCCAAGCAAAAGTGTCCGAGTTAACAACTTAGTGAAGTGGGAACGTGGGTGGTGGAACAAACATGCAAAGCAAGCAAGCTTGCGTTCTCTGATATAAATCGTAATCGAAAACTCGGGCGCGGCCCGAGGAGCCCGTATGCCGGAATAGCCACTGGGCTGGGGTGTTAAAAACACCATAAACACAGTTTAAAAAACAGGTAAAAATGACACAACATTGATACCTGTCTTAAACACATTCAAAATCACAACTTTTCTTCATCTTGAATACAAAAGTATCATGACTGAATACTCATTCCACAACTGCTTTCATGGGCGTCCGTAGGGGGGGCGCAAAATGGGCATTTCCCCCCCCTAGAAATTGAGACTAAGAAGCAAAAATTTCTGGAAAACGTGAAATCCGGAAATTAATTCTGATTATTTGGGTTAATTCTTGCAATGACAGTGCGTTTGCCGATATGACACTCACACTGCACAAGAGTCAGATTCACTGTTTTGATAACATGCAGTTATGAGCTTGCAGTTCACTCACGTCTGCTCCTTGCCTGTAGAGGCAGGTTGCGAAACTCGCAGGTGAATTGTTCTACTGTGGCCTTTGTTGCGTAACAATAACATGGCAACAAAACTTCGAAGATGCACTTCAAGTTGCGGTGATAGGCATTTTGCCGCATGTAACCAGTGAATGCAGACATCTTGGCAGGTAATGCAGCGAGACAGTGAATGCTGATAGCGGTAAGGCACGTAGGTTCAAACCAATGGTGGTCGAATTGCGGGTTGCCGACATATTTTGTGCGGCTCTTCTAGATGAATAGCAATATCCCAAATGGTAGAGAGTTGTTGCCGCAAATTTAACGCTTGTTTCATTTATCAATGTGTTTACACAAGTTTGTGAATTTCGTCACCAGCAGTGTTTCATGTAAGAAAATTTTAAATCGAGCAAATGTTTGTTTCAGGGCGCATGTAAATTCACAACCATGTAGACCAGGGTCTCAGACACGCGGACCGCGTGTGGCCCCCGAGGGCATTTTGTGCGGCGCATTTCAGTGAGGTCGTTTTCGTTCCTAACAACATTTCTAGTGTTTATGTGAATAACAAGTCTCGTTCCTTTGTAATACGTAATTCCTCCTCCAACTTTTCCACGTTGTTGTATTTACAATTGCAATGCATAGCTAAGTCAGCATGCAAGGAATACCCTTGTTCATTTCCTATCATTCTGATCCAGCATACCTGCTGTTTGCGAAACCTTTGTTGTTGTTGGCCCAGTTAGTGTGAATATATCGTGGCCTCCCGTCTGCTTCAATAGTTTTAAACGGTGAGCACTCTTCACAACCACGGGTCGCGTTGAATGTTTACTTCAGAGCAACTCAAAACCGTTTGACTTTTACATTTGAAAAAACACCACGTTTAGAGTAAGTGTAAATGGTGAATTTTAACTGCAGTACACAGCAAAGTTGTGAAAATCAAACCGATCCTTTGAACGTCATCTGAGAAAGAAACAATACGAGCTGTTCGCTGACGTTACTGCAACTTGAAGTCTTCTGTGATTTCAAGTTGGCGCCGCAAGGTGGCGTCAACACTCCAACTGCGATTCCAAAGCAAGCATTGCATCAAAAGAACAGAAACCTGGGGAAGATAACAAACTAATCGCCTGCGGATATAATTGGCATGTTTGTAAAATTAAGACAGTCGTGTTTGAACAGATAAATGCTCAAATTCCAAAAGCTTTCGTCATAATTTCAGCTTCCAAGCCCGCAAGCATGGGGGGGGGGGGACCGGGCAATTACACCCCCGAAATTTTAAAAACATAGACGAAGCATCGGTTGAGGTAAACGCTCTTGCCCAAGGAGCGCTACAGCAATTCAATCAGTGGCCGTGGATCAAACACCCAACCTTCTAATTGAGAAGTGGACACTTTAGCACTGAGCTATTGCCGTCCCGCCCCCCACTTTTGTTTTTCTTGTACAAAAGTTGTATCAGATTGTTTGATTTAAATGATTATGTGAAACACGAACTCTCATTTTGAGTGAGCTTTTTAACAACCGATTAGTTACATGGCAGATGGTGATATTGTATATTTGAGAAACCAGAAAATATCAAAACGAACAAACTTCACATGAAACCACGTCATCACATTTCTCTTGTCATATGATCTCTCCTTAAAGAAAGGTGAGAACGTATACTTTAATTCGCATCAGAGCAGTGGCGCACGCAGAAAATTTTCGTAGGGGTTTCATTCAGTGGCAAATGGTGGTCATTTGTATTTGGTGTGCGCTGTTTGTGACGTCACAGTTTCACGTCATAATCATGGTTCGAAACCAACGTTTTGGCGAAGTTTGTTGACACAATATCCATATTCTTCTACCCACACTCTACTTATTTTCTGTGTCATTGCACTGAATATAAACTATCGGTGCTCCAAGTTAGACTATCGAAGGAAATACAGTCAACCTAACGACACAGCAGTTCATAACTGCAAAAATATCAGGCTGAGCGTTAAAACAGGGGAGTAAAACACACTCATCACCACCTCAGAGCAATTTACAACTGCAAAATGAGGCTGCGCTAATGCCGAATACGAGCAGTCGAGCGTATAAGATGTGCGGATGGAATGGTTAACGCACACCCCGGTTTGCAAGATCGAATCTTGCTAAACTACACAAGAATTCAGAATGGGCATGAAGTACGCAAGAAAACTTTCGTTTTTTGGTTATGTATACAAGTCCAGCAAACTTTTAGTTTTCCTTTTTCCCTGCTAAGACATTATCAAATGCCTGAATGCTTCTGCTGTTTTTGAGCTCGTGCAACAGTTCTATCATGCTACAGAAATAGTTAAGTTAGACGATGCGGTTAGCGCATACAGTGATCAGCCATAGGAGACAAAATAGAGACAATTGTTTCGGATAAAGTGAACTATCGCGGAACACAGCCTTAAACATGCGTAGTGGACGAAAGGTCTGCAAAAAGTGGTGACATGTTTTTTCTGGATGCAGGCGATGACCCAGATTCCCACCAAAACCTGCTTATTTCTTTCTGGCCCATTTACAATGTTCCTTGAAAGTTGCATTCAAATTCATTCCGTGGTATTTGCATTAAGTTGAAATATCAAAAAGCAAAATGTATGCGCCAACATTTGATCTCCTTCGCGCAGATGATAAAGTTTTGGCAACATATCAAACTCAAAGGGTGGTTTTAACCCCAAAATCTCCCCTTGCCTACTCCCTTGCATCAGAGCCATTGCTACGTGCATTCAGAAGGCTGATCTGTCCAAATGGATGTTTGCTCTTCTATTTTGCATCACTGCTTATTTACATCAACAGCTAAACGTTCATGCATTATGGTTGGATGCTTGAGTTCACACAGCTCAAAAAGCCCTAGAAAGCTTCCACTGGCGACAGGTGTGATTTGCAATGATTTAAAATCTGCGCAGTGTTTTTACTGTTACAAGTCATTGTGACGCATGAAAACATTTTGTTCGCAAAATACCTCGTTTCAGTTTTTACAGTTTTTATCTCCCTACTAGTTGGATGGTTTTATAAAAGTTTTTTTTTAAACCTGCTTAAACCATAACAAAAATTGTAGTCAAGTTTAAGTCAAAATTAAGGGCCGAGTATACGTCCTCGGTGAACACTATTGATCTGAACTCAAGATTCAACGTCATGTCCTGTTCAACCAATGGCTGATGTTTGCGAAATTCTTCGCATAACACGGCAAAGAATGGTAGCGGAGTTTTGCTAATGAAGATGAAAAAAGCAGATATGCATACAGTAATTATCCTCATCAGTGGTTATAATCGCGGTAAACGTGGTTGTGAGCAGGGCTGCAGAGTCGGAGATAAAATATCCGACTCCGAATCCAGCTCCGACCTATCCAAAATTTCCGACTCCGACTCCGATCTCTCCAAAATTTCCGACTCCGACTCCTCAGCATAAAGGGAATGAAGTTTGGCTGTTAACCATTTTGCAGCAAATAGCAACCAATGGAAATCGTGGTACACAGCAAGAAACCTCTGTTTCAACAAACGATTCGAAGGAAATTGTACCATTTCAACAAGAATCCCCTACCTAGGAGTGTGATGTCAAAAAATGATCCACTTGGACTTCCGGAGTCAGAGTCGGACAAAGAAATCCGACACCGACTTCTGGTGTTGAATCCGAGTCTGACTCCACCCAAAAACCTCCAACTCATTACGACTCCGACTCTGGATCCGACTCCGCAATCCTGGTTGTGAGAATTACAGATGGCACGGGCCGCTAATGGTCCGTTTTTGTGCGGGGCGCTAATGATGAACGAGCAGGCCTCCAACGATATGTTCAGCGGTTAGATTTCACCAGGTCGCTACAGCCAGCTAATGATGAAACAACTTTTGAAAACGTTTTTTTTTTCTTTAGGAAAACCATTGCTTGGTGTGAAACGTGAGTGAAACCACCTGGATTTTGAGGAGATTAGTTACTTGAAAATTAATGCGTGTTTTTCATATCTATCAAATCACTATCGTTTTAACAGTTAGATTGTTTTTATTTGATATTTGTAAATGAACCGTGTAATTGTTTAGTGGGTCACGGACGGGCCGGATTGAAAAAGAAAAAATGTCCTCGGTCCAAAGGCCGTTAATGGGCCGGATGATGCGGGCTATGGGCGGTCTGAGCATGAAAAATCTTGCAACGTAACATCTCTATAGTGACAATGCGACACACGCTAACCACTGAAGCACAGCAAAACTCTCGGAGTTGTTTGCGTGCTGTATATACAAAAAAGAGCGTATTCGCATATTCTTAAAATTACGTACCGATAAATTGTTGTAAAATTCAAAGCTGTCTCAAATCATCATGAGGTTTATTTAGTGTGTATAAAATATTTTGCTTTAATGATGATGTCTATACAGGAAGAGGTTTTCCCCAAATCTGTATGAAGCTACAGTGATGAACCTGCTGACGATCACGCCTGTGACTGGAAACTTGGATAAAGTGATTTCTGTACGAAACTTGATTTTCAAACATACATCGACTTTTAAGTACTTGTTTCATGGGAGGTATTTTTAACTCTCGCTTGACCATCACAAATCTGACCTGCAGCAAATTCACATCTTTTGTGAAACGTCATCTTAACATCAAACAGTTGAGAAACTCAATTAAATTCGTTTCTCTCCCAACTCAGCTCTAAGAAGGAAAGTACTTTTATACTTGGACCAACCACCCGTTGATTTTCCTCTTCTGCTTTATAAGAAACGTTACCATGGTGACATTTCTCACCAAACAATAGACACAGGAATGTTTTAATTTTGGCGGGAACAAAATTTCCGTCAAAGTTTTCCTGCAACAAAAGCGAACGTTTACCATGGTAACAACCGTTCACCACAGCAGTCGCCTGAGCGAGCTCACCCAAATGAGAGTTTGACTTGCCACCAATTGCTGCCCCACGTGAACTTTATTTTCGAGATATCTTTGGGAAAGCAATTTTGAAGCTGTCAGGCTGTGAATAAAGTCCATTTCCCAGAAACAAAATGATTTTACTGCAGACCAGCAAGGTTTTTCAAACTTTTTTGGAAAATGTTGCTCATTCATATATCGTGTGTTGTTTTCATCAAACCGTATGTAGTTTTAACATTTTGGGAATGGCGACCACGTCCTCTACCTTATACGTCAGTCAATATTTGCGGTCGTTTCCGCTGTTATATTTTCTGTTCTTTAAAATTTACATTCAGTGCAAAAATCTGACTCTCTCTGCTTGGATCTGGAGCAAACGTGAGAAGGTTGGGTATTGGGTAATTAATACTTGGTGAAGTCACAAACATGAATCAAGCTCTACTTAAAACCCTTTCCATTTGCGCTCTGTAGGAAATCACTGGTGAAATATTTGGAATGACATCAATCAGCCATTTGTTCCGATTGCTGGCCCTATTGTTCCAATTGCTTGTTGATACCTTTTAATATCAAGAGTAATCACTCATTAACTATTGCGAATGGTTCAGGCTGACCTTTTTGCCATTGTAACGCATGGCAAACTTTGTTATTGTTGTAATCTCTGGCTAAATAACCTGCCTACAACGTGCTCTACAGATTAACGAAAGGAATCTGAGTACACTGAGCAAAAGGTTTTGAAACAAGCCATTTGGCTAGACTTTGAACACTGAGGCTGCATGGCAGAAATACGGCGGTTTTATTAAACAAGTGAATAAACTAAGTTGCAGCAGAAATAATTTCAACCCACTGTGAACAAACCACTACTACTCGTGCACTTGATGCGACCTTTGTTCTGCCGGGCNAGGGCAACAAGAATATTTTGCAGATTGAGTCGATGATCATTGTTTCCGATACGGCCGTGAATTGATCGTACTGCCTGTCAAGCAATTGTGTCGCAANAATACCCNTTGTGCGTCACAATTTTTCGATACTTNTGAGAACACCGCGCAAGTGCAGCGTCATCAAATATGTTGCTCGCAGCGCCGCGTCCATGCGCCCTCCTCTTGTGTTGCGCATCACTGCGCGGCGCTCGTCCAGTATAGAGGCATGCGGGAATGGCCTCTTGAACCCTGCCAAAGTGGCAGTTGCCAGGACGACGAGGGATGCTGTCAATCAAGTAGCCTTGTGGCCTCCTCTTGCCTCGTCGGTGGAAGCACTGCTTAAGCGGCGCACTAGAGAGCGTGGTTCAAGCATTGGGGTCGCTTTATTGCTTTCGCAACTGTCTTTCTAAGCATCAGTCGATTGGGTGGATGCCGGGCGTGTGTTGTGTTCAGCGTGAACCGCTTCCCGATAGCGGATCACGATGCACAAAAGTGACGTCAGCGGAAGATTACGTCACTGGTCTTTACAAATGAAGATATTGGTGATAAGTTACACTTATTTCCTCTGAAAAATTAGTATCAGCAAAAACCATTCCAACCTGAAAAACAAAAATAAGAAGTAGCCTGCTTCATTGATGTGAACAACTCTGCATCTAGTTTTTTGCACACGAGTCGAGGATCCGTTTTCTCTGTGAAACAAAGTTGAAGTTTTAAATCAAGCATTACCGTGATTTAAGCCAATCATGTCAAACAAAATATAACCGTGCGTGGGCTGAAGTTTGACCAATAATTGGCCGTCTCTTTTGTTGACTGGAAGTCTTTGATAAACAGTTTAAGGATTTTTCAGAAGCACAGGATCATTTGTCTGGGATTTTGGTATGGTTCTTGTATAAAGTTCACTTAACTCAGATTGCGTCACCGTAAGTAATGAATTAAAGTTTTTTTGTCTCAACGCGTTGTCTTTAAATGATCAAAATTAAGGTTTGATTTAACCAACAAGTTATTAACAACAGACGTTTGAAAGAAACGGGCACTTTTGTCCAATACTTCATGTTCTGGTTTGCCACCCTTTGCATTTTATGGCCAGAAAGTGTTGCTCGAAATAGTTCCTGCAATTATTACGCGCATGCGCAGTTCATGCAGCGGAAGCTCATAATGAAAGTGTACAAAAAATAATAATGCTTTTCTTCAAAATTCACGAATTTGCATTAAAACAATCTACAGTAGTTCAACTCAGTCCAATTGACTGCTGAAAAGTATTCACAGCAGTTACGGCAACTACTTGGAAAGACGCAAGTTAGCAACGTGTCACTTCACTTTTTCTCAAGAAGAAGTGGCGTTTCCTTACTTACTTGTGGCGCGAAAATATCGACAGTTTTTACAATTTTTTTCAAAAATTTGAAAATGAAGATTAAGCCTTGTCTTTGTTTTGATGAAGCATCCTATAACGTTTACTTTGACACACATGCTGCTGATGTTAAAATATTTTCTTACCAAAGACTTCTGCAAAACTAATGTTTCAAGAAAACGTTTTCATGCTTTATGTCAAACGCTACATATGACATAAAAGAGCAAGAAACAATTTATAGGAACCATCAAGTACCCAGCTACAAATAACAAACATTGAATATCAGATGATGTTGTACAAGATATATTAAATACAAACTAACACGCTTCGCGCTTCTTGGATCTGTTAGGTCACCAACGACCTCCCCAATAGCCAGTCATTAAAACCATCCCTGGAAATTTTCAGCCGAAAGTAGAATTGGACAAAATGATGACAAAGATTAGTTTTCGAACAAGGGACTCCGACGACGTTTGTTGCCGCGAGCGCCAGCGACTCATATTGTTACGTTTCTGCGACGCACTTCGCCGGAAAAGCCGGGTTGTATTGCGACCAAAACCACCAATTATGACCGCATGAGTTTAAGGTCCATCTGGAAGCCAAAGTGGAAGAACTTTTGCAGAACATTCGCAGCCAAATCATTTCGATTCACGTTTAATTGGAGTAAACTTCAATCAGTAGTTTCAAGCTAAAATATAAAAAAAAACATTTTTTAAGTTGAAAAGATTGTCTCGGTTTGACCAACAACTTTTTAAAACTAATACTTACTTTTATTGAACCTAGTTTTTACGAAAAACAATCACTGCTTGGAGAGCAAACAACAACGGTTGTTTACTTTCCAGAATGCGACCCTTCTTTATTCTGACGTTCGCTCAATTTGACCAGTTTTACTTTTTATTTGTAACAAGAACAAGACCTCTCTGCAGATCTAAGAAGCCTTCTCAAGATCATGATAAGTCAAAATACGACGAAACACTCGTGTTTCCTATAATTACTTGACTGCGGATGAGTTATTAAAGTATTAAATTCGACCACTCCTCGTCGGTTTTGCAAAACCATTTTCAATTTGCCACGCTTCGTTTGTGGATGATGCGTTTTTTGGTTTGAAATTTACAAATGCCATGAAAAGAACTAATTAAATACAGCAAAGCAAAATCGAAAGAAGACAGAGATTGCTGAATCTCAAATACTATTTTCACTATATTGATTTATATTGATGGCAAGCAATGACACTGCCTTGAAGGTCAGTTCTTTTTACTATCAATAAATCAAGACGTTTCCAGCAGATTGCATCCTGAAATGAGTAATGATGTGACTTTCAATTCACAAAATTTTTTTCACCACAAACAATTTTTAACCGACCATGTAGAACAATTTTTTACCGACCATGTAAAGAAAAGCGGTCAAGACGCCTGCGTTTTGCGATGCCAGGAAATGCCAAGAAACCTCAACGATCTAATTTAACCGAAAACAAATGAAAAATACGCTACTTGTGGCAAGCTCGTGGTCGACCGTCAATCGCGGATATGCCACCTGATTCCTTGTTTTTTATTTTTCTATCCGCAACAAATGCAACGATTCAAGATTTCCTGTTCAACGAAATTATCAACGAGAAAAGCCTGCGAGACACCTCGTCTGGTCTGGATTGTACAAAATTCTTACGTCAAATGTTTAATTAGGTTTCGCCAGTGACGCGGTAACCGTGCCCGCAAAAATAGACCAGTCAGACGACAAACCGCTGATTTCTGGCCGCAAATTTCGTCCAAACCAATGAAGGTGTTATAAAGGCATATACTGGGCCGAACCTATGCACCAGCGCCAGGTGCGTGATTAAAAGAGAGCTACAGGTGATTAGATGGAGAATTTATTTGAAAAAGATCGATAGGGGGTGCATGTTGAGGTGTTTAAAATAAAAACAGAATAGTTGCATTGCAGCTCAGATTGTCAAAAATTTAATGACGAAAATTATTTTCTAAAGTCTTAGTTTTCATTGTTGACATGCCAACACGAGCTTGTACTTGCTGAGCTGTATGGTTTATTGAAGCAAATGCCTTAAATAAATGCCTAGCCTGATTTGGAAAGATTCTTGTGGGTGTTTTACTGAATGCAATTATTGTAAGCGAAGATACGCGGCATGTTGCGGTTATTTTTTATTTGATCTTTTCTTGATCGGAAATAATGAATCTGAAGATTGTTTTATTTCGTAAACAGCACAAGAGGATTAAACCATCCATGTTGATAAATATAAAATGGATTTGAATCAAAGCAAACGGTTTTAGATAATACGATTTGTCAATTTTTCACTAAATTTTGGAAGGCATGCAACTACGCTGAACCTTTGTAGCAGCATGGGATTGAATTCAAAACATTTTCTCGTGAACCGGACTTTGAATCTGAAGCAAATGAACCGACATTTACAGTTATAGTAAATGATGTTTTGTAGATACGTCTTATTTTTCCTACATCGTAACTTGCTTGGAGTTCGTGACCAGTATGTGAAGTTAGATTGACAGTAACTAATACTTGTCAACATACTACTGGAGTGTTTTGTTGTGAATTGAAGTTTTAGCATCATCTGAATAGCTCCTTCATAGCGTAACAATAGCAGCAAAACTGTCTTTGTTTCTACCCAAACAAAAAAATATCTCTGCAAAACATTACATTTTACTTCATGGGTCCGCCATAAACTGAATAACTTTTTCAATCTTTTAATCAGAAGTTACTTGATGATATTTTAGTCTTCATAGTTCTCCGCTTTATAATCTATACAGCCACTGAGACCTCCTGCTGAGAAATATCTCGCTTCCTATCTCTAAAAGTATCTCAATTTCCCAGAAAACATGTGGCTTAAATAAAAAACATTTTGCAAAAGCGAACGCTATTGTTTCTGAAAAAATACACAAACTCAACAAGACACGTGATTAGCTTTTGTAACACTAACACAAAAATTCCATCCTTGTAGTAGCGCAGCCCAAGTATGTGGGGATCAAATGCCTTAACATTTAGTGAACAACAGTGTTTTGTTTGAGGCAGTGCCTCTCAAAGCACAAGATGGCAAGATATGTTAGAAATTTGTGGGGAATGGCCCCCTTTGGTTACGCCCATGTATCGTTGCCATGAAGTTCACATAACTCGTCAGAGACGAAATTGTAACGAAATGTACGGAGAAGCTGCATTTGAAGCTTAGTCACGTGTTTATCAATATGCATTAATAGTTATCCTGGCTAATTTGGAATGGCAAACGATAACTTCTACGAAGCTGGCACAGGCCCGTCGCCAGGATTTAGCAGCAGGGGGGCCAAAAACCAAAAAGAGGGGTCAAAAACCAGAAGGGGGCCACATTTTAAAAATACAATATTGGATGTATGCAGCAACCGGGGAGCCAAACGTGAAATGGGGGGGCACCGATTTCAAATGGGGGGGCCGGGCACCACTGGCCCCCCCCGCTGGCGACGGCCCTGATCTGGCAATGTATATTTTAGTGTAAATGCAAAACCCAGATATATTTGGGAAATCTGTAAGTTAAATAAACAAATGTAAGATATCATAAAAATTTCTCATCTATCATATAACAAAAGAAATGACAACGCCTTTTAACAAAAAAAATACAACCTGAGCCTGCGGAACTTTGATCTTGCTGCTACTTTATTAAATATGACTGTGTTTTATTAACAAACGTAGAACAAAACAATTTGTAATTTTATGAAACAAAAACGTCGATGTCAAAAAATTCGCAACGATGTTGCAAAGTTACCATGGAAACAGATGCACACTAAGAGTACATTTGCTGTTTCACTCAAGCCAGACGTTGGTACTGAGGGGAAGAGACTATTTCAACTGTGCAAGAAATCTATGAAAGTAAAATATCATTTCATTTTAAAACCACCACAATAATCGTACAGAAATAAAGACACTTTTTAATGATCCAAGCGCTTGCGATTGTTGAAAGAAGAAAACGTCTTTTTTTTCAAATTGGTAAAACTTTAGAAAATTTTGATTGTTTGAAACCACAACAATTTTTAATAAAAGTGGCCAATGTATCAATGACGAACAACAAGCGCCATTGAACACAGCAAAGATATCATTTTAACGAAGAGAAGAAGCCGAGGCTTTCGTGTGTAATGAAGTGCTTGGACATCTTATTTTAAGTGGACAAGAAAGTGTTGCCTGTCAAGTGCGCAGATTGCTGGGCTGCGCTTCTCAAACTCATGTCCCACTTGATATTACTTCTCGTGGTGGCGATTAACAGCTTGAGGCGTCGTCATCAGAGGAGCTCGGGCTTGATCAGTAATTGCTATTCCTGCTGCAGTTCAAGCTATTCGACATATTTCGTGGAAGTCATTCCGTTTGAGTTTATCATTCGATCTCAGTCTGCGAGGAGATGGTTTCGGAGCCTTCTGCGACCTTCGAAAAAACAAGTCCCAGGCAACATTGATGCTATGACGTTTGCATGCATACTTGCTGGTATTATTTGACTTTTGACAAGTAATTCCTGTTTTAACGCAATTTTGATCTTGCGCTGTTAGATACGTCCCAGAAAAACAACAGCAAGATCCCTGCCACGTTGTCGAAATGGACCATGCGTTCAACATAAATGATGAACGTAATTTTTTTGTAAACACGTCAGCAGGCAAGCATGAACGCACAGCATCCGAAAATAAGCGAAACTCTTTGCTGCCATATGTAAGCGCTACATCAAAACTGGCAAAAAAACTCTTTATATTGAGACATGTTGATGTAAAAACAGTATCTACAGTCCATAAAAAGATTTGCTGAAGACCTAGCCTCTTTGCTCGCACATGCTTATTGACGTCATTGTACAGCGTTGACCGAGGTGCGCGAGGGGTCAGTTGCAAGTTAATCGATAGGAAGTTTGGGTCAATCGGCCTCCGCTATTACGACCTTGTATCTGCTGAAACACCATGCAGTAGGAAAGGTCACGACTGCAAGGGAGCTGTTGCAGAAGCTGAATTACACAGTGGAGTCGAAGCACACCAACAGCTGGGCAAGAAAAACCGTGCACAACTAATGGTCACCTTTCACTTGTGAAGCATGGTCTAGAAACATGAACTTGACCTTTGTGATCGATCGAACTGACCGCAATCATGCCCAAAACTAACTTCTTTGACCTTGGAACGTCTCAATAGCCAAACAATTCAGCGAAGTTAAGAAAAAGCTTGAACTGGGTTCGCGCGAGATGTCAGAGGGGTGGCATTTTTGGTCTGAGTGCGTTGTTGCAGACCAGAGATAAAACAATCCATCGATATAGTGCAACAAGCGCCAGTGGATACCGCACAATAGGAGCCTGCCGCAAGCGCTGTAAATATTTAAGAGTATAAACGATTATTTTCAACCACAATGCGAGAGGCAGGCAGCGTAACATGACCGCATGGCGATGAGAGACAGAGCTGCGTTGATGCGAGCGCTGGAGATGGGACTGATTCTACGCATCGTCCACAATAGAAATGGTGCAGAGATTCAATTTTTGATTTATTGTTCGCCGGGTGCTGCTGCTGCGACGAGGAAATCGACAAATAGGATCGAGTGTTATTTGAGTCGATAAGCCGTTGCATCGAACGGTGCTATTAAGACTGTGTCAAGAAAAACCTCGGAGGGAAATGGATACCAATCTTTTATGTTCAAAGGAGGGATAGAATTACTATTGCCGACCACATCACTTTCGCATTGAAAAATTGCTCCGCTACAGGACTGCCCACCTCTCATTGCTTCGAAGCTTTATTTGAATGACTTACAAGGATTTTCTTCGAAAAAGACGCGAAGCTGCAGATTTTTCCGGAAGAAATTACTTTTATCAAATCCTGGGGGGAATATTTCGCGCTAGACAACACAGCGCGTTTGTGGAAATCCACTCTCATTATTCAATTGTAAGGACATTTATCTCGCAGCAACCAGCTCCGTGGAGCAGTAAGATTTATGTTAGCGCTCTCCTTCACAACAACTTACAACGTCGCCAACTTATTTATTACCACTCAGTACAACCTCCTCGACAAGTATGAACCTTGGCAAACACTTCCACACTATTGCCAGTTGGTTGTTAAAGTCAGGAAACAAATGAAAGGAGGAATCGTGTTCAACATGTCCCCCAAACACTCATGGGAAATGAATGCTTTACTAAGGCCTTGTGATTTAGGGGAAATAATCAAGGCCAACATGCGTTTGACAGTTAATTCTTTAATAGCTCCAACGCAAACTGTAGGGAGGTTTGTAAGACAACCCTGCGTTTACGTGCATTTCATGTTTAGGAACTGACATAATAGAGGCAGGTCTGGCTTTGAAAAACCACAAAAACCCGGAAAGTTTTGGGTTGGAATCCGCGGACAAAGCATTTTGAAGTAGAATTTTTCTCAAAGCTTAAGTTCGCAACGACAGTTAATATATGCAAATTAATCACTACTTCCCCTGTTCTTGCGTTCCCGCATCGCCGTATCCATCGGTCACGCGCAGACCTCGCGAATAACTGAGCGGAGGAAGCACTCTCTCAAACTGCAGCCAGCCTGGACATCGCCATGCCCGCAAATCGAAGTTGTGCCAGTTTAGTTCGGGAAAGAGCTCGCGTTGGTCGAGACGCCCGCCTGGCCCGCCATATTCCTGGCCTGGCTCATGACACGTCAACAATGGATGTTCAGAGCGCAGCAGATGCGACAAAAGTGAGCGGAGAACATGTCAGGGAGCAGTCCAGTCAAGCGACAGTGGTGCACTGATCCTGTTTGTTGCAGGCAAAGGCTAGATAGATTAAAAAATTTTAGGAAAAGGAAAGTGGAAAAGCTTGTGGTGGAGAAAGTGCAGGTGCGACTGTCACAGCTCCAGGCGACATACTGTAAATCAACTCGCTTTTCTGCCAACAGATTTGCTGCTTTCCTAAGCATTTTCTATCAGTTATTTGAGTGTAGTTTATGATGAGCTGTTGAGTGTAGTTTATAATTTTTGTGGGAAACATCTACCACAAATTCGAAGTTTTCGATTCATTAGCCCATCAAGGCCATTGTCGACTTTTTATCACATTTTCAATTATCAAAATTTTGTCTCTTAAAAATTTTTCGATAAAAGGTGTTTGTGTAAATATCTTCCTGCCATGCAAATTCAAAACAGCACAAAATAAATATTGAAAGTTTTGTTTAACCTCTCTTCAAGTTTTAGGATGGCAAAAAGCTAATACTATAGGCCTGCTTCCAAGATAATATAAACAAGCGGTGGCGCCTTGGACTGAAGCTGAGTGCAAATAAAAAAGCTTTTAGTTAACTGCCATTGTTGTGCTGTGGAAATAAATTTCACAACACAATTTTGAAATGATTGTGCCAAACACCATGAAAGTCTGTGACGGTTTTCCACCAAGTGAAGAATTAACAGATTCTCAAAAGTTCATAATCTGGTCGACACCGGAAGAAATGTTTCTTTGCTCAAATTTGTCAAAGTTATTTGAAGCGTTTCGCATTTCGTGTCGACAAAAACTTTCATAGCTGCTGAAGCTGCTTCCTTTTCCGATGAGAAGGCAATAGGCTACAGGCATAGAACAGCAGTAAACGTTACCACAAACTTTTCAGCTGGTTTCAACAGGTATGCCAAAATGGGTGTGTCTGCTCGAATTTCTTAAAGTCTTACTGGTGCCAAACGCATTAGAATATTGTTCTAATAGACAGATTGGTATCTAAACATCTCTACCGGTGCTTACATACATTATGCTACAAGAGCAAAATGGCCATAATAAAGGCTGTTTCAAACGCTTTTGCTGTTCTTTGCATTGGACACTGGATTTCAAATTCCAGTAATATTTCTTGCTGGTATTTGAAAATTGTGATTAGGCGTTTGCTTGGCTTTTATCACATTTCTTTGATCATGGCCGAAATCAGTGCAGCAGAAATGAGAAAAATCATTAACGTGTGTGCTGGTGAGAAAATCTCTATGTTGAGGGACAATGACAATTGCTTTGTGCGGTTGATAACACAACTTAACATGCAGTAGGTTATGCTTTACAGTCCAATTTCATGAGTTGAAACATGATGAAAAGTAGAACTCACATTACTGAAGTAACTACGTTGTTGATGAGCAGTACATGGCCCGTTGTTTTTGGCAAACATGATGATGAATGTGCAACAGACGCAAAGTGCATCCATGCGGTCGCCAGGACAAGTGCATCGTCGTGCAAGTTTTTGTGAGATCCAAACATTCGGAGGTAAGTTATTATGACTTGTACAGCTTTGCTAACGCTTGAACACCAGAGAGCCTTCCATACGAAGAATTTCAGTATATTTGCCCAAACGAATGTGAAGTAACGTATTTTTCAATAATCTGCGTAATGATGTGTACGTTTTATTCATATAGCATTTACCTAAGCCTCTTGACAAGGATTGCGTACAGCTTTCGCAGGTAGGTGGCAAGTCAGTACCAGGACGGATGGATGGGGAAAGTTGCGAGGTCGTTTCGAGGCCATACAACCTATTACAATAGGTGGCAAATTTATTTCCCAATATAGCCATTCAGAGCAATATAAAAACATTTGCATAAGTTTTCATTTCACTTCACTGTAACTTCAACCAAGTGTTGTACGTGGATTTCGTATCCTTTCACNTATATTGATAATTTTTTAAAACGTTATTGCTTATTGCTATAGCAATAACGTGCTGAAAGTGGGTTNCACAATTAAATTTTTAAAAAAGTTTGAATTTTTTTCTAAAAGTTAGTTTCATTTTGATTCAAACATTTTGATCAAGTGACTGATGAAGAAAACGTTGCTATAAGGTTTTTGTATTTTCTGGGAGGTTTTGATTTGATTAATATTTGCTATTATTAGGTAAACATTGATGATTATCACCTAACCAGAAAGTACTGAATAAAATCAATTGATGGTTTAAAATCCCTGCCACAAATAAAATCATCATTCATTTTGCTACAGTCGGTGTTTCTGGAAAACCTAATTGGTTTTCAAGCCAAGGAACTTCACTGTAGAAAAGCTCAATCACTAGAAAAACACTTCACTTTTTCATGCGGCAACAAATTGAGAACGGGTTGCAGGCAACGAGCTGCATGTTCATGCTGATCTGCTTTCGTCAAACAACTGTAGTCAAAAGCGCTTGACATTTGCTGGCAATTCTTCATTCTGCCAACGTTTAGGTACAGGGTTTAAAAATCGCAGTTTTACACAAGGGTACAAAAGTTTTTGCGTCTTTGGCAAACATTGCTTGCGTCTTTACGATGAAAGGTCTCCTTCAAGGAGTTTAAAATTCTTATCCTTTTCGGGTTCAGTTTCATGACTTCTCATTGGCAATAAAGGAAACGAATAGTATAATAACCATTTTTACGCAATCCTATGCAGCGATTCTTAGTTCGGTGAACTAACGATTTACTTCGCCGCTTTTTATTTTGCATCAAAGCTGACTTCGTTTTCCGTGTCAACAGCATTTAAGTTCTCGTCTCGTTTCGTAGAAGAACAAATGTTTCGCAAAAAACATTTATCAGTTTTTGAAGAACATTTTGAAAACCAGCCACCACTTTATATACGGGCTGAACTTTGTCTTTGTTTGGCGCTAACAATAGGTTAAGCAGCTGTTTGGGGCAGGAACTGCTGATGATGCGGTTACGTTGCAAGTGCTGTTATAAGAGGTACGGATTCAAGGAAGACTCTTCGTGACCGTTTCTACAGTTGGTTTGCTTGGTTTGCTAAGGTTTCCCAGAACATATGGTTGTCTGCTTTCAATATTTTAGAACTACAAACACATTCTTTATCCCCCAACATGAAGGTTGTCCCCCAACATGAAGGTTGCACAGTAGTTGTCTGCAGACCAACAGCAATTAGAGAACTCATTTCAAACCCTTAAACTGAAATCACAAGCACTTCAAAAAGCATGATATTGCCATTTTTTCTGTCGGTGGGCGGTATTTGTGTAATAAGTAAGCTAAAGAGTCAAGCTCAGTTTTACAGTAATGTTATCTAATATGACAGTTGCAGACGAACTGTACTGCATGGAATTATTCCAAAACTTTACAGATTAATGAGAACGTAGATTGTGAAAAATGTCATGTATTTACGTGATTATTGAAAGATTTGTTAAAAGTTCTGTTTCCGGTTCGGATTTATGTCGTTGCAGGATGGACTCCGTAAAAAGTAGCAATTCAAATTTTTTTAATGAATTGAACTTTTGCTTTTGATTTCTGCAAATGTAAAACCTTGTTTTAAACATTATTTTTTGCGCTCTTTCTTGGATCAATCAGTTCTGTCCATCTCAACGTAACAAGCATTTGGTGAGTTGACCCGTACAAAACCTGTGCCACGGTTTGAGACGAAGATATTTACGAAAGTCAACTGTTTTCTGAAAGCTTCAAACTAGTCAGAAACGTTTTTGAAGTTTTTTGGTGGTTTTGGATCTATCACATTTTTCTTGAAAACATGCAAAACATTCCTGGACTGTTTCAAAAACAGCTCATATTTCATGGGTAGCTTATTTATGCAGAAACGCGTCAGAAGTTTATGAAAAAGTTTGCATAAACAAAATAAGCTCANCTAATTTTTAATGTTTTGCAGTTTTGTAGGGATGACCTAAAACTTGTTTCTCTCAGTGCACACCGCGACCCTGCTCGTTTACCTTGTTTCTCAAACACTGTTTAAATTGTGAGCCCTTCGATGATATGATTTATGTATGGAGAACTCACAGAGCAGGAACAAAGCTACAGATTTGAAGTATCTTTAGGTTTTGCAGCTTCATTATCAGCTACATCAGGCAAAACTTGGTTCATACATTTACAATCACACCTCACAATGTTTCACATATACGGCCATCTTATCTTGATTGCAGTGACAACTGCTTATAAACACTATAACCTTTTTCTAAACATTATAACCTTTTTCTAAACATTATAACCTTTTTCCCCATATTTCATTTCACATCTTTGTTGTTTCTTTCACTGTACATCCGTAGTACATGAACTTTGAAAGACTTTTCGGATTCCTAAATGTGCTGGAACAAAACCGAAATGCTGTTGTATCAGTGTTGTCTGATTGACAAAGGACATGCATAAAATATGGATTCATGCAAGCCGCTGTTTATTAAAAATTTTGAAACGTAACTTAAAAAAGTTTTTTTATGTTATGTGACAGTGTTGCACATGGCAAACAGCGGGGTATTATTTGAAAGTTCAAATTTGTTGCGATTCTTAATTAGGTTTAATAGGTTTTTGACGCCAGACATTTGAAAGATATATTCAGAAAAAGTTTGGTTCACGATGTAAAACCAGTTGCTATTTACTGTGTTTATTGCCAATGATTTGCTTGTCGCGATTTTTTAAAAACCATAAGTGTTTCGAAATTCGAAACATTTTTTAAGGAAACGCGTACATGTAATAGATCACGCATTTTTTATTTGATCAATCATCACTTTAGAAGAGTTATGTGATTCTGACACTTGTAATGTGGTGATGCGACCGTTTTTTGTCGTATATTGCTATTTATATTCAGTGACTTGTCTACGCAAACTGGCGCCCATGGCAAAGTTTAAATGTGCGCCCTTTCCATAATATATTAGATATAGGCTCAGGTTTTCCAAAGATAAACCATTAAAACATTAGATGCTTCAAAACAGAAAATGTGTATTTATTTTTTGTTTAAAATTTTCAGCAAATAAAATATAAATTATGCATAAGGACCATAACATACTCTTATACTCATTGATTTATATTATAGAGTATATCAAAACATTCAAGTAATAACGTTATCATGATTTATACGTAGTATTGGCTGACAAAATTGTGAATCTTACAAAGAAATCATACAACGTATTGACATTGGAAACGACAATTTCTTTTAAAACGACAAATATTAAATTTGGATGGTACATTAAGTTATTTAAGGAACAACATGTATTACTTGTGTTCGAAAGCCACAATTCCATCGAAACACCAATATAGCCAGCCTTTTCTTGTTTGAGTAACACAGCATGTTAATTACAACAACACCTCCCGTGCCTTTATCTAACCAAATTCGTCAAAAATATCATCAAAGTCGGTTTTCTCTCTTTCGTCCCTTTCTGTACTCATCAAAGCTATATCACACAATCTGTCCAGACGTATTCTCAGTCATTGAGGCTTGGAGGTGTGAAAGGATCGATTCCTCTCAGCTTGCAGTAGATAATGCTATCGTCAGCATTGCTTGCAAAGCAATTCGAAAATTTGGAAAGTCGCTTTCATCACCATATTCAACTATGACATCAATGTAAGGAGTTCCTCTGGACGCGATAATTTTAAGCTGCACGACGTAATACTAGCATTTTGCAATCTAAAATCTCCTCGTACAATTGCTTGTCATCTACAGTGTTGCCAACTTGTAGATATATATATATTCCAAATTTGAAAATTTTGGTATATTTTTAGACAAGATTTGGTATATCCGTTCTAAGAAGAGTTGGCAACACTGGTCATCTACGTCTAAACTTAACGAAGCTGTCTATTTTTCACACAAGATAGGTTTTAGTTTTTCACAGTCAGGACCGTGTGGACATCGAACAGAAAGCCAAATTTGGACAAAAAAGCTTGTCGTAAGTAAGACTAACAAATGTCTTCTTTCATGAGTTAACACTTTATGCTCAACTGGTACAGTAACGTAACGAAGATAACTACTGATGTTTCGAGGATTTAGGTTCTCTTCCTTAGTCTCTGGAATGGGGCATACGTGTTTAGCCTATTATCAGGCACCAGTGGCCACTGACCTTCAAAGGAGTTTTGTAAAGTCAAAGTGAGCCGCAGCAATTTAGGCAATTTATAAACCTGTGGAAGCTTAACTGCAGTTATTTGCGTAATAGTCAGATTCTCACAGCCACGGACATAAATTCGTCTCAACCAGATTCTGGAGAACTAATATTTTGCCTGAAACGTAGCAACTCATACTGACATGGCTTTCTTAAAGCGTGTGAAGGATGAGGTCGAGGGTATGATGATAAGCAAGTGTTCTTATAGTGTCACAATATCTGACCAGCATGTTGTGTCACAATACTGCAGTTTCGTCACAATACTTGATGGTTGTCCTGCATTACATAAGGTCGCTGTGTTGATGCAGCTGTCCGGTTAATGGTTGTATGGGACGCAAAATAGACGTTCAAGAAACCGTAAACAAACATTTTAATTTTAGACAAGCATTTTTTGCGCCCCCGTCAAAGTGGCGCCCATGGCACGAGCCATGCCTGTCATACCCCAGATGCGCCAATATTTATATATTCGTATTAAACGTTGTTATTACTCCAGTCCATTTGATTGCTGTTACAATTACAAGCACATCACATAAATTTATCTCGAAAGACAGAACCGTGGGCGCTGAGATCATAACATCTTATTTTAAAAAAACAATAAACTGCTTTCAAAGCTGCCTTCTTAACAGGAACTAACGCAAATCTAAAGATGTGAGCCGCTATGACGTACCCGTACTTTGTGGACTGCAAGGTCGTCTGCAGAGGCAGGGTGTGGTAGGGGCGTGACAAATGGGAACATGTCACTTGATTTTTTCAGTTTATATATAATCTTTAATGCCTGTGATATCATTTTTAATGTTCGTAGAAATCTTAGTAACAAATCCCTGTATCTTGTTAAGCAAAATAGTATTTCCAAGGTTCTTAGTACAGGCATGTGTGATTTTGGTCATAACTTTCCAGCGTTTGGTGGTGTTGAAAAAACTGGTATTACCATCCTAACCCAGTGTCTTAGCTAAGAGGGGCGGCGGGGGGAGGGGCGGTCCGCCCCTGGCGGCACTTTTATGGGGGCGGCACTATGGGTTATGCTGTAGGTTATAAACCTGCAAAGGCTGTATTGAAATAAAAGTGGTTTTTATGTCGGAACACTGCTCGGAGTTGAAGGACGTTTTTTATTTTAAGTAATTTGTACTACGGCGTGTGTATTTAAGCGATTGTTATCTTAGCCAAACAATAAACAATCGTGTATCAGGGATGTTGTATCAATAGGCTTTTAGATGAAGTTGCAAACACGCTTATCAACTCACTTGATGTCAAATTTTGCTGATTCACTACACTGTTGATTGATCGAGTGTTGGTCGTTGTTGACGTTTGATCGTAGTCCTTATATGACGTTATAGAACTCAGTAGGAGTATGGTGGATGGCTGTGGGCAAACATGTGGCTGTGGTGAGCGCTAAGCTTTTGTAAGTGTTCTTAAGTTTTGTACCTATGAGTAAAAGCGCATTGTTGGGTCTAAAAAACATTTCTGTGTAAATCTTATAAATGTGTGGTTGGATTTGTGCTCGTCAAAATGGATATCCGTGTGTGTGGAGAAATATAATCTAGCTCAGTATTCTTCAACATGGTTTCCGCGGAACCCTAGTGTTCCGCAAAACATGTAGTGCGGTTACGTGAGTTTTAAGGGTTCCGTGAGGTTTCCTCGTTTTTTTTTGGGATAAATGATTTCTTGCTTCAGTATGTTGATGCGTCATTATGAAAATTTTTAGATCACCATGCTGCATTCAGATCTCAAGTAGGCCAGTTAGTTGTACAGGAGGTTAAGTGCAGATAGCCGAAAAAGAAATATTGATAGTTGTTGCGTCGCTTGTTGTTCATGTGCAATTAATAAGAACGTTATTGTTGCATCACAGTTATATGTTGTTGCCGATGAACAGTTCACAGTAGTGAAAGAAGGCCCCCTTGAACTTTTGCAGTTTATTCAAAGGTATAACCATTGGAACTCTGTTCCAAATATAGTAATAATGCTGCGGATTTTCCTCACAGTTGCCGTTAGTGTTGCTACTTGTGAGAGGAGTTTTTCGAAACTAAAACTGATCAAGAAATACTTAAGATCTGGTATGAGCACCTTGCGGTTGAGAAATCTTGCCACACTGTCTATAGTGCAACAATTGACAGATAAAATAAATCTTGACATTGCCATTGAAGAATTTGCCA
>JGI24159J19872_10001331_pt1 | contig 26817 bp, 15 predicted proteins | sample Ectturendosymbi4_FD_19872 | JGI IMG/M metagenome (IMG submission 19872)
CTGAAACTGACATTCCCTAATGTTCGATCGGTTTCTACTGGGCTTACATTTGTGGGAATTGCTATTTTTAACACATACAGTGTTCATTGACCGGCCGGGTAAAACATGTTCATGAATGATCTGCGACAATCACACCAAACCATAGAAAAGCAATTTCCTGAACGTCAAGTCTTGAGGCCTGAGCATCAAAAACACATGAATCAAAGTCCACAAAATTTTTGTTTATAACGACGTTGATAAAGCCGTTGGAAGAGAGCAGTAAGTGTTCAGATATACAATTAGCATGACTCTGCATAATTGGATGCCTAAACAAAATTGAGACTACCATTTATTTTAGTTTTTTGTTCTGCGCGTTTCTCTTAGGTTTCTTAAATTTAGTACCAGTTCAGCGAAAACAAACAATTAAAGTTGCTGTCTGATCTACGCATAGCTTTTTTCTTTTGCCGCATTTATGCGAATCTTCCAGCTTCTCTACTTTTCTGAACTCTTTTTGAAACAGAATAAAAAGGCAGCCTTTCAGCGATAGCACCATATCGCTACTGCGTTGAAACAGTGCATGTATTCAGACTTAACTTCAAAAGAAAATTTAGAGCGAGTGACGCTGTTCCCTCGCGCCGGAATCGCGTTTCTGTAAAAGTTATATGATGTTTACCCAGTGACTATAGAACCCTGGTACCACAAGTGACCAACACTGATTTCTATGTTGTGCTGCCTATCGGGAGCTGTAAACACGTTTATATCCGGCAGTTAGCATGGGGATCCGGCAGTTAGCATGGGGATTGAATGCTTACGCGCACTATTGTAAATATCGTGACATATGTCCGTGTATAACCCAAATAGCTTCTCTGTGTTTCGGTGAGTACATGATCTTCTTGCGTTAGATAGTTGCAAAACGGGCGCTGGTAGCTTTGAAAAGGATCAAAGCTTGGCACGGAGGACTTCGAAAATTGCCATAACCTTGTTCTTTTGAAATGATTTCGGAAAGAGCTCAACTGAAAGTAGTTTCCAGCTAGTTACTGGCAAGAGGTGAACCCAACAAGAGGTTTCGCTTTACAGCTGTTTGTAAGAATTAGATTGAGGTTAGAAAGAACGCAAATTTGGTTCTCAAAAACAGTTGTAGCTTTCGTGAAAAGGCTAGTTCATAACTGAAGAGTTTTTCAATTCTAGTCTCAGCTTTGTTTGTTACTACCCGTTCTACTGTGAAATCGTTACAAGTTTTACCTGATGGATTTCACATTTGGACTGGTACAGATCCAGAATTTTATCTCAANAACCAACNGAGGAAAAATTAAATGTCGCCGTTGCGTTATGAAGGTATTGTAAAAATAGGTATTGTGCCACCCCGTTTTCGCGATGTGANTTTGTTTGTTTTGGGCGGGAGCGTAAGAATATTTTCAGCAATCAGGTGCAACCATCCGAATACACAAGAACGTTTTTCACCGTTGGGAATTGTTCATGCCTGTTGCCATGACACTCTGTCGGCGAATGAAATAAAAAGGTTGCTTTTTACACCAAAAAGTATCGATTTTTTCTTGACTTTATCAGGTCCTTGTTTTTCGGGTGCTGAATGCTTTTGGCAGCTGCTACAACTGCTGAAGTTGATATTCTGAAATCTGGTCTTAACCGTTCCACCTGAACATCGTTTGCGTTTCTGACTGCCATATCAACAAGAGAATTTTGATGTTAGACTTTACACTGCAACAAGAATGGATTTCGCAGACAATCAATCTGACGGACACAACCACTCTTCTGTATTCCTGCACAGCACATTCCGGACGAAGCTAAGCATGATTGTCTTGCCAACGATATTCTATGTTGTTTTCGTTGTGGGGCTCGTTGGTAATTCTACAGTCGTTTACGTAATGCGGAAAGTGGTACGTACCTATGATGCGTCTGAACGATTAAACCAAATGCTTGGTGGAATTGAGCGATTGAATTTGATAATTACTAACGTGTAAAATTAATCTCTTTAGCTACGGTGCAAGCTAGATACGATTTAATGTTAAGCAGGTTTTTCTCTGATACGTGGACATCAGTAGTGGCAAGCGCTACTGAAAAGAAAACGTTTTTGCCGTCCAGTGAACAAAGAGCATGCTGTATATTTGAAAAAACTTGTAATTTGAAACTAGAAAAAGTGGTTTGATTTCAGTTAAGACTTTCACCGGTTTTAACGAGAATCCAAAAAGTATATTTTACCCTTGAAAAGTTTTATTTTGTTAAATTGCATCATTCTTATTTGCGCGACGCATTCTGCTCTAGTCAGTGGATGGTAATGCCGTAGATGCATTTTGTCTGGTGTTCTGTATAAAACAGTTGGTATTTTTATCGGTGGAAATCCACTGCGAAAAATCTTTTATGGTCTCAGGAATCCCGTTTCCGAAGCACACTTGTCCAGATTATTATGAGCGTGATTTATTTAAATCAAATGAGTGTGACATGCTTTAGGCACAGCAGTATCAAGCTTTCGTTTCTTCATTTTTTTGACTTCTTAAAGCGTGATCTATCATCCATCATGTGTACAGGTAAAGAAACAGATTTGCTTGTTTGCTTGTTACATGTTTTTTCGGGACAGTTTTTTGCTTTTGTAATTTCACATCTGTCGCAGAGAAAAAAATGCAAAAGTAGTAGCAAATATCGAAAGACATTGAAAGCCAAGAGAAATGAATAGAGGAAGTGGGACGTCGAAAATACCAAATAAGTTCTTGTCAAAATGATATGGCAAAAATCAAAGTTTCGCTTTTGCTGTCTGTGCGAACGATTTTTGAATCGACATGTTCAACTCTTTAGAATCACTGCCAACATTAACAGCACCGTGGTGTTGTAGGAACGTTGAAAAGAATTGTTAACTTGCAAAAAACCGTAAGGCAAGGCATAAATTTTAATGTAACTTCTTTGCCTACTTATCTGGGATTCAGATGTCATGATGGCATTTTCGATCGCTTCTTTTTTAAAGTAGCATTGCACTGATCTATGTTTTTTGAAGTAGTCAAATAGTTTAGTTCCGCAAACAACACTTTTTGAACTTTACGCTCTCTGCGTAACAGTGTAATCCTGTGGTTCCCAAACTGGGGTTCCCGAGTTGTAGCCCCCTCTTGCATCATAACACTGGTCAGCAGCTTTTTGGTATCGGATGATGCAGCAGTTGGGTTGCAAGGTGAATTTCAGTTCGCTGATTGCGAATCTGAAAGTAGAAATTTGTCATCACATCAAGGTTTTATGGTATTGCATTTGCCTAAAACAGTTTGGGAGTTGGAGTCTGCAAGCAGATAAAAATAAGGAACCATTGCACTGGTGCATCCATTAGAATAAAGGAGTTGTGCTACGCCTAATTTAGTTTTTCTGTGCTGCAAACTTACAACAACTCGAGCAGTCCGTGGTCCGTATTTGTTACATGTAGACAATTTCTTTCAACTTAATTGCGGGAGCAAATTTTTGAATAGTTTTCCCTAGTTAGCCGGTAATATTTTTAGGGCGATGTGTGTAGTCACATGATTGATAACTGTTACTTAGATTATTAAGAACATCTTTGTTTCATGCAGGCCTCAAGAGAAAAGATCTGTGATTTTTTTGTCATCAATCTGGCTGTAGCCGATATTATGTTTCTTTGTTTTCTGCCATTTTGGGCAACAGAGTTTGCACTGGGCGGAAGGTATGACTACACAATAAAAAAATAGAATAAGTGCATGGTATATAAAATGGCATTTATATTATCGTTTGGCATCTTTGCCCCATAAATCAAATTCTTCAAGGTTATGTTTATGTTTTTGTGAATCATTTTTTGTGTAGTGAGCAGCTTTCAGACGTTACTGTATGATTTCGAAACATTTCAACGTTGTTTGGCTACATCCAACTTGATTACTATTTCTAGATGGATTTTTGGTTCCTGGTTTTGTAAAATAGGAAGCATGACTACCATGACCTCGGCGTACGGAGGCATCTTTTCTCTTGTCGTGATGGCAGCAGATCGGATGTGCGCTGTCGTATTCCATAAACGCTGCAAGCGACACAGGTACTCATTCGCAAAGCAGTCAATTTTTTAAAACTCCAAACAAAGCATCTAGGTAATGATCATGTTATTGGGAATACTAAGATGGGTATCAACATTGCTTTTCCATATAAGATTCTACATAAGATGTAAGTTTTCCTTAACTACTTTTTCCTCTGATACATAAATCAATATTTTTTCTTTCCAATCACATATAGTCAGCTTGAGAAAACAAGACCTTGAACCAGAAAATGTAGTGTTCCTCAATTCAAAAAGGTCTATATGTTTTTATCGAAAAGTCACCTGAGTTGCATAGCAACCAGGGGTGGATACAGCCAGTAAGGTTTGGGGGCGATTTCAGTAATATTTTGTAGTCAAGTCTCAATAGGTGCTCACTACTGTGAGAGAGATGAAGTATACTTCGCGGCACTGCTGTGACAAAACAATGGACAGCAAAATGGTCTGTTATCGCGAATGCTGTTTTACGAATTGTACAAAACTATGGTGAGTAGAGTTACTTTTGTAGGTTTAAGGGGGGGCGATCGTCCCAACCGCCTCCACTTGGATTCGCCCTAACGGCAACAGAGGTTGAAACCAGTCAAAATGTAGATATGTTGTTTAAAAAAGGAAGACTAACTGCTTAAAAATCTTTCAACTAATGCAAAGAAAAGGAGTTTCAAATGTATCGAATGGTAAAATAAGTGAATGTCCAAATAAGTGCAATGAATGTTTCAAATAATCTGTGAGGCAGAGTTTCTTAAACTCTACAAAAATAGATAAAACATTGCAGCATAAACGAATTACTGTGTATGCAATGTACCGCTGCAATGAGCATATACTACTGTATTGGATGCTAGGTTTTGCTTTCAAGTTGTTTTCATAGCATTTAAAACAGTTGTTGACACTTTGCGTTTGAGCATTTTGATTGCGCACCTCCGTGTAGCTTGATTCCTGTTGGCACGGCAAACCTTGCAGTATTTTTTCTAAACTGTTCCAGAACCCCCAAGAAAGCGTTTGCAACAATTGTAATAATATGGATGATTTCACTTGCTCTCAGCATGATAGCATTCTACTTTCGAGATGTTCATGTCGACAAAAGTACAGGTAAAGTACAACATTTTTTCACAATTTTCGTGCTATATGCTGCATATGTTGAAATAACAAGATCTTGTACAAATTAGCCAGACCCTGATTTTCGTGTACAAATGAGGCAGGCCCTGGAAAGTACATTTTTGCACATGATAAAATTACAGATACTTCAAAGCAACATTGATAAAATTGCCCTTAAAAGAGTACATCAGCGAAAAAAGGCGCTAACAGAGTGAAAATGATCAGGAAAGTAAAATGGAGGTTTGAGAAAAGTGATAAGATTTTGGATTGCTTTGTCAACTTTGCAATGTTTGATGGCAAGAATCTATATCTAAATACATGTATAATGAACTTTCAGGTTGCTCACATTGCCAGTGGAATTTGGAAGAAGGAGAAAATGTGCACAAGCATTGGCACTATCTCAACTTATTCATGAGGTATAATGCGTCATTGTCAGGAAAACTTTCGGTAAAGCTTTCTCAGCTCATGAAACAGCGTATGTTGTGCGATACACTTCGTTGAGGGCCGGGCATGGGGCTGGTTGGTCTGTGGTTAATCATTTAGCAAACTGCCTTCCTAACGGTTTCAAACCATGTTCGCCCTCCGCTCCGCTGGCAAGGCAGCGTTGTTCTTGCTGTTACTGATATTACAACGCTCTATCGTGACAACATTCAACTGCGTTTTCATGAGTTTCCAATTTCATTTTAGGTTCAGCTATCAGTCCCAGATGACAGATTTAGTAAATTTAATTCAGCTTTTGTCTCTAACTTTGGAAGTTCGAGATGATAATATTACATTGCCAGTGCCGGATTAACAACAGTAGCAAATGTAGCAATTGCTACGGGCCCCGCGGTCTTCTGTAATAAATCTTATTCATTTACATTATAAATAAGCGAAAGTTTTCTGTTGAACGCTGTCTGTGTCCAGAAATTCTTGTTTGATTCTTTTTGTACAATTACATAACAAAAGGCATATTTCGGTCAGCAGTGTTGCCATTTTAGATGATTTGCTGCTAAATCTAGCAGGATTTTCTCACTGTTCTGTAAAATTTATAATCTAGCAGTTAGCTGATTTTCTAGCAGGATTTTACCAACCATTTGGCAGGTTTAGCAGGTAACAAATTCCTGACCAAAAAAGTCTGTTTCAGCAGATTTTCAAGATGAAAACTTTTGCACCTTCTTCATCAAAAAATATACTTCTATTCTTTATGACGTTTCTAATAGGTTAATACCAGGACAAAGCACAACCAGCTGCCTGCAATTATTTGGAATTTTTATCATGATGCAAAGAAGCTGCTTCAAGCAGATAATTGTATCATAATAACAATTAATTAGATGGCTTGGTGAAGCCTAAATGAGTTGCTTGTGTGCTTAGTGACCGCGTTAGGTTAAAAGACATTAGACAACATTGGTATAATAAGTTTTTGACCCACAGCAGACGGCACGATATTTCCAAGTGGTTCAGTTACGCTAGTAAGTGGCAATGTCTGGTAAAAAAATTCCTAATAAACCAAAGCTGCCAAAAGTTTCTACATATGTGGCTGCAAGATTCAGAACTTAAAAATTGGCTCAGTGCCTACCCTGCTGATTCAAAAAAGCCTTTTGCGAAGTTTGCAATAACGCAATCATAGCGGAAATATTGTGAGCCTAAACGGCATAACTGGTAGCAAAAGCACTCAGATGAAACTAAAGACCTTTTTTGCATTCTCCCTAATGTAACACAGTTTTAAGTTACAAAGATCAGATTTATAAAGTTGTAGTGCTGAAGTTATGCTCAGATTGTTTATCGTTTGAGCATTGTTCAACTGTATAAAAACATGTAACCATTTGAAAAAGATCGTCAAGAACTGTGTGTCATACAAAAAAACGAGGTAAGCTGGAGTTACGTTGCTCAAAATATTGGCTGAAAGAATATTATGGGCCGAAAAGTGTGCTGACCAAGACCGGCATTTTCAGCCCATGCTTATTGAGAGAGAGTGCAAGACGAAAAATTAATATATTTTGGCTATAACTTTATAGGTTTCGTTAATCGTGTTAAAAATAACATATTTTTAACAGAATTTCACTGCTTTCAGCAGACTTTAGCTTTCAAAGTTTGTGACAAGACTTTTGTCAGAATCTATCAGTTTTATGTGACACCGTTTAGCAGATTTCTAAGGTCACGATCACTGGCAACACTGGCGAACAGCGCAGCACACTCAGACTGTCATGTCACGATGCGAACTGGAGAAAGCATGCAGGGAGTAAAGCTGGTAACACGGATACCTTGCCCACACACTTTATGATTTAGTAGGTGTTGAAATGTTTTTTAAACTTAGGGCCCTGCACTCTTGAAATGCTACAGGCCCCGCGCTACTTTAATCCGGCACTGTACATTGCTCGCTATGCAGGAAATTACGAAACTGAGATATACATGTAGTTTATATTAGGTGGATTACCTCTTTGAAAACATGCCAAACTAACCTGTTCCTTGCATGTTCTACAATGAAAGCAATTTATTTGGATATTTGGAGTGAAACGGTACTTTCGCAGCACCACGTATCGTAGTTGCTCTCATACTGGTAAATAATTGCCAATTACTCTTCACTTCTACCCAATGATCAAAGCGTTGCGCCCCAGAAATTGTAAGCTGTTAAGAAAAACTGAAATATTTTCTCATTTTCTGCTCAGCTAATACAAGCAAGGGTGTAATCATGACTTAAAAGGTATTATAGTTCACGTAATTTTGTTTCGTGGTGGCTGTTACGCTTTTTGGTGGTTTTTGAGCAATGACCCGTGCTGGCAAACAACTATCAGTATCATAAATACGATGATTTCTTACTGGTTTTGTTTTTTATCAGGGTGAATTTACGAGTGTTTGCTAAAGTCGCTGTCTATTTACTTTACAATGCTTCACAATGTATCATAGTCACAATTAAGAAATGCAAATGCGGGTTGGTGGTGGTAACTCAGTGGTATACACTGTCCACCTCTTTAGAAAAGTTGGGTGTTCGATCCACGGTCACTGAGTGAATCATTGCAGAGCGTGGGCAAGAACGTGAATCCCAGCCACCCGGACAAGAAGCAAGTTTCAATTTTCACCTTGCTACCAATTGCCTTCACCACAATACAAGCAACACCAAAAAACGTTTTACGTACTTTGCAGAGTGTTCGTCGGTTTCTGTGTACCACTGGTGTTAATTGTGGTTTTCTACATCGTCATTGCGTGCTATTTGAAACAACGGCGTTCGAAACAAAAGAACCTTCGCAGTAAACAGGTATGAAACTACACTTATCTCTGCAGAAAAATTCGGCCAGCAAAATTTTTAAGTTTAAAACGTTCAAATGACTTCTGACATCATTTCCAGGAGAACCATGTCACATTTTCTGCAGGTATGTTGATTCTTACATAGAAAAATTCAGAGCTTAAAACGACACAGTGCGAGCAAATAAATGAGAATGTAAAAACGTTTAGTCAAAGGTTTTGTCAGAAAGACTTGCAAGTGCGGTGTGTATTTTTCAAAATTTCAGAAAAATGGCAGACCCAAAAAATAAAGTTTTCTTTTTTTTTCAGGTCCGAGCCACAAAAATCATCTTCACAATTATTTTGATGTTCATCATTTGTTGGCTGCCAAACGAAGTATCTATAACAGTTTACAGTTTGGAAGACTTGGGTGCAATCAGTGAGTGAAGTATGAACATTGAACAAATATTAATTATCCGTTTGTTTGAAGCAAACTACCCAGCAAACAGAAAACGATTTCAAGGATCTTGTTAAGTCAAAAATGAATCGACCGATGTTTACAAAAAATTTGAATAAACTCAAATTTATTCAGTCAAATGTAAATACTTTTCAGGCACAGTGAAACTTCCAATTTGAGTGATCCTGACTCGCCCATACCCAGCTGAAAGCAGACGTTTTTACACATCTTTCAAAACGTTTTCAAAACGTTTAAACGTTTCAGAAACCTTTGAAAATATTCAATTTTGTAGCTTCTTGTGAGAGCGATTATTTCCGAAGTTGATCCAGTAAACACTTTTAGAGTTTTTCAACCGCTTCACTTGTTATTCTCTATCAGTGCCTGAAAAACTGTAGACCAAATGCGGAAAACCTTCTTACCATCATTAGCCGCAGCCATGAACTGTGGAATAGAAATAATTAATTTATCTTAAAGTTCTAATTTCATCACCATGAGGAAAATAAGGAGACAAAACTACAAGAAAGAGTGAATCAGACTTCTCTTGACTTATTGACTTAGCATCTGCTTTTTAATTTTGACACGATATTGTGTTCGAACTTGCGTAACGAAACTTCTGATGTGGACCACACACTTTAAGGCAAGCGGAAGCCACGATCGTGGCTTTTAAGGCTATGATTGGCCATAACTCACAAACGGATTGCGCTGGAGAGTCAGTGCAGACATCTTCGGATTTGGAAGACAGAGATGCTTCCGATGAGGTTAAAACAAAGATACCTTAATCTTAACATTTAAAACTTTTGAGAAAAATGCAAATATTTGACTTTTCTGATGCGATTTTTTAGCAATTTTCGGACGTTTTTGAAAAATTTATTTCACGCTTACTTGTTAGTTTTTTCAAAGTAATTTTATGGCTTGGACTACATCTAAAGACTCCAACTAACCAAAAATGCCAACCAAAATAACTCATCACTGTTTTTGGGTAAAAACAATATCTAAAGAATTGTTGGTTTTAATTCTTTACACTTTGAAAATAGCGGTTTCGGAATGCACCATTGAAAAGAACGCAAAAAATCCAACGAAAATGTTGACAAAATTTTGTCAGAATTTGCAAATATTTTGTCAATTTTTAAAATAAAACATTCGATAACTTTTTTACTCCTAATATTTTCATTTGAAGTTTGGTAGGATATTGTAAGACGCCAAGGGTAACATTTTCTGCAATTACAGCATAAGGTGTTTCGTGTGTTTTGAAGTGGTGCAATAGACCTTTCAAATTCAAACAATGCTAGAACACCCATTGAATTTGGGGTTTTACACCTCTTTTCCTCCCAAAAAGGAAGTACATTTTTTTCAAATATTTTTGCAAAGTTGTGGTCATGACTGACATTTTTTTGTAGAAAAACATTTTTCCCCACGTCTTTCGTTTTCAGTCCACAGCTATCTGAATAAAAACCACGAATGTTCTAGCTACCCGAAAAATGGGTTTCCCTTGAAAATACGTCACAGTGACGTTGCAAGTACGCGGAACATATCTCAAAAAAGCGTTGCCGTCTCGTCTTTCCGGCAATGTCGTACATGTTGATGCAGCTTCAGTGGTTCGGAAGTTACAGTGCGAAAGACCATAGAAGGTCACCAACGCACCTTGTGCGGGGCTTAAAGGGTGTTCAACTATAAAATGATTTTGGTTAACTTGAACACCAAGAGAAGTTAAAATTGCACTAAAACCAGAGAAGAGCTGACAGACTTACAGTACATGAGACTAATAACGATTGCGTTTCTGGGGTTTTCACGTCCACACATTTGCTTCTGAGTATTATACTGTAAACTTAACTTCAGTGTTTTGTATCATCATAAGCAGTTGGCTGATTAGAAAAAGAAACCATTAGCGTTTCCAAAATATGGTCTTTTCAAACCAATTTAAGGTGTATTGTATAATTCTGCACTACCACATGCAACGCAGTAGTCTTAAGCATGCATGGCAGGAACACGGAACACAAAAACATGAAAGAACACCAAGATAGATATGTGGTGGTAGCAGAAAATGATACACTTGATGACGCTAGCACAATTACTTTAATGAAACACAATCATATATGCGTGATAGTAGTAAAGGTCACGCATGGATGGCGCGATCACGGTTTTTATAATATAGTACTGCTATGACTTCCGGACAGAGCGATATATAAATGCATGGGGGAGTGGATGGGTGCGAAGGACCAGGGGCCATCTAGGCTGCAGACCTCTCTAGGGCGACGCTTCTCATAATGCAAAGGGAACAGTTTATATCTGCAAGTAAATGTCTGTTGCTCTGAGTATAAGGTTTAAAATATGCACAATGTGTTTACACTGTTTATGGAAGCAAAATGCGTTGCAGACAAGGTCAAGCCGCCAGATGAAATTGGTTTAAAGTTATCACATAAAACATTTGCTTTTTTCAAATATTTTGGAAATGTTCCTGATAACTAAAGACGAAATACGTCAACAGTTGCAGACTATTTAGGGACAGCACTGCAATGGTGTCACAGAATTTTTGCAGGTTGCGAACAAAGCGTACATTTATGTGTTTGTGAAATGCCTTGTCAGTCGATGCGATGAATCATGCATGGGAACGGAATTTCGTTTACTGCTCGATAGACACATTGTTCGTTTTGCGATTGGAAACCATTGGTATCAAACTACTTTGTGCAAGAGTTTGACACGACCAATTTAATGTACAGTACACACCAAAAAGCAATCGAGTAAGATATACCTGCGATACCTCATGATTCGACTATTTTCATAGTGGCAGCGTTAAATAATAAAACCAATGCACCGGGGAAATGCACACCAACAAAAAGATTGCCAAAAATATTTTTAGTGCCAGAGTAACACATTTTTTTTATATTCCGCTGTAAAAAGTGTCAAACACGTTTTTTTTAATTGTAAAATATTTTTTTTAAAGATTTCTATTACACTGTACTTTAACATTTTCGCACCTGTGTTTTATAGTTGCGGGTTCATGATGAAATTGCAGGTAAAATTGTCCCATGTGTTTTATCACTTGGATTCATTGAATGCAGGGCAAAAAGTGCGGTAGTATACGACCCCCATATGCGCAATCCCAAATACGCAATCATGAACGCAGACTGCGCCTTGACAGTAAATGAGGTACAACAGACAGTAGGTAGCAAGTACAATTTAATGAAAATGTACAATGGTACGACCGTTTGCTTCTTACTTTTGCTAACTTATGTTACATCAATGCTTTTAACTGCCTTGATCAACTGTTGAGTGGTACTACGTTTTTCTGACCCAAATTGCTTATCTCCTTTCTATTTTAGATGTTCAACCACACACTTCACAAGTTCATTATTACATTCATGCCTTTACCACCTGCTTGGCGTGGGGACATTGTTGTGTCAACCCTTTCTTGTATGCTTTCATGAGAGACGATGTTCAAACTGAGGTAAGTTTGCTTGAACCTATTGAGTAAGCGGTTTCACGTTGGAGCAAATAGTTCTGTAGATGCTTAAGATGTCTGTTTGAAAAAATAAATTTTCATGGTATTCTCTTTGGAGGGTCACGAATGGTCTATTTCCACTTTCTCTGCTTCGCAAGCCACGCTGCTGCTTTCGCAGTAAACGCAGCATTGGTGGCAAGTCTTTGCCAGCACCACGCGTGAAGCTTTTCCTTGCAACCATTCATGACCTCTGAGCACGTGTCTGTGCAAACATCACGTACGGTTTTGAAGTCTTCGGTATGACCCAATCGCGAACGCATACCCGATTAGTGTATGTTTAATGACGCATGTTCAATTCACCGTGGCAATTTCTGGTATGAAATAGAGCAAGGCTAACTGAAAATCACAAGAAATCGATCTTTTACCACAGAATAGGTGGGTTGCGTTCTATCCAACTTCAGCTTAAGAAGTCGAACTTGTTTGCCATTTACATTTTCGATATTATTCTTTTTTAGTTTCAAGCAGTTTTTCTAAATTTAACCGAAATAACAAAAAAACTAACATCATTCATAGACAAGTTTTTCAAAACTACTTGTTTAAATAAAAACCGAGATAATCTACTCTGACCGTTCATTAAACATCTTGACCAACTTCCAAATAAACATATGTTTCAAGCAATCAACATTTGATACATTTTATCGTTTTTACAGCTCATGAAATTGAAACAGAGTTTTTGCTTTGTTGCAAAAAGAGATGTACAGGAGAACGTTCGATGCTGTCTGAATAATGCTCAACGAGAGGTAAGTTATTTTCTTACTACATAAGTTTGTGCGCATCCTTGTTCTTTCCCTAATTATGTGTAGTGAGCAATGTGAGTAATTTATTTTTCCAGTGTTATTGCTATTACAATTTTTGCGTCATTGCCACAATTAAAATTTGAGGAAAACCTTTATTAGAGATATGAAGACTCGACTCTAGTCGTAAGATCAGTTTTACATCACCTGATTAAATTTATGTCTCATCCTGGCGAATCTTTTTGTTTCACGCTTCGAACTATAGAACCGCAAAGCAATATTCCTTAATTCTTGCTGGTAAAAGCTTCACCCTTCTTACTGCCTTTGGCCAGCAGCCTCAACGAACACGTTCACTGCGGAAAACCAATAGCGTGGAACGACATCTAAGAGCGGGTACAATAAACATTTCCAAGGGAGATAGTAGCGCAATTACATCATTTAAAAACAAGAAAAGCCTGCCACGACACAACACTTTTCCTTAGGTGCAAACGAGCTCTTTATTTCAGATGTAGAAACTTCAATCTTCCAAAACAGAGGATTAAATTCAAGATTACTCCACAATTATACGTGTAGCTGTACTTTCTCGCCTGTTCCGACCAAAATGCTCCGCAACTGGCCAATATGCATTCATCCGCAAAAATCCCTTTGAACAATTCTTGTCATCACACAAGGACTATCGCATGCATTGGAATCAACCGGACAAAACCTAAAAATCACGGATTACACACAAAACTTTGGAAAAGAGATTTGCATTGATGTTGCGCAAAAGTCCTGAAAAAGCCATTAGCGAAAAAGCCGCATATTCAGCAACATAGCCCTCACAGATGCCCGCTTCGATTCAAACCATGCCAACGTTCATTTTTTGAGATAGTGTTTTGATGGCGCATTATAACTACCGGGGTCTTGTGGCGCCACGAGCACGGTGTGCGGAAGAGCTGCGGGGACTATCCTGAATCCAATAAACAACGAGTCAACTGATACCAGACCTTGCAAACACTTACCGTGGTTCTGCAAGGCCAATGTAGTTATAAAAAGCCATCAAAGCACTATCTCAAAAGAAGAAGTGTCAAACATTTTTGAGGTAACTACCAGGAGTAAGGCGTTTTGGACAAGAATCGCTCCTACCAAAGCCTTCAATTGATCTTCAATCAAATGTCGCTGATTTTCCTGATTTAGCTGACTTTCTCCAAACGTTTTTTCCTGATTTTCCTGATTTAGCTCACTTTCTCGAAAATTAATTTCTAGAAAGTATTTTTGTTGAATATGACGACAATTCAGCTTCAGAACTACTCAAAACGCGATTTACAGTTGGGATGCATTGCAATTTCGATTGACGGGTTCGGCAATGAGCTACCCGACAGGGCTCGATCTGAGGTAGGAAATGAAACTTCTCTTTATTTATTAAATTGATCTTATCAGGAAATCGAATATGTTTCACAAAATGTTCCTCCTACCCAGTCCCGTCGCCACGGGGGGGATTTGGTGGGCTTAGCCCTCCCAAACAAAGCTCCAAGCCCCAACAAATAAAAATATGAAACAATATAAATTAGTGGAATTTTTGTTAAATTTGAATGTCAAGCCCCCCTGCACAAACGTCCAGCCCCCCTGCACAAATATAAAGCCCCCTTATTGACAACATTCTGGCGACGGTTCTGCTCCTACCACAAAGGTTAGTGCTTGCTTTACATAAATTTTTCGATTCAATTCTCACCTGGTACTATAACAATAAAAAAAACACAGTTTCAGTGTTGACCTGCTAAGAAAAATCGAACTTTTATCACAATGTTTGACTCGCTACAATACTGAGCAAAACCGCAGAATGCAAGCTGCAAGGCTTCAGGAAGCAAGTCTTCCTGTACTGCAAGTCAGATCCGTAGCCAGGTTTTAAGAATTGGGTAAAAAGACATTTTGAGGGTGACATTATTTTTGTTTTTATTTTATTTTTAACTACTTTTTCTGTGCATGGCTGAGTTTAGCAGGGCAAAAACGTTTGGGGTTTCAGAGAAAATTTGGGGGCACTGCCCCGTGGCTATGGGACTGCTACAGATGTAAACTGAGACTCCTGTCTATTACGTTCAATAGAATATTTTCCACAGAGTGTTCTGTACCACTTGTCTCACGTATGTTCGTTGGCAGTGATGCAACTTTGCATGACATGTCGCAGTTCTCACTTCATGCCAGCAACCTTTGACTTCTTCACTAACTTTCAAACGGCCACTCTCGGTCACTGCAACAAATTTGTTGAGGGTGCTTTTCGAAATCAATTCTAATACGTTGCAATTTTACGAAGTAGGAACTTATGTTTCCAAAACCGGTTGTAGCGTTGTGTTCCAAGGAATTGCTTCATTTTGTCAATATCCCTTCAGCCAATCACCCCGTTCTTTCGGAGAAGTTTTTAATCTATCACACGTAAACCACAAACATTTCAACTGGGCATTTAAATTCATTGGGAATTGTTGGCAGCACTAGTTGAGGCAAAGGACGAAGTCTTCCCATATCGCCTGGAAACTTGACATCAAAAAATGACATTTATCAAATGTCAGCTAGACATAATCTGCGGCTTAAAGGAAACTTTGAGATTCTCTTCATGGTATGGTCTATATGTGTATAGTATAGTTACATTGTGCAGATAAGCAAAAGGAAATTTTAAACAATTTTGGTAGCAAGAGATCAATAATCCTATAAAAACCTCCGTTATTAGTGACGCCAAACAGAAGAAAGCAGTCATGACACAGTTTCCAATTGGATTGTAAAGGCAGATTGCTATCGATCTTCAGACGCAATGCTTTGTTTGCATTGACCCACTATTCTGGCCTGTTTATGATGCGCGCTCGTTTCAACACGAAGCAACGCAACAAATCATTACAGAGTGGCTTCCAAGTTTTAGGCAGTGCAACTAATGTAAAAGATGAGACAGTTTTCACGACAGCACCATCGGCTTGAACAATCTCCCAAAGCTCTCGCTGCACTGCCGGGGATGTGAATGGAAGCAGTGCAGAGCACTTCTGCTCTGGATAGATCGGAACTTTATGTCACCAACGGCTGAAATTAAGGCTGGTACTAAGAACTGAAATACCTGGTTTACCACAGATGAGAACACGAGTTAGACAGGGAATCCAAGCATATAGGCGTAGCCAGCGGGCCATAGTCCCCCCAAAATTTTGGCATATCTTGTTGTTTGGTGTTTCGAGAGGCGGTGTCCCAAACCAAATACTGTTGCTCGCTTAAAGTCGAAATATTTGGCCACTCCCAAATTTTTGGTTTGGCTAGGCCACTGATCCAAGCGTCATCACTTGATAGATAAAAAGGTAGCTTATTAACCATGCGCTGTGGTTCTAATACAGTTGAGTTGGACGGTTGTTCGAATTTCGTTTGCTCCAGTGTAGAGCCAGAATTAACAGATTGTGATATTTCGAAACGTATGCTTCCGATTAATACATTCTTAACATGTAGGAGTTGTTGAGTGAAACGTAATAGAAGGGTGTCTTTCCTGAGATTGAAAATAAAAGTCTGTGTATTTTTTCTGAGATACGCACCAATGTCACGATCATATACTTGTCGCGTGAAGAAGAAGTAGTTCTGAAAAGAACTACAGTAAAGTTACCGCATGTACAACCTTATTTATGAATTTCGATGCGCACGTTGGAAATAACATTAATGTATGGATTAGTCCAAATAGTCGACTTGGAAACGGTGACCTAATTCATTGTGAAATAAGTATTCAGCTGTGACATAGCCACTGTTCTTTGTCTTGCAAAATTTTGTCAGGTCTGATGTTCAAGGCAGTTCGGTCTTCAGCAGTTTGATTGTACCTTGCGTATTTACAATACATGCAAGAATTCGGGCAGGGGTGCAGTGCTGAAAAAAGAAAAGTGGAAACGTACCCAAAAAGCTAGTCATTTTCAAAAGCACCTCAAATTTTGGTACACGAAAAGCGGAAGTGCTAAATAGCCTTATGATGAAGATCACGGCCAAAGCAAATTGCACTTTGCAATGCACTGATGATGATAACAGCAGTTATCGAAACGTTTACTATATGTCGTTGATATCGTTTTCATTGGCCGTGATCTTCATTATAACACTTCACACTTATTTTTAAAAGAGTATTTAATAAAGTATTCAATGTCATTACACTACAAACGAAAGCATTCACAGTTTTACCTCAACCTGATACCTTGTGACTGAAGTTTTACTACAGAAAGTAAGTTGAAGACAGGTGCAACGTGCAAGCAATCCCACAAAGTGCGCAATACGCAAACACGGAATAAATACATAATTATGTTAGGGTGGTAGGCAAGAGATAGCTTATCCGTTATTCATTTACGCGACGTCTGGAGCTGCACACAGGCAATCCGCGTAATATACACATCCTCAAGTCAGGTTACTATAAAAAAGTGTGGGAATGCGTTCCCGTCCAACTACACCCCTGCATGAGGGACATTAATTTTTTTCTATACTTAACGCCAAGGTGGGTATGGGTTTTCATAGGTTTTGACAACGTACAACACTGGTTGTAATATTTGCATTATGTTTCCTTTTTCATCATAAGGTTTAATGCGGTGGCGTTGCGTGGACGATTTGACGACGCATACCACTTCCGGTTTGTGTCTCGGTGACGTCGTGGTTCTCCGTTTGCGGCAATTGTTAATCAAACACGCTGGGAGTTCAGCTTTTGCGCGCTTGCCGTGCTGGCTTTCCGACCGCAACACATGCTTGAATTGTTTTTTTTGGAGATGGCAATGCCATGAAGCTCACTTGGCCTTAAAAAAGTGCTTTTCATGTCATCCACTGTGATAATCACACATTCAAGCAGCAGTTGACTAACCATATTTTTCAACGCTTGTTCTGGAGATTCAGTGAATCGCTACAAGGTCTTAATTGTATATTATGGCTTAATCTAGGTGTGCCATGGCACTCACACCACCACACTGAAAACGTCAAAATATAGGAAGTAACCACTACAGCACTTATTAAGCAAGCTAAACTGCAGAAACGCAATTGAAATGAAAATTTTTCTTTACAGAAAAACAAACTGTTAACACAGAGACATTCACCATGAGGACATCAAAACATGAGAAGTATACAAAACAGAAATATTGCAAGCAATTCAGATTCATGAACAGAGGGAATGCTAAGAACACAGATTACAGTACTTAACTACTTACATTTGCACATCTTGAATTGGTTGAACTTTTATAACACCAAACAGTTTCGGCCAAAGGTGGAAAGACTTTTATTATTATTGCAATACATGACATTTGTCTCTGCAAATACTGGAACCACTGTAGCACTTAGTTCAGAAGGTAAAGTTTACAATACTTAGCACGTGGAAGATGAAAATATGCTTAATTTTCATAACTATTGCACGCATTAGTGGTAATATCAAGATGCAATTATCTTTGCAAATATTGCCCATGAAGTATTGACACATAGATTTTAAAACAAGAAAAGACACATTTGCAAAAAAACAGTAAAAAATAAGTAGAAACAAAAATGGATGCAAATGCAGCGAAAAGGCGTGACAACATAGAGGCTAGCAGTGAAATTAATACTCAAGTTTGAAATATGCACTGAATAATCTTCTCTCATATCATGACAACCTTAGTTATTCCAATGACCAAGTGCTAAAACTGAACAATGAAGAGAGCGAATTTTCACAGGTTTTAGTAAGAGCTTCAAACAGCTCAGCTGTGAAATGTAATACATTTGACTACCTCTTAAGATCAAATGGGTTAATGGTTTTGCCGTTCAGATCAAAACTAGCGTTTATATTTCTAACAACATTCACAGCAGCTTTTGAATGTCATGCAAAATACATTTTTCTGCAAGTCATGGAAAGATGAAGCAAAACATGCTCTGTTCAAATCACACTTGCAAATAACAAAAGACATACTTTGGCAAGCACACTTTTTAAACAATGTTCCTAGAACACGCATTTACAATCAAAATAGTTTTTCAAAGCAGTAGTCCAAAACTTAGAATTGTACATTTTTGATTGGCCATCAGAACATTGATACTGGTTTGAGCAAACGTGCTGTGAGCTGCAAAAACTGTTAAATGTGAAGTCACGTAGTCGTATCATGGCATCCAGAGCTGTAATATCCAGGCTATGCGGATCATCATACCTGCGTTGTTCTGAGCTCCAGACTGAACCTTCCTTGCTAAAAAAATGTAGACACGACCACCAATAGGTTGAAATTTTTACCCGTTGAAATTTTCGTATAGGTTTGGGTTGAATTTCCACAAAAACGTTGTCTGGCTTTAGCGTACAAGCTGGTGTTGGCCTACCACTTGCATCGTTCATTTCTCTTCTGTTCATAAGAAAAGGCCAAAACTTGTTGCTTGTAGCCTAATTACTATGTCACCCTCAAAAGCTACTTCCCCCATCAAAGCTTTCATTTTGTTTTCCTCTGACATAATTGCAACTTGAAATCCAAACGTAACAAATTGCACCTTCTCTGCAGTTTGTGCCGTTGTTACTACAACGTACAGCACACAGTTACAGCAGGTCATGTGACTAGACTTCCAGGTTGATTGCGTCACACGAAGCGAAAGCAAAACTGAAATTGCATGCCTTGATTCCAATAGCAATTTTTTAGTGTTTACTAAAAGTAAATTTGCCGTTATCTAAAAACAAAAAAAATTCGCTAATAAACAAACACTTTTGAATAGAGCAAATTTTGTACTACAACCTACTACCAAAAAAGGTTGTTCAGCTAACTTTTTTATTTTCGAAAAACGTTTTCGGAAACACTCATTCAATCGCAGATTTTGCATCGTGTTTCCCGTTCCGCATGCATGTTTACCTATTTTTTTTACGGAATTCAATAGCAAAACAAATCACGCTTGTAAGGCTCGTTCACGAGAACTAACTTAAATTAAAAAAAAAAAACTTTGACAACTAAGATTTGCGAGAACTTGCTATTTTTTATTTTTCCTTCTGTTTATGATTCGAAATTCAATTTAAAGTTTTGGAGTAGTCAAGTTTCGTTCAGTGAAAGTAAGGCATGCACTGCATACCTTGCATTCATGGACGCTACGCCCCTGGTTTAATGTTATTTTCCTTCATATCAATGCTTATCACATCGTACAGTCGTAGTCGAGAACCATCGGGTTTTGAATATATGGTTCAATTCGTTGCAGCATTTGATCTTAATATTTCATTATGAGTTGTAATAGCGACACTGGTGATGATATTACTCAAACACTAGATCTGTTCAAAAACTAGCTTTGACTGGCAAATTTCTGTAATCATTTACGTTCAAATGACGGTTGTTTGCTGCAGCGCATTTAAGGAATGATAGGAACTTTTGTTAAATCAGATATTGAAATTATATGAATCGACGTATAATATATCAAAATCTCTCTTTCTCAATTGTTTACCAGACATGGTGCAAAACGTTTGACATTGGACAAACGCCAGCAAGACAGCTTTCATCAATTGCAAACTTACTGAATTAAGGCGAGCTTTCTATTGGATAGCAAAATTGATAATTGCTCATATTCTAAGCGCAAAGCATAAGCTTATGCTATTTTACATTCCGGTCCAGAAGGCAAAGGTATGGGAAGTTTTTACAACTTGGCTGCTTCATACCGAAATGCTCTGCTGCTCACCCTAGGGTTTTGGCAATAGTTCTTAACCTTTCTATCAGAGGTGAGCATGGACAGGATCAGGATTGGATATCTTACAGGATACTTGCGATTTTTTTAGATCAGGATTGGATTTGGATATTTATTTTTGAAAAAAATTGGATCAGCACAGGATCAGGATGCTTGTTAGATTTCTATAACGAAATTTCCCTGAGTGATTCAAGATGTCACAAATATTGGTCGTATTGTTTTCTTTGCTATGTTTTTCATATTCACAAAAAAATCAAAATTATTTTGTCAGTATGTGCTGCACTCATCACAGTCAATGATAAAATACGTGTTACTTCATCGTAAATTTTTTTTCCGGCGAAGTGGAAGTATTACGCTTCTCTTACAATGCTGGTATGCTACTGTGTTTCTTGTGCTGAGTGGCATATGTGTGTGTTGTGTCGGTTAACAGTCTATTTCATGGGTGGCCAACTTGTCTTCGACTGGGATCGACTAGAAAATTTTCTGATAACTCGCGATCGACCGGTCGGTAATAAAGTTACAAATGGAAAATGCCTAAGTTGAGTATCATATGTGCAAATACAGTGTAACATCGCCTTAGTAAGTGATGCACAGACAGGGGGCAAAGTGTCTGTTACGCATAAATCATGATTGCCACGCACTAATAGAAAAACATATTAGGCCTACAATACCTTCGCGGCAACTGCCAAGCTAGTCTATGGTCAGCCATCCCAAGCTGCACCAAAGAATATACGTGACCAACCCAATTGGATGATTTATATGTACTTTCCGGATTATTGATTGAAAAATTTCTTTTTGGGTATCTTGTCAATTCAATGCAAAATCAGGCGTGATCGACCAAGTGACAGTCAGGGCGATCGACCTGTTGATCACCCTTGGTCTATTTCAGTGTTTAAGCTACATTTCTTTTGGTTAGATTTTTGAACGTTCTTGCTCAAGTTTTATACAGCCAACCTTTGCTAAAAGACAGTTTGGGTTTGTAGTTTTTGTAGGCTAAATAGTTTTACTATATTTTATAATGTGATCTACTCTCAGTGTTACAAAATCTATTTGCTTTGTTTTACCAATTGATTGAATGCTGCAGCTCTTTTGTCTTTAGCTGAACCAGGTTGGTTGAATTGGTCACATGACAAGTACTATATCCTTGGATTAGCGGAGCGTCCTTGCCATATAACCTAAAACCCTAACCCAAATTGTAAACATGTGTCTGCATGGTTTTCAACACTTATTAAAAAGTACTGTAGCTTTCATCAAAAGTTTTTCCATAACAAGAGTGGTCTCCATTAGTTGATCTGAAGCAACAATGCTTGGAGCCCAAAAGACGACCACTCGCACAGCAAGAATTCCCACTCCACCAGGTTCATCGTACCAGCTGTTAGTGCCACGAACTCTGCGTTATAAGTGGACAAAGCCGGATACACTATAGTTCAAATGGAAAAATAATCACAGCAGAGCTACACTGCTGGTGGCAACATACACAATACTTTTCTGTTTTTCCGAGTGAAAGTGCACAACATGTGATGTTATTTTTATGGATTAGTCACAAAATGACAGGGTATTAAGTTTGGAAGTGGCTATACTGTAGGTCCGCTGGCGGTGACACAGAATAAAATGCAGGGTTTGTCACATTAGCAGCACTGTCATGGTAGTCAAGTAGACGTGTCTTACTGTGTGAATGGTATTCGCGTTGACTCTTGCCATGATCAGGCACCTTTCGTTTTGGCAGTAATAGTTGCACTTTTCATGGTACCGGTTTTCATTTAGGCCAACATTTTTCAAAAGTTTCCAAACTTTTGTGTTCAGATTTGTGGATTAGGGGTTAGGTTTAGGTTTAGGTTTAGGGCTTAGGTTTAGGGTTTAGGGTTTAGGTTTAAGGTTTAGGTTTATTACGTTTCTACCAAACTCAGTGCAGTCTACTGCACACTTGTCATGGACTAGTGTCATGTTACAGGCGACTGATTGATAAGTTTTCAAAAATGAAAGTCCACTGGCGGACCTATAACCACTGCCTGTTTGTTTGTTATTTAGCCAGTGTTGCATTCGGATACGGATGGATATCAGATACTAGATTTATGAAATTTTCGGATAACGATTGGATATGCAAAAATTTTTCGGATGTGGATCTGGAGCTTAAAATTCAATATCTGCTCACTTCTGCTTTCTGTGCACTCATACCCCCTGAGATTTCACAATATTTTCTCGTACCTCTTGTCTGAAGGCAAGTAGTAACTGATATTAACGTAGTGCACACGATGTCACAAATTCTTCAGCAGATATGAGGCTCTCTCTGCTTGGCACACAGACACAAGAACACAACTACGTCACATGCCAGCAATAATTGTTTTTCCATCGGTACAAATCCCTGCTTTAGTAAGGTTCCACCACTATCAAATCGTCCCCTTTGATTTTCAGGGAATTGAAATCATTCCCAGACTGCACACCCCCGTGTCGATTATTAAAATGTTCATTAAGATTTGAAGATTTCAAGTTTGCATTAGTAAATACTCTGTTGCAGAATATGCAATGTTTGTGCTTTATCTTTTTCTGTCATGCAAGTGAAACCATATCTAACATAGTCTTTATTCCACTTGGCATTCGCGTTTCGTGGACGTATTTCTTAAAAATCAAATGTGCTGATATCAAGTGGCGTAACTGACGGGGGACTTAGGGACAAATTGCCACCCCCTGGCGAGCTAAATGAAAAAATAAGGCCCCACTGAGCTTATATTTCGTATTCTTTTAGTTTTCAGTAGGGTGTTGTTTTTTTCGTTTTTGGAGTATTTTCCGGTTATTCAGGATTATAGTAATATCCATCCACATCCGGATTCTACATCAATTCTCATGTTTTTTTGTGGGTGTTGGTTAGTGGGCCCCTTTCAGCTAAGTTTCCTCCTCCTGGCTCAAACCTCTAATTACGCCACTGCTGATATTCATGTAATATACTTAACTCCCAAAATATAGCAAATGTACTTAGGCACATTTGAAATATATGGTCAACTAATATTTAGCAATGAATTCTTCACTCAACCACTAGCAATGAAATAAGTTAGGCGACAGCAATTTGACTGCACAAGCAAGATAAATATAATATGCAAAGCGCATAACGAACCAGTCTCAGCTTAGCCCTAGTAAATGGATAATGGTACGTCACACTACAGAGAATTACGATTAATGTTAAATAAAATCTGGATTGAATTTTAATGGCGTGCATCCTTGAAAACTTTGGTGTTTCGTACCCCCTGTTTTGGCTCTTTGTAACCCAAAGAGGTACGTGTACCCCCAGTTAAGAACCACTGGGTTATGGGTTATCAACGATGGCAGCAATTACGTTTTAGTTGTATATGGGTCCATTTCTTAAAACAACCAAAATATTTAACTACAACTTTTATACAACACACGTCTTTGCCTCTGTAATTAGATGTTAACATTTCTGAATGCAATAATCAAGTGATGTATCATTTATGATTGTTATTTACTTACTCAATTTTTTCAGCCTCTCCAGTCCCCAAAACAGCTGAGAATCTTGAAGAGAACAAGCGAACTTCAGCTTATGCCATCTTCAGTCGGGGAAACCGTCAAGTCAAGTGTGTGAAAAAAATTAATTGCAAGCGTTGCTGCACAGCCAAACCCTAGAATCATTTTGAAATTGTTCTCACGAGTGTCCACTTCTTTAGAAAGCTGGTCCCAAGCAAGTTGTTGTCTTGAAGACAATCAAATGGAATTTCAAAAATTCTACGAAACCATTATGAGCTTTGGAAGTCACAAAGCAACCCAGAATGGTTGTGAAGTTCTTGAAGATTGAGAGTTTAGCAAAAATCATAAGACAATCACCTCTCTGATCATCGCCTCTGGTACCAGTTAAAAACAAACAATTTGAGGTTAAACTTACTGTGTATTAGGCATGAATGGTTGTCGTTACAGAGGCTATAACTGATATCGTCCATATTGGATAACATTTTTACTTTGTTTGTTGCACAGTAACATGTCCACTCTACCGACCTTCAGCAAACGTTTTGTATGAATCTTACATAGATTGCCTGATTCAGCGGACGAAACGGCCCTTGCATAGGGCCATCTTTCTCCAATTGTACTTTACATATGCTATGTCGATTTTCCCATTTCCAATGAAAAATGGAGGGAACACAAAATATTTGTTTAGAATTGGTTCGCCTAGGGTGGCGATTCAACTGCATCAATGCATTTCACGCCATACAGCCAAGCAAAATGTAAATCGAAAATGGGATGAGATATTTCGTTAAACAAGTTTCCACTACATTCACTTGAACCCACTAACTAGCAAGTAACATAAACATAGGAAAGGTAGTTTGTTACTGTAAATTATGTCTTGTAGAGTACTCGGAAAATTTAACACAACATAGATGATGGCCAATAGCTTATACGAAAAGCAAACCGCTAGCAGTTCAAACATGCAGGGTACATTGTAGACTACATTAAGATTTTGCGCATGACTTGATGCTCTATGATTTGCCAATAAATTTTGACCAGCAAGACCAACACGTACAAGCTGAATAGTCGCATTAGTCTATCTACCTACGTAGCTTCTTAAATCGCCATTTTTGAACTTGATATCCGCCGAAAGTACCTGATGCTGTTTGGAAGTGTGTACAGAAGCTATGGGTTAAGCAGACACAGGATGATTTGAGTGTTAAAAAAACTTAGTCTTATTTTGTGATGATTAGAGGTTTTGCCAAACGAAATTGCGCGGTTGAAGCTTCTGCTTTCAAAAAAGAATATTCCAACTATTTATTAGTTGTAAGTAACTACTGGGAAATAAATCTACATAATTACGATCTTAGTATCTAGGATATAGTGGCAGCAGTGGATGACTCTATCAACTTTCAATTTAGCTTTCTATTTTCATATTAAAATACTGTATATATTGATTTCATATTAAATCAGTATTTAAAGCTCAACAGACCTGCGGTTAGTAATTGCGCTTTTCTTCATATCATGAAAAGAGATACGAGAGACAAAAGTTCATAAGTTGCCTTTTTCGACAATATCTTAAATAAGGCGTTACAATAACAGGTAAATATCATTTTAATCAGGGACTGAAAAAGTTCGCTATTCCAAACTGAAAAGATTTTAGGACTAAGGACGCGTAGTGTAACGTGAAATCGATTTCCTATTAAAAAATTGCGAATGGATTCAACTTAATCGCCTTGGTAGAGACTAGTTGCTTGAATACAGATGCATGCTCGTTTGAATCATCGCAAAGCGAATGTGGCGAACCGGGCCTCAAACTCAGCCTCGCTGCAGAGAACCAGTTAACACCGTTCGCGCAACGCCTAGCTAACCGTGGCCAGCAATCCCGCAGTGCAGTTGCAATTCAAAACAAACTTGTTATACACACGTGAAAAGTGAATTAAGCGAAAACGCAAACAGTGAAACTGCCTTGTGTTTTTCTGGAAGATTACGAATATATACATACGCAAACCCTAGACCAAAAAGAACTTAGTGTTATTTCCTTACAGCAGGGCAGGACATTTGCTGCCAGTCTGGTTATTTGCCAATTACAAGCACACCTGGCGGTTGAAGCTTCAACTAAATGCATATATTTTGAAGTTCCTACCTCAGATTGTTCTTATAAAGAATGCCAAATATTAGAACTAACACGCTTTTTAACTTGGAGTAAGGTTATATGAAGTGCAGTAAGAAACGGCTAAGTTCATTGCATGCTGGCGTCGTTACTTGGAAAACACACCCTGGTGTCAAAAGATGTCCTTGATGGTGAATTTCGTTCTGCTCACAGCTGAGCAACGCCTGTAAAACCTACGTCAATTCTGTGTTGATGTACTTTTATACCTACCTTGCTTTCAAATGTTATTCATACCTTTTTTCATAAGTGCATCGTACTTGCATTAAAACATATGTATGTTTGGGCATTTGACTGGCAGCTTTATCGTAAGTAAATGTAGAAATGGGCATAAATTTGATAGCCTTCGATGTACTTCAATTTATTGTAAAATGAGCCAATGCCAATATTCAGGTTGTCACTCAGTTAGTTGAGAGAGAGAGAGTTTAGTGGTACAAACATTAAACAATTTAATGCAAAAATAAAATTAAGGCGCTGGGACACCGAACAAAACCTGCAAAACAGGTTGTCTCGTCGGGCGCCCCTCGAAAGTTTCATAAATTTCTATCGTGGTTTGAAGTTGATGGCCGAATTAGTGCGAATTTAATAAGGTTG
>JGI24159J19872_10001334_pt1 | contig 26773 bp, 15 predicted proteins | sample Ectturendosymbi4_FD_19872 | JGI IMG/M metagenome (IMG submission 19872)
TCCAAACGCCAGTCCTGGCTCAACAATAACTTTTACGACAGAAACCAAACTTTGCAGGCAGAAGCGATTTCCGATATTGTTTGCATTGAATGACGAGACTGGCTAGCTCCGTATCAATTCTTCATAGTGATTAATTACATCTGTGACTAAACGCAATCGTGGCATCTGTTTGTTGCATTGATTGCTCGTGGCTCCTCAGGCGCTCAAGAGCGCGCTTCCAGTCGCTGCTTCCTTTTCTTATCAGGAAATGCGCACAATCAGTCGTATCCGCGCACATCAGTCTACAACTGAAACAATAAATACAAGTTTGTGAAGGAGAAAAACAAAGCCAGCTTCAGTCAACTAATTCGTCGTTGTGGTTCTGGCGATGAATAAGACTTGTGGTGTAGTTCCGTGACAAGTTTCTGTCTTTTCTGTGTTGTGGAACATCTTGGTTTGAAAATAAATTTTCACCAACACGGCAGAGAGAACCTGTTTAATTTTTCAACCAAATACCTGCATTTTTTCCGGTATATTGGCTGACCTGAGACCGATATCGTTGCCTCCAGTTTCAAAGGGGAAGTAGCTCTAATCGGTTCTTTTCAAAACCTGCTGAGCTAGCTCAGCTCATGCGTGGTTATTACGAAAATAACAAAAGCGGTAGTACAAAGAGCATGCTGACCAGCACAAGGCAACTCTTGGGAAATGCCCACACCATGCCTTCATTTTCCGGCTTCCCTGTGCATATTATTCTGCACGCACTCTCTTTACTCGTTGTTGTAAGTTAGGCTACAATGTTTAACTGTCATGAACATAATCAGCGGTATCTTAAGACAGAGCATTTCATAACTGCAAAATTAAAAATAACTGCAAAAATAAAAAATTATGTTTAAACAGGGGAGTAGTAGAACACTCAGTGCTACGTCAGCACATTTCACAACTGCAAAAATACAAGGCTGCGCGAATGTCGCATCAAATAGCAGTCGATGAGAAGGTATGCGGTTGGGATGGCGGACACCCAGGATTCACGGTTTGAAACTTGCAAACAACACAAGAATGGAGAATGCGCATAAGGCATAAAGGAGGCACAAATCTTTGTTTTTTATTATGTGGCTATTATACGTAAAATTAGGCTACAAGGAGAAAGAACAGACGGGCTTGTGTAAGCCATTATGATCAATCCGCTTGAACTAGCAATTATGACGAAACTCCAAACGAAACGCATATTGCAAGCACAGGTGTGCGACTGTATTAGCACAGAAGACTAAACGGGAAACTAGTGATGAATCTCAAAATCAGCTAAATCAAGCACGTTGAAATTGGACAGATTTTAAATTTGGTTCACAAAATCAATTAAACGTCCACAATTATCTTCAATATTGATATAGTTGCACACAACCGAACTAAATCATCCGGTGTTTTCAAAAGCTCACTGAAAAAAACAATAAAACCCACTGGTAACTTTTCCTTTGAAAAATGTACTATGAAGTAAAAAGTAAAATAAGCAGCACACTTGTTCTGTCAACTGTGAATTTTTTTTAATGAAAGGAAACGAACAGCAACGCAATTTGTTCGACTTGAAAAACAGAGAATACTTCGAAAAATTTGAGTAAATTCTACGGGTGATCTTCTTCAGCTCTGTAAAATCGGCACGTTTAAATCAATTTTTTTGCCTTCTCTGCATCCAAGCTGTTTCTGATGTTGGACCATACCAAACCATATATTGAAAAATATACTATATAGATGCTGAACTAGCAGGGCATTTACATAAGCTTGACGTGAAACTGCAGAGTTTGTGTGGGAGTGGCTTTTCTCTTTTTGCTGTTCGCATTCTTGCCAAGCCTTACCACTTTGGAGTGAATTGACCAACAACACTTTGCGAAAACAAAGATGGGGTGCGTTTCTTTACCCTCAACTTTGAATGCGACAGTAGGTATAACAAGTTATTATTGTGTAATTCAGCAAATAATGATATTGTATCATGCAATAAAAACAACTCAGATTTTTTTTTTTTAAACAAAATCTTGTTTCTCTTAAGAAAAACAAAACCCGTATTAAAAAACAGGAGGGTTGTTTTGAAAAAACGGGTTTTTCTCAACCCTGATTATCTTTCAATTCTCTTTTGTGATTTTCCCTTGATCGCACGATCTGGAACAAGTCACGTCACTATCAGTTTGATTGGGTGTGCGCCGCACACCTAGACTAAAAGTCCCTCGTAATGAAGAAGCTGATAATTACTGACATTTGAATACATAAACATTACTGTTGACAACAAAACAAGTTTCAATCCACGCAGCATATGTTAGTAGACTAACAATGGGAAAAATAGTCTTGTTTAAGCATTTGAATTTTTGTAATTTTACTCTTTGGACGCCCCCCTGCCTTGGATGCCCGGGACCGGCGCCCCGTTTGCTCCCCCCTCTGCACGCCACTGAGTTTACTTCGGCTTCATCAGCAGAAACGTTTATATCAAACAGATACTACACACATGGTTCATCATTTTTCCACTCAGTTGTTTGCAAATTGAGGAATACAGCCAAAGAATTTGGTAGGGGCAGCTTACTATATGTAAATACAATACAGTATATCATAGCCACCAGTGACGTTCCTGACGGGGGCAGAGGGGCGAATGTCCCCCCCTGGCAAAGTAAATGTGAAACCGAATCTCATTTAACTTATATTTCAGTTTAAGTTGTTTTTTTTGCGTTTTTCATAATTATTTTCCGGTAATTTAGGGTTTAGTATAGACATCAACAACCGAATTCAACATTAGTTCTCAAGTTTTTTTTCTGAGTGTTAGCTAGTGGGACCCTCATTGCTAAATTTTCCAGCCAGGCTCAAACCTCTAGTTACGCCACTGATTATAGCTATGTAAAACATGAAATGCAAAAAGGAAGACATTTTGACATTTTTGAATGTCCTCGGAGAATATTTCATTCCTCTTGAAAAAGTGGACATGTGCTTCAACAAGAGGGCGTATGGCAGCTATACTAGTAGTGCTATTCATATGCGACCTGTGCAAAACTGACTAAGGCAGACGCAAAATCTACCAGAAATGAGTAGAGACGTAAACTAATGCGTTCCACCTCGGCCTTCCATTTACTAGATTCAGATACCTGATCTGATCTACTTTCAGGAAACCAATAAGTGTAAAGGTTGTTTCGTCACAATATCAAATAATATTCAAGTGAAATACGGCTGTCTGGCCGACCGATAATAAATACCGTCTGCAAGCAAACTTACCTTGCTTAAAATGACTAAGTGGCACGCACATGTCGCACTTATGGCTAAACACATGAATATGGTGGGGGGACCTGGTCCGGGCCCCTAGCCCCCCCCTAAATCCGGCACTGCCTTTTGCGTCTTCGTAAAGATGTTATCGTATGAATGTCCATTAAAGTGCCTCAGAGTCTTTTGCAGAGCGAACCAGTGTTATGAGATGTTCCTCTGAGGAACATCATCCAAAATGTGAGTTAAAGCCGACACCCATGAAATCTACATCGTGCAGCGTTAACTCAATCAACAGTGATTAATATAACGTATTTTTTTCGATAAACCATCATTTTAAGCATACCTGCTTTCCAGATGCCAATTCATTTCCGACCTGACGATATGACTGATTTTTTCTACAAATTCCACTGAAGCGAAAAAAATAATTAAGTTTATGACACAAAACAACATTGCCACCATCAACCCTTGCAAAACCTTTTTTAGGTATGTGCTTCTCTCTCCAATTCTCCCCCTTTCTCTCTCTCTCTTTCAGGGAACTACAGTCAGGGAATGACAAACACTGAGGTGTTCTAAATCAAGCAGATTCATTTTGAACTGCTGATCAGATTAAGATTTTTATTGTGAAAAAGTTATTTTGCAACAATAAGGTGGATGCACACATACATATTTATACAGTACTTGGAAGTTCTACTTGTTTCTTGAGCATCAGTATCAACCTGTGTCTTCCTTTCTGTTAACTGCGGGGATTCTTGTCTGCCCATATCTTCAACTTAAGCACTGTCTGTGCACAAGTCACAAAAATCAGCACGCATTGATGTTATGTAATGGAAATCGATTTCGCCATACGGCATCTTCAGTCCAAGATTTTTTTGTTTACTGACATCTTCAGTCTATGGACTGAAGATGCCGTATGGCGAAATTGATTTCCATTAAATATCATCAATGCGTGCTGATTTTTGTTACTTGTGCAGTGTGCACAGACAGTGCATACATATTTATCAATCAACTTTTGTTCGTTTCTTACCCATATCACATCCTGAGCAACTTTTGTTTCATATCAACTTTTGCTGCACTTTGGCCAACAGAAAAGATTGCGCGAAATTTGACAAAAATTATTTTTTGTGCTTCTTATTTTTGCAAATACAGACAAACAGGAAAACAAAATCCTGCACCGTTTAAAATGACATTGCGATAAAATGTTTCGGTGATTTGTTTGATAAAATGTACTTCCTGCTGCATTCTGCTTGACTTTCAGGTGATGATAGCCTGCTTTATCGCAATAATGGCAGTGTGGAGCACCGCAGGGAATCTGTTGACAGTCTTCGCCATCACGCTGCACAGGCAGATGTTGACAAAATGCAATTCGTTCATTCTCAGTTTGGCTTTTTCGGATCTCTTGTCGGGCTTGGTCGCATCGCCTTTGTGGCTTTATCGCAGGTGAGACAAAGCATCAAAGTTCAAATTCACCCTGGTATAGGTGTCTTCAGTGTAGATATGAAACAAAACTTATGAAAGAAGTAATTGTAATAGCAGACTTAAGCTCTAAAATATATGTTTCTTTCTTATGCATGCACATAAATCCTTTTGTATATGAAGAAGCGAAATGCACAAAACGAGAATGATACAAAAGCCGATATTTCGTCCATATCAATCGCCTCATAAAGGCTTGCCTCTGTAGGATTTCATCTGTTTTTCTGTCGTTTCAGAACCTGGGGTTTTTATGACTGGCAGTGGGGTGGATTTCTCTGCAAACTTTTCTGGTTCACCGATGAATCCACGTCATATTGCACAGCTATGCACATTGCGTCATTTGCTGTTTGGAGATTGATTGTTGTCAAGTGGCCGTCGCGATTTGAAGGGATTGAAATTCGGTACGGCATGCAACAATTGCATGTTTTGCAAAATATCTTACATCCGCCGGAAACACGCGCACCGGCAGAACTCAGTTATTTTTGATACCTTTTTCGGTGTTGGGTTAACAGCGTCGGCAGTTTTTAAGCTTTTGGTAACTAAACTTAGATTTTGTTTCATTTTTTTGCAATTCGTTTAGTAATCAGAGTTGCACAAGATCATCTTCTGCAGTAAAATTTTGTGTAGAACTTTTACTGGAAGCTGTATTCAATGCAATTTGCTCGTTGAACGATTGTACTGCAGTAGAAGCGATATACCTTTCGCACGAAATATCATGGCCTTACAAAGCCTCTGAGACAATAAAGTCAAAACGCGTATATATTACATATATATGTTTTTGTAAGCCTCTAGTCAATCCCATTCCAGTGCGTTTAACGTGATTCGCCTCTCATATTGGACCACTGCATACGTTAAACTGCTAATGGTCTCTGGCATGACTCCTACCTTAACTCTTTTGCAAGCCGCTCATTGCTGATATTTGCTGCAAAGCAATAATAACTCCTGAAACTAGTTTTCACTGCCCTGAAACGATCTTTGTTTGAAGAGCGTTGGTTAACTCCATGCTTTGAAATGGTGTTGATATAAAAGTTGATATGAAGCTCGTTCTCTGAAATGGGACCAAAACACCCGCAACATACTGCGTGTCCATTATTTATACGTTACTGGCCATCTTGAATCGCAGTTTATGAACTTGAATTATGTGGTGCCGAAAAGCATGTTTTGCGACTGCTGAGCGCTTGAGCATGCGGAAAGCATAAAAATAATTATTTTTGAAAGTTGTTATGGCTTTCATGACTTCACTAACATAACTGTTGAAACTGGAGAACTGCAACATTACTGATAACTACTGACACTAAGGTTAATGAGGGTTTCTCTGTTAAAAGACACAGGACGAGTTTGTGCGAGGTTGGCTAGAGTTGACTGGGTGCATGCAGAACTTTTTATTTGGAAACCTTTTGATAAGACAGAACAAAGATTATTGCTCTGTGAGTTCCCAGTAACGCTAAACAAGCTTCACTTACTACAAATTTTTGATCAGGGCAAGATGCTCCTTAATGTGGATAAAGTCTTGTCTATAGAAAGAATTTTTAATAGCAGTGCAACGTTTGGCCAAAGTTTTTATATGTGTGCTTGCGAGTGAACCGACAGAAACTATGTTTAACGGCTGCTTTTCTTGCTTGTAAACTTAGGGCAAACGCTGAGCTACATTTGTTTCTGTTGTTTCTTTCAGATCCATACGGGTGTTGTTGGCCTTGTTATGGTGTTTTGCCCTCGTGTTCGGAGGATTTTTATTCAGCCTGTTTTATGACGTAGAGCCAAAAAACGGTACGGGCGTGTCGAGGTATTGGCCAAGCTGTTCTATTAGGATTGCCAATCACGGGTAAGATTTATGGGGGAAATAGCTGCGGGACTGGGGAAGCATCGTATTTTATGCAGGACCAACGTTAGCCGCATTGAAGTTGTAAGATTATTTTTGTATGTTGCAATTTACATTCGGCTCTTTCGTTGCATAAGGTGAAGGCAGTTGAATAATGCGTCACAAACGCTGAGGTGTATTGCGTGAGCTCGCCATAGCGGAAAAACAAACAAGTTTATAACAAAGTACGGACAAAAAAGCCAACAAACAAAAAACCCACCGAACAAAACTCAACAGACAACCTCTCCAGACAAAAACCCGGCTAGATAAAACACTGGGCAGAAACCCCACCGGTCTAAAGCCCCACCAGGCAACACCCTCACCAGATAAAAGCCTCACCGCTCCAACCCACAAGAAAAATACGTATCCGGAAATGTTTCATTTTTACGCTTGTTGTGGTGATGAAAAGGTTTCTGTATGCTCTAATACAACTGGTTTACTCTTGAAATGCAGGTGGCCTTGTCTGAAATTGCCATCGGCTTACTTTGATAAATATCAGTTCATGCGCGGTGTTGCCAATGACTCGCCACCAGTGCAGCATTCACTGCGAAGGCAGCCGCGTGTCCAACGGCGCAAGCAAACGTAAATGGGCGATGCAGACCATTTGTTACATTCTGAAAGGAGCACAGAAACCAAGTATAAACGAAACGAAACTGAACGTAAAAGTTAAATTCAAAGAACAAAAAATATTGAAAACAGAAAGAAGCAAATATGAAAGAGATTGCAAAAAGAAAACAAACAACAATGATGTGCACCTCATTACACATGCAAAAGGAGAAAATGTTACGAACATCTGGAGTTCAAAATGTCTATTTGGAAAGGTGGCTGTTTCGATAAAGGCAAACATGTCTGCCTGTAAAAGAGCAAATATGAGTACCTGGATACATCTGAGTGCCAGAACAGCAACATTTGTTTAGAATTTCGAGGCCTAAAGGATTCAACAACTGAATACATGATGACTCCTTCATCTATAATAATATTTCTTATCCTTAACAATATCAGCTGGCTTCAGTTGTAAGTTAAAGTGCATATGAAATCCGTCATTTACAGCACCGCATTGGCACTTCAATCCAGTTGCAGTGGCCATCGATATTGAATTTACAGCGGCCAAAATGAAGCATGCACATGATTGCAATTGTGCGAAAATTACAACAGCGCAAATGCCAAACATGACTTGGCTGGCTAGGAAACAACTTAAGATACTTTGCTGCAGCACTTCGCAACCAGTGGGCCGCGGTCTACTGGTGGTCCGCGATATTTGTTCAGGTGGGCCTCGAAACATTTCAAAATGTTACAATATTCCGAAAATAACTGAAGTTTTTCTTGAAAATTATCTGATTTTCTATTGATCAAATCGGTAATTCTTTGAGCAAGCTCAAGACTGACATGACCAGTAAATTTATGTGTTGTTATTGTTATTTTTACTTTTCCGTATTTCAATTCTGTCGTTGCTGTATTTGCCGCAATATCTCATAGTGGGCCCCATAAACATTTCAATAAAAGTGGGTCGGAATCTGAAAAAGGTTGAGAAGTGCCGCCTTATTGAGCGGCAGTGAGATGAAAACGCAGTGACATTGAAAAGTTTTTGAAAAAGAGGTAGGGGAGAGATGAGAGAGGGCAGGGGCCACAAACGTTGTTACGAAATGCAATAAGAATGTGAAACTNACGACGGACATGAAACGGCNTGAGATCTATGTCATTCAAGATATTCTCATGTGATGTAGTCCAAAAGCNACCTAGTATGAGTTTTGCAGAAGCAGTTTGAACGCTTTCGAGAAGATTAGTGTCTGGGACAAAACAGTTATCATCAACATCTTCACAAGGCATTTCTTTTAAGTGAGACCTCCATATTCTTTATCTCGGTCCTTGTTGTAGTTGTTTGATCGATATCAAAGGTGTCTTGTTGACGACAGACAAAATATCTCTCATGTACTGTAGATCGCATTGTGAAATTTAAACGTTGTAATGGTGCGAACACTCACATTTTGATTGATTATTTTGTAATGCAAAAGTTTCTTTGGTCATGATTGAAGTACTTTTGATTCAAGCAATCAAACCAGACTGTGCACACGTTGGGTCGAGTTCAGTCAAAACATTTTTATCTGAGCAGAGAAAAAGCATTAGCCAATAGCCGGTTTTGCATCTCAGTGTTTCACAGAGTTATTTCAATTTCCTTTTTAGATACAAAAGAGACCCATGTGTCATCAGATTGGAAAATAGTCGTGGAGTTAAGAATATAAAATCTCTTTTCAATAAAATCTTCACAAAATATTCAAATATAGTTAAAAGTAAGTTCTATTACAAACTCATGAATGCTGTCGCTTCCAACTATTCAAATATTTTACCATCACTTTGCCAGTTGCAATGTTTATAAAAAGGAGTTTTGTGATGCTTCTCAGAAACTGATCTTAACATTTTCCTTCAGTCTTTCAGAAACTCTTAAGATTATTGTCCCCCTAAGAAACTTTTACACTGGTGAAATGTTTGTTTTTGTGCGCATGCAATCGCGCAACCATGTAGACACACTTCCTATTAAGCGTTTCAAGCGGTAGAAGTGCTCGGCAACATATATGCGATATTAAATTTGGAATGTTACAAATACGCGAGTATGAGATTTCACTGCGCAAATGGTCTGGTGCTACTGCGCATTTGCGCAGTTGCGCAACTTAGAGGGAACAATGCTTAGGAGTGTTTCTGGATGTTTCAACCATAAAAAGGTATTATGCGTTTGTAGAGTGCAGCAGCAAAAACTTTACTACGCGTTCTCTTCGACCACGTTCATGATTTGTCCACTGGTCGTGCTTGCTCTCTCATCTTTGTTGCTAGTCAAAGAGCTTTACACGAAGAAAGCAGGGAAAAGCACGCACCGTAAACGAAAAGGTAAGCTTTTAATGTCATGTTCTGTTCAAACAGTTTTTGTTGTGTTTAATATGTTTAAAGTACTTAAATACACTTGCTGCAAATAGTAATTGCCATTTGTATTTCAAAAACACTATTTCTCAAAGAGCAATAAAAGTGAACAATGACTAAAAGAAACAGGGTTATCTTTACGATGAAAAAAAACAGGGCAGGAATGTCCAAAACGTTTAAATATGACTTGTACACCACAATTCGACAGATTAAAAAAATTCCGATCTGAAAAATCAGTTTACATTGCGCTATTGGCTTGTTTCAGCACGTTTGTGTAGACTGTGTTTGATGTGAATGCCTGAAATATTCATAAACTGCATGTAATTTTGCAGAGGTTAAAAAACTATCTACTTCCACTTTTATTTTCTGTTCAGGCGGCATTGGATGTTTTGAGAATTATGGAGGTGTTATGCAGCAACCAACGTCAATCAATATGTTTGCTAGTTATATAATGAAACACCTGTTTCAGGCCATCATAAGTTCACAAACAATTTGCATTTGTGTTTATTGCCTGAGGAAACCTAGTATTCTCGTTCAAATGGGTTGCAAAACTAGTGATGATGAAAATTGCTCCTCTCAACAAATCATGAATTAAGTCCTAAAAATACATGTTTGTTCACTGCATATTTATTATCTTATGGAAGTGAACCAACCTTCGAGAATATGTTGAATACTAGACTGGTGTCACGTATTTTGGCCAATAGTGACGAACGAAATTGACCCATTGGCGTGCGGAAAGAAATTACTGCTTGTCTGTGGTTTAGCGATAAGAATGAGGCTGCAAAGGGCAATTTCCCGAAACCTTTAACCTTTGCTACCTTGGAATTTAGTTGGTTTATTTATTTATTTTTTGTCCTGCAGAGCGGAAAGTATCGGTGCAGCTATCCCTGATTGCTTCTTCGTTTCTGATTGGATATGTGCCAATGACAATCTACGTTTTGTGGACAACGCGAACTTCATCAAAGGATCCTCTGTAAGTAAATGCTGCGGGAATATCTTCGTGGAATGGCAGGAAAATTTATTTATCATTTTGTAATGTGAATATGTTTTGTCGTCTGTGCAAATGTGCCTTGACACTAGAGTATTATTTTCGAAGTTACTTTCGGAATCCTCACGCAATCTAAAGCTTTTTTGAAAATACACAAAACACGATCCACGATACAAAGGTGGTGAAACAAGCCAATAGCGCAATTCATTTGAGTTCTGATATATGTTTTCAAACCAGAAGCAATTTTACCCATTTGAGAAGCAAATTGGCCCACTGATAATACAGTACTTGATTTGCTTTGAAGTTCTTGCAGCATAATGCCTTAGCAGTCGCGCAGTGTTTACTTTGACACTGAACGCTTTATTCTTGCAGATCCGACTACTGGTTCAATGTCGCTGCTTACTTTTGTCTTCGTTTATCGGAATGCATCAACCCGTTAATGTATAACATCGCTTCAAGTCGCATGCGAAAGTCTTCGATCAGACTTTTGCAAACATGCAGGTTTGTTTGAGTTGTCTAGTTTTCCAAAAATGCTTTTGTGAGTAATATTCCGTTCAGTTGTTTCCATGCTTCTATTAACATTGAGATCAAGCCTTCGCAGGAACCAAACGGGGTGTAACATCTCATAGATCCTTCAAGCGCTAGTTAATCGTTTCGTGGCATGCAGCTCAACATACTCCCACTGCAGATAATTTTAAACCGTAATCCGGGCAACTGCGCTTTGACTCCCGGCCTGCCCAAATTTTGGTGCAAGTATTTTTCCCAAAACGTTTAGCCATAACTCGCCAGCCGATTGAGCTAGAGAGTTGTGGAAAGCCTCGAAATCCGATTGGAGTATTACTTTTGATTAAAAAAATTGGAGGTTTTGGATTTGAGGTTGTTTGGCGCGTGACATATTAAGAGGAATTACAGGTTTGGGCTTGTTTGGCTAAGGTTGCCTGACCCAAACTAGGCACAGATCCGCATCTTTTGAGTCCTTGATTGGCTTTCTAGCGTTTGTGGTTGGGAAGTTATGACAAAAAATATTTAATTAATATGCCACCCCGCAAACAACCTCAAATCCAAAACCTCCAAATTTTTTTAATTGAAGGTACTAGTCTAACCGGATCTTTTGAGGCTTTCCACAGCTCTCTAGCTCAATCGACTGGCGAGTTATGGTTGAAGCTGTTGGGAAAATCTTTGGAAAGCCCTTGCGCCAAAATTTTGTCTCGCGCGGGATTTAAAGGGAATGCGCAAGGTTGCGTGCAGTAAGGTGAATATGTGCGTGGGTTAGCTTAAAGCGGCGAGTTTTAGCACATGCCAAAATTTCCTTGTTTGCGTAAAGACGCTACGTGGGGTGCAAGAATCTTTGAAAATAAAAAATAAAGAATCTGTCTATAAATGTGAAACTCATGTGTTTGTTTTTTATCACAAGCTTGTGAAATCGATAAAGAAAAGTGCAACGAGAACAACAAACTTCCAAAATGTCGTTCGATCTCTCTTACAAACCAAGTGTTGGCATGTTTGTGTATAAATGGTCTTGTGGTCTTTAATATTTAAATTACAATACAGTAAACCTCTCACAGAACCTCCTCAATCATATTACTGCACTTTTTACCAGAAACATATTGAGAGTATTGAAACTATTGCTGTTAAAATGCTGAACAGACTTTATCGGAAAATGACTGACCTACTTTTTAGTTAATGAAAATCGCAGGTTTCCTACAGAGCTTTGACTAGATAAAACGAATGTCGCTAAAAGAGAACAGCGTTGATCATAGATTAATTACAAGCATAAACTTTGTGTTATTTTATGTATCTGTCACTGACCACTAAATTATTTAGAATATGGCAGGTTTGAGTTTGGTATTTCAGTCTATTTTTGAAAGACTGGAAAATTGTTTGATTTGCAAGGATGGAGACAAAAAGGATATATGTGACGCGCGAACCCATGTGAAAACGTTTTCGGTAGAAGGAATGCGCAAGCACTGTCGACGATAACCGCTATTAAGAACAATATCAATAACTACTGTACATTTTATCGGCAGAATAGTGCTACAACACTGCACCTGGAAAGCTTTTATTTGCATCAATTAATGCAGTTATGCAGGAGGCGGGGACAACACCCTCAAAAGTTTTGATTTGACGAAAATCCGGGCAAAATTCCTGAAAATTCGGGGAAAAATATTGAAAATCCGAGAAACGTTTCCTGAAAATCTGGGCAAAATCCCTGACAATCCGAACACAAATGGCTCCAAACTTTTGCAGAAAAGCACAAAAGCGCATAAAGACCTTTCTTTTGGAGGTCATAACGGGCAAGTTTGGGGAAATTCGGCCAAAAATCCTTCGTACCCCCAAAAATTTACCTGCTCTACACCTGTGTGTTAAAGGATGAGGTAATCAAGCACGTCGTTTTCCAGTGGTACTCACGTCTTGCAAAAAAGTTTAGAGTAAGGCTTTGTACCATCTGATATGTCTGCAATCTTAACAAAAACAGAGAGATCAATGCGTTTGCATGCGCTTCATAGATAACAAAAATTAATAGTTGTCTACCTTGGTGTAACACCACAATAATCCTGTCAGGAAATTAGATATATCTTGCCACACATTTTAATTCAGCCATACTGAAGGAATTAAAAAACGCACACATCTAACTTAGGCGTAATTACTTTCAAAGGTATATTTTATGTATAGTGTTTTAAACATGATGGACGTTTGAAATGTTTTCACTGCAGGCTTTGCGTTGAGAGGAGCTACGGAAGCGAACCTGCTGGTTCTGGCGGCTCATTGCCAATAATAAAAACCAATGCCTTATCATCAATAACTCCAACAACGACGTTCACAGTTACAAATAGAAGCGTGGAGCAAACTGAAACATCTGTTGGTTTTGTCTGATGTCGACTTTGCCGATGCACAGCAGCAGAAGATTTTTTTGATTGAAATCAAATGAAAGAAATTAAATAACGAATCAATGTGACGAGAGGAAAATCTTTGTATTTATGATGATTTTTGCTACTCTGAAAATGATATATATGCCTCTGGTATGCTTTGAAGCGAAAGCTTGTGTTTAGCCGGCGTAAATCCAATCTGCTCAATTATTCGAATAGACTGTATTGTTGAAGGTGAAAAAACTTGAAGGGCAATAAATAATGATTTTATTATTAAACAAATGTTTTGAGACGCTTGGAAGGAACTGCAAACTGTGAGATCTGTTCTAAAGTTGCTACACCATTGAACCATTTTCTTGCTTTCAATCAACTAAAAATTAAGCATCTACACAAAACAAAAACAAGATAATATTCATGCATGAAGAGACATCAACGTCAAGCATTCAGCTCAAAGATGCCCATTAAACTGCGACAACGATTGGCACGATACGATGTTCACCCTACTGATTGTGCTTCTGATTAGCACGTCACGAGCTCCTTGCTATTTGCGCCGAAGCGGCAGTGAGATGTGAGGAATGTCGTCAAGTATCAAGAAATTCAACTGACTGGGTTCAGCCGAGAAATAACTCAGAACAGGCAATAGCACAAACTTATAACATTCATCCCTTCTAGAAAGAAATTGACTGATCGTATCGTTCAAATCGTACGCCCCGGCATGGGCGTCGAAGGGGTTCAGCGGGGATTTGTCTCCTCTGGATTTTATCAAATATTTAGCAAAAATAAGTTGTTTTCTTAGTTTCGACTGGGTGAAATAAAAATGTATCACTTTTGCTCCTACTGGAAAATCCTTTTGGCTACCCTGGAAAAACCCACTATTGCCCCCCTGAAAAAATCCTCCCGGCTCCCATGCGCCCCGGGTGCTTCGAGTAGAACGCCGTAACCCTGGTGTTTCGGATGTTTTTTTGCTACAGCCTACGAGATGGTCTGATTAGAGCCAGAGAGGACTGCAGCGCATCGTCGAGAATTTCTGTCACTTCATCACCTGCAACATCAGACCACTCTGATGGAGCTTTTGTTTCAACGGCTGGCCTGGCAGCATTTCACTGGGTGCTAGTTTTAGCAGAAAAAGCACAGAGTTGGGAAAGTAGATGGCCTCATTGTCCTTCACCAATCCTTTGTAACAAAGGAACTAGAAAATGTTACTTGTGTAGAATAGAAAATGTTGTTTCTTGTGTAGAAGTAGAACTTTCCTCTTGAATCTGCTATAGCTTCTGCGTTACATTTGCAACAAGCGTTGCATAACTATGTTGTTATCGATATCACTGCATTTACCATGAATGAAACTGTGCAGTTTGTGGCATAAGCTACACATAAATTTCACTAGCTCACATAGTTTCATACCAAACAAATTTGAATCTGTAGTACATTTCCACAACCGATTTGTGCTTGTATAATTTTTCGTTTAACAAATTATTCTCCGAAATGCTGTGTGATCTATCATCAGTCTAATGTATTGCGTTGCGTGAACCATTATTTCGTGGCAAAAATCAATACACTACTACTAAAATGCATTAGGTGCTTTGTTTCATATGGCATTTTGATGGCGCTGTATAGTTACAGCCGTCTTGTGGAACTACGACTGATTGTTTACAAGATCTCTTACCACTAGACTCGTTATTTTTGGGTTCTTGGTTCCCTGCAGGTTTTCTGATAGGAGGATACAGTAGTCGAACTCCAAACCCACCAGCACCAAAGCGGACGCACTTATCACTGGGTCACGTGCTTGTCACATTAGGTGCTAGTGCTACATCGCTGAAACAAACGTTAAGACTAAGCAGTACACCAGCTTACATCGGATTGGCCTCTGATACGCCAGTTTCTTCAGCCAGCATCATGTTTACTGGTGCGCACATGTTTGCACAAGAACACCGGTCCTGGTTGCATCAACCAAGCTGGTGGGGATATCCCGCTATCAGACTAACGGCAAAATCCGAAGAATAGCTCGTGGGGCGTGGCGGTGGCAGCAGTGCACAACAACGATCGTGTAGTATGTAATACAGGCCCGTAGCCAGGCTTTAAGGTTTGGGGGGCACAATACATTTTTAGGGGGACAATATTTGTTTTGTTGTATGTTTAAAACAAATTAATCTATTAATTTTCAGCGATTAACTGGGCAGCATATTGCCAGTTGTCTGTTTTCAGTCTGATCACATAAAATTTGTGATTGTACAGGTATGCTACGTGCCATAGATAGTCAAGCAGGGCAGGACGACTCCAGCGCCTTTCTCAAATTTTCAAAAATGATGACATTTTCCGGAAAAAATATCCGCACAAAACTAAGAGCATTTGATTAGTTATGCACTTTTCTCAGGAAACAACAATGAAAACAACATGAAAAAAATTTCGCCTATGCTTCAAGCAGGCCCGTGGCTACGGGGGAAAAGTCTACCTAAAATTTCTTTTGCCCCCTGGAAAATATGTTAGACGTAGTTTGAAAGTATTGGACATAGTTTGAAAATATTCGGCCCCTCTCAGAAAACTCTTCGCCCACCCTGGTGTCACAAGCTGATTACGGGCCTGGCTTCAAGATATTTTTCTGACTACGCGCCAGTGCTTGATGCCTGTTTGTCGCAGTTGATTCAGTAAAAACTTTGTTCGATGTTTGCCTAATGCACTGTTAACTTTTTTGAAAAACATAACAATGTTTTGTCATAAGCAACAAAACTGAACCAATTTTATACGTATCAGCATTTAAAGTGAAGACACTGGTACGAAAGAAACTCCGTCTACTTTCTCACAAGAGTCACAACAATGCGCGAGATGATATATAATCAATACATACATTCCATTGGTCACTGAAACAATCAATCAATCGTTCTCATTAACAGCTGGAAGTCGAAGCATGTCACGGATGTAGGGCTGAGAAAAAGGTGTGCGAACGCATCCAAAAATAGCCATTTTGAAACAGCTTCAAACTTATTTTGAAACAAAACGTGAAAAAGATGTGGGAACGCCGTTCCCAGGCGTTCCCGCCCCACTATATCCTTGAACCATGTAGGCCTACTCAGCATGTAGACGTTCTACCTTTTGTCAACACTCGCAGTTTTTAAAACATCTTTTGGTAGAACGAAAAACGACAACATGGAAAAACCAAGAAAAGGAATTTCAGCATAAATTGTCACAAAAGCTGCAGTTCTGACACCTACTACATAGCATAATAGATAAATGATATTAATGCAGTCACTTGCAGTGTCAAGAGAATACTTTAAACATGCAGTCGTCGAGTTTTGGTCGAAAATTCAGCAACGATATCTTCGTTTGCCACAGCAGCTGTTTCATTTTTTTCAAAGCCTAAAAAAACCAGCTGACATTAATACGATCGCAGGGGCCTAACGAGGGGGAGAAAGGGGGGCATAATTCCCCGGGCGCCGAATCACTACGGGGAGCGCCGAATGACTGCGGGGCCGCCAAAATTCCAAACAATGTCACAAGGAGCCTATGTCACATGTAGCCTACTTTCTTCAATACATTACATTTGCTTCCTGAAGACCTCAAATTCGAACATGGCGGCGGCACACGTGCTTCTTGCAGGGCTCTGTCTAATCTCGTTACGCCCCTGTGCGGTCGCGTGTCTTTCACCTGCGATAAGGAGTGAGCATCCTCACCACACTGGAGAAGCTTGCTTCGCATGTGGCTGTGGAAACTCCTACAGTTAAGCCCGCGCTCAGCAGCAAGTATATGGCGGGAAAAGCTGGTTTATACTTCTAAAACCGTTTCAAAAGCTTGTCCAAATTCATACGGGTGTTTTCATTTAAAAACATATCAGGAAGCTTTGATGAGATAATGTTTTTCACTGTAGTAGTTTCAGCATCGAACAGATCTTCACTGATATTTTTGGTAGTTGAATTGACTAAAGAGTGAAGAGGTTGTAACTCTTCTTTGTCGAGAAAGCAATTCGATGCTGGTAAAGGAACACGCAAAAATTTGATGAGAGACATATCCAACTCCGAAAACCGGTTGCTGAATTCGCTCTGAACGGTTTGAATGATTTCCAAGTAAGATGCTTTCAAATTCAAACTCTCATTTTCATAGTCTATTCCGATGTGTTTTGTTATGAATGAAGTCCTCTCTGAATCGAGATGAAAATGACTTTTTTCGCTTGTTCAGAGGGTGGGATTTAGTTTCGCTTGTTTAGAGGGTGGGATAACTGTAGCTTGCATGCACCACACATTAAATACAGAATACGCGCTTGCTGCATTTTATGCTGGCTTATGCTAGTCAGTGCTGCACTGACCAATACACATGCTGAAGCATTTGTACGTCAGACACAGAATTCCCTAACCTTTTTGATCAACTTCCAAGTCGCGTACATTATCCTACTGGGTTTGATTTGGCTATTGCAAGAAGTTCTGTTTGACTACAAGCATGGCTAAGACCAGTTCAATGTTCCCTCTAAGATGCGCACCTGCGCAGTACCACCAAATCATTTGCGCAGTGAAATCTGATTCTCGTACACTTGCGACATTCCAAAACGTTGGAAAAGCAAGAAAACAGGGAGAAGCTGTTTGAAATAAATGGGTAGGCCCTACTTTGTTCGTATTTTCATAAGACTTTATGCTTATCCTAAATTCTAATAATTCACGAAATTTGTAATTCTTTTAGAATTCTGGCAACTCAGCTTTAAAATATTCAAGCTCACTAAAACCAACTTTTGTTAAAATTTTCTAGAGAGAACGCTGGCTAAGACTTTATATTGTAACATCACCATAGCCAGCTTGCTAGTGCCATGGCGTTCGCGCTCACAGAGAGACTGCAGAAACGGTTGGAAAGGCTCTCTCCAGTGGCTGTGACGTCACAAAACGAAATTGTTACCGGTGTGGACATTCCTTAATAAGTAACAATGAGGTTACCTTTTAACGCAACGTGCGGTGATGTTGCGAGTTGGCGTAACGATTAAACGATTAAACAAGCATTTGCAAAATTGATTAATTTTTCGAGTTTGAATCATTTGGGGGGGCACAAAAAGAATTGGGGGGAACTGCCCGCGAATGCCCCCCCGTGGCTACGGGCCTTATGTAATACATCGTAGAACACAGTTTTCCAAGGTTTCACACACAACTCACGCGATTTTATACAAAAACTGATCATCTCCCGTGAAACGCCGTTACATTGCTCGGTTTGCGCGTTTCCAAGAAGATGATAAGGTCTGGAGTCACCAGCAGAACTCTCGTGGAATGCTGTCCACGTGGGATGTTTTAATTCCTCCCAGGGCTGCCGCCCCGCGGTCCCCCTCATGGGAAGATCGGGTACAAAAGTTAATAAATGAGAAGAAACAAGAAGTACGAGCCTATCTTTGTTTTCAAATATTCTTTTGAAATCTCTTCGTGTACTCGAAAGGTTATTCAGGTATTTTTGTAATTGTTTTCTTTACTGAAATTTCGATTTATCATTGGTATCATAATTTCATTTTTTCATCAGTAGCAACTATGTCCTTGGCATATTTTCTGTGTGTTCTTATTTACAAACGTTGTTTTTAAAAATCTGTAATCTCAAATGTAAACGGGTGTTGCAATTATACACAGCCACTGGCAGATACTGCAATTTGAACAACCGCAAGTTAGTGTTGGTGACGTGTGATGTACAAGTGTGTGTGTGTTTTCGAAAAGTCTAAGCATAAACATGATTCTCCGCAATGAAATGTAAATGCGTTTTTGACAACCGATGTGACATCCATTAACGTTAGTTGAAAGGTTCAGCAGGTCATGAAACAATGAATGACGTTGAAAATCCCATTTTCTAATCAACTGACATTGGTGGAAAAGGGACTGAACTTTGACAGTTGCACAAAGGTGAAAACTGTAATACATCGACCAGAACACAGAAACAGAGTAAGTCCAGTTAGTGGTAGTAAGCTGTTCTAGTTGAATAATTCGCGGTTTGGCAACAGTTAAAATGAATTCAGAATTTCAATCTTAAAATAGCTATGAGGTGTTTGTTTGGAAGTTTATAAAGATTGTTGATTTCCTGCGTTAATAGAGAGCCGTTCAAGGTTATGCACGAAGAATATCACCAGCTAGAAAAGTATGAGTGGTTTTGTTTTGCAGGCAACAACTGACGTTAAGAAGCAAACACAAGGATCAGTGGATTTTGGCAGAATTGGTATTTGGTGCTGCCGATCCTCGTTACAAGAATTCTGTCCCTGAAAATATAATGATCGATGATATAGCTCTTCGCTAAAAAACAGATCCAGGTTATTTGACGATCTATTTTGGAAACTGGCATGAGATTTGCGGATAGGTGTTTGCTTACCAACTTTTAATCCAGGTTAATCTTAAAATTGACGGTTTGATAACCAGATCGAATGCAATTATGCTGTATTACCATGTGAGGCATACCAACGTGGTGACAGCGCGACATTGGTCATTATTCTGAGCGCCAGTGATGAACTACGTCAACACGAGTTTATCCATGCATTATAGACGAAGATACCCATGAAAAACACTGACGAATCGAAGGAGGACTTTATTTAGCCACATTACCGAAACGAAAGTAGCCTGCATTCTCCAGTTATGGCAGCAAGTCACGAAGCGTCTCAACAAAGAAGGAGGTTCGCTGCCATTTTCTGTGTGAACCCGCTGAAGTATATTTCTTTGATTAATAGCAGAATGATGTCCATTGCGTTGGGCTTTGACATAAATTAAATATGTTCTCATTACGGCCCTTGACGGCAGGCTTTCAGCAAAATATATTGTGACTTTTAGATGTACTGTGATAATTTTTCACACAGTATTGTTCTAGTTTTTATACAAAGTAGCCACGACAAAGAAACGTTCCCTGTAGCACTGTATTTGGAGTGCAAAGACTAGTCTCTGTGGAGGGAAGTCTGTCAAGAAGCAGTTGAAAATTTCAACAAAACCTTGAAACTTTTCAAACAAAAAAGCGAAAATAAATTGCAAGTTTTTGTTTTTACCATTGCGTTAAAGAGTAACGACGTTTCAATTTCGTGTTCAGACTAAAAAACCTTTGCTGGAAAGTGTAATTTTATGTTATATGTACTGTTGAGTCATTCCAGTTTGGAAGGAAGTTGTAAGTGAAGAATGTGTATCAAAGTACAATATGTTGCCTATTGTCACAGTTTGGAGATGATTCACGACATTTCTATAGACTTGCGCTAAACGAAGTTGAAACGTCTTTTCATCAGTGGAAAGATGAAAAGACAACATTTTCCTTACATGAAAATAGGTGACATTTTCCTTTACAAAATTTTCCTTACATGAAAATAGGTGATGAAACATTGAATTTACTTTTTCATCCAATTTTCACAATTTTTGCTCAAAATACTTTTGACTGCGGGTCAAATAAAGACAGCCAGTCAAAACTATGTTTTCAAAAATACCTTCTAAGCTACACTCAAATTTTAGGGTGTTTGAACATGTTGGCTGTTTGTCTGAGAAATCACAGCAACTCTCTACAAAAGTTCTTGCAGAAGAAGAGTTAATGATTCTTTTTCGACCTTCTTGCTGAATTTTGATGAAGGTGTATTTAGAAGCAGTTGGGAGCATAACTTGTGAAGCAATGCCAAATCCGTGCTATATTCTTTTTCTTGTTTCATGATTATTTTTTTGCGGATCTTCTGTAACATAAAGCAACGAAAGCTTAATATTCGGAGGAGTGCTATATTTTGTTTGTTCATTAGATCTTTTGGCAAATGTGATGAAGAAAAGTTTGATCTTGTTTAATTCTAATGCACGATTCATAATGAGCAAATGTCTAATTCTAAAAACGTCGGTTCCACAAAATATTTTGTTAACGTGATGCTTATCCTCTATTTGCTAGACATGTGTAAGCCATAAACTTGATGACGTACACAAAGTGTGAATCAAAGATACTATCACGGTGACATAGAAGGAGATATCATTACAAAATTTGTTTCAGATTAGAAGCAATAGACTTGTGAAGAAAATTAAAAGACAAAGAAGGAATTCTGATGAAAAAAGCGTAAACCACGCAAAGATTTTACTTTGCAGGTTAGTTCCACAAAAATCAAAGACCTGCAACTACTTTAAATATGAATAGTTATTCAAATGACAGCAGCGCGGTCATTGGATTTTTGATAACACATTCCTGGAAAATCAATGGTACTGCAGCAAATGATTATCAATCAACGTCGCCGGCCACGTGGGAACAGCAGGTAATCCCTGCTGGTGACTTCTTGCTTAAAAAAATACTCAATAAAATGCTTTGGTTGCCACCGCAAAGCAGTGAAACAATTTACTTTCAGCATTTGCTGCAAACCAAGTGCTTTTCTTGTGTTTAGATACTCGTGGCATGCCTGATAATTTTTATGTGGCTTTGGAGCACTTTTGGCAACTTGCTGACGATCCTTGCAATCTCCAAAAATCAACACTTGAGGACTAAATGCAACATGTTTATTCTAAGCCTGTCAGTATCTGATCTCATATCGGGAATGATTGCTTCTCCTTTGTGGCTATATCGAAGGTGGGTATTCAACGCAAAACTATTTTCTGCCTAAATCTCTGCTCTTTATGTGCTCCACAAGTGCGCTTTACGTGCTCAAGCTGAAAAAAGAAACTTTACGCGCTGAACAACAGTTGTGCCGAACTTTCGTTATCAATTTTATTTCTGATACTGTATGTCGAGATTAAGTTTTTAGCGACAAACGTCATTTTTGGAATATATGAATTCCGAATCAGATTTCCATTCTGAACCGAAGCTGAAAGATCTTGCAAAGTGGAAAATAGCAATAGCTTAGAAGCCAGGTAAGTGTTGAGTGAAAGAATATCTTCAGTTATTGAAGAAATCGAAGAAAAAATCTTGAAGAAATATCTTGTTGAAAACCTTTACTTGTTATATTTGATATCGGGGCACTCACTTAACAGGGGTTATGGTAAACAGGGGACCAAAACATCGTCCATCTTATCCCGTTGTGAAAAACGATCGCACAAATACGTAGCCTCTCTTTTTCAGTTGTAGTGATTGCCGTATGGCTGCGCTGGCAATAGAAATTAAATGCAAGGACTCTCCTGTACAAACGTGCCTGCAACAACGCTTTCCCTTTGTAGTTCCTGTTGTTGCATGACGCGTGACGAAGAACCGCTCTTAGGCATTCGGCAGAGGGACACATACGAATACTTTGCGGCAGTCTCCTCCATGAGACACAGACACGTGGAGTCCCCAAGTTGCGCCTGCAAAAGCATATGTGGACAACAGCGTTTCAGATCCGGAGTCGCAAGGAGTCGGAGGTCTTTGGGTGGAGTCGGATTCCTAAGAACACTAGGAGTCAAATTGAATCATTTATACATTTCACTCCAAAGTTAGGGATTCTCACTCTTATAGGCGTAGCCAGGAAGGGGCCTAGGGGGCCATGCCGCCCACTAATGTTCGGAACATTTAGTCATTTTGCGCTATTAAGAGGTGGTGTCCGAAACAAAATAAGTGTTATTTTCCTAAAATCAAGTATTGTGATCCCCCAATTTTTTAGCCCCACCCAAATTTTTGGGCTGGCAACGCTACTGCTCACCCGTGGCTGTTGAAATGGTACAATTTTTTTGAAATTTTTATTGAAGCAGAGAATTCTTGCTGTGTATCACGATTTCCATTGATTGCTAATTGCTACAAAATTGTTTGAGAGCCCAACATGATTCATGTTATGCTAAGGAGTCGGAGTTGAGAGTCGCAGTCAGACATTTTGGAAAGGTCGCAATTGGTGTCGGAGTCGGACATTTTACCTCCAACTCCGCAACCCTGGGGAAAATCACAGAGTGTTTCCAGTTTGGGACTTGAAAACCACGCTGTAGCGGTGATCTTGCCATAAGCTAGTGATTAGAAACTGCAAAGTCACTTCACTCACCGGAAAATAGCGATGGAGGAAGCCAAACGACATTCCCTAAATGTTGTTGGAATCTCATCGACTAAGCGTCGTGGTTCTAACACTGCTGAAATGGACGTTGTGTGGAAACTCTTGTAAACCGGCATTGGGCCAACAAAGTTTGCTGAGGTTGGAGTGGGGATACTTGCAAACACCCAGCTGGCAAACTGTGTTGATGAACTGATACAGCAATGACTGCCAGGCATGACCTCAGAACAAAGCCGAATCTTCTTTAGATAAGCCGCTCACTGAAGCGTGAAAGTCGGCAGCTCTCACGGTGGAAGGTTCAATATGCAATCTTGGAAGATTTTCCAGTACAAACTAGAAATTCCTGGCAAGTCACCAGTTTGCGTCAAGTAGCTTAGCAAACTGGTGATCATCCCTATATGCAAGAAAGGATCCAGGAACGAATACACTAACGACCGTGGAATCTCTGTTCTTCCCAAGAGAGTGTATTCCAAGGACTTGAAAAATGATGACACGAAATAATTGAACTAAAGCTGGGGGATGGCCAGTGCGGTTTTCGTTCCGGCCGTAATATGCAATTTATTTCATTAAGCTAACGACGATGGACGGCAGGCTGGAGACTGGACATGATCTTCGTCGAGTCATGTCGAACGAACAAACACACGATGAACAGACTAACACATGGCGAAAAGTCGCCAAAGATTTTAAAAAAGAAGCAAAATGAAAACGAAGAAGTTGTATTGAAAAGATGAAAACTTGCTACAAGAACATATCGTAGTAGAGCAATGTTTTATGGTGAGGTAAAACGGTTAGGAAATTTTCGATACTCAGAAGTAGGATTACAAATTCCAGCCGTAGAACTACAGATAAAACTTTCACTCTCCAGCAATTCTTCGAGAAAGCTTTGGAGTATGCCAAAGATGTTCACACATGTTTTGTCAACCTCAAGGAACCATATCCCCTCGTGGTTCTCTCGTGAAGAACTTTGAGGAGTGNAGTGGGATCACGATGTTGTCGGTCGTATGTTANTGGACGTCAAGTCATTCTATTCCTGTTCAGACAGTTGTGAGCTAAATCANAACCGTTCACAGTGGATGTGGAATTTCGACAGTGTTTGATCTGCCACCACTCATCTTCATATTCTGTACCAGCTATGTCCAATCGAAATTGTGTACTGAGCCAAAAATTATGTCACTATCTTAACCAGGCCGCACATAGAATGACATCTTGAGGGCCCCACATTGAATATTAGAATACTCAATTTAGAGTTAGCTAATGTACTGAAAGGGTTAGTATCCTAATTGCCACGGTAACGACTGTTTGGCACGTTTAGCTCCGTAAGTGTGAATTCATAGGCAACTTCAGTGCTAATGGAACAAAGGTAGAAATAAAAAAATTAGTGACACGTTTTGCACCAAGGTGTCAGTGGGCATGCGGAAATCTCCCAGTACGCAGCGCAGACGTGGCAAAGTGGCATAGAGGACCACTTGGAGCAAAAATGTCAATTTAAGATTATCAAAACTACAGCAGCTTGCCAGTATGCAGGCTACTTATACCACAGGGAAAATCTAAAATGGACCGCAAAAAACGTTTGACTAGGCCGCATGCGGCGGCAGTGGTTTAGATATAGCTGGTCTATACGAATTAAGTAGATAATCACAGCCAGGTCAATAGGAAACTCGGGAAATAGGAAAACCCTCTCAAGTGCAAGTGGCAGAGCTGGGATTATTGCGAAGAGTTCACCGTGTGACACTTCGCGACAAATTGCGGAGCTGTGAAATTTGATAAGCCCTGGAGGTCGAACCACTTGTCTTCCGAATAGAAATATCTCAGCTACGTTGGTTCGGCCGTGTGTCCAGAATGTTCTAAGAAAGCTTGGCGACGCACGCCATGTGAGCTAAACCCAAGCGAAAGCGTCGCAGAGTCTATCACGGACCAGGTAGCGTGAGTACATCTGATTATTATTATGTGAAGCAAACCCTAAACCCTTGGTACTATTTGCGATTTGCTAAACTCTAAACTTGCATCTTTGGGAAAGTAAGTCTGGACGTTATATTGTTGCAAATGATGCCTGGAACATTTCTCAAAATCAGAATAAATCGTTGCACGTCAAAAATCTCAATGTCAACGCAATCTTGGCAGAGATAATTGATTTAAGGGATATAACGCACAGAAAAGACAACGCTTTACGTCCGTTGGTGTATCACAGAGTTTGGTCTGTGACAGGGTTTCTCAAACGAGGCCCTCGGCCCGCCCTGGGCGGTCTAGGACAGTTCGGCGCTGACGTTTCGGCCACGGGACGTTTCGGCGATGGTGGTCGCAAATGTGTTATGCGAAAAAAATGTGTGTTTTTGAAATACTTTAAAGGTTAGACTACAAAGGGTGTTTGCTTCATGAGCGTTTTTGTTGTTATCCTGATGGCCAGTGGACAGTGTAGTTTCCCGTCCGTCAGGATTTTGGAAGAACTTAGTGCGACCGTAACCACGTGTGTAAACAAATATGGTTTGTGACGTTTACTTTTGCTGGCATGTGGCGTTTGTGAGTTTACACAAAAATTAAGCCTGGATAGCATCTATTGCTTGATCTTTCACGTAAGTATCGTTTTGATTGCATTTCACAGCTAATCTAAGAATATGTCGTACTTTCTTGCCATCGGTTGCCTATCAGTGTATGAATATGCAGTAATGGCGCTTCCAAATCCGTGGTATGATGGTATGCATCATGAATCGCAATAAATACAGGATAATTGGAAAGATCTGGGACAAGCAGGGCCCCGACATGAGAAAGTGCCGCCCCGGGGCGAGTCGAAAAGTGCCGCCCACAGTCAGTGGCGTAACCAGAAGTTTGAGCCAGGGGGGGAGATTTTCTGAAGGGGACCCGTTAGCCATCGTGTGGGCATGCAATAATTAGTTCCTGCAAACTCACAAAAGTTACATATATATGGGCTTAAGTCTTCGTTTGTTCGCGCCACATATGTATGGTTGTAAGTCTTCGAGCATACCCCTATCTTGGTGAATCGCACATTCAATGACACGCTAACCGATAGAGGCTGGAACAAAGGGTACTCGAATAACACAAAAATGATTATAGAGCGAAGTACAAAGCAGATGTTAGATTGTAAATACATATTACACAGGCATGGGCATCCGCAAAAATTTTTCCAGGGTAGGCAAAGTCGACATTTTGGTTGTCCATATCAGCCTGCTGACGACACAAATGTAAATAGACGTTCACCTAACGCTTTACCTTTGCTGCACCACAAAGAAAATGACCCACGTTACTGCAATAGTCCCAAAAATGCGCTTCGTTGGCAGCAGTGATTCTTTTCACACCGTATTAAACTCGTTGGCAGCAATATTTCTTTTCAGTTTTCACATCGTATGTTTCTTTTCACACCGTGACTTATTGCTATCAGCAGTCGCTGCCTCGCTGAATTACCTGCCGCAGATGTCTGCGTTCAGCAGTCACATGCAACAAAACGCTTACTTCTGTAACTTTGAACCTTTGTTGCCGTGTTATTGTTACGCGATAAAGGCTAATTTTAAAACTATCCTCCCCCAAGTTTCGCAACCTGCCTCTGTAGGCAATGTAGCGGATTTAGTGAACTGCAAGCT
>JGI24159J19872_10001336_pt1 | contig 26769 bp, 17 predicted proteins | sample Ectturendosymbi4_FD_19872 | JGI IMG/M metagenome (IMG submission 19872)
ACCTTTAATTTACTTGGACTGAAGATGCCGTATGGCGAAATCGATTTCCATTAAATGACATCTATGCGTGCTGATTTCTGTCACTTGTGCACAGGCTCTACTTAAGTTGAGTACTATTACGAATGTAATACCCGTCTGCAGCGTGAATAGGGTAAGGACAATTCAATGCACTGCATTTAAACAGCAGCAAGATTTCGGCACCAGTGGCGTCTAAAGTAGCATAGCTGCGCCGCAGTTGTGTGTGCATCGGCGTTAAAAGCATGCACGCTACCTGATAGCAAGATGTGACAGTGGGCGTTAAACTTGCTTTGCAGAATATCCCTGCACAGTCTACGACTTAATTTCATACCAACATCAACTCATGCAACTTAATCCTTTCATCATGACGACTGTCAATTTCATCAACGAAATCATCTAAATCAGTGGTTTTCAATCGTTGTTGCACCCCGACCCATTACAGCAATTAGCAACCCTCGTATAACCCAACGACCCCCGTCTGAAACTCGAATAACGCAAATGTGAAACAGCGGTGTACATAAAATATCTACTGGAGAACCCTCCGAAAATGTTTCACTAATATAAATCTATTTTTTCAACTCGAACCCTTTCAAATCAAAGTAGATCTATGTGATGCAATCTGTCACTGGTCATGGAATTTCCGAGAAAGATTTTCACTAATTTCATTTTTGAAAAGCTTCTCTCGCATGAAGGGCTGATGCCGGTAAGAGTTACAGCTATTAGTAACAACTTGTATGAACAATCAAAGGTAACTTTGTAAAGAATTATAAATGAAAGAAATTGTTCGAGCCATGTAGGCAGCTGTGACACCTTTGGAAGCAAATTTTGCCAAAGGTATTTCACGTTTAAATCATTTTCACTAACTGAATACGCATTTGAGAATTCTTTTCAAGTGTTCTTCTGATAAAAATGTTTGATCTCCGGGGCAAAGAGCTGAAAATTCAGAAAGAACTGCGCCTGAATCATTACAGAAAATCCTTGCAAAGTTTCATGAGGTTGCAGGAGATGTGTAGGTAGACTTAAAACTTAAGTCACAAACCAGTGATGTAAGATGCCTCGAAGTCATATACACAAGGTAGCAGAACGCACGACTACAGTCAGGGTAAATTCGGATAAATTAACTAACACCAATTCTTAATGCTTGCGGAAACGCAAATATTTTGCTGCTGACGAGCAACAATCTGCTCACAGTAAAATAATCCACTTCCATCTCACATTGAAATGCACGGAAGATCAATCTTTCAGTTTCTGTGACTGTTTCTTAGTTCCGAACTGAATCTTTCACCACCATGACCGCGGTCTGACTAAATTTCACTCTGGATCCGAGCAATCACTAGTGTGTGTTGTCAATAACAATTCCCATTACCCGGCCGTCATAAGTAAAAACACAGCTTATCATGCATTTGAGAAACATTGAATGCAGGTTAAAGGGGTTCTAAATTATCGTTTAAAATATTTCTGGCTGAAAGTTATCTGCTGTATATGCATAGGCGTTTGGAAAGGCATTTTACTGGGGGGAGGTGCGGAAAAAATTTGCCCTAAAAATAAACAATTTGCCCTGAAACTAACTTTTTTAGTTTAATCCGAATGCGGCCTAAAACCTCATGTAAACCTGTTCTATAGAGTTGAATTTGTTTATTACGGCTTCGTCTGTTACGTCAATTCGTCTATATCGTTGCATTTTATTCGGTCCCGATGGCAGCTTTTACATGCATTTCAATTCGCTTGTAACGTCAATTCGGCTATAACGTTCTTTATGCAATCCCCTAGAGGTGCCGTTACAGGGAAATTCTGTAGTTACCTTGCTTGTTAACTCAAGGGGTTAAAGTTCCTTGCGTTTCATGTTCTCCCAGAAAATAAACTTTACTGTAATTGCCTTTATTGATGCAAATATGTACGCGACTTCGATGTCGCAACGCAGTGGGTAAAAGCGACGGTTCCGGATGGAAGGGGCTGACTCCCTACACCTGCCTGCGTTATTGTTGCTGTGCACTTGAGCAAGGCAATTAAAGGGGCGCACTCAAAGGGGCCAAGCAATCTGCACATCCGTTTTCAACATGTTTGTAATAGACATTTACATGCATGTTTCAGACTACCACTTTTCCCGCAGCAGTGTGAATCAACTGAAAACACCTTGTGAAAACACCATCCTTGACAGACAAAATTTTTTTAGTTAACATCTAAACAAATTCAGATTGTCCGAATGGGGCCTGAAACCTCTGCCAAATCTGTTTTATAGTTTCCTTGCTTGCTAATTTTCCTACCTCAGCCAGTCACCTAAAATTGGTGTTAAGATCAATGATGCAACAGATAACTGAAGAGCTCCAAAAAAGCATGAAAAACCTGGCATTGAAAGTCCTGTTCATAAAAAACATCTATCATCTGAACACTCTGCACCTCTTTTCAGCGCAAACTCGAAAGCGAACAAAGAAAGAGTTACCGAATTCTAATATCAAGCTGTTGACCTACCGACATCCGATTGTTCGATTTTTACAAAAAACGAGGGCTTGGTCCAGATCAAACTCATTATAACCAGTCACGACTTTGGTTCAGATTACACACTACTCTAGCTCAAATTCCCCCCAAGTGGATATACTCCCAAAGTGAATATGGGATCACTCCCAAGTGAATACACACTGAATACACTGTATTGAAAATGTTTTCACCGTTCAGAATTGTTGAGCAACTTGAGTTTGCCCTCAAAAACAGAGTTTGCCCTGAATTTTTTCACTATATTAAGTATATTTTTACCGTTCAGGATTTTTGAGCAACTTTACGCTTGCCCTGAAAAACAGAGTTTGCCCTGAATTCACTGTATTGAATATATATGTTTTATCTTTCAGATTTTTGAGTAACTAGCGCTTGCCCTGAAAANTAAAATTGCCGCAAAATTTTTCACTGCATTGAAATATTTTTTATCATTCAGGATTTTTGAGCAACTTGCGCTTGCCCTGAAAACAGAGTTTGCTCTGAAATTTTTCAATCTGGGGGGCTACCTCCCCATCGTCCCCCACCTCGTACGCCTATGTGTATATGTCAACCAAACGAAGTTTAACGTGAATTTAAGCACAAAACTGGGGGCCAGCTAAAAATCTGGGCCCATGGCCAGGGGCGCAACGAGGGGTGGGCAAGGGGGCACAATTACCCAGGCGCCTAATCATGACGGGGGTCGAATCACTGCAGGGGTGCAGAATTACTGCGAGAGGCCCCAACAATGTCACAAATACTTTCTTCAATACAGTAAATTTGCTTCCGAAAGAGCTCAGGAGCGACCATGTGGGCGCCAAACATGCTTTTTGCCCCGGACGCCATCTAACCTCGTTACGCCCCTGACCATGGCCCACCCAGGCCACCACTTAGAATCGTCACAAAATAGCAATCTGATTTCTGAATGACGTTNTTAAATAAAATGAAAATAGGAAAATCACATNTAAAAATACTAAACGAGTTTTACGTAATAGAAACTCTAACAAAACCACTGTATTTCTCAGGCTCAGACGAAGCAACCACGTTTTTATTGTAGGATACCGCTACTATCTCTACACGTGTCTCGTATCCACAGTATAACCTAAAGCTTTGATTAGGTGCATATCAAAAACGAACAACCACATTTCTTTAGCCTTATTCACACGTAACATTCGCTGCGATTCAGCAAGTGCAGGGCGCAACAAACATCTTGGAATATGTTGACAGTGTCAACTTGACACTAACTTTAGTCGGCATGCGCCTTAACCAACGGTCATATTGAGATTTATGGAAACTCGTAGGAACATCTTGGCATTATCAACACATTATCAACACGAAATCTGATTAGGTGAATAAAACTAAATTTCATTAACAATCAAGACAAAAATTGTTAATGAATACTTATCGACCTGATCGCAGGCCTATACCGGCAATTGACTGTATTGGGAATTACTGACAGTTTGCTGAAGGCCCCTTGAGATTTGAGGCCCAGGCTTAAACCTACATCGGTAAATCCGGCCCTGCTTGTAGTGTATGTATGAGCTTACAAGTTTAGAGAGTTAGTAAGCAACAACTTAACCTTACAGTTGGTTGAATGCTTTTCCTTTCTAATGAAAACAAGTATCTAATACAAACAAGTATTATTCCAAGTATATTTGCTCAGCAACGATGGTCAAAGAAATGGAATTTATTTTCTAAAGTGCAACAAAGTGTTCACATAAATCGGCTGATCAAAAGGGCAACTTAGCCAGATCAAAGCTGATGTTAGAATATGCATGCCCAATACTGTTTTGGTGAAGTGAAATGCAATTGATATGCGGCAAAGCAGGCATTAAGATTCATTATTACGCGGTGTGTTTATTACAAGAGGATAAGCGTCGAAAAGCTGCACACAACACTGCGGTGCTTTGCAGTTCGTAAAATGATCGAAAAATGATTCGTTAAAACCACGAGAGATCTTTGCAGTGCCAAAAGCTATCTTGTAATTGCTGTGTAGTCTGCTTAGAAGCCCTAAGTATACTCAGGCAATGTTTTTTATAACGAAAACAATTACCAATACAGCAAACAGAGGCCAAATCAAAAGCTGGTGTGGAGGTCTGCTTTTGAGGTATGGAGACTACGCACTATATACTCATTCTTATTCAACGTGTGGCATTAACAAATGTAGAGAATCAGAAGCAACCCTGTTCACATAAAAAGAGATTTTATAGCGTCTGAAATGGAGATCTATTCTGCGTGCATATATAAAATTTTAAGGACCCACTAGTGCTGAAGCTTTTTTTCCGATGATCTTGAGATATTAGGAGTCCATTAAAAGGAATGCTATCTATACGGAAACACAGTAGTACTGATATTGAATTTTAAGCGAAACTAACGAAAGGGTGAAAGAGTTGATCATTGGCGGGAGGAAAAATAAGCAATTGACTGGGCTACGTTCCGTTTGTCTTGGCCCTAGATACAATAGCTTGTGTCAGATGTAGCATGATTTAATTCAACTACTCATGTTCATCCTGCCATATGTTTTTCATGTTTTTAATCCTTTGAGGGTAATCACTGACTTAGCCATGCAAAGTTTTCATGCAACCCAGGCAGTACACGACAGTCTTGAAGAAAACTGTCACTAATTCTGTAAAGACTTCTAGGAAATAATATCATGAAAAAGTATCGCACCATTTTTGTTTTAAGGGCCTTTGCAGCAAATTACTCTTGAGCAGATCTTGGCAACTACTATTACAAAAATAAAACACTGATGTCACGCAGGCTATGTTAGTTTTATTGAACAGCATACATCGCACCAGCTGTAAATTACAGTCAAAAAGGTCTCATCTTACGCCGGGGACGAAGTGTTTTTCGCAGCCATTCTGGTGGCTGCAAACGCGTCTTTGCAGATTTGGTTTCGGTTGCAAGTTTGCTTCCAGGGATTTTAGCGGTTACACTAGCTCCACCTTCTCCGGTATAAGCTGCAGTGTCTGTAGTTCGCGGTAGCGTCGGGGCTGTGGCATAGCTTAATGTGGCACCTTCTTGAAAGTCGGCAGAAATGGAAAGACCTTGCGATGCTTTTGAAGAGTCAATTGCGTCAACGCTCACCGTACGTACGATGTCATAACCTGGAGCTGAAGTGGATTTGGAAGCTTCAGACGATTTTCCATCACTTCTAAGTTCCTTCGTTTTTTCTTTAGCCTTTTTGACTATTGAACTGCATTGCTCTTCGACCTTTTTTGCAAACTTCCTTGAATTTCTTTGCACGCTTGTCTTAATTTTGGTAAGCGACTTTCTTTCGAAACTTTTCAAAAAATTACTTGAGCTCATTCTGCTTTTTGAATGCTTTTGCTACTTTGCAGAAACGTGAAACAATCCAGATTTACTTGCTGAACAACGTTTTCATAAAAATGCTTATCAACGGTTTTTCAAATGAAAAGTAGACAGAAAAACTTGGTGTTCTTTAGCAGAAGATTCGTACAGTTGAAACCTATCTGTTTTGACCTACTCTACCTTTCATTCTTATCAAACTGCAGTGCAGGGTTCTACCCGATTTCAGCTAAATGTTGCTTTTGAGGCTGGGCCCAGTATTGAAACAAGAAAAGAAACAACTTGCATATTGGTTCGGTGTGATGTAACAAAACCCTTTGTGTCGTATTTCAATATGAGCACGTTTGCATATGTCCCCACTGCTATGTGCTTTCAGTAAGGTCTATTGTATAGTCTGCCAAAAGCACAACTCGCCTTTGCCAGTCTGTTGTCGGCTTCCTTGTCGATCTTGGCATCTGATGTGATGGTGCACCCCAGATACGTGAACTGGTGAACTGCCTTAAGCTCAGTCTCACCAAAAAAATCCCGTATTGGACTTGTTAGTCATCAGCGCGCCTGCTATCGGCGTGGACAGCCACCTTTATTTGATCTTCGTTAGCGAAGTTGAGCCAAGAACACCAGTGTTTCTCAATTTTTTTATTCCATCGACCCCTCTTCACTCTCAACACCTCGTTTTCACCCGCAAGCCTGATAAAGCAAACACAAGGTAGTAAATTGAAATAATTTTATTTAAAGAAAGTATTAAATAGCTGAACCAAGCCATTAAAAAGTTGAACTAAGCAATTGTATTACGAAGACGGTAATATTACGTTCAGAATTCTTGTGAAAATAATCCAGGTCTACCGCGAGCCGGAGAGCCGGAGCTGGGCATTTTTTCTGTAGCTGGAGCCGGAGCTCAAATTGAAAATAAGAAGCTGGAACAGGAGCTCAAATTAAAACTCAGAAGGAGCCGGAGCTCAGATTAAAGTTTAGCTCCGGCGCTGGAGCTATGGCCATTTCAGAGGTAGCTCCAGCTCCGGGTCCCTTCCTAGATACTAACGGTTTTGCCTAATGGGGTTGCGTGTGTTCTTTATGGCACACTAAACGAGATTGTTATGAGTTACGATACCAGACTGTAACAATCGATCTGCAACCCTTTGATAGTTCTTTGCAAGCCTTTGATATTTCTAAGGCTGTGATATCGTAACTGGCAGGCGTGGTGTTACAGTACTTGTTGAACAATGGTTCTCAAACATTGTTCCAAGAGCCGCGTTGCAGCTCCCAAGCATCTTTTGTGCGGCTTTTAGCAATCTTTCTGCAACAGATTCTATTTGAATAAGAGATGATGATGCCTACTTCGTAGGCGAAATATATACTCAGTAAGTAAGAGCTTAGTGTCTGATCATGTGCTGGGAAAGGATTTCTTTCGATAGGCAATTTTTCAGTAACACCTTTAATATTTTGTGTAACAGACTTCGTTAGCGCAGTAAAACAAAACGTGTCAATTGACTTGAGGTAAATTTTTTTTGTGCGGCTCTCTAAAAAAATTGTAGATCTGGATTTGGCTCCCTTCAGCGAAATGGTTGAGAACCACTGTTGTAGAAGTAAGAAAAACGTTAACTACTACAGCATCTTACTTTCTGGTCAGAATGATTAAACCCGGTCTGTAGTAGTGTAGCGATCGCAAAAAAACTGAACTATAATGAGTAGGTATATAAGACAATATCCATAGCTTTTGCAGCTGTGTAGTCATGCTGTTAGCAGGAAGTATGGTGAAGATATGATGCCATTGCAGATTTTAAGCGTGAAATGCACGGCACGCCATTGTATAGTAGAAATTTTTTTTAGAAACCATTAGGCTTACTAGGAAGGTTTACTAGATTACTGGCAAAGTTCACTAGGAAAAATTACGTTTACAAGGAGTAGCATAACATGAAAGTTATAAATATTTGTTACCGAACTAGTATTGCTCTGCATAGCAGTACATTATCAGGACGGTATAAAAGTCAATGTAAACAAATGTGGACTTTTCTTCACGTTTACATCTGTGAAACAAATATATGTTTTCAGCACGGTAACCAGTCTTATTTTCTCCTAAGCATTGCGTGTTAAATTGTACTTTACTTTGTGATTCATCACTGCTTATTATGAGGGCAAAAGATAAGAAAGGAAAATAAACTCAACGCTACGACACAGCAGTTCACAACTGCAAAAATGTCAGGCTGCGTGTTAAAACAGGGGAGTAAAACACACTCATCACTACGTCAGAGCAATTTACAACTGCAAAATGAGGGTGCGCTAATGCCTTGTCGAATACGAGCAGTCGAGCAAAGAAAGTGTACGGCTGGACTCGCTGGCGTACACCATGGTTTGCAAGATCGAATCTTCCTCAACTACACAAGAATTGAGAATGCGCATAAAGTACGCAAGAAAACTTTCAATTTTTTGTTATGTATAGAAGTCCAACAAACTTCTAGTTTTCCTTTTTCCCTGCTGAGACGTTATCAAATGCCTGAATGCTTCTGTGCTAAAAACTGCTGTTTTTGAGCTCGTGCAACAGTTCTGTCATGCTACAGAAATTAGTAATGTAGTCAGCAATTGCGCTGATCAGCCTTAGCAGACAATATAAAGACCATTGTTGCGGATAAAGTGAACTATCGCGGAACACAATCTTAAACATGCGTAGTGGACGAAAGGTCTGCAAAAAGTGGTGAGATGATTTCTGGACGCAGACGATAACCCAGATTCCCATTAAAACCTAAATTACTTTTTTGGCCCATTCACAATGTTCCTTGAAATTTGCATGCAAATTTATTCCATGGTATTTGCATTAAGTCGACAAAATAAAAAGCAAAAAGTATGCGAAAACAATTAATCTCCTTGGCGAAAGTAATAAAATCTTTGTAAAATACTGTATCAAGCTCAAGGAAGGACTTTTAACCCCAAACGCCCCTTGCGTAAGCCCTTGCTTCACAAGGGATACAAAATATCTCGCAATTGTTCTTGGAGCCTCATAAGATCCATGTTGTGCGACAATTTCCTTGTGATGAGCTGATAAGCGCGTGCGCCAAATTCTGTTCGTGGAATGCTTACTTCTGCGTGTGCGTTGATTACCCTTCGAGGAATCTTGCGCGATTGGTGCCCTTGCGTGATTTGGTGCTCATTCTGATCGTGGTGGTTCTTGAGGACAGTCGTGATCTGCGCTGTCGAAGTGCACGTTACGTTTTATCTGAATAAAGCCTAAGTTGAGGTTATGCAGATCTCTTTTCATATTAATCCAGTTAAAAAATAATGTGCCCTGGCCCTCCCAGCTCCTGTTGATGGAAAACGTTTCAGTATGCACCATTTTTGCATATTTTTTTGGATTATACTGCTGGAGTTTGAAGCGGCAAAGGAGAACAGTCATCTTTGTTGCTGTTGCTTTCATCCTCGCTCTTGTTGGTACTTTCATTTCCGCAACTGAAACACCTGCATTTGTGCAAGAGTTCATTTCGTATTCATATAAGTTGTTTTCAAAATATAGGCCATTTTTCAGCATCATCGGTTCTGCAGGATAAAGTTTTATCTGCAGTTTCCTCAGCAGGAATTCTTCTTATTCCGATTGTGTAAAAATTATTCTCTGCATGATCCATGATTTCGTAATTAAAAACTATCTCTATGCACAAAGTAGAAACGAAATAGCTATTACTAAGACAAAGTTCACATTGCATCATTTTTAATAAAAAACTGCAAGAAGTCCTAATGTCAGTACACGATTTTTTTCAGTTAAATACACTTTCAATGTATTTCTACTTGACGCTGTGAATTAGATTGCAACAAAACAACCAAATCCTTTAATCTAGCTATTGACCAAATTTTCTGAAAAGCAATCGCAAAATAATAGACCACTCGCTGGAACTCCTGCCAGCTGTTCAAAAACAGCTGATCAATGTCGTTTTTGAGTTGTAATCGACACCTCATAATTCGAGAAGTGTCACGTTCAAAATGGTAAGTTTTTCGTGCTATCTTGTGCCAGTTGTGTGCTGTGTTTACAGTATTTGAGGATATTTATTTTTCTATTTTTATGGTAAATGCAGGCTTGGAGTCGAAATGAACGAGTTTATACTGTAATTTAAGTGGTAATAATTTCCTTTAAATAAAGGTTCAGTGTTCTTGCGTCGCCATGTTCGCAGAAAAAGTGACCCACTTTGTGGTGAAGTCTTGCTCCTGGAGCCAAACCCTTGGTATGCACACATAAGCACACAAACGAGCGTGAATATACCGTGTCTACGTCGAATATGACACCGTGTCCTGATATTGGGATAGAAATAGGCACGCCTTCTGTTCCAGCACCTAAACCGGAGAGCACCGAGACAACTGCGACGCGAGAGGGTCGACAGGTCAACTGGAGCTTGTACCTCAAGTGCGGAACTACAAACATCGCCACCTGTCCCTCTTCGACGATAGGCTGAGCAGTTCTCCAGAGATTTGGGAAAAAGCATTGTGGCTTTGAATACATTTAAACATTCGAAGTGTTTGTTTTGCGACGTGCCAACTGTTACTCGTACCGCTCTTTCTTTGTCGTAGTGTGGGTGAATGTAGATGAAGTAATGATAACAGTTTGATTGGTTGTAGTTGCGTGCTTTTCACGGTCCCGTACGCGTCGCATTTGGTACATTAGAAATTAGATCGATCCGTGCTTCCTTGCTAGATGCAGTTCTGCAGTGTTTGTGAACTGGAGATGTATTGTTAAGAGCTATGGTGTTATTTGTGCTTGTGTTAGTTTAATTTCTTGTTTGTTTCCGGACCGTGCCAATGTTTTAAGTAGGATGAAATTAATATACAGAGAAGTGTACCTCATAGTTTGTCATAACTTTCTGAACATGGAAAATAACTGGAAAGGCTCATATTTTATGGAAGACAGAGAAACGTTTTGAACCTTTATGCAAACGTTGTACAAAACAGCAGTTTTTTAAGGAACATGTTAGGTACCCGGTATGCACCTGTAGGGACTCAATTTCTCTGATTTTAGGGACCGGATTTTCTCTTATTCTAGGGACCCGATGATAATTTTGCCCGATTCTAAGGACCCAATTTTCAATTCCAGTGACTCGAATCGGTCCCTAAAATGCCTTAAACCTGAAAACAATGAAAAAGTTTGCATAGCGCAAAAATGCCAGATGTGTCGCCTCTCGTTTGTTGATATCGACTTACAAGAATGGCCAATGGATAACTCATTTGGTTAATGATAGATGACATGTTGCAGCGAGTTGCTGATAAAATATTGTTTGTGCCGTTCGTTTAGCCGTCGCTGCCCTGTTTCAGACAACAGACAAAACATAGAGATGCTTATATGCTGGAAAAGCCGAAAGGAAAAAGGTAGATTCACTCTGTAAAAAACAAGTGTAGCCTAATTAGAAAAGAATCTTCATGTATGGTTACCTGTGCGAACTTTTAGACAAACTGATTTTTATTTAAGACACAATTTATTAGCAACGTCGGCTAGAGAGGTGACTGACTTGTCTTGCTGTGTAGAAGTCCACCACTTTTGACTGGAATTTCTAAAGAAGGTGATGTTCCTTATGCTCTGAAGTCAATTTTTGGAAACATCACACAATCGGATCCTCTAATTTTTACTGTGAAAGAACTGATGTATGTTTTGTTACATAACAAAGGTGATCTGTTGACACACAAACAATCAGCACAAGGTAATCTAGACAGCATTTTATTGTTTGAAAAGCAGAATGTTAAAAACACAGGTCCAGACTCTATTTTATGACAGAAGAGGCTGCGAGAACAACGGTCATGATTTTGTAAAATTCAAGAGCCTATGATCGCACAGATTGGCCCAAAGGTAGGTTTTGCATTATAGCCAGCGCATGTAAAGAATATCTAGATGTGTTTCTCCAGTTTTTAAAAACAGGAAGAAATTCGATAAAGATGCGTGCAAAATTATTTTCTGATCACATTCCAATGTAAAAGGGCTGAACAATTGCTTCAACGATTCACTGGGCAAATTTGAATTCAAAGTGTTGAGAAAAAAATTAAAATTGCCCGTAACTGTGCAAAACGCATCTTCAAAAATTGGCAAAATACACAAATAGAATTGAATGATTTTTTACATTTTGTTTTTTTTGTGTTTTTTTATGTTTTTTTACATTCCTGAGTTTTACATTTTAACAGATTTTTCATTGTATTAACAAACAAAATAAAACATTCCAAATTCTTGCATACAAAATTCAGTGGATGTTAAATTCATTTCACGGCAAATAGTGCAAGAAAAACAGAAGCAACACATACTCTGTAATGAGTAATCATAACTACCGAAAGCATGAAGTATATACCATCAATGTACTGTAATGCAATCTTTAGCTTACACCTTTTTTGTTAGACCAAAACACATTTGACAGTTGTGCAGATGTGCTAAATTCTCTTTTGCTATCAAGCTGTGTTTAAAAAAATTTACTTTATGCCTATGAGGCTGTGGTGATATTAATCCTGCTTGTTCCCACCTTACAGTATTTGTTGGTATCGTCTTTCCCTTTTCGCCACCAGGCAGTGTTAAGTACTAGAAGCACAAGTTGCTTAGGCTACCAAAAGCTACATACATTAATTACAGAACTCTGCAACAACGTGGTCATGTGACATTTGCTCAAGGAATTTCCTGCGATTATGAATTTCATCGAAGGACAGCGACAATTTTTCAAACCTTGGGAAGTCATGAAAAGCTGTGTCCACTTTACGCAACCGTTTCACGAAAGTAGATTCAAGTTTGGTACAACTTTGAAGCCACTTGTCCCAAAATAAAATATCAACCCAACATTTTTTTCTGCCATGTGATTTTCAAAGTTTTTTCAAAAATATACAAAAATCAATCTACAAAGCCAGACAGTGTCTATTACTTACTTGCGAAAGTTTGTTATTTTCAATACCATCTTTTTGTGTCTTCTAATGTATGGATTTCGTTCAGTTTTTGAATAAAAATGTTTTGGTCCACATCAATTCAACAAATTGTTTAAGCAGATACTCGAGTAGTTTCCCTGACAAATCAATTGGTTAAGCACAAGATTTTTCGTTAACAACAAGTTCAGGGAATTTCTGCCGAGGTTTTTATGGTCTTTCAAAATCCTCATATTCACCATCTGCTAGTGTTTTAACGTATAAGCAGGTTTTTTTTAAGGCGTTTTAGGGGCCCGATTCGGGTCCCCAGAATTTCAAATCGGGTCACTAAAATCAGAGAAAATCGGGTCCCTACAGATCCAAACCGGGTTCCTAACATTTTCCTTAAAAACAACCCTGGTATAAGTTTGCAATTTCTCAAAATAACGCATCCACTCTAAACGAATATTTCGTGTTTGGTAGCAACAGTCAAACAGAAAGCTTGCGCAGAATAATATGGTGAACAGTCACGGGTTTCTCTTCCTTGACGTTTTAACGCTTGTGCGGTCTTGTCTTGCGCTCGAGCTTGGCGTGCCTTTCGCCTTGAGGTAAAGTCTCCCAACTCATGTTCATCCTGTACGTAAACGGAATTTACTTACGTTGGCGTCAAGCTAGAGGAGTGGTCTTCAACGTGGGCGAAATCGCCCCTCAGGGGGCGATTTTATGATTTACAAGATTTGGGGGGCGATTTCAGTTTCAGGGGGCGATTCTGCAGGTTCAAACATACTAAAATTTTGAATTGATTTAAAAAAAACAATATTTGTTACTTTGGAATCAAAGTAATTGATGCACTTGCGACTCCATGGTTCGCAACAAAGGTTATAAAATATACCATACTGGTCACGTAACAATCAAACTAACATCGTTCTGTGTAACGCTTCACTGCACCAACTATTCAAGACCACTGAGATTGTCAGTGGTTGGGAGTCAAGCATTGCGGTTCGAACAAAAATTATGAATGTGCACTGTGCAGGTATTTTGTTGAGTCTAATGTTCAAAATAAGATAAAAGAGTGGAGAAATCGTTGTACTGAGTAGTTTGTTAGGTTGGTTACCCAATCGTTGCATGACCAATGTCACAAAAAAGACATCATGCAATAATATTTGCTAGCCTGCCTGAATACATCAGCATGGGGCGGGGTTTGGGACCTTTCTCGTATAATATGCGTTCATTAGTTCTATTATACTGGTTTTAGTTGAAAGCAACCGATACTGATATAGCTATCGGAAAATGTCCAATCGGTCTAAATCCATTTTTCAAGAGGAAAACAAATTCAGCTTTTTTGAAGATAATAAAAATGGCCCAACAATCATAACATTGCTACCACTAAATCATCGCATCATCGCATCGATCAAGTCTAACTTAGTAAATTTTTCTTGAAGCGTCAAAAAATCCCTTCAAATTATTAGCAAAATTGCCTTGAAAGAAGTCTCCATGGCTTTCAATAGAGCATTGCCAAACCACTGTTTCGTAAGCAAAAAATACGACAGTGCTTTATCACGTGTTTTGTAGTATATAGTTAGTACCTTGGGTAAAACAATGTAGGCCTACTGACCTACTGAAGTGTATTCTGTTGTAAAAATACTGGAAATATGACTGTTGCGAGACGATTTTACGCAGCAATTTAATGACTAGTAAAATTAGTAACAGCTGGTCGTAAATTGTAAAACGTGCTTATCGTGTTTTTCAGACAGTTCGAATGTTTTCCTTTACTGTGGTATAGCTGTATTATGTTCATCTGACTTATGACAGAGTATTAACAGAAAAGTTGGCTATGAAAGGAGTAACTTAGACCAGCGAGTAAGTCCAAACGCCCATATTGGCCAAACTAAGGAGTCCAAAAAATTTTTTTCGCCACCTGTTGTTTGAGGCTTATTATATCAGTATCAGTCAGTATCAGTCAGTATCAGTTTATTCTGGAACAGCCATAGACAAATACCAAATCATACCACAGAAAACAAACCACATTGAAACAGCGTTTATGTTGTTTCCAGGACATCTGAAATAACCATACGATTTTCTAGTCAGATGCCCTGATTTCAGGTGCCTATTATAAAGTGACTCTGCTATGGAGATCACGCCGAAACTTAGATGCCATAGAAAGTTACTGGGTGAAATGCCGTTTTGCCAGCTAACTAACATAAGCGATTGCGATTCCACCATCCAGGAACGTCTCATCGACATCCAAAGCGATGATGAAACCCGTGCTATATTTCTTACAAACGGTTGATTCAATTTTTGAATTAAGTGCAGTGAGCGTTTTCCAGAGCTTTGGGGAAAAGTGAAGTTATTACTGGTGTTTCCCACGGCGTTTTTGCTGAGCAAGGTTTTTGCCAAATAGGCTTGAACACGCATAATAAATACCACAATCGTCGTGACATGAACAAAACCGGTGGAGACGCCATAAGACTTAAAGCTGACCAACTTGCAAAGTGCTTTGAAAAAGCTTGCAAATAAACACAATCGCAACGTTCGCATTAGTTGGGACCAGCTGTTTTTTGGAAATGAATAACATTTATTCTACAAATGCATTTGAATTCGTATTGTTTTGTGCTAACTACTGTAGATTGGCCATTTATTAGCACTGAAATTATTTTCGAAGCAAAATAATATTTTCAGATAAGGTCAAAATTATACATAGGGGGCGATTGCACAAAAAAGGTTGAAAACCACTGAGCGAGAGTATTACTTGCGCACAGGTTGAAAACATTTCTTCGCAGACAACAAAAAAACGTTAACTTCATGGAACACAAACCTACAGTGAAACAAAACACAACATTTATCTGACTTAAAATACTCTAAAAAGTGACAAAATAACTTACTCTAGTTTATGTTGCTTGTTCGTGAAAGTTTGGTGGTTCTGAGTTTACAAACAGTGAGGATTACTGCCACCCTACAAACATATAAAAAAAATAATTTCAAATAAACCACAAACCACTTTCGCTAAAAATCTGAGATTGAACACGCTGGAAAAGATATTTCTGCTTTTAAATAATTACTTTAAACACCACACAAGCAAAATTACTTTGCATATCTGCTTATATCTGGCTAACTCACCGAATTGCTTTCAATAGGCGCACTGTCTTCTGATCGAACTTCATACAAGTTTAATTTGCTGTAGAGCAACAAGTCAAATTGTCAAGAAGAGAACGCTCGCTATGTGCTTCACCACTTTTTTGAGGTGTATTTAATGATGAAGTGTCGCTTGTAAACGCGGTATAATTTTCGTCACAAGAAAACATTTTTTCAACACTGTTTGTTCGTCTGTATTAAAACGCGAATACATTCGAAGCTAAGCTCCCTAGCTCATGGATGCGTGGTAACCGAGATTCAGGTGCGCTATTGGTTGAGATTCACTTCGTTGAGTTTTAATAGAGTTCAAAGAAATGTAATTTGGAATCAGCACAAAATGCTGGCCGCGTGACATCACAGATCCACACCACGCTTTTTACATGAGATCAAGACAAAAATCCATTGCTTGAAAAACAACTCTTTCTGCATGAAAAAAAAAACACTCATTTATGAATTTAGTACACACTTGCAGAAACCGAGTGAGACCACTCTGTTTTTTTTTGCTTTTTTTAAAATAAAAAACAATAAATTGAAAAGCTTTTATAAGCAAACCACCTTAAAAATATATTAATGTGAAATAGGTCATATCTAAGTGGTACACAATACTCATATTATCTACTATTGTGTTTACCTAAGCATGTTAAGGTTTCTTCGGTTGTTGACACTCTTCTAAAGGCCATGCCATGGCGCACTACATCGCTCGTTATTGTAGCAGATTTCACTCCTGAGATTTTCCTTCATGTTTTCAAATTTGAAAAAAATGCATTCTATCCTGAGCAAAACATACATCTATTATTTAGATTTAGGTGAAACAAATATCCGATATTGAGGCTTGGGCGAAACATGCATCAGGAAGTTTTGTTATTAATTTAATTGCTGGAGCTTTGTTTAACATGTTGGCTTTGAAAGTAGATAAGTCTTTGAAGCGATGTAGTTCTGAGATTCGTTGGACATTTTCACCTTATTGGCGTGGAAATTGCATCGCTTGAAGCTTGTGTCAATGCAGATGATCTCAACAGGAAGCCGAGAACTAAAAGGTTGTTTGCCACGTGACCATAGCTACCAACGCTTCTAAAAATGAATTTTGAGTCGCAGTGTGGGTCAGAAATAGTCGTGCTAACAGTGAGTGCTCTGCTCATCTTTCAGCAAACCATTCATCAAAAGATGGTTGCTTAGCTGTGTTATACACTGAAATTTTGTAGCGAAGTCTTTGTTTCGTGTTCAACCGCCGACAACGAGCGGAAATGACATGCGTTTAAATGTAATGATGAATGTTGTTCAAGACAAGATTTTGCAAAGATTGTTATATTACAAGCGGAGACACTTCCGCGATGCAAAAAATTTCACAGTTTCCCGCTTCCATCTTCAACGTTGAGATGACACTGCAGCAGAGACAGTCAGCTGGACTCGGTTATTTCCTTGGATGTAGTTCAGTGTTTTTCAACGTCAGTAATACATAAAACAAGAAGTAGACAGCGGTTGTCATATAATTATTTTAAAGCATGGTTTTGTAACTCCTCGACGATCGACATGAAACCTGAGGACAACATTTCGGCAAACATTGCTGTACTGTATTTGGGGCCAGTTGTAATAATCAAAGCAAAATGGTTTACACAAATTAGCTTTTAGAAAACCTCCTAGCCCAGAGTAAATCAGCTGAGATATTGCTGCAGCAGAGAATGTTGACTGAAGAACTATCGCGTGATTTAATAAGAGGACTTGTGGCATTCTTGTTTGGGGCAGGAAGCCATACATCGGTGGAGGGCAGGGTTTTGTTATTTTTGCTATTTTGTTGTCAAAGCGACTCTCCAGAAAAAAGGTGTAATCATGAGAGAAAGTGCGCGCTAATATTACTGTCAATAACATCCAATAAAATAATCAAGAAACAAAATATATTGAAGAGTGGAAGAAAGTAGCAAAAACGCAGTAAAGTTGTGCAGAACAGAAGTGTTTGTGTTCTTTTGCACTTTAACATATGTGATGTGATGTGAACTTAGACTCTAAGATGGACAAATTATTACTTACAACAATTTAAAAAATAAACACGTTTTTACTTATGTTTTGGTTTTCAAGTTTTACTAGCATCAAGCCTGCCATGAGTCGCAACTGAAAACAACCAATAATTGATGTTGAACTACAAACTCCAGGTAAAGGGATGTTCGCCGTGCATTTAACGATTAAGCGGGTATGCTAAAACAACTGTTTATGGCGCTGCGCATTAACCTCACAAACTCTTTCAATCATCCTATTTTCCGTGGTCATAGGCGGATCTAGGGAGGCTAAGGGGGCTGAAGCTCCCCCTTAAGTTTTTTCAGATACGTTTTTTGATCGATTGTTCCCGACACAGAAATCGNTGATTNGGGTGATTTTTTTGGATAGACTTTAAACAAATCATTCCTTGCACAGGGATGAAAATATTAAACGCAATGCTTTTTTTGCTNAATTTGGGCAGTCCGAAGGTGTTTATTTCACTAAAATGAAACTTGTAATAAGTAAGTTTGTATGCAAAAAATATGGTCCAGTGTTACATAAACCGAACGTAAGTATTTAAACTCTTGTTTCACTTGGGTAAGATTGGGCTTCTTGTGGACAAAATTGAATAAGCAGTAGACCATACTATTTTCTTCGTACAAGCTTTCATGAATGAGCGTAGCTTATTTTATTAGTTAAGAGAAGACTCAAGATTACGCTACAACAAACTTACAATGCAGTNAACTACATGCTACGNTAGAGCGCTCAGTGACGGCATAAATTCCATAACAGCGAACTTAACTGTAAAACGTAGCCTACATGTCAGGCTGAAAATGAAGTGCACTAGANTATCTGTAGGCTATGCTAAGGATGACTACTGATTAGCATCAGACCTACCAGCAACAATTTTCGGGCAAAAGTTCAGCTCAGCACGAAATCATTGCCATTCTGAAAATGTTATACTATAGTTTTGTCTCTTGTCATTTGCAATAGTGTATTATGTCATGGGGTGCAGCTAATAGTTCCGTCCTACAACCTTTGAACGTTTTGCATAATAATATATTAAGAATAATGACATTTAGCAATTACAGTTTTCATGTTCTCCTTTGTAGAAAAATATTAATGTATTGAAACTAAATGATATCTATCGGATTGAATTGGCAAAATTTGTGCATAAAATACATCATGGTGCTCAGCATAAAATCTACGACAATTTCTTTCAAAATATTTTAAATATTCATTCTTACAAAACCAGATTCGCTGACAACCAAAATTATTTTATGTAAAGAGTCTGTACAATTCTGGAAAGAATAATTTTTTATAGAGGGGCTGCGCTCTGGAAAGAAGTCGAAGAGAGTCTAAAGCAGTGGCGTACAGATAGGGAGCAAATGGGGCGTCGGTCCCGGGCATCCAAGGGAGGGGGACATCCAAAGAGTGAAATTACAAAAATTTAAATGCTGGAACTAGATGATTTTTCCTATTGTAAGTCTACTATTACATGCCGCATGAAGTTAACTTTTTGAAACTTGTTTTGTTATCAACACTAATTTTTACGTATTCAAATGCCAGTAATTCTCAGCTTCTTCATTACCAGGGAATTTTACTCTGGGTGTGAGGCGCACACTCAATCAAACTGATAGTGGCGTGACTTGCTCCAGATCGAGCGATCGAAGGAAAATCACAAAAAAAAATTAAAAGATTATTAGGGTTGAGAAAAACCCGTTATTTTTTTGAAAAACCCAACCCTCCTGGTTTTTTGCTTTTTTTTAATCCGTTTTTTTCAAAGACACAGGTTTTTGTTTTTTTCGAAAAAAACACAAAAACCCCATTCTGAATTGCTTTTATTGCATCATGCAATATCACCACTTGCAGAATTACATAATAACAACTTGTTATACCTACTATGGCATTCTCTTGTTTTCGCAAAGTGTTGTTGGTCATTTCAATCCAAAGTGGTAAGGCTTGGCACGAATGCGCAGAGCAAATAGAAAAAAAGCCACTCCAACACAAACTCTGTAGTTTCACTTCAAGTTTATGTACATGCCCTACTATTTCAGCATCTACATAGTCTATTTTTTAATATATGGTTTGGTATGGTCCAACTTCAGAAACAGCTTGGAAGCAGAGAAGGCAGAAAAAATTATTTAAAAAATACCCATTTTGCAAAGGTAACCAGTATAATTTACTCAAACTGTTCGAATCATTCTCTTTTATTCACTTCCTTTAAATTTGGTTGCTGTTCGTTTTGTTTCATTAAAAAAAGTTACAGTTAACAGTACAAGTGTGCTGCTTAGGGTATTTCACTTTTTACTTCGTAGTACATTTTCCAAAGGAAAAGTAAAGGGTGGAATTATTGGTGGGTTTTATTGATTTTTTAAGTGGATTTTTTAAAAACAACCGGATGCGTTTTTTTGGTTTGGTCCAATTACATCAATACTGAAGATATGTATGGACGTTTAATTGACTTTCTGAGCCAAATTTCAAAGCTGTCCTATTTCAATGTGCTTGATTTAGCTGATTTTATGATGCAACACTAGTTTTCCGTTTCGTTTTTGTGCTAGTGTTGTCTCACACTGTCCCTTCAAAAGGGGGCAAGGGCGGCGGAACTGCGTTTTCATAAGTGTAGGAGCAGGCAAACATTTTGTGTTCAAAGGATTTTTGCCTGAATTTCCCCAAACTTGTCCGAAAAGCTTTTGTACAACTTCTGCAGAGACATTCTTCCTACAAAGATCATAAAGACCTTTTTTGGTGTGACCTTCAAAAAACGTCTTCATGCGTTTTTCTGCAAACCATGGGCGCCATTTTATGAAGTCAAGCAACGTTGGGCGCCATTTTTCAGCAAATCAAAACTTTGGGGGTGCCCTTGCATCCCTTGAACTCCCACCTCCAACATTGCTTTTCATAACAGTATCATAGGTGATTTCATGGCTTATCAAGATTGACTTGAAATAAATTNATTGCAGCTATTACGGCACACAGAAAATTCACAATGGTTTTCTAGAAAATTCAGAATGATAATTTCTGTTATTATTTTTGAGGTCAACATTGTTGATGAACAGAAACAAAACATCTTTTGTAACGACTTTTTTGTTTTTTACACGTTTCCATTGCCCTCAACTGTTTGACTGCTCCCCCTGCCCTACCGCTGCTCCGGCGTCCCTGAATATGCAAGTTATGTCAACAAACTTCACCAAAACGTTGGATGCGAACGTGAATATGACGTCCTATTGTGACATCATAAACATTAAACAGCGTATATCCAGAAACAATGACCGCCATGCGCCACTGCTCAATACTAGGATTTGGTAGGGGGGCACCCAATCAAGCAGTCGCCCTGGGCATCACCAGACCTCTGCACGCCACTGGTCTGAAAACCTTGATTTGCCCCATGTTACCTTCTGCAAGCATTATAAGGATCGTCTCTTGAACTATGAATAGGTTTTCGCACAACCATATATAGGTATATGCTTTTCAGTGGTAAAATCTGACTTCTCCAAGAATGTAATGCTTTCGTTTGCTTGTATTTTTCTTTTTGTGAATTATCTGCTTTGTGCAGTTTCTTTTTGCGTTGCGACGCTTATAATGTATTTATGCATTGTGGTACTGTCTTTGTTTCAACAAATTTTTGAGGCGCCTCGACTAGATAACTTCAGGTTTTTTTCGGCGTCCTCATTGCGAATACATTCTAGCAATGTTTGCTTTCGCGTTGCTGTTGTATCGTAACAAATAAACTTATATAAAACGAAATCAGGTGCTTCTTATCAATACAACCCATATTCTGCTGTCTCTAATCAAATATTTCCAATCTACTGCAGGCCCACAGTATTTGTAAAATTGTGTTACCGCGACATTGTCGCGTTTCGTACAAAAACTTGAGTGGTTGAGCAGGAGATGAGAAGTTGGTCATTGACTCGCTGCAAACTACAAACTTCACATTTCCCGCTGTGACGTGCCGGAACAACATTGTCTGATAATTTTCAATGCCCTTGTGATGCAATAAACACCTTCCCGGGCAAAGTTCCAGCATTTATTGCTGCAAGTTTCTTGGTATGTTTGTGTCTGCGCGTACCCAGCGGCGTAGCCAGCCCACAAGGGGAGGAAATGTTTAAGGGGAGGAAATGTTTTGACTTTAGAGGAAAAATAGTATTATGTTTTCGACACCACCTCTCAAAGCACAGCATGACAATAAACGCTAGAATTTTTTTGGGGAAAGCCCCCCTGCCTACACCTCTGCGCGCACCCCAAGCGTTTACTGGGGTGGGGGAGAGTTGTGCTTGTTTTCGAAATAACTACACTTATTTCGACCATCACGTTATTTTATATGGTGAAAAATTTGATAAATCAGTAGCATTTTGTTTTAAATAGTTTGTGATTGATAGATTGCCACTGATTGGCAGGTATTTTTGTGAACACATTTCGCCATTTTGGGTAGACAATCGTGATGTGTGACAAAAATCGGAAAATTTTCCGAAAATCAACAAATTTTCACGTCCGAATGTGATGAACTTCTATTCCATGCACATCTGCAATTTTCGAACGAAATACCGCATAGTTCTTGTTCAGACTATCAACAAAGGTTACTGGCGGCATTTCGTTTTTTTTCGTGTATTTTTTGTGTCACTTTTATGCCTGCCCCACGCGTTTTTTCGGCGTGGACCTGTGTTTGTTTTGCTAATAATAAAATTTTTTCGACAATCAACAACTTACTTTTTTAATATTAGATAAGTTTGAGATTAACTTCTGAATTGTAATGAAGGCCACTATTGCTCCGAAAACGTCCCAGTAAGCCTGGGTAATGGTTAGCATGCGATTTGGCCAAAATGTCTATGGGTATTACCCGCGTTTGTTACAAAAAGCCACCTGAGCAATTAGGTCTTAAGCTCTATGCAGTCGATACACATCCTTTGTCCCTGATCCCCCAAAAACACATCCTGGATCCACCTAAGGTGGTTATTTGTTTCTTAATGCGTTTGGCTTCACCTGACATAGACACTATAGACGGGCGCGATTACCTTAGTGGCAGAGTGTCCGCCTTTCATTGGAAAATTGGGTGTTCGATCCATACGGCCACTGAGTGAGTAGCTGTAGCGCTCCTTGAGCAAGAGCGTTCACCATAACCGTCCGACAAAAAGCATCATTCAGGCTTCCGAACACCCAACCTTCCAACTGAGAGGCGGGAACTCTACTACTGAGCTAATCACCTCCCAACGATAGAATTGAATCGAATGCGTTTTAACATTTTGCTGCTCTTTCGCTTTCACGTCATCTTTACTCTCTTTCATAGTTTTGCAGTAGAAAGTCAATCACAAAATAATTTTATGATGCAACGTGTTAATTTTATAGTCCAGTGGTTCTCACCCTTTTTATCCCATGCACCCCTTTAACCGTTATTCACAGATAAAATCCCCCTTCATTAATTTAGTTTGTAAAGAACACTTTTACATCAGCACACTAAGAAGAGAAACTAAACTATTCACAGTTGACAAGCTCTTTGGCCTCTAATTTAACTGCATTTTAAACAAAATCCCAAATACAAAATTCCCCTCTTGCAAATACAAAATTTCCCCCAGGTAGGGAATTCCCCACGGTTAAGAACCCCTGCTATCGTCCCTATGTACTTGTCCATAAAGTTGAACCACTTGCCTCAATCCCTGTAGGTTGCTCTGAAATGCCTGCAACGTCAACATCTGCTTTTGAAGGCTTCATGAAAATGACCAGCGTAGTACAAAAATTCTCCATGAGGCCAAACGCAATGGTATTCCCACATCGACAAAAATTATGTGGCGAAAAGCAGTAGTGCTGACCTTCACTAACTGCACCGCATAAAAAATATATTTAGAGGAAACTTAGGCGAAAATTTGGGATGATTTCCCTGGAAATTTAGTGGAATATCATTTTTAGCCTTTTTTGAAAAAACGAAAAGGGTAAACATAAAAAATATCTGCTCTGCAGGGGGCAATACCAAAAAATATAACTTACGAAAGTGCCGTGACTAGAGAAATTTCTTTTTTAAATATTTACCAAAAAACAAAATCTTTCCGGCTAAAATGTGTTTTGCCCTCCCAAACCATAAAACCTGGTTACGGGCCTGTCTACACATGTTGAAGCAAACGTCATGTGACTAGAACTCTCCGAGATAGATTGGTGAGTGCTGCTGGCTACACCCACGGTAAAGCGATCATGGAGTTGGCCAAGACTAGATCAGAGGTTCTTGAACTTTTTCAGTTATCCCCCTTTCGTAAGTCATTTTGATACTGGCGCCTCACTTAACCTCAAAATCAAACACAAAAAGCAGAACAACAATTTATTTGCCTTTGCCTTGCTTTTCAACAATATGTCACTGCCATACTCTCATACTCTCGCCCCCTTGCAAACCTTTCATGCTAACCAGTTGAAAAACCTAGGGACCAGATGGTGTGATCAATTCTCCCACTTGGCTTGGTCACACCATGGTGTGGGGCGAACAGAGCTATCAGAGGTTGTTAAAACCGTGAGGCATTTCGAATTCTCCTGGGCTTCCTGACCTTGTGATCGATCGGAGAAGAAAAACGTGTGACAATTGTAGAGCAAGGGTTCCCAACCTTTCTCTGAACATGCACCCCTTCAGCATTTCGACAGAGAGGCATATACCCCTAAAATATCTTGTGACATAAAATATATGTATAAATACTTGGAAATAAGCAATATACGTCATATTTCCCCTTCTATTGCTAACCTTAAATGTACCCCTTCAAATACGCAAATGTAGCCCTAGGGGCACGTGTACTCCCAGTTGGGAACCCTTGGTGTAGATTTGTTCGTTTTAAACTGTATTAGGTTTTCAATGAGAAATATGGTGTTTCCGCATAATATTTCAAACAAGAATTCCTAAAAATATGTTCTTAAGGGGGTAACACAACCTGTTCAGTGACTTAAAGTAGTTTCAAAAAACTTTATGTACGTTTCAATGAAATATTCGACTTCCGTTATTTGAAGTGTAGGTGAAAGTTACGCAACTTTATTTCTATGTTATAGTTTGCCACGAAACCCACAATTTCTTGCTGCCATGCCAAATAATATATTTGTGACATGTCTGACATCATTGTACCTCCTGCTACTTTTGTCATTCATGTTGTTTAAAGAAGGAAGAGTTGAAGCAACTGGTGAGTTTGACTCTCCACATTGAACGTTGAGTTTGTGTGGTTTGTACGTAGTCTACTGTATATCACTTTAGGACAAGTTCTAACTTGTGCAATGTACTTTATCCAATCCAAAATTTAGTCACTAGACCCAACTTCCCAAACCTTTTCCAATCTGAGAAAAACCTGAGTGCAGTAATGCCTTTTTCTAGCAGACCCCGCAGCCCCAAAATGTTTAAGAAAATGCATTATCTTGAAAATCTGACGTGATCAGGGAATTCACATTGGGAATCATCCAACTTAAATGATCCTGGTGGTGCAACTGTGATCTCAACCAATATGATATGTGGAAGAGCAGGCAATTTTTTTGGGGTGCAAAGAATATGTTGACTGAATTTCTCCAACTTTGGCCGAAAACTTTTATGCGACAAACTTTCTCAGGCTAAATTTTCTCTAGCTGTTGGTACATTATATTTTTCTCTGCCATACTGCCATAGACTTGATAATAGAAAATTTGGTACTAGAAGTTTGTTTTGAGCAAAATACGCTCGGCTGTCCACGAGCATTGCCAGAATCCAGCTAGCTCAGTACTCTGAGCAACCGCCTCACAGTTTTGAGGTTTGGCTTCCATTCACATTCCAGCTGTTGCTGGCAGCATGGAATCCAGGCCCGAAACCCGCTTACGACACCAGGGGGGCGAAGAGTTTTATGAGAGTGACCCAAATTTTTTGCACTATGTCCAAAACATTTTTCCAGGGGGGACGAAAAATTTTGCAGTGGGCTCCGCCCCTCTGAGCCCCTGGAAGCTGCTTCCTTCTCTGAAGACATACGTGATACATATGGCATGCATCATATTATTTATATTATGATTGCGAGTCTCACAACATTGCTTGTGCAACTGAATATAATGCAATATGCAACAACTTGTATTGCACAATGTGTTCATCCAAACACTGAAGTTAAAATTAAAACCCGAAACCTTTAGAAAATGTTTCTCTATATTGACCTGGCATGGACTCTACTAATGTGAAGTAGGTTTTCTGCAGCATACTCTATTGCCACAGTGTACAGTTAATAAAGCACGTTAAGGAAATGCGCTTTTTGCCCAAACTTTCAAGTGAGTCCGGTATTCATCAACCCTCACAAATGAAAACACGAAGTTACTAGAAACAGTGTATTATTTCATAAATATTTCATGAGTTTTCTGCGATCCACTACATGTCTATTTGTACACTCACTAATAAAGAAGTATAAATTCATTAATATTGAAAATATCGAAACATCTTTGCCCGCATTTTTTAGATTTTGCCCAAATTTTCGACAAACCAAAACTTTTGGGGATAACACAAAACAGCAATCCAATGTTTGATACGTTAATTTATTAAATCGAAATCTGCTCCCGTATGAATAAACAAATAGTAATATATCCTGCATATGATCAGGGCCGGCCTTAGCAAGTGCGGGGCACGATTTGAAACAATTTTTCGGGATCCCACTCAGTGGTGTGTAGAAATTTCTGGTGTGCATGGCGTAATGATAGAAATCGGTGATGTTACAAAGGCGAGGCCCGTTAGGGTGACGCCAAGACCTCTCCAGCGGAGGTTTCAATGGACAACGCCGTTACACCCAACAAATCAAAAAATTGCAACCCTCATTAATACCTCCTCTCGGGCCAGGCACCGCACCTCCCTGATCAGAAGGGAGGTACGAGTGTATTACCTGCGGAGAGGAGAGGTATTGAGTGCTGTGATAGTGGATATCCAGAGCCGAAAACTTGGCAGTAGTAGCAAAGTATTCTATTTTTCCAGACCAGGATTATTAGACAAGGGGGACGTCCATAAATGATGTCACACTATTTTGGGCAAAAATCTACCCCTTCCCCCTCCTTGTCACATTTCGTCACAAGTGTTTAAACCCC
>JGI24159J19872_10001339_pt1 | contig 26752 bp, 14 predicted proteins | sample Ectturendosymbi4_FD_19872 | JGI IMG/M metagenome (IMG submission 19872)
GCAAGTTTGAATCATCGCAAAAAGACGAAAGCAGATGGCAGTCGACTGATTCCTCGAAAGCATACAGAAACACTAGTGCTTTTAAGTGTTCCTCTAATAATAAACAAACCTATCTCTTTGAGCCCGTCCTAAATCAGTACGAGCTATCAAACCTGTTGAGTGGTTTATTTGGCATGATAAAAGCTAGCCTACTGAAAGCAGAAATGGAATTCACTAGGTTCTTTCAACTTCGTTCAGGACCAAGCGTACCATAGAGTTACATTTAGTGAGCGAAGTGGTGGGGTTAGGAAGATTGTGTATGTGTCACCTTTCTTGGGCCGTAAATATTAGCAGCCATCGGATCAACTCAGAGCAGGACGTAAGATTGCATGTACGTGACTGACCCTACAAGTGACAAAAGCTTGATAGCAGGAAAAGCCTACACTGTGACAACACGCTTAAAACGTATTTTTTTACAATAGACATCGTTGCTTGCAAAAACAGATCTGCTGCATTTCATAAGGTTCTTGTTGCTTTGCGTATGTTTTTGAAAATTTCAGCTACTGTTGACAAAGGAATTGTGTTTATGCTAGAATTGACAAAAACGTACCTGAGGTCAGCAATACCAAGAGAACTTTTAAAAAACTTTGCAATAGTATCTGTTGAAGATCAACTTAGTATGAATAAGCAGTTAGAGAAATTTTTGGGACATATCAATGAAAATTTGTATTATTTTTCGATACGAAAACGTCGTTTCACTTTGTTCCTATCAGTGGCTTTTTTTTCAGGGTAACAAGAACTCTATCGGCGTACAGTTCTATCGCCGATTTGGTTGTAATTTTTCCAGAGAAACTCAAAGGCAAAACGTTTTTCGATGTGGTGAATGACGTAAGTTTTCGTGTGTTGCCAGCTGATTTCAAGTTTAGTTGAAAACAGAAAAAAGAATTTTGTGAGATACATAATTTTTCTTATAATATTTTTCGCTTTGCAACAAACATTTATTGGAAACAGTCCTTTTAACAAAAAAGAACGAAAATATAAAAAATTACTGCAAACAAAACAATGTGTATAGAAACCACAAGGCAACATCTTGTAGGCGACGATGGTGGTCGCTTAAGGAATCTAGTGACTGTCACGTGAATGACCATCTTTTTTTGCTGAATCGGAAAAACTCAAACAGGTTTGAAACAGAACATGCGAACAGAAAATTTGAGACGTCTCGAAAACAACGATGATACTGGCTTTCACCATCCGCTCGAATCAAAGTTCGTGTATTTTAAACGGCGTTGTTGCTCCAACGAATGCGAGGTGCATTTGGCTAAATAATTTGCGCTGTAATATTAGAAATCCAGCTGTGGGCAGAAACCAGCGGCCGCTACAATCCCTATCAACTCGCGTATTTTTCCTTTCTGCTCTCTCTTCACCATCAAGTGGCAGGTTTATACAACGCATTGAGTGTCAAATGTAACTCTGGAATTGTGCTGTGATTGTCTACTCTCGGAGTATCAGGGCTTTCAAAGACCCATAGCTAAGTTTCTTGGGTTCTCCTCTTTCGTGGTATCCCAATTTTCACCTCTGGTTGTTATTTACATTCAGTAAAAAGGGAACCAAGGATGTCTATCAGCCAAATAGTTGCAAAATGGAATGCCGTCTGATGGTGATAGGTTGGCCTGATCATTGCTGGAATCTGGCAATTTTTTGGGAAACAACCACAATCTACATTTGCACGCAGGGCCTACGAGACGGCGGGAAAAGAGGGGCTTCTTACACGAGCCCAACAGGTGCTATGGCCCAGGAAGATGAAAGTAGGCATGCTAAGTGTTTGTGCAAACAAGCCCAAATTTACTAGAGCCAGCCGGTTGCCAGTATAGCAATTAATCTATTTCTAAATCATAGCATGATAGAGTTGCTTTATCTGTATTCCAATTACTCTACGAACATACTATACAAATTTCGACGAGGATTCCAGACGCTAGGGGGCCCCAGTATAGGTCTTCGGAACCCCTGTTAAATTTCACTCAAAGCCCCTGTTACCACGTCTTGTGCGAGGTCGAAGTCACAGCGAGAGGAATGCGTGTGAAAGTTATCGTTTATATTTAAAGATTTTTCGAAGTTAACAATCGAGAATATTCGAAGGTTTTTTAAACGTGGATTTGGTATCATACGAGTCTTTTTTATTTTTTCTGAAGTGTGAAAAGCCTTAATAAAAAATGAAATCACGAAAAATGTTCCTTAGCATTTCAAATCGTTAATATTGAAATAAATGTGCACATTAATGGAATACTTTTACTATAATCGAAAAGATTATATTATAGTCTGCGCTGCGACACAAACAGTTACGTCATGGCCAAGAACAACCTTAACAGACCCTATAGTGGGTTCTGTGAGATTAAAGTTTTCATAGATCTTTTACAAAACATGGAACACTCAAGCTATGTCACACGAGCGGCCTAATACTCCCGCAACATTACTTGCTCAATTCGACCAAACCTTCAAAAGCTTGAAACTAAAAAAATGCAGCACTTGAAAGACTCTTCATAAAAGCTTGCAGTACTTTCATTCTTTGTACAAACATTTCTGACAATGCTGGTGATGTAAAATGCAAATACACAATACGGTTATCAAAGATACCACTCCTATAAGCTCTAGTACAAGAAATGATCCTAATTTGATTGTATAGCAAATGAAAAATTTTGCGATTTCCTCAATTCCTGCATGCCCCAACTCAAAACCCCAAGCATGTGTAGACGCGAGCAACAACAGTTGCATTCCCTGAGACAGAAAGGCCATTGGGGAGCCCAAAGAGCTAGATCCCCTATATCTCTACTGTGTGTTCTCTTTAAGATCTTCGAGAGACTCACCTACGCTCGTGTCAAAACAATCATCGACCCATTTCTCCCGCAGGAACACTCGGGTTTTCGACACAAGAGGTCGACCAAAGATCAGGTCACCTTACTGAGACATGAAATCGAGGATAGCTCTTCGGCTAAGAAGAAAGTCGGAGCAGTGTCTGTCGATCTCACAGCAGTCCACTTGCCGTAAGGTGTGGAGAACCATCAATAAACTCACTGGCAGATCTGGACGCTCCTCTCGCAAATGCCCTGTCTAGGCAAACGCCATCGCTTCGCAACTCTTGAAGAACGGGGCACGCAGAACCGGGGGCTGCTAGTCCATCAGGCTCATCAACAAGGAGCTGCCCGACCTATGGAAGGTCGCAACACCTGCGGGACACAGTATCTGACCCTTTTAGGCCAGAGGAGCTAGCTGCCACCTGAGGCCAGGAAAATCTCCGGGACTGGATTCCATCTTCCCGGAGTTTATACTCCACAACTAGCCGGCTTTCAAATCTTGGTTTTGCGATTTCCTCACTTCCTGCCAACTCAAAATTCCAAAAATCTGGAGAAGAGAACTAATAGTTGCGATCTCTAAACCGGAAAAGCTACTGGGGCACCCAAAGATCTACCGTCCTATATCTCTACTGTCTATTTCCCTTTAAACCCTAGGGAGACTCATCTACGCTCGTGTCGAACGAATCAACGACCCATTGCTCCCTCAGGAGCAAGTGGGCTTTCGACACGTAAAGTCAACCGAAGAATGGGTCACCCTGCTGACACAGGACATCGAGGATAGCTTTTCGGCTGAGAAGGCAGGAGCTATGTTTGTCGATCTCACAGCAGCCTACATCACTGTATGACATCGTGACTTTACCTGCAAGCTGGTGCAATTGCTACTTGATATGACCTAACAAAGCAATTCTGCAACACCTTCAAGACCGTTACGAGGTTATATAGTGCCAGAGGCAAGAAACAAGATTGACGCCCCCATGTTCGAACCTGAGGTCTTTTGGAAGCAAATGCACTGTGTTGAAGAAAGTACATTGTTGGGATTTTTGTACTGTAGAGAGTACATTGTTGGGACGTTTTGTACTAAACGTACTGTATTGAAGAAAGTACATTTTTGACGTTGTTGGGACTTTTTGGCGCCTCCCGCAGTCATTCGGTGCTCCCGTAGTGATTTGGCGTCCGGGGAATTGTGCCCCTTTGTTCCCCCCTCGATACGCCCAACAACACCTCAATCCGTCAATGGGGACAGCGCACCGTAGCATTGAATCTCTATGTGTTAGCATGACGTGCCTCATCAAACCATGGTACCTACTACTCGGCAGTCAGCACTATCGGAGAAACTTCGGCAAAATGTCAACTATCTACAGCTTGGTGGAATGATTAATTAGCTGTACGCGGTCATGACAATTTTTGCTCAACGGTTCAATACTTGCAGTTTAAAATTTGAGAGGAATACAGCGCCTATCGCCCCTCCTTGTTACGCACCTGGCAACACTTGCTGAATGCCATATGGTTTTGTTTTGATCCATTTGTTGCAAGTGCAAAACCCCTAGACAGCTCACGCCGGCCACGAAAAGACAAATTTCGCATGGTTAGTGAAATCTGCAACCGACAGCAAAATGCGAAGCTTACTGGCTAGATCAGGATCTCCAAACTACGGCCCACGATAAAATTTTGTCATTAATGAAAAAATAACAAATTTACGAAATTTGTTGATTTGGTAGAATATAACCTACCCCGAAACAATCGCATTACGTATGACGTCCAGCCTTGGACATGTTCTGTATTTTCTTATTTGGCCCTCGGACCAAAACGTTTGGAGACCCTGGGCTAGATCATTCCGCATAAATCACATAAATTTGAGTAGAAAAGCAGAAAAACAAGGCAAAATTTAACTTTTTCACTGGCATCTTCGGGGTCGCTGAGATTCATGGTTTTAAATGTGTTACAGGCTGTTTCTCTTTTGTGTTTGCTGGCCTGGATTGAAGCAGATCCATCGTCAGATCAACAGCATTGGGGGTGGCTTAAAGCTTGTTTGGGGGTTCGTAGTTGCATACACAAAATTGGGAATTGACTGTATCAGGGAGACTAGAGCTTGCGTTTGGAAGTATTCACCGTTGATCTGATGGTGTAATTACGACTGCCCTGCTTCTTTTGAACAGCGTCACACCTTTTCTTCTTAATCTGGACTAGTGAGATTGATGTTTTTTCTTCANATCAGCAGTCCACTGTCAAAATATGTGAAACAATATTAAACACTTGATTGAAATTNTANCTAAGTCNGTGGCGTTAAATGTATTTTAGGGCAATATGCTTTCACGCACAATGTCAACCTATCATGCGATTATGAGATNATTTTTCACGATAGCCAGCAGAGCTACCTCAAATGGGAGTAATGTAATGTCATAGCAAATGTGTTTCATTTATTTTTTGTTNTTGAATTGTCGCTTCAGCATTGAATATGCTTTCCATGTGCACGCAACTGCANAAGCTTCGTCTGGAATTGTGATCGGCATTTTGGTTTTTATTCGGCTCCTAGCTTGGCAATTGAGTACCTAGTGTAAGAAGNACCATTCTACTTCTAAGCAGTTCGGAATACAATTCAGACATTGTTTNTTCCGATGTGCTGATATCCAAAACAGCGTCAAACACTCGCGCGCAGCATGCTTATGGCAGTGGTCCTCAAACCCCGGGCCACGAAATTACAAAATGTATAATGGTGGTAACACCGCTTGCTTTCTGGGCATGTGATTAGTCAATTCTTCCCATAGAAACACTGCTGCAAGATTACTCCCGGGCCGCAGTAAAATTGTCAAGCATTGATCGGTCCGTGGTTACAAAAGTGTTGGGGACCACTGCCTTAGTGTATATCTTTCAAACACTTATTCTAGATATAAAATATTGTTTGGGACACCCATAGCGTTCTAAGTTATGTGTAGCTTGTGAAAAGCAGGACCGATCTTTTTGAACCTGCTTCAAACTTTTTGTGAATTAAAGATAAAAGGCGATTTAAAACTGCGGTGATTCCCTGAAAGATTGCATAGTTCGAAATAGCCATTTCCTGGCCTACAAAAGGTATCCGCTTTTTGTGTGCTACCCAAGAATTGTCGCAGAGAAGCTGGGGTGTTTAAACAAGTGAAGACTTTNTGGCGACCCTTATTTGACTGCCTCTTTCCAAACGCCTGGTTTGGATCCGCCACTGACCCTTGTCCCCGGAAATGACAAACGCAGCAGGTTACGACGCGTTGTTAGCAAGGTATATTGATCTGTGCATGCTAATGGAGACAGACAGGCAGTGGAAGGGGTGTTGAGCAAGGACGTGGTCACTGTAGGTGAATACCTCTAGACCTGGAAGCTAAGCACTACAAAAACGGTGTCGGCAGCCTTCCATCTTAACAACAAGGAAGCTAAGCGTGAGCTGAAAGTCAACCACAACAACGAAATCCTGCCCTTCTGTCCCGAGCTTTAATACCTCGGAGCAGGCCCGTAACCAGCTTGGAACACCAGGAGGGGCGAAGAGTTTTCTGAGAGGGGTCCAAAATTTTTGAACTGTGTCCAATAGTTTTAGACTACGTCCAACACATTTTTTCATGGGGGGCGAAAAATTGTCTAGGGGGGATTCTCCCCTCCTGCGCCGCCCCTGGTTACGGACCTGCCTCGGAGTAACGTTGGACAGGTCGCTCACGTATCGCCGACACCTTGAGTCACTTCGCAGGAAGCTGACATCACGCGTCGCATGCTTGAGATGGCTTGATGGCTCCGGCTGGAGTGCTGGAGCAACAGCGTTGCGAACAACCACCTTAGCCCTGGTGCATTCAACTGCAGAGTACTGCGCTCCTGTCTGGTAACGCAGTGTTAACACCCGCCTCACTGCCCCCGCCATCAACGACGCTTTGGGAATTGTGACTGGATGCATGCGTCCTACAGCAGCGGACAACATTACCATCTTCACAGGCATCCAACCTGCTGAGCTTCGCCACAATGGCGCCACACTTTTTCTAGCACGTGGTGCCATGGAGTTTGGACAACTGCTCCACACAGCTCTCACCTGTTCACTGGGTGGCAATGCATGTCATCTCAAATCGAGACACCCGCCGTACAACAATTCATGCGTACATCTCACAACATCAACAGGTGTGCGGCGCTCTGGGTGGAACAACAATGGAATGCGGAGTGGTAAGAGAACAGTACACCTAGGAGATTCCGTACTTTCATCCATGACATTGGCACCCACCCTTTTGGATTGGACCTGCTAAGAACAGCGGGGGTCCGTCGGCACCGGTGTCGGACGTTTCCGCTCCTGCTGGTACAAAAGAGTTATGGCTCCTTCTGCAGCGTTTGAATGTGACGCAAAAGTCTTTCACTGTCCAATCCATCAATATCACCCTGGGGTGCATGGTCGGACGGTTCTGAATGATGAGACAATTGTATGGCTGCTCATCACCTGCTCTGAGAACAAGTGCGCCCAAGCAGTGGACTGAAAGAAATGTCTCAAACGATGAAGAAAATATTACAGCGAGTTGTTCAATAGGTTTGTGGAGTTTTTGACCATTGGCATCACCCAGTTAGTTTAGAAGTTACTGTGAAATGAATTGTTTGACTGAAAGTTTTTTATAATTTTATTAATACCAGTTTTTGTTTGTTGCAGCCAACGTTCTTCACATCAGGCAGCTTAGTTAAGTTGTCCTGATTTCTGAGCTTGTGTTATGGTTTCTTCATTTTAGTCGTGAGTTTGCTTGCTTTCTATCCTCATACTTTATCCTTTCAACGTGTCACCAGTAAGCTTTGCTTGCAAATTCCAGGACTGAGTAATTTTACGTGAAATCGATTTTCCTATTAGAAATTTCCCCATAGATTCTTTGCTTACACCCATTGTGGAGAGTATGTACATGAATATAGATATTGCAAGTTTGAATGATCGCAAAATAAAGAAAACAGAGCAAAATCGGATGATTCCTCGCAAGCATACAGAACACCTAACGCTTTTAAAACCGTTTAATGCTAGCAGAAGCCACGATTGCTGCGCATGAAGTTATGATCGGCCATAACTCGCTTCAGGGAAAAATACATGTTTGCATTTTTCTCAAAACTTTCGATCGCAAAAGTAACTCTTTCAAAAACTCATCAGATAGCTTGTCTTTCCGAATTCGAGGATGTTTTCACTGACCCTCTAGCGCAATCCATTAGCGAGTTATGGCCGATCATAACTTCAAAAGCCACGACCGTGACTTCTACTGCCGTTAGGTCAAAAAGACATTTTACACTGGTAAGAAGTAAGAGAGCAAAGTACAAACAAACAACATTTCCTAGAGCAGGGATTCTCAACCTTTGTTCTACTGTTTACCCCTTTCCAGGTTCCTAACATACAATTAACCCCCTGTTTTTTGTTTACTCAGTAGCGCTGTAGAAAAAAAACAAAGTATTGTAACCTCCGCATCATTAATACCCACACGATAGGTAAAAATTTCCACCAAGGGGTAAATCTGCCCCCGGTTGAGAACCACTATGCTAGAGTATCAGTTTAAAGAATAACAATTCCCTTTTTGTTCCAACAGAAGGTGTGGAACGAAGCAAGTGGCGACCACTTTTCCCAAGTATTGGAAGGAATGTGGAAATCCCAAGTTTGCGTGGGAACACATGGACGACTTCCGAACGTAAGAACATTAACAAGAACTTGAAAGTTTCTACATAATTTTCAATCTTTTTGAGAAGAAAGCATACGTGATGAACCTTATCTGTGATTTGGTGTGGAAGGTAGGAGAAACAGAGATGGTGAATGAAAATATCGGGAAGAAAGAAAAACACAACTAGTAAAAAGAAAAGACACAAAGACAGAGGGAGATAAGCCAAAAAGCAAAATACCATTATCAAAATACAGATTAAACTTTTTGCATCGGGTTTTGCGTCAAAAGTTTAAAAATTGAAAAACTACAAGAAGTCAGGATGGGATTGAGGGTGTAACAAATAACCAATACACTCAGTTACTTCAATTAAACAAAAAGTAGTATTTGGCAATAATCAGGTTTAGCTTTTAAGGTTGTTTTGATAGCGCTCAGAGTTCATAGAAAGATATATCCTTTGCTGTTGTGGAATCGCGTTTGGAACAGCTTCCGCTTACGCGTTTATTTTAACAAGGACTTGTGTCTTTTGATTTACCTAAAACTTTAAGTGAAACCCTGGCTCACAAAATTTTATTTCCAAATATTGTGTTTTAATTTTTCGTAGATCGTCAAAATAAAGCATTTTGTATCTATTATGCCAAATTGTATCATTATTTTTGTCGCAGTTTTAAACGTGCTGGCAAACGTTTGGTGAAATCAAGGGCGTACGCAAGGGGGTGGGGTTAAACCCCCATCACGTTTGATATGTTATAAAAATTTTGTTACCTGCGCAAATCAGATTAATTGTTTTCGCATACTTTTTGACTTTTGGCTTGTTAATTTGTCGACTTAATGCAAATACCACGGAATGAATTTGCATGCAATATTCAAGGAACAGTGTAAATGGGTCATTAAGTAATACTTTCCTGTTTTGTGTAAATCTGAGTTATCGCCTGCATCCAGGAACCACCTTGCCACTTTTTGCAGACCTTTCGACCACTACGCATGTTTAAGATTGTGTTCCGCGCTAGTTCACTTTATCCGAAACATTTGTCTTTATTTTGTCTGCTGTGGCTGATCAGAGCATACTCTGACTGCATTGGCTACATCACCAATTTCTGTAGCATGATAGAACTGTTGCACGAGGTCAAAACCAGCAGTTGTTAACATAGAAGCATTCGGGATATAGCCTGGCTTGGTATGAAACAACTCATAGTCCTCTTCATATACTACATACAACAAACCGCCAAACATTCAAATTCCACCGTGCCCTTTTCAGCTCCCAGAAACCGTGACAAAAAATCGAAAAAACCACCCTCTCATACGGCTTGGCAGAACCGTGCTTGAACCTGTTGTTAGATCATTAGATAAAAAATGCTGAGACAAACGAAACAAGGATTTTTACTGGAAGGGTGCATTTTCAAAAAACTTGAATCTTGTCGTGCATAAATTATAAAGAACGTTTTTTACGAGAGAAGCATTTGCATTCTTGAGTATCCCGGAAACTGATCCCATAATCAATTCATCAAAAAATTTGTGGAATATCGTCAAAAATTAAACCTTAAAAACGATTATACCATCCTAACCAAGCTTAGACAAAACCAGGGGCAAGGCTCCCCGAAATTTCTAACATATCTTTTTATTATGTGCTTTGTATTGGAGCAATTATGAACATGTGGTACCGCATTGAAGAAATTGTTCTGGACTGCCAACAAATACTATTAAAATAGATTTCGAAACGAGTTAAAGACTTGGTAATATTTTGCAATAAAAACCACTTTTGCTCAAATCAAATTGCAATAAAACAGAAAAAAAAAACTTTTGCCTGTTTTCGCAGGATGCTAATTAATTTAAAATACATTGCAGTTTCAAACAAAGAAAACGAATGCTAAATGCAGATGCCTGTTTGACAAGTGACAACACACCGAAAGACGGTAACGGCAAACACTTGTGTCTGCTAGGTATACTATGGATATAGAGCACCGCAAGTGGCGCAACAATATACAGCGACAAGAAAGAGCTGCGTTAACTCTGTCGAAGAGCTGACTAAGGAGACCGATGCTGATTCCTGAAATCCACCAACATCTACATCAACAGCGGAGAGGCTCAACATCATTTACATCTTGGTTTCATTTCGTTTATGGTTATTTAAGTGCATACCTTGTTACTGGGTGTGCGCTATTTGTGACGTCACAGTATGACGTAAAATCCACGTTTCGAATCCAACGTTTGCGCGAAGTTTTTTGACATAATTCATATCATTATACGCGCACTCTGATCTCCTTACTCATTGTTGTATAACTTCATATGTCATTGGATTGAATTAAACTATCAACGCTCCAACATAACATGCGGATGCAAGATATACTCAACGCTACGACCAAGCCATCATGACTACAAAAATATCAGACTGCACGTTGAAACCAAGGAGTAAAAAACACTCAGATCAACAACAGCGCAGTTTACAACTGCAGAAACTCTCTACACGAACGTGTCTTTGAATACGAGCTGTGAGCCCATAAGGTGTGCGCCTCGAATAGAGCAATTATTTTGACGCATTTGAAAACTTTCCTCGTAAAATTTGTCGAAAACGCGTTGCAACAATTCTGGTTTGTTAAATATTTTGGTTAAGATATGAATTTCTTATAGATCCCAGGTGTGGAAATCATTTCTAATCGTGCCAGCGGTGTTGCAGCACAGTAACCGAAAACCCACTTTTGCAAAAGCAAAACACGGCGCTCGAAAAATTTGCATAAATTACACCTTGCAAGTTTTGTCATGAAGTTTTTCTTCAATCTGTATCATTGTGCACACGTTTCAAGCGTTATTCAGCTTTTGCAAGTCGGACCTGAATCAATTTGACACAAGCGACTACGTCTACCATCATATTTTTCGAAAACGCGTTGCAACAATCTTGGTTTGCAAAATGTTTTGGTGTAAGGTGGACTCACCCGTAGATCCGAGATTTGGAAATCATTTCTAATCATGAAAAAGCTGTTGCAACACCACAATCGAAAATCCAAAATGGCAAAAGCAAAAAATGGCTAGTAAAAAAAATTATGCAAATGCGGCTTGCAAGTTTTGCGTGCAGAGAAACCAATCCTATTTTGTAAAAAGTTTGGCGGAATTCAGCTTTGCATATCGGACCAGCATCATATTGACACATTTCAAAATAAGGGTGAGCACGGTGTTCAGCACTTTAATCCTTTGACACAACATTAGACATACAGTGCACTTAGTCACGAGCGTAATTTCTTTTCACTTGCTCTCCCAAAAGTTCTAGGACGTTTTTAATCGGAGGGCACACCAGAGAATGCATCTCGTTATACAACGAATTGTCACATGTTTCTTTATGTAAACTCTCGCAATTGTTTGTTTCAGAGAGGTTTGACTTTGTTTCTGTTGCGCCGTCATCTGTCATGACATTACATGTGCCAACGACGAAATTGTGGCCGGCGCCAGTCAGGGGCCGCCAGTGACATAAAATTTAGCCTAGACATGCACTTGCTGTGAAAAAGTCACAATCTGGATAAACGCAAAAATATGGAAATTATTAAAAAACCTGAAAAATATTGACTTTTTTGGCAATACAGTATTACCATAACCCGAAAATATGAAAACTACCAAAAATATTGGAAAGCTCGAAGAAACATTGAAAATATGGAAAAAATTAAAACGCGAAAATATATCAACAGCATGAAACAATACCAAAAATGAGAAACAAATTGAAAATATTACCACAACGCCAAAATATGGAAAATATGGATCGGGGGACCTTTGTTGCTCTTATTGCTCCAGCTACTCACCGAAACAGTAAACTCCCGTAAAAAAAGATCCTGAGCTCCATTTTTACAACTGGCAGTACACGTAAAACTTTCTACAAAGTTCTTAATTCTCCAATGTCAATCTAGAGGTTATACTGAACGCAATGGTGGCAAGGTGTATTTTTCCATCAAAAATTTTAGGAATTCCGTCGAACTGTTGATAAAAATTCCTTCTCATTAAAAAAAGTATTTTGTTGTGGGTGCATGAATTGGAGTTCACTAATGTTGGCGTGCAATGATCTTTTATCACTTTGCCAAGGCAATGAGCTTTTTACAGATCATTTTACGGACTGCAATGCCACTATACAAGGTCGGGCTTTGTCCATTCATATAACTTGTGAAGCGATAAAGATAGAGAGCGGTTCGATGTCAGCAGCGACGAAGCAATAAATACCCAAGAAGACGAGAATCACTTTTAACAATTAATCAACGACAAGATTGTGCAATCGCACAAAGCAACTTAAACAGCATTTACAAAATCAATCTCACTACCATGCCTCAATTCTCAAAACACTTTGAGGACCACAAAACCACAATTTTGGCTCCGAGTTTGTCCATTCATAACTTGCCGACCAATAGAGCTAGAGAGCTGTTCAAATCCTCTATAGAAGCAGAAAATCTCCAAGCTTCAATGAAAAAATCCGAGGACTTTTGGACCTGGACTTTTTTTGATGTGGTGTAACGACCTGGGGGAGGTCAAGAGATTTTTGGATGACATCATCAGGGCCTGACGAAAACGTTCAAGTGGCAATTTACCCGTTTGTTCTTTTAAAATATATTAAGCGAAAATCCGCATCTTTAGAGCTCTTGATTGGCCATATAGCGTTAATGGTTGGCGCGTTATGGCCCAATAACGATAATTAATTAACTATTTCCCTATCGATTTTCAATATCCCCTAGTGATTTCTTGACAATGCATATAAACTTGGAAGTCATCATTGCTAGATTACGATGGTGTAAAGCATCAATGTCCTACCCGCGGGCCGCATGTGGCTCAGTCGAAGGTTTTGTGCTGACCAGTTTAGGTTTCTGCCGTAGTAAATGTATCCTACATACTCACAACGTGTCCGTATTTTGATAGTCTTGAATTTGATGTTGATGCAGGTGGTCCTCATTGCTACTTATCACGTCTGTTACCACTGCAGTTAGGATTCGAACGCTTTAAGTACATTAGCTCAAGCTAAATTTATCTTGCTAAGATCAAAGCAAGCCATTCACTTTGCGGCCCTCATTAATACGTCATCATGTGGCCCTGGTTAAGATAATGACATAATTTTTGGTCCAGTAAGCCATTTCGGTTGGACACAAGCTGGTGTAAAGTCTGCTTCTCAGAATTGCGAATACTTTATTGAAGATGAAATATTGAGTCACAAGCCGAAGGGTTTTGAAAAAATTATATATTCAGTGCAAAAAAACTCATGTTATCCACTCAGACTTACTAAACCTAAATTCAAACAGTGTTGGGATATTGCATATTTATATCAACAGTCGAACTTCCAAGATCCTGAATTTACTGGGCTATAAAGAAACCAACGTTAGACAAGTTGCTGACGTAATGCCAAAAAGCAGGTGGGAAGTCACAAAAGCATCATTAAACGTCAACAGTAATGCAAATATCCCATCAAGAGATGATGTAAATTGGGACAGATGGTTGAAAATCTGCCCGAACTCAACATTTGCTTAGCAATTGTGAAGGTTTCCTAAGATCCAAATGAGTTTTGTAAATCAACAAGTTATACTTCACAAATGTAAACGCAATCTCAAGCCAAAGCACGCTAAAACTCTCACAAGTGGAGTTGCTGAGGCTCGAGGTTCCTTCCAACCCATTTATGTAAACATGTAAAAGTGCTGTTTAAGTGAAGAGAGGAATTCCACCCGCAGTATTGACAGAGAAGAGGAAGGCAAGAAAAATTGAAGTCTACGCGAAGGACAAACTGTTTCGAAATGCGCGAAAAGACATAATCAGTTGTGTCTAAGACTCTAAAGAAAAAATCAAGTTCTTTACTTTATTTTCATAAGCATGCGTTGAATTCGCGAGAAAAAAAGATTGAACATAGATGCAATGCATTTTGGGGTTTTTAATTGATTCAACTGGCCGAAACCCAAACATTACAAGTGAGTTTTTCGAAAGTCACATATAGATATGTATATTTTAGTTAAAACTAGTTGTGAATATGCTATACAAGAAAATCTTTGGTGCAGTGGCGGTTCTAAGGGGGGCCTGGTAGGGCCATGGCTCCCCAGATTTTTGGCTGCCCCTCTGCTTGGCCCCTCTAGTTTTGTGCTTAATTTCACGTTCAAGTTCATTTGATTGACATATACAGCAGATCACCTTCAGCCTGCAGCAAAATTTTAAACGATTTGAAAGCCTATGTTGGGTTTGATAGGGTTAATCACAGCAAATCAATCTTCATTACAACGCATGCAGGATGGACATTTATGTTGACCCCCTACTTTTCCCCTTGGCCGCGCAGTGAGCTCCCTCAAGTTTTTTTCATTCTAGAATCGCCACTGCTTTGGTGTCTCAGTTATAGAGTTAAGACGTAATTTATCACAGCCTTGTGTGAAGCACTTACGACCAAACGTCTAACAACAAACTTCCTGGACATGCGTATCCCCGGGAGCCAAGGGTGCCATGCCCCCCCACATTTCTAGCATAACTTGACGTTTTGTTCTTTGAGATGCGGTGTCCTAAAGAAAATATTTTTGCTCGCTTAAAGCTAAAATATTTCCTCCCAAAAGAGATTGGGTGCTGGCTAGGTTACTGGCCAGGACCTGAGCAAGCCATTCCAGCGCCGAATTTTTTTGGCAAGATCCATTTTCAGCGTCCCGTCACAGCTTCAAAGAAGTGTTGGCTTATGATGATGCCATCCTGCTCAATAAACTGTGACACGACCTTTGACAAATTACCTACAGACTGCACTGGTTCCATGACTACTGAGACCATTTCATTTGAGACCATTCATTTGAGACCACGTTCATTTGAGACCACGACATTTGAGACCAATTCATTTCAGATCTATTCATTTGAGACCAATTCATTTGAGATCACGATCATTTGAGAACACGTTCTTTTGAGTCTTGTTAATTTGAGACCTGTTCATTTGAGACCACATCCATTTGAGACTTTTCATTTGAGACCACATGAAATGAACGTGGTCTCAGTTGAAGTGGTCTGAAATGAATGGCGTCAAATGAATTGGTCTCAATTGTCTGCACACCGACTGTACTTGGCAAACGTAAACAAGAACATTCTCTCGGCACATCCTAAAATTGCCGGTGCGTCCCCAGCACCTGAGCCGTATCAGCCGCACTCCATGCTCCCCAATTGGGAGGGGGCAAAATTCAGCTGTCACAGGGGCCCAAAATTCAGTCCCGTCACTACTTATCCATCGCAAAGGTTCGACACCTCAAATGGAATATGAAGCACCAGAACTCAGTGAAGTTGGATGGTCCTTTAAAAGAAAGATGCTTATACATTACAGTTACTTTAGGCCCCTTTGAAAGTAAGGTATATACACATTACAACTGTTGTTGGGAGCCCCTTTGAAAGCAAAGTAACCTAGTTACACATTGCAGTTACTGTTTGGGGGCCCCTTTGAAAGCTAGGTAGGCCACTTTACACATTACAAATGCTATTGGGATCCCTTTGAAAGCGTAGTGAGCCTACTCACACATTACATTTGCTATTGCGGGCCGTTTTGAAAGCAGAGTACAGTACTGCACTTGCATAATGCAATTGCTGTTAGGTGCCCTTTCCAAGCAGAGTACCTGCACGTTACAGTTGCTGTTGGGGGCCCATTTCAAAGCAGAGTAGCCTACTTACACTTTGTAGTTGCTCTTGATGGCCTTTTTGACAGGGGCGAATACAAGGGGGGCGATCGTTCCACGTAAAACCTACGAAGGTAACTTTATTCACCAAAAATTTGTTTAATTCGAAAAACAACATTCGCTACATAGGGGTCGTCCATAAATGATGTCACACCCTACTGGGGGGAGGGGGTCACCAGATTTGTGACAAATTGTGACAAGGGGGAGGGGGTAGGCAGTAGTTTTGTGACGTCACACGAGTCGTTTTGATATGCATGCTACACGCAGACATACCAGAAAGGAAAGGTGTGGAGGCTAGGATCTTTCTATTCCATTTACAATAGTTTTCTATTGCAACCAATGAGGAAATTTTTGTCGATATTGCTAATGGATTAATTGTTTTTCTTGTATATTTCCGATAGTCAGTCAATCTTTGTTGGATTTAGAGTTAATGCCTAACTATATTGTTGTACTGTCAACGTAGCCAAAGCTCATTCGATAAAATTTATTGAAATCAACTACATCTACTGGACCAAAAAGTTTTAGATTTCGACGACCGATTCTGTGCATGGTTTTTTTAGCTGTTTGGCAAGCATTCCACAGTTTTATTCTCAATTTCTGGCAAATCACTATACGCTAGCTCTGGAATACCTCAAGTGAAAAGCGGGCTTCATATTTCCTTCCATCTCTATCTGGAGGTGCATTATTAAATTAAGCTTTCCACTCATCATGAAAACTTCAGAATCATTTCCTATAATTTACATTTTTATTTTTGAGGTCAAAATTGTTGCAAAATATGCAATTGCTACCACCACCTTCAGTATGAGGGGGCTTTTGCGCTGCCCAATTAGAGGCGAAATTTTCAGAGACGAATTTTCATCGTTCAGAGGCGAATTTTCATTAACGTGGNCCCTACGCTATTTTCAATTGGGGGCCCTTCTAGAAGGTTTGCGACAACTGGTGTCATACAANTAAGCATGACGTCAGTACCATAAACATTATTCTGAATTCCGTCATAAACGNTCATAAACATATTACTTCATTCTGAATTTCGTCGATGTCAGGAACAAAAACAGTCACAGTGAAACTAACGAAAGAGGCATCGGCAAAATTATCTGACCACACTCCCATTGTATATTTATTGAGTACCACACTGGCCTCGGGTAACCTGAAAAATGGATTCAAGCGTTTTGTTCCACACGTTACACGTAACAATAACCAATTAACAACGACATAAAAAGAGAATGCTCATCCTCATTCACTTCAGTGTTGCCAACTGGTATATATATATTCCAAATTTGAAAATTTTGGTATATTTTGAAAGTGCTTGGTATATAAATTTTTGATTGGGTATATTTGAAAAGTTTGGTATATATTTGGTACATTTTGTTAGAATGGTGGAATGGAATGGTTTATTGTTTCATGTGGCTCAGCCAACAAACAGGGACACTACAAGAAGCCATTGCACTCAGCAAACCAACCACAGTAGTGAACATCAGAGTAAATGAAAATGCAATGGCGCAATAGTTGATCAGTGTAAACAAAGAGGGGTGCTGTGTCATATAGGAATGTTGAGGGACCACGGTGGTCATCTAGTCAACCAACCTTGTTTTTCAGTTTTTGAGAAGTGTTGAAAAACAACATTTGAATGAAATAAGCACAATTAGGAAAACAAACAAACACAGAACATGGTGAAGAAAATGTACAGATGAAAGCGCATGCCTATGTACACATATCAGTGGATCAAATTTAATTGAAGGAATTTGGTGTAGTTGAGAATATGTTTAAACAAAATATAAAAAGAAACAAAGTAACAAAAACTGATTAATGAGATACAGAAGATAAAACAAAGCAAAACAGAAAAAAAATATGGAGTGGGCCTTCATTCTGAAAAGAATGGAGTGTGCACAGGGAAGAAAATGCGAAAAGTAAGTATACAGACAAAATACACAGAATTACAAAATACTAGAATTTACAGAATTTCGTTCTGGATAAGTGAAATATTGCAAAAGTTCATAATTGTGTATCTTTTTCATGTCGGAGGTGTTTCTTCAGTTTCCATTGAAACGTAAACGTGGTTGAAGACTTAATATAATTTGGTACTGAAGACCACACTTTTGGGCCAACAAAGGTAATNGAACATTTTCCTGATGAAGAGTCAACTCTAGGAAAAATAGGTTGTCAGAAGTTGCTAGTNTTGTGGAGTGAGAATGAATTAAGATGATTGGAATGAAATATTCATCAAAGTGGTTTGGAAGCANTTTNTTGTGATAAGAGTGCATGAATTTTCCTACTGGTAAAGTATAAATTTTGGGAAGGCTTAAGATGTTTAAGTTCTGGAAAGGTTCTTCTAGAGATTGCGTGTTGGTTGGTTTTATTATTTTTATAGCTTTATTTTGGAGCTTGAGAGGCTAAATAGTTGCATTTGAAGCATGTCCCCAGAGGGTTTAGTTGAGACATTAAGCCAACCAAATTATTAGTTATTTTGCATGCAAAGCGTAGACAGAGAAACATAGTGGTGTTAAAGCTATATAAAAATGTTACGTGAATCTGCATACAATGCGAGTTTCGGAAAGCAGAGAATTAAACTCGAGTAGAGCTGGAAGGTTCTTAAAAAACTGAACGTAGCTCCTGGTACACGTGTTTCGTTAGCCAGTGCATCCTAAGGTTAGACGTTGCGCATGAGATTATCATAAGATTTAGAGAAGAGTGATTTATATAGTTTGCATGGCTTGCAATGCAGGATTCTGCCNGTGCGGTGTATCCCTTNTGCAAACAGGGCAAAATANAAGTCAGAAACTGCAAATCAGCTTGTGTACAGCAGAACAATGAAGTGGACCACAAAAATAGTANAAAACTAAATATGCAGTTATAGGTGTTGGAAAGTTGAATACTCCAGTGGTTAATAAAGCTGTCACTGTCTTAAAGTCAAGAAAATAGAAATTGAGGTTGCAGCTTCTTCATGATGCCACTGCGCAACAGCAACTGTTGATCATCTAACTCAGGGGTCTCCAAAGTTTTTGTCCGAGGGTCACAAAAGCTAGTAAAAAATATGTCGAGGGCCGGACGTATTACGCAATGTGATTGTTTCAGGATATGTTATATTCTACCAAATCAACAAATTTTTCGTAAACACATTTTGCTGTTTTTTTCAACATTATTATTTAAATCATTGACAAAATGGCTTACGGGCGGCATTTGTCCCGCGGGCCGTAGTTTGGAGACCCTTATCTAAGTGAAGANGTNTCAAGTATAGAAAAAAGCAGCATTAAGTTTTATGTTTTTTGATGCAGAAAAATTTGGTACATGCTTGGGAATTNATAGACAAGATTTGGTATATCTGTTGTAAGANTAGTTTGCAACACTGATTTACTTCGATCCTTTGCGCTCATTCTTCTATAGCAGGCCTGNACAACATACGGTCCGTGAAAGCTTTTCTTGCGGCCCCCGAGAGCTTCCTCAATTGTAGAAAATTTTACAAACGCTCGACCTTAAATCATTAATTGTNGTTCCAGAATTTCTTCCTACTACACATCGAAATGAAATAAACATCTGCNGCCCGCGGCAAACTTATGTTGATAATTTGGCCCTTGGAACTTTCTGAGTTGTGCAAACCTATTCTNGACATCNTTTGTTCGCGGCATAGTAGAAAAACGTGCGTTNAACCAAAACAAAACTACAAATATAATTGTTTACAAAAACGCTGGAAATTCTCCTTACTCCCCAAATTTTGAGGACCCGCCATTTCGGGGGCCCTAGGCTTAAGCCTTGTTACACAACAAAGACCAACAGTAGAAAAATCCACACACAAGTTTCGCAACCTACTTTTACCGGGAAAGGAGCGGACACAAGCTCTCATCACTGCATTACACAGAACAGTGAACCTGGCTTGTGTGCAGTGTGAGTGTCATACAAGCAAACAAACTGCTATTGCAAGAATTAAATAAATTAATTGGAATCAAGCTGCGGATTTCAAGTGACTACACTGTATGACTGAAAGATGATTTAGTGACGGTCTCGACATAAACCTACTCCGGTAAAGCGGGGAAGCCAGGAAAAATCAAGAATTGAAAAGACGAGGGATGGTAAATTATGCAGTGAAGACAAGGGCATGATTTGCTGGCCCTGACGTCACGCCATTGATCTACTTGTAAGTACCCTAGACAAGATCCTTTCCAGTGCCGTCCCTTCTATACGTAGATCTTTACTCTGCGTATCATCACGTTGTGCATTACGAAAATAACAACGTTTTTTGTACTTTTAACAAATGCATTTATACGAAATTGCAACGTAATGCACCTAGCCAATGTGAACTTTAAAATATTAGGAAAAATATAACCCGTCTGCACCAAACCTGAAAAAAGGTAATACCTCAAACTTCTCATAAACTGCTTGAATATGTGTTACGTTCACCATCAGCATGTTCATTCACTTTTACATACAGTACGTCAATCCCTTTGTAAACTTCATACTTGTATTTACTGGTCCTGTTTGGTGACCTCTTTGTCCCAGCGCCCTAGGCAGCCGTCTAGTTCGTCTAATGGTAGGAGCTGGACGCAAAGTAAAGCCGGCACTGCTGGAGCTGGACACAAGGTAATTTAATTTGATTTGATTTTGCAATCAGACACGTTGTCCATAGTGCAAGCACACACTGTGTGCTTATAATCGCGCATTTCCTGCAAACACACACATACCAGCGTTCGCGCAGAAAAACAAGTGTCAGGCTCTTGCTCAATATTGCATATTCGCAGCAATGCAACATGGGACAATCCATCTATATAATACCTATGGTTATCTCTGCAAATACAGTACTGCATCTTGTTAAAATAAAAGAATTAGCATCGGCGCGCAAAGAGCACAAGTCTGCGTAGTTTGTAGTGGAATTGAACTCAAAACAACCTGGACATTCTACTAAGCATAAAAGGCAAACGGGTTTGAAACTGATTTGCGGTAAAGTGATAGGAAAGCACACGAATAAATCAAATCCCATTTAGCTGTCACGGGACACAAACAAGGACCTTGAAAGTCTTGTATACTGTGATAGTGACGTCACACAACCTTCCTCCGAGCACCAGCAGAAAAGAAAAAAAGTTTCGATGTTGAATCGCGTCGATCAGCTGGCCACTCTTAGGTGAGGGCTTTTCGTTAGAAACTTATTCTTGTCTAAGCGAGTGGCGAGAGTAAAGATGAGAAAGAAAAACTTTTAAATGTGTAAGACGCTCAGACGGGATTCCAGTCTATAAAATTCAAGTCAATTCGATTCGATGAAAGAAGTCTAGCTCCTGTGATAAAGCTGAACCTTCGGTAGTTTGCGAAGTCTTTGGGAGAGTTTCGTGCTTCTAGGTTTGTGCGAGCCAAAGAATCAATCTCTCGGTAAGTCTTACCCCAAATAGGAACCTAACCAAATTTGCTTGAACCTAAGTAAGCGGAAAACACAACCTGAGTCGCGATAGCGTTTGATCGTGATTTCGGTTGTATTTTGATTTGTGAAATTGTGAACTTGTGATTGCGTGTGTTGTTCAAGGGAGCAGTGATATCTCAGTTTACGTATTAAATCGTGTCGTTTCTCGTGAATTGTTCGCATTAACGATTTTGTGTTGCGGTTTCATTGACGAGAGCACAAAAAACCATCGCAATTTTTAAGAAACAAGACACATAAGATTCAGAAATAAAAGTTGGCGAAATCAACTTTTTCAAGTGATATTTCAAGCTTTCTTAGACCTGTCAGCTGGATTCATGAGCGTAGAAGAGGTGAAACGAGAAGTTACTGGTCTCCTGGAAGATAAGAATTATATAGGATATCGTAACTTTGTTGGCATAACATAACATAAAAGGTTTTCTTAAATGCGTTCACAATCCTAACTGCAAGACAAGCAATATAGGCGTTTGCGATTTGGCTTAAAATTTCTGGTTTGTTTAAAGAAATAGAAGATTTCTTCTGATGACCTAAAACATACTTATTGTTAGTCAACGTTTCAGCAATATGCACATAGCTACCTTCATCAAGGCAGAAAATTATGTGAGCAATGCAAGCAATCCACTTGGCACGGATGACAAACAAAACAGCACCAAAGCCAATGAGCAAGATACGCTAAGGAGTTATTCAGCTTGCGCATGACTTAAACAATAAACTGGATGTTAAAACATACAAAACAGGTTGAAATCTGCAGAATCAAGCAAGAATACAAAATAAGCAATACAACCACTGAACAACAAAAGTGAGAAGCCATTGGTAAATCCCGCGACACTTCTCGAGGTATTGTTTCCGTATCGTTTTCTAGATAGTTATGCTTCAGTTGATTTGGTCAGTTTGTCCAGATGGCAATATTTGAATTACCGTTGACTGCTTGCGGCTTGAGTGGACCTGCCGATTTACATAACACTTTTCCTGTTCATTAGTGCCCGCAAAATTTTAGGAAGGTTATGCGGTAATGCCTTGGCGTTTTAACACAAAGATTTTTTGTCTCACTAAGAAATGAAATTTTTGAGGAACAGTGGTGATTTGTCAGGTTGGAAATTGTATATCCTGGCACCGCCTCAGGCGTTTAACCGCGCATCTGACTCTCTGTGACCATAACTGGAGTACAATTGTTTATTTTACTGCTACACATTTTTCATCAGTTGTGAAGACATGCTGTCACTCCGTGGGTCTGCAATCGGCGGAAACTATATCGCTTTTAACCGCTCCACAGTGCCATGCATTCTTCGTGAACACAGAAATTATGCAGTGATAAAGATTTAAAAATTTTGTCATTAACTTCACCCGTACATGACATCTTCCACGCAAGATCAGTAGGCATACCATACCTCCCGTTTTAGCCGGGACAGTCCCGGTTTTGAGGGCTTTGTCCCGGCGTCCCGGTCAGTCAACCAAAATGTCCCGGTTAAGCATTCAGTCAGCCAGGATAGTCCCACAGAGTGGCGTAGTGAAGCTAAGTGCCGCTCGGATCCGGCCAATAAAGTGCCTCCCTGTCCACACCTCAAATTTCCTTACAATAATTTATAATGTGCAAAGATCAACGTTATTTCCGCCAAGGCTTGCACGGGGCACTCTTAAGGTCCGGAAACCATTTAGATAAAATAGGTGAAATAGGCCTAAAACCGGCTCTTGTTGAGAAGCGCTGGCTTGCGACTTACATCATGATCTGTCAAGTTGGTCTAGTTTAGGGGCGTGTAGAAGTCTAGTGATTCCCGGGCCCCAGGGCAACTGCTTGATTGTATGCCCCCTACCAAATGCTAATAGTGAGGAATGTAATAATACAAGCCCAACAAAACTACCTGCCCAAATCCCTGCCACATGCAAAAGCATTACGCCACAAAAGCTTCACCTCAAGTGAGAATAAAGAAGAGAAAAAATTGACCGAGTCTCGTACCACGTTACGCAACAATAGCAAGACACTTGAATGTTGTGAATATAATTTTGCACGGCACTTTTGACGAGAAAAAAGTGAAATACCTTTCTGATGCAGGAGCTCTGCTAAAAAGAACATGGTGAATTTTGAACAATATCGTAATTCCTTGGCGCTGAAGTGTATTAAAAGCTCCGAACTATGTTCATTCTGACAAAATTTCTGTATTGTTTTGATCTTTTTTACAACAATTGAAAACGAAGAATCTATTTATGATTGCAATATTGCAAACTTTGCAATAGGCTTTTCTTGAATCAGCAGGATAGGCAGTAGTTAGCACCCAGCCAAATTTCCAATTCTGAACCTTGCAAGCACACATATCGAAGCTTTTGACAATACTATATTGCTTTGGCTTACCAAGGAGTTTTTTTACCAGACATTACTACTACCGACACCGGCGTAACTGAACCAGTTGGAAATATATGTCGCGGAATTAAAAAATTTATCCTACCAATGTAATCTAATAACTTAACGCGCTCACTAAGCACGTGACAGAAACAAATCATTCAAAGCTTTACCAAACCATCTAATTACTTATTATTACGTCGTAATTATTTGCTTGAAGCAGCTTCGTTGCACCATAATAAAAATTCCAAATGATTGAAGGCAGCTTGTTGTGCCTCACCCTGATTTTGCCCAATTTAAAGTGTTTTGATGAAGATAAATTATTTTATGATGAAGAAGATGTAAGGTTTTCATCTCGACAAACTGTTGAAACACTTTTTTCCAGGAATTTGTTACCAACAAAACCTGCCCAACAGTTTTCAAAATTCTGCTAGAAAATCAGCTCACTACTAGATTGAAAATTTTATAGCTAACAGTGAAACAATCCTGCTAGGTTTGGCAGCAAATCAGCTAAAATGACAACTCTGCTATCTCGCTTCAAGTACGTCATTTTCCGACACCCTTACATTCTACAGAAAAGCAGCAGTTCTATTGAAACTGAGCAAAGCTAACTTTCCCGAGTTCTTCATTTCAACAGCCAAAATTTAATACTGATAAGCTCACCTAATGACCAGGCTGCCGCTTGTGACGCTTATTGAAAATATCCCACTGAGCATTAAAAAACAGCATGGCGCAGGCCAAGAAATATTTGTTGCCAACGCCTAGTTGTCAGGTGATGTACTGATGTGCCGTTGGCGTAGTGCTAAGGATTGAACGATAGGAGAAAAAAGATTAAGCTAGCTTTGACTATTCACCGTGATTTCATGCAGGGCCTTTTGTATTAGATTTTGAGTGGAAGGGCAATGTAAACCTCGAACTACCGGATCAGTTATGTTTGCTAGTCTGCGGTCGAATGTCATCTCTTTGTTTTGTTCAAAGGATTTTTTACTAGGTTGGGGGAAGTGGCTTTGGATGGAGAGGAAGGTGAAGGGATTGGAGGAAAATTTCCCCCAAGTATTATGAAAAAACCATCATTTCAAAACAAACATTGGGACACTTTAACAAACTGGATTTGACCGATACTTTTGAGCAAACATTTAACCAATTTGCTCACTCCACAGCCACATTTCCTATTTTTAATTCTAGCCTAACAGTCTAGGGTTTCTTAAAACAAAAACTGAAGAGTTAGACCTTTCAAAAATGTATTTACTGTAAATATTATAAAGAAGAGTTGGTACTATCAAACTACTTTCAAAAATTTAATAAAATCAACAAACTTCCACCCCCCAGAAGGTTCCGCCCTGGGCCCGGAGCCTCAGGCGCTCCTTTGTTACGCCATTGGTCATACACTTGGTGCATCAGCTCCCATTGAGAGAATTTGTTATATCTTGAATAACATGCGGTCTGATAGTGATAACAGAAGCAGAATGTGAAAGCCCTTATCACCAGTAAAATTAATACTCACTTTTCCTCGTGTGATTTTTACGAGGAAATAAAATCGCACAGAGACTTCATGAACAAAGTATTTCTCTACTTCCACAGAAAAATATGATTGGCCGAATATGTAAACTTGCAAATGCTTAAATATTGCTTTGTTTCTTAGTAAAATGCATTGTTTTACTTTTTCTTGGTACCTCAAACTACAGGAATATGAACCACATTAGCTGATAAGGCTCGTTCTTCTAAAGCGTCCCGGTTTTCAGTCACAAAAATATGGTGTGCCTAAAGATCAGGGTCTTGAGTAGACCAAAGTCTCCAAACTACGGTCCGCTGGCCAAATCCGTAGCCATCACAAGCATTTTATCGATTATGAAAATACAACATAACGCATGAAAAAAATTTTTATAACACATGAAAAATTTTTTGACTTTTTGTATTGCAACATATCCCGAAACAATGACACTATGCAAGACGGCCACGTGGTTGTCAGTCTGCTAAGTTTTATTGCGCTTCAGACTGGCCTAACTTTAGTTGATATGTTGCCTCATACTGCGTGCTTTCTTTTAGGAACATCCCATCTGAGGTGGGATTTTCACACTATGCTAAAATCAAAGAAGCACTTTCTCCATTCTTTGTGAAAAATGCACTATAATTTTACCAGAAACAACGTCCGTTGCTTGACATTATTTTTTTCGCAGCGGAGTTCATGCCTGGCCGTTGTGTAATATCTTATGTAGTCCTCAAACAAAATTGTTAGGAGACTCCTGGTTTAGATCAAGTCAATTTGAGAAAAACTTCGTAGCAATCAACCTTGCTGCGTAAAGTAGGTCAGCGGCATACTCTGGCTTGCTTGCTTTGAAAAACTTTGCGACTTAAAAAGTGTGTTCATTTAGCTATGGTGCAAACAGAACATTTACTTTCAAAACCCTTGAACCTCAGCGCCGGCCACTATGACGGCAGGCACTTTCTTGGCTATAAATCGCCAGCCGGTAGACCTAGAGACCTGTTTAAAAGCTCTACGGCTTCGGGAAGTCTACTAGTTTCGATTAAAGAAAACAGATTTCAGTTTTGGTTTTAGAGTTATCTGAGGGGGACGTCGAAGTGAGGGTGTTTTCGAATTTTTATCCAACTTTATCTGGCGCTGGTCGCCAACCACGCCAGCCATTTTCGGCTCATGTTTTTTGTAAACTAGGACAAAATCCGCGTGTTTTGACCTGTGATTGGCTTTCTAGCATACCTGGAGTCAAAATTATGGCTCAAAATTCAATTTTCGGCAATAATAAAAAAGTTACACAGAAGGTATCATTAGCCATATGCCACATGGCGAAAAAAGTATCGAGCATGATAATGGCCGGCGCGGGCGTTGAAAATTACTTTCAAAATAACTGTTAATTAAACTATTAAACTATTTTTCAAAAGACAAATTTCAAGTGATTTTTATTGGTTTCACGCAAAAAATGAAA
>JGI24159J19872_10001340_pt1 | contig 26739 bp, 18 predicted proteins | sample Ectturendosymbi4_FD_19872 | JGI IMG/M metagenome (IMG submission 19872)
ATTAATTCTACTTGGTAAATCTGAAAATAAAAAGAATTGATTAATTATTTCAAAAGTTATTCAAGTTTAGGTGATGACCGTTTTTTTGTGTCACCCTTTACAAATATTATTCACAAGATATACCCTGAATTCCAAAGCATGCTGCGAGTTGGTGTTTAACATTTTTTGACTATCCCTAGCAAGATAAAAAAAAAACAATGTCTGAAACGTATTCCACCTAGTTAGAAGCAGAATGGTTCTTCTCACACAAACAAGTGACATCTCGAGCCTCAGAATAGGTGTCAAGTAAATAGTTAAATGACAATCACGTTTCCAGGCGTAACTTATGGAGTTAGATGTACATGGAAAGTATATATATTGCTGAAGCGATAATTCAAATATAAAAAATTAATAAAAGGTATTTGCAATGGCATTATTCCCATTTCAAACAGCTTTGCAGGCTGTCGATGTCATAAAAAATCTGAAGATTGCATGATGGATTCACACTTGGCGTAAAAGCGCGTCTCACTAAAATACATTTGATGCGGCTAATTAAGAAAGAATTTCAAGCAAGTATTTATTACCGTTTCGTACGTTCATACTTAGGGTTCGCAACGAGCTGATATTTTCGGTGGATTTGGGGAATAATAGTTGTAATATTGTTGTTGCACTATTTTCGGGATCAAATTGTTGTTGTACCTAAAAATCAAAGCATGATTTTGAAAATTCCGGGGGGGAGGCAATTGCCCGTTTGTCCACCCCTCGTTGGGGGCCTGTCCATACTGCTTATGTGAAGAAAAAACTGTCAAGCTCACTAACCCAGTTTATGAAACAAACGTTATGACCCCGTTCGACAGAAGCAAGACACTGACAGCCCATTGTCTAATAACTCGCATTATACATAATAATGCAAGCCTTTTTGCTTGGGATGTGTCTGTGCATAACAAGTTTTCTCACTTTTTCAGTCAACACTGCCACAAAATTTACCAGCCAAGAAGTGTAACCTTTTCAACAATTTAGTGTTTATCTGTTGTAATTTAGGCGACCTAAATAGCAAACAAGCTGAGTATTGGCTGCGGGCTTCCGGAAACAAATAGTTTGTCACGACGCAAATGTTCACTACAACTGAACAACTTGTGCTGTACAGCAATTAACACTGAAAGCCCTGCACTAAAAACACAGTTACTGTTTTAAAGCGAATGAGGAAAATATACCGGCTTTTAGCAGTAACCGTAGTACAGTACCAGATAGCTCATCAAGTTTACCGAAAACTGTTTAGGTTTCTCAACTTGCAGTTGCATCACAGGAGTAAGGTGACAGACTCACGGACTGCACTGGTAACGCATCCGAAACTTGCTTTTCGATTTGGAGTCTTTTGCAATCTAGCATCAGTTGTGAATTTTCCATATTGCATTCTTAATTTCACTACGTCCTTTCAAGGATATCATCAAACATTAAAGCAATAGACATGAAAAAAACAGACCAGTTTTGCACATATACGCGGCAAATCGAGAATCGTGCTCGCAAATAGAGGGAGTACGTTTGTGATAACCTGCGTAAGACTGGGCATCAGTGCTCTGCGTTGAAGTTAACAATTTTGCTTGAAATCATATTTTTATGTACTTTATCACCTAAAAATCATTACACCATTTGCAAGTTTCAGATCATGCTGAAGCCTGGAAAATCTCATACCTATAATCTTCAAGCTTTCTTTCAAGAGATGAGAATGACAACACTCGCTGAATACTTTAGATCAGAGGTTCCGAACCTGGGGTACATGTACCCCTAGGGGTACATTTGCCTATCTGAAGGGGTACATTTAAGGTTAGCAATAGAAGAGAAAAATATATTTACATATCTTTTGTTACCAAACATTTATACATATAACAATGAATATTATTTTCAAAAGCCATTGTATGCTTAAATATATCTATGATTAATCAGGATAAAATATCTTGTCGTAAGAAATTTTAGGGTACATGTTAATCTGTCGAAATGCTGAAGGGTACATGCTCATCTGTCGGAATGCTGAAGGGGTACATGGTCAGANAAAGGTTGGGAACCCCTGCTTTAGATCAATCAACCTAACATTTAATGAATAAATTTCTACTGCAGTGATCCTGCAAAGAAATGAAAACAAGGTCATAGGCAGCACTGCAGCAAATAACAGCATAGAAGTGTAACAGTAAGACCAAGGTTAGAAAAACGTGTTTGTTCAATCTGTTGGTGCAAATCTTCACACAATGACTCACTTAATCAATTCTTTACAGAAAAAGGTGGTGGTAAAGCTAGAAACAAGACAATCGATCTTCTTCAAACACATACTTTGCAAAAAATTACTAGACTACAGTGAAAAGTCACGAGACCACAGGTCAATCAAAAATCACTAAATCTAATGAAAAATCACTAGGCGTGACAGCAGTACTGCGGGCATGGGCTGTTTTCACGCGCACAGAAAATGACGAAAGAACAGCATAATTACGAAACAATAGCATGTTCAAATTAATCCGTAATAGAATCCCAGCGCTAAATTCTGCAATTCCACGAGGTATAAATAAAGCATCGTTCAGTTTTTTAGAGAGTTTCATTTAATTTATGTTTCTGCATGCACCACAAATGCGCACATTTGTATCAAAGGGGCGCCATTCAACAGGGCGCAACAGACGTTGCCGGTGTTCTTCACTGTTTCCAAATACGAAGCCAATAAAGGATTTCAAGATCTTATCTTTTAACCCGCAAAACTTCAGTGAGATTTAGTTTTGCACAATATTTATTGTAGATAAGAGGATCATGAATAAATTTCAAAAATTTTTTTCACGAGATGTTTTGTGTTTAGGTGACAAAAGTTGCAGGGAATCATATAGTGGCTCTGTATATATAATAAGCTTTATACAATAAGGCACAAATTCCAAGAACACTTGATATCTTGTAATTTTTACCTGGTTAGCTTCGTAAGTGGGAGTTACGCTGATAACAGGAAGTCCCATTTGTCGAACCCATGGATCCATCACTTCTGTTATGTTTAGACGTACGTTTTGTTTGTCCAAATACTGAAAAGCAAACTAACTGCATAAAGCTTACCACCATATTCATAGCAGATTCTCATAAATTAATTTCACCAAAATGTGCTTTCAGCGTCCATATGCACATAGCATCAACCACATATAAGGGGTCTAAGGTCACCAATTATTTCGATTGCACGAAATCATGTTATTTTTGCGCGAACTCTCTCATGTATGTGTTACAATAGCATAACATAAAAAAGTGGTTGTGACTTCAGCTGATTAAAATAGAAATGCAAAGTTGTTCGAAAAACTCACATGTAAAAATTGCAAAGCACATACGACACCTTGCCTTGAGCAATGTATTTTTCGTCGTTTAGAAAAGGAGGAATCATGTACACTATACAGGCACATATACAAGTTTTTCAATACAGCAGCACAAGGGCGGAATTACTACTAATCAGTGACTAAAGGTCATTTGAATGGCCGATACCTGCTGGATGTCTTTCCACAAATCTTTCTCATCAGCGTTTCCAAAAACATGCTGTTTCAAGTAGAACCTGATCGCTCCAATGAAATGATCGTGACCGAGAATGTCCCTCATCATTCGCAGAACAGACGCCCCCTGAATGAAGAAACAATTTTCCAAATACTCGTAAGTCATCCTGAAACATGACATTATAACTAATTGGCAAGGTTTCCCCACCTATTTATTAAAAATGCTTTTATCGTTTGAAAAATTATCTTTTAGACAGAAATAGTTACAGGCACAAAAAATGACTGCAAACTTTTTACACCACACCTACGCCTGGGCTGTACGAATGGCCTTTCTTGGTCATGCGCAATTTAGTGCCCAAAATTTTGATCAGGACGAAAACTTACTTGACCAGGCCTGATGTGGAAGTTGGATTATATTTGATCATTTTTGTGCAACCACGCCAGGTAAGCGTGTTTGTCACCGCAGGTCAGTGTTTGTCAGGGTTTAGCCATTTCGACCCAAACAGTGTGGTTCAAAACACTGGTAATGAGGTCAAAATGTCCGCGAACAAACGCCGGAATGACAGACAATAGAATTGCGATGGAGCGTGTTGCCATAAACCCTGGTAGTGAATGCTGCCTTTACGATCAGTAAACCCTGACAGCAGGAACAACATGATCCAATGATTGCACTGTGTCAACAATAAAGGTCAATTTTTCTCCAACACAAACTTCGGTGACGCCAATCCAACGTCTGCCAATAATTTTAATGCTAGAATGTGATTGCTTCCTTATTGGGTAAATATCTCCCTATTTCCAAAACGATTTCCCGAGATACCTAATGTGAATGGGTTGCATAAAAACTCGATCGTGAAAGTTTTTGGTTGTGAGATAATCGAAATTGACTCCTACAAAAACACTGACCAGAGCAATATCTACTTGACACCAGAATACGACTAACGCGATAGCATCATGCAAAACAACACTCGCATCTGAACCAAATAAAAAAATCAAAAGAAAAAAAAATCTTGACGTTTTTATGACATGGAGCCAAGCATGTGTAGAGTAAGTGAATAGTGCGTATACGGGGGGAACAAAATCATAACGTCTGGCAAAGAATTTTCACTATTTGAGCAACTTCTTCTAAATTTATGTAGTGCATTCTAACTGAAGATACAAAAATTAGCATATTTGAACGCAAGTCTGGCAATGCCTTTTTCCACAGTCTACTGACACTTTTTAGAGAAAGGGTTTGAATTTGCTAGCATGGGCTAACACTTTTCACCGAGTTTTAAATTAAAGAGCGACAAAAGCCAGAATCACAACGCCTACCACAACGTATTTACGCAGTCACTATAGGCGGACAAAAGTTTGTCTTCGTTGAGAAATATTTCCTTTTGATGGCTCCGCAAAATCTGTTTTTGTCGCCAGTGTCAGCGCCGGAGCGCGTAACCAGCTTGGAACACCAGGAGGGGCGAAGGGTTTTCTGAGAGGGGCCCAAATTTTTTGAACTGTGTCCAATAATTTTAAACTAAGTCCAACACATTTCTCCGGGGGGGCGAAAAATTTTCTAGGGGAGGCTTCGCCCCTTTGGTTACGGGCCTGGTTCTCACCACAATCTCGACAAACAGTTTGTCTTTAAAGCGTGAAAGAAAGGTTAAAAAATGGCTTTATACGTCACGAATTCCTTTCTTTCCTCCACGTTTGGGCCGTGTGCACCACATTTCACAAAATTGTGTAAAACGGGCAAACTAACCAGACACGAGAGAAGTGACTTCATAGGTTGTTATTCCGAATGTGGAAGGAAGCCAAGTGTAGAATCTCTCAGCGTTTAGTAATAGTTGCTACTTTAATCGGCCAACACTTGGTCAATGCGTATTTTCCATATCAGATGTGTTTCCTTATCAGCACTGCATCTGATAAATGCAGGCCTTGCCATTCTCAGTTTTAAAAGCATAACCCGTGTTTTTAAATCTCTTTATTAATTAAAAAAAAACGTACAAGTTTTGATGCAGTGGGGTAAATTATATGAGCAGAATCTCAGCTTGGTATGAAGTGTAGCACAAAATTTAATTTACTGAAGATGTACATTTGGCAATCAGATGTAAAGTGCATTTTTTGTAGAAATAGGCAAACCTTCATCCGCATAGGAAAAAGTAATGATCCTTCTGTGACAACAAACTCATTTTCTAAAAAATAGTGAAAATGGCCTCTAGTAACTTTGCAAAAGAAAAGATGGGCAAAGCGCTGGGAACTCTCTGCCAAATTGGACCTTTTTTGTTATTCATTTCTAAATGCCATAGAGAAAAGGCGCTCTAGCTCATACGGGCGCAGTAAGAATGACAATTGCCTGTGACAGACTTCGCGAACCTGTGAGTGGCAAGCTAGCCCACCAACATCATATGGTTTACAGTTTTGCGCGGGAAAAGGCGTTTTTTGTCCCTGGTGAAATTTTACCTTGATACAACACTCCAGATTAGCAAGTAAAAGCTGTATAAAAAGATTACCTCCACCTATTCTTAAAGCCTATTCTTTCTCTTGAAATTCAGCAATAAGCAAAACGTACTGAATGCACAGTGTGAACTTGGATGACGGTAGACTACTTGGGTATATTTTCTTGATTAAGCCCAGTGATTGCCAACGTGGAGTGCACTTCCCACGCTAAGTTCTTGATGACCATGAACTACTGCAGGAAGTGGTGTCATATGAAATCTTTAGATATCCATAAAAAGTTTCTTGAAGTGCTGTTTGACTAACTGTTGCCAGTTAAGGAAAATAAGCAATTGTCAACCTATATTAAAAAACAGAGTTGCATTAACTACAGGTCGGTCGTGGATCCCCTGTTATTCTTGATTTAGGTCAGTGTTCGTTTGTCATCAGTGTTTCACACGGTACCGTCAATCGCTTGACAAGTGATGACACTGGATTAATACAGTACAGAGAATAGTTTATTACAACCTTTTCTGGGTGATGTCAAATTTGCCTTCCACGAACTGATGACTGAGTAATATCGAGCAAGTTATTCGTGAAATATGAAAATGCATTTTACGTACTGTAAAGTACCATCTGCAATCTAAATCAGTGCTTCCCAACGAAACAGTCGCAGACGTGTCGTGAATACTTCAGAAGTTGAGAACAACTTTGTTGAACCTATGCCGTAGATAGGAGCAAGAAATGTAAAGTTTCAAGCTCATTCTTCCAAAAAGGACGTTTCTGTTAGTTCCATTTCAGTCATTAAACTTTGATGTGCAGCGTGTAGAAAATTGAGATGCAATGTATGCTGCGTCCAAAAATGTTTGGGAATGGGAACTGCTATCTTAATCATAGCTGTCAACTTTGAAGTATATTCATCGAGGAATTCCAGAAAACTAGCAATATTTCGGCGATTGGGTGTCACAATGGATCTTAAGCTCACGTGGAAGCAATAGGTTAATGACCTTCGTGGAAAATCCTCAGAGCCATGTGAAGTTGAGGAGAGGTTGAGATATATCGCTGACTTAGGTCCAATCATACTTGCTACATTGCAAAGTTGCTTGCGAACTAAAGTAATTATAATCGAACCAGTGCAAATGATGTCAACCGAAATTGAAATTCATAACATTTGCAAATGGAAGATCAAGCTTGCAATTTTCAAAAATACAATTTCCAAAGGTGGTAACTTCCGTAAACTTAGGCTGGTTAAGTTCATACAATAATAATGTTTTCTCTTTTTGACTTACTTTTCACAAATAGAATTGTGCACAAGCTTACGGAACAAGGGATCATACCTCTGGGGAATATTTTCATGAGTGTGGTAGAACTGAATATGGCAACTTCATTTTGTTGTGCGTTAATCCTTTTATCTAAGAAATCATTACAAAAAAACTAAAGTTTTATCCGTTTGTGGTTTTCGTGTAAATTGAATTCCGAAAACCTAAACTTGTCTGTGATTTTTCTCGATTTCATTTTACGTACATTATTTGATGTGTTGGCTGCGTTACGGATATGCTTTATCTGCTGTAGTATTATACGTACAGTTTTGAATCACCGTGTGCATGGGTTGGGTTTATTCAGTCGATTTACGTACGGCGGGTTATTTTTTTCCTACATGCTGACTTGCCTGTTTTTCTTTCATTTCTTACAGCACAAACAAAACTTGACTCATCGCGAAAAACTTTCGCAGTTGTTTACCTTTGAATAGGAAATGGAATCAAACACACTAGTAATCTGACTCGGCGTCTTCACATCAACGACGATTGGGTGAGAGGTAACCACCGAGTCGGTCCTCATAACCGGCTGAAGGTCATCTATTACGAAGTGGCTCAACTGCACAAACAAACATACTTATTACTCGGCAAAGTGAAATACGCATCGTAAACGTCTGCACATTATTGAAAATAGATAACTCTTGAAATCGTAGCCCTTTCTGAGTAACGAAATCGAGTAAGAGTTTTTCGATTCACTTTATTCGTAGAACCTAGCTTGAACACAGCATTTCCTTGCCAGCATCAAAACTTTTCTTAGAAAAATTGAGTTCTGCTGCCGTTTTAAAATCTATATTTTAGAAATGCCATGAAATTCACTTACGATGTCCCACGCGGGTTCCGCTACTGCCAAGCCTAGGTATTCCAAAAATGAAGCGAAGCCTTCGTTCAGCCAGATGTTGTCCCACCACTTCATCGTAACAATGTTGCCATACCACTGCAAAACGTAATGACTTCTTTGGATTCGCAGCATAGCGGAATTTGCAAAAAAACACTTCAAACGAGAAACCTCTCCAAGTCAGTAGCACGGTGATGACTTTGCAGTACAGCTAAACACTAAATATTTTCCAACTTTTAAAAGTAAGTATTCTATATTTTTTGAAAGCGACAACTGATATTTTGCTAAAATAGTTGGCGGAAAACTGCCTTTCCAGTCACGTTTTGAGACTTTAAGTTTCTTTTCTAGCTACATATATGACAACTGCATCGGCCGCCAGTGGTCCTTATCTCGGGGATGACATACTGGAAGCCACAGTTAAAACTTTTAGAAAGAAAAGAATGCCCCATTTCTTGATTTAGGCCCTGAAACCTAGCAAAATATCACCAAACGTTTTCTTAATATGCAGGTACAGAAGTCTTTTCACGGTAGCTTTGAAAATATGTTCGATTGATGTGCCGTAAAAGAATTAAAGTAAAAGCGTGCGTTTTTCATTCCATGATAATAACAAGCAAAACTTTTCCGCTGGATTGAGAAACATACTAAATCTATCCCCGCACATCCTCTCCTACAAATTCATTTTGTACACTCAATTTTACATTAATAAACAAGTTGCTGATGATAAGCACACTGCATTTAATTAGTGGTGGGCAGTACGTCATGAACTTTCAAGCTTACATTCAGCTACTATACTGCTTTCCAGTGCCAGATAAGCCTTTTAGGGGCCCTGAAGCACAATTTTTCGTTTGCCCCATCTTTCCCATAAAAACCATTGACCCATAATGCTCGTGTTCATCGCGCGAAATAACACACTCTGCAACATCATATGAAAAGGGTAGATGGGCAATGCGAAAACGATTTTCCTATCATAAACTCAGGAATACGAAAACGTTCTCAATTTTTCCCACCACGTTAGCCACTCAAACTATAACAGTACAGTACGTGTTTTTTTGCAAGCAAATTCATGTATCAGCTTGTCAAAGCATTGATTCCGTAAGAGTTTGCTCTCAATACTTTTATCAGCAACAAACGATTTAAACGTTGCTGTGACGTTGATGACCTGAGTTCATTCTTTATCCGTTTCATTTTCGAAGATGACCTTACACCACTGTAGTTTGAGCACAAGCAAAGATATACAATAGCAATGCTTGGAAAAAGTGATATCAGTTTTTTTTGCGGAATTAGGAGATGCACCAATGCTTCGTGCGACTCATCTTCCTGTTTTTCGTTGACACACAACTTAACAAAATTAAGAATTGGAGTAATTCACTTCCAACTGAATGTTCCTCAATATCATTGGAATAAACAACAGCAAGTTTTTCACCAGCAATACGTCTTTCAATGAAACCTCTAATATTTTGTGCGAAAGACTTCGTTCTGCTATAAAACAAAACATGTCGATTGACTTGTGTTAAAATTTCTTTAGCGGCTCTCTAACAAAACCGTAAGTCTGAATTTGGCTCCCTTCAGCAAAAAGGTTGAGAATCACCACAGGCGTAGCCAGGGAGGCCCAGGTGACATGCCTCTCCAAATTTTTACTAAATCTAGTCATTTTGTTATTTGAGAAGCGGTATCACAAACAAACTAGTGTTGCTCGCCTAAAATCAAACATTTTGACCCACAATATGTTGCCCCCCAAAATTTTGGGCTGGCTACGCCACATCAGAACCACCACTGCTTTATACCCTGCACCTGCTCTTTTCCTGCGTCGTGAATGAGATGCCATACCGTTCTTCTATGATGTCACAAGCGCCTGTAATGTGTTTTTTCCTGCTGCACACAGTCTGTATATTGCATTGAACGTTTGGCAACAATCTTCGTGCGTAGGCAGGCTCTAACTGTATTGAATGCCAGCTTAATGTTGGCGGCCCCTTTACTGCAAGGGCCCTCAGGCCTGTGCCTCACGGGCCTCATAGCTAATATGGCACTGCTGCTTTCACAAGTTTTTACATTTACAGTAGATACAGTTTTAAAATATTCTGATTTTCTAATATTTTTCAAAACACCAATGCACAATCTGTTTTATATTTACCGCAGTATTGGAGTACTTTTGCTGATATACGGCTTGTGATAAACGTCTTTAACAGAAACAGTTCACTGTTTACTCGATACCTGGTGGACGAGCTCGTGCGAAACAACAGCAGCAACGCGTTGTTTGTTTGAAGTTGACGATTCTTTTGGATCCCAGAGCAGATTAGTTTCGCGATAAGTTATAAGGCCCCAGTTTTCCATGGCTCCTGTTCCGAAGTTTGGAATTGCTATCATGTCTGTGAAGTAAAAATTGTAAGTGTCGTGCAAGGATTTCAGCAATTCTGCAGCAACAGCAATTTTCTGAAGGTCTAAAAGGGGCCGAAAATTCAACTTGTTTATGCCGTTAAGAGCTTATGGCGGAGTTGCACAGGGATAACTAATAAGAGTTTTCCTACTTTTTATTGTTGTCTTCCTATGGTTTTTGCGGCTTCTACATACGAGAAAAAGTCTGTTCAAGGGTGCGAGAGCAAAATGTTTATTGTTAGGGAGTTAGAAAGCAAATAAAAGGCATGACATGTTGTCTTTTTGATCAATTCCTTAATCTGGTGAAAAACATTCTTCCGAAGCTTCCAGTTGAAAGTTCTGATGAGATCAAACTGATCTGTTGCTGCCTTCTGATTAATACACAAATTTTATCTTTTGTTTAATTTTTAGGAAAATCAGCTTGATAAAATTATTTTAGGTCGCTTATCAGTTTATTATCTAAACGCCGATTCCTTCAACAAAAATAGAGATAAAACATATTGAGAAACAAAAACCAAACCTGGCACTTCGACTCGTGCATGCACATACCTGCTTAGTGACGGTATTCAGTATAGTTCATCAACAAAGTGTAAAATTCTTGTGTTGCAATATTTACTTTCATGCCTGTGCTAGCGTTTTTGGATTTATTGCAGATTAGAAACAAAACTGCAGGTTATTTTACTTGAATTACTGTTTCTAAAACTCGCTGATTTTTTATATGCGAAATGTTAAAATATTTCCTTTGTACAGAAGCCGAGGTCATAATCGTTACATACCGCATTTCGGCAAGGAGTAGTCCATGTCAAACAAATCTTCAAAATAATCAAAAATTTTTTTCATTACTTCCAGAGAATAGTTGGCTTGTCCTGATTCCAGCTTATGAGGAGGGATATAAACACGAAGCTGAAAAAAATGACGACAGTCTACGCGTTTGTCTTGTGATCGTACAGCTAAATCAGGTGCAATCGTTTAGACCAGTGGTTCGCAAACTGTGGTGCGCGTACCAGTAGTGGTACGCGAAGGCCTTCAAGGTGGTACACGAATAGACCTACTTTCCGTTTTTCTTCGCAAAAAATATATTCACAGCTATAATTTTTACCTGTCGGGTTATGTTAATAAATTCCTGAATTTTTGTGTGGCCAACTTCCCATCTTGGTTTCTAAAAATGGCCACAATACTTTCTCACAGCCGTTTACTTCATGTTTCATTTGTGTCAACTATGGCTTTCCAAACCTTTGATCGACTGATATTTGGCACATTGACTTTTCCTGGAACAAGGTGGTACGAGTTGACAGTCCGGGACCCACAAATGGTACGCGACCGGAAAAAATTTGGGAACCACTGGTTTAGACAAACTATTCTCACGCGCAATGACTTAATAGGGGCGTTGGCAATCCGGTAGGGTATGCTTGTAATCACCAAACACCTTAATTAATGGTTTCTTATAGAGGCGTAACGGAAACTAAAGCAGATCTGATATCACGGAAGTACTCGTTTCAGGGAAATTCCTAAAAGACTAAAATAGACCAGCAACATCTGGCACGCATTTGTGCAAACCTTAACACATTCTAAACTGTAAAAATTCTGCAAACTATTGCTTTTAAACCTCATAATTGTCCAACAAAATGCGATGCTTGTGAGACATAAGCCCCTTGTCAGTGTTTGCCTACAGGGAATGTTCGATGTGGTTATGGTGTGACCTTGGCGTTTACCTGAGTGAGCTGAGGCTTACCTAAAATTTTGGAAATTGAAACGCTCCCTTCCTCTGTTGATTCCTCTATTTAGCTCCCCTCGCATGACAACTGATTGTGTAGAAAAAGAACGTTCCAAACGAGCACAACAACGCAAATACAATCTCTAACTCAAAGTGAGCATCGGATATAGCACCGGCACAATCAGGGGCGTAACGAGGAGGGGACAAAGAGGGAACAATCCCTAGGGCGCCAAACCACTACGGGGATGCCGAATCACTGCGGGGCCGCCGAAAAGTCCCAACAATGTCACAAGCACTTTTTTCAATGCAGTACATTTGCTTCCGAAAGACCTCAACACGGGGTCGCCAAACTTGCTTCTTGCCCCCGGCGCCATCTAACCTCGTTACTCCCCTGAGAACAATCGAGCACTGAACACTTATCATTGACAGCAGAAAGACACAAAATTTGAATCGTTGTCCCAAAGACCACGTTTGTTGCGTTCTAATATCCGGCGTTGAATAACAGTGAAATACAACATAAACTAAGAAATTATATTATCGCGTGTGCTACTACGCTGAAGTCATTTTCTAGATAAAGTTGTAGCAATTTCGACTTGTGATATTTTCAAACTCTCAAAAAAAGAAAAGAGTCCGAAAATGTTTGATCAGTTCACACAACGTGTAGTACACAGTATACATAGTTGTTTTGACAAAGTAGAACGCCTGTGTAACAAATGGATAAAGGTTTTCGTCGGTTCAAACAGTAACGCAAAAGGTGCTCCGTCACTAAGCAAACAATCTACTGAAGACGCTTCGAGCATCTCACAAATCTTTGCATACCATACACATGACAACTACGATAATTATTTTGCTTTGTCATGTGCAACAGCAATATAACCGAAACTTCCGTTCGTGGCGTGCGGAACACATTTATTTATTCGCGTTGCGGCTTAATTTTGGCGTAACTTGGAATTGTTCTAGGCAAAAATGAAAAATGGAAATACTTCACTTACAGGAATTTTGTTTTTGTCGCTGAATTTTTGGATGTACGTAAAATTGCCAATGCAAAAGCATCCCAGATATGTCGGCATCGGCACAGACTCGTGGAACTCTGTCTCCATCAAACCGTCGCTTCTTAGTTCTGGACCCTGAAATTACATCGTTGATGACGACGAAGTCCAGGTATCAGCAAGCAAGGAACCTGTCTTGAATATCACGCATAATTCCGACACGAGATTTTGCGCGTCAGGCCAAAGCCACACATTCGCCGATGCAACTAGTTTCGGAAATTGTTTGCTCAGTATTGAATCCAGCAAATGTCGAACATCACCATGATGCCTCAGAAGTGCTATCAATTACTTTTAAAATACTTTCGGTTCGATTTCGCCATGGCTTTGAAAACAAATTATATCAAACTCGCTGATCACCATACCGCAGGTCCGCAGCGCAAGTGCTGCGTTTCAGACCGCTGTTTTTTGAACATTCATTTTCATTTTTGAAATATTTCTGTGTAATGTTCAACTGAGTATGCAGTATACGTTTGGACCATTAACAAGTATTGCTGAAATTGGATAAAAAAAAGATCTTTACCCTTGACACGTTCATGTTGGACAAAGCTACATGACCTTGCTCATGTACGAGGGTGGTAGTGTATCTTATCTTGAAAGCTGGTTCGTCAAAACATGGGTAAGCTTTTCTTGCATCAGTGGGTTCCATGTCGGATCCCACCATTGCTCTGCATAAGACAAAATTTTGTCGAAAAAGAGCAAAGCTTTTCTAAGCACATCTAGATCCAACATTGGTATTCTGTTAGATGCACAAAACATTAATTCCAATGCAGTGAGACAGTTTTTTTTAGCAAATTTCAGCGTAGCACAACCATCCTGCGGTGATCCAATTTAATGGTCCCACGAACGGAATTAGAGATTGTACCAAAATTTTTTAAGTAATTGCTACTACTTTACAACCTTACAATATGTTTATTGCTGATATAAAACTTTTATATAAAAAAGTGCAGAACATACTTTGTTGTATAGAAATTAAAACATTCGACAATAAAAGAGATTTCGATTTATGTAACCCAAATTAAGTGTAAAAGGACCAAATGAACTGCTTCACGTGTTTCGGGAATTCAGCAAATTACCCGAGTAGTGCCGCAGCATGCGAGCGGAAGTGTCGGGTAAACACACAAAAAAATTGCTGCCAAGTTCATTACTTGCGAAGGTGGCACAAATGCAAGTACCACTTTGGAGATAAAGAAGGTTAAACCACAGCATGTGTGCAAAGCATGTCTTAAAACGCATTTGCATCAGTTCCACAAACTTACATGCATTTTTCTGGAAGAATTGTATTCTTAATCAATTACATTTTCAAGAATATGAAACAGAGCTAATTCTTTCCGCCAAGGTCTCAGTTGTTTTCCAGCTGGCATATAATATTATCTTTGACTTACTGCTCTCCTGATGGTGTGTCGTAAACAGACTTGTAAAGGCCAACAATCCTTCCCACTAATGATCCTTCGAATTCCATTGTAAGAAGGTAATTATGACCTGTTGCATAACAAATGTTCTTTTGTTAAGCTATACTAATGAATACAAAAGTGAAAACATGCAGCCTGCATGTTTACTTGAAAGAAGACAAAGGCTTACGTACAGAATCATCAAGTCAAATTGAATTTGTGTTATTTGTTGTTGTTTTGCATAAACTGTGCTCTTCTGATTTTGCAAAAATTTCACTTTTAACGATGAAAACATTTTCAGAGAAAGTAACGAAGCGTGGGAAGCTTCTTAAAATTGCTGGCATGCCTTCGTCCTGGATGATTTGCGAATTATCTAAAATGCGTAAGGTTCTACGGCAAATGGAATTATTGCACTACACATAAAATTGCACGAATATATACGACAGGGTCTAAACGTAAAATAGTCTGTAATACTCAAACACAATCACACCGACCTAAATCGAGCTTTATTTTTGACACTCTGATGTGACCTTAAAACTCACTTGTTCGTTGTCGAAATAGATATAAAACTCTTCGTTATAATGTGATATAAAAGCAGTCCAAATCGCGTTGCTAAGAAACCTTACTTGAACGGATAAAACCGTTAAATAACCCATATTTTGACAAAGTCAACAAGGCACTCTGCAAGCTGGCTATGCCAAAAACCTTTGTGCTGAGTATGATGAATAAAAATACTTGGCCCGTTTTGAACGGCAATTGTAAGCATTTATTAATCAAAACGCACCATATTTTTGTACTATTTGCTTGTGACAGCGTGTCAACTTATTTCTATACAGAAGTACTGCTCTATAAACAATCAAACTTCCAGATGTTTTTTCTCACATTTATCAGGGATATGTTTCCTCCTATTAAACTTGCAAAATAATATCATTCAAAAAAACGTTGGGCCGGTTCGACTTTGTGCCAGGACAAAAACGTTTTACGTCATACTGCATCCTTTGTTTATCGGAGTCCATAAACTGTGCATGCTTGCGCTCACATTCCTGATTGCGAATTTACATTCAAAGCTCCTGATTGAACAAGACACCAACAGTATTTAAACTTTAACGAAGCATTAATGCTTCTTAGTTTGCCTATCGGATATCTCCATCTTCTACCACACGTTTCAGTTAGCATTGCAAGCATTTGCTTTCAGACAACGTTTTCAGATATGACCATGAAACTGCACGTACAAACAATCCAAATCGAATGAAAAAAAACGATAATAAACTCGACTGCGTACGATGAAAATTGATATGACAATGCAATCCCGTAAAAAAGCCGTCCCTTTCGAGGTTTGGTCGTGACATTTGCATGTGCTCAATACGACGCTTAAATGAACAAAAGTTTACCTGGTTCCAGCTGGCTTTTAGGTTTCACGACATAGTATTCATTCGGCGCATAACGAAACTGCTCTGCGATTTGTAGATCCACTGCGTCACCAGTGGTTTCTATGCGTTCTACCTTCACGTCCAATATGTCCAATAATGCATCAGCATGAACCATAACGTAATCGGTGTTCTGATCAACACACAAAACATTGTAAGGCTCTTGAACATTCGCGACGGCATTGGGTCTAAAATGATATTATAAGTCGAAATAATCAAATTGTATCACCAAAATAAAACCACGATGTTGCCTAAGCAGCTTAGCATTATCATGTGCTAATTGTCGGTTGAGTGCATCTTTGCACGAAGTCACGGTAGCACAGAAAGGGTCATACTTAAGATTTAACAAACATGTAAGTATGTAATAGCTAGGGCAACCAATTTCTTGACGTAAAAACTTAAAAATTTGACATTATAATTTGCAAATTTTGACATTATTTTGACCTATAAATTTTCTGCGTTTGTAACTGCAAAATAATTCAGCCTTAGGTGTTGAGGTAAACCCAGAAGTATATTCATGCACTCCATTCTTCGAAATTTTGAAATATTTGGTTGTTTAAATTTGGGGATGATCTACTGATAAGTACATAAATAACTACAGTAGAGTCAAACCTGAGAACATCATAAAGTTGAAACGTTATATGCATAATGGATTGAGCATTTACCAAACCAAATACTGTAAGACTACGGTTCTTGCCTCACCATGCTTATGCTACATACTATTCAATCGCCCAGTAGTGGGCAAAACTGCATTATTGCGCCAGAAGTCGCAGCAAACCCACTATTACTACAGAATTGCAACTAAACTTGCAAAGGCATATCAATATCTGTTGTTGTAGTTTCAATAAAGTATCGATGAAGAGAAAAAAACTCTGCTGCAAGAAAATTTTGACCCAACGATACATTTTGGCCTAATGATAAACTTTGACTTTTTTTGACCTAATAACTTGGGCTTCCCTCATGGTATGAGCGTGAAATTTGGTTTGTGGTCGTTTCATGAACTATCAAAACGGCAGAAAAATTTTGACCTTATTGACTTTTGGTTGCCCTAGTAATAGCCAAAAATTTCATTAATTCTTGCCTTTGTCACTTTGAAAGTCATAGCGTTGGATCCAGTATAGGTATCAGTGGTCATATTCGGATGGAGCTTCAGACGGTAGTGTGCAGGAATTATGTAGTCAGGCAACCGGTAATTGCTCCATATACCATCTACGTAACACGACTTAATCACTTTTAACAAAACTGAACAGCAGTTGTAGGCTACGTCGTGAAGTCAAGACAGCTGCATATTAAGTGTTGCACGGTTAAGGTCTATAAATTACTTTGAAGGTTTAAGTTTCTGTTTCTGACATTGTTAATAAAAAGGTTTGCTTTAATAGCGAAGGTGTCAAAAATGAAAGACCATGATCCGCACCTGCAGATGGTGTACTTGTAGGAGGTGTTGCTGCAAAGAACAATACTTTTGTGAATTTTAACGATATAAAGTGTTTATCATTCAACCAGACACACGTTTTCTGAAAAAAGCAAATCCATAAGTAGTCCTTAAAACCATTCTTAAGAATTCACGTTATACTTTAGTCTATAAGAACCTGTTACAACTTGTCCTGTGGTTGTTGAGGGATCTGTTGGTTCTGCGCAAATAGAAAATAAAGAATTTTTAATACAAATACAATTTCTTCAAATGAAAAATTAACATCAACGAAAAAGCAAGTTACTGTATTTGTTTTTCTACAAAAAGCAAGCACACACGTTTCTCTACGAAAAGCAAATTTACTCATACGAAAATATAAAGGCATTTTTACTTTGTTTCAGTCAGTGTAAAAGAATCCACTGCAAAGTTATAAAAAACGCATTCTTTAGAATAAGTGAAAAAAAATAAAGACAGTATCAGACGAATCATTCGAAAATTGATTTTTAACACTTGTGCACAACAGTCACAAGCACAAAAATTATTAGTGTAGTCTTTAAACTTTCTGACTTGAATATTAAATTTCCAGACATGTCTGTGCTGGAAAATTCGTTAGATCTTTCTTTGACATACGATCATTGAACCAGGGGCAAAAATATTTAATTTAAATTTTGATCAGAATACACGAAAATAAGCACTCGCCAACATATTAAAGCAGGGGTTCTTAAAGTGTGCCTCGATGTTCCCAGGAGGTATTTAGATTAGATGTTGGGGTTAATCAACAGTGTTGGGAAGTAAAGTCCAAACCCGGACTCAAATCCTCATTCTAAGAACTTGGACTTGCTTCCATCCAGATTGACTCTTCTTGCATTCGTTCTAGAAATCTAGCAACACTGCACCCACATGAAGAAGATTGGTGCTGATGAATGTGATGCAGCCTTTGCATCAAACTTTTTCCTCACTACTCTAGTGAATATCACTTTACCAGTTCTGTTTCATGTCTTACAAGTTTTTTGTTATTAAGCTTTTTATGAGAAGAGTTATCCAGATTGACGAAAATTTGACTTAGGGGTATTGAGGCGTTAAAATTTTAAGGACCAACGGGGTAAAAAGAGAAGGAAATTCTTTGAATCAACATCCTTTATCTGCTTCCATCTGATTTACATAAAATGGTGGAAGTGTGAGCACCAGTTTACCTGCAACGAAATCATTCACTTGTTTATGTGTTGCAAAACTCATTTTTTTCAAATTGAACCGCTGTCGATTTTCATTCTCAAGATTTGGACAGTTCTTCGTTAGCCAACACTTGTACACCGCTCATCCTTGCGTTCGAGTTTAAGTTTGCCCACGAACATTTCGGATTATACGCGATAAGTGAGATGTTTACCAACGGATGTTTCGCGCTATAACCCAAGATGGATATTTGCCCGCGGGTGTTTGCGCTGATAAATGCACATTATACACTTCGGAAGGACAAACATAGGCAGAACTCCCTGTCTTTGTCCAACATCGATTCCCAGCTAGGATGCAATGAAACGATGCACCTCTGGCCTCTGGCTGCATCCTTCTGTCTCTGCCTAATACCAGCATTTCTGTCTCTGTTTAACGTGATCTACTACACCAAAAACATACTGATTTGGTGTGTTTTCTCTCCGTGTGGCATGTATGCAGCATCTTTTAAACTTGAGAGTCCTATACAAGTTTATGAAGCTTCCTACGTAACAGCTTCAAAACCGGAATCGGTGGGTTTCAAAAAATCATCATGTTTGTAATCAGATGTATGATCACAGATTAACAGCACACTGAGAAACAAAAATCAAACGCATATTAAAATTACGATTAGAATAGTGGAAAGAGACAAGATAAACAATAAAAGAAAAAAGCAGTCCCATCACCGCTTCTAAACTGGGTTCATAAATTTTAAGTGTCGTGGGATGGTTGGAGAGGGGATATTTGCATTACCGTGTGACCTGCGAAACGCACCAGAAAACATTTCGAACGTCCTTGATGGCATCGGGATCATTGCAAAAAATAAGTGCTTGGATGATTTCTACAAGTAAGGAAAACAATCAATCATGTAATCCAACGACCTTATGCTTTAGATAACCCAGCAAACTTATACTTGAAAGACTTGAAGTATAATTGAGTTGAGTTCGAGAAATTGCTTTAGACAAAAAGAAAACTTACTTTGACCATCAGAACCTTTGTTTTGGTTTGATAAACCAACGCCGAGCCCAACACCAAGTCCGATCGACACAATGACGGCGCATGCTATTGCAACAATAACAGCAGTTCTCTGAAAAGTAACTATTTTAGTAAATACGATGAAAATTTTATATAAACTAAAGTATCTATAGATAGGCAAGTTTCATCCAGTAGAACTGATCCAACTGTCCCAGCTGATTTTATATGCAAATCGGACCCGTAATGTAGTTAACAATCATGTTGTAACCCTTGAGTGCTAATATGACGCTAAACAGCAACCGGTGATGGTGCACCAGTTCGGAGGCTCTTCAGTTTCAGCGAAAATCGAAAACCTCTTTATTCCCGGGTCCACTCTGGTCGGGAGTGGTGACGCATGACTGGGTTCCAGCTATGCTTTAAATATTCTTTTCGATTAGCTGTCTAAGCTATTCAGCCATACATGACAATCAGTTTGGATCTGGGGAACCGATGGGCAGATGGAAAATATTTCTCCAGGGCGGCATCTCCTGCAGCTGAACCCATGTCCAACGTATTGACCAACTTTTCCTTGGGACTATCTGGTAGATTCTTAAGAATGCGAATTGCGGTCGAGTGGTGACTGGGCAACTCAGTAACTGTAATTCTTACAAAGGTTCGTTTCGGAATTTTCTAAAACTGTTGGGTGTTTCAGGGTCGAGTGTACTTTTCCAAAAACAATTAACAAGACCAGATAGAAATTGTTATGGGCCAAGTGTTGACAAGCTAGCTTGAAACGCAATATAGCAAAAACGACGTTTAGACGAAATAAACTAATAAAAACGTTTAAATGTAATTTTAGTTCAAATATCTTAATATTTTGTGTGGTTACAAGCAGAACCGTCGCCAAAAAGGGGGCTCTGCGTTTGTTCAGGGGTGCTTTACATTTTTAAATTTGATGAAAACATCCCTGATTTATAGTGCTTCATAATTCATTTTGGGCGGCTTGGAGCTTTCTTTGTGGGTAAGCCCCCAAAGCCTCCCCCTGGCGACGGGACTGGTTACAAGTGAACGCTAAACTGTAAGCAAGCCTTTCTATCACTGTATTTTCTGGCTGATTCATTACAAACCAATAATTTTGTTCTAACTATACAAATGTTTGTTTTTAAAAAATTAAAAAATGATATCCGGATGCGATGTTAATCCTGTTTCGGTTTAAATCATACTATCCGTATCAGAAAACTATGCAAAAGTATCTTTAGGATAATTATGCGTAGATAGACACTGAGGCATGGCACAGAAAGATGAAAAGATGCTTCAGAAGATAATAAACAAATGAGGTTCAATGTGCAACTTTCTCCAATAGGACAAAATTTATTTAACAGCCTGAATCCTCAAAATATCCAGTAAAGCGATTCGGATCGGATATCCTTGTCCGTATCCGGTTCCCGCTTAAAAGTAGCTTTTGGATATCCGTATACGATTGAAAATTTACTATTCTGCCGGATATCAAACTGGCAAACTGGATAGTGGTGATCTCTGGTAGCAAGTACAATTAGGCCGAATGCAATAATAACTATGAGTACGCTAGGTAGGAATGGAACGCAAGCTGGTCCGTATCCGGCCTAAGGCTGGAAGTTGCCCACCCCTGGTAGATAAATTCCAAGACGACGACACCGGGCAAGAATAACAGTCACTGAGTTGCCTGTCATAAGAAGACTGCTCTTCGCATATCCCTTAATGTCCCAAATAAACGCTGGGTCAATGCGCTGGGGCCAGGTCCAGCTGGAGGTACTGCCAGAGTGGAGGAAGTTACCTGTTGTCGATTGGTTTCCCTTACCTAGACTATGGTTGCTCCGCATGGCTGAAGAGCTCACTTTACCTTTCAAAGACTATTTGATCCGTAGCTGGAGACCTATCAAGTGTTGTCTGACATACAAAACGTGATGTAAATGGGGTATTGTGTCCTTAAGTGCAAGAGGGTTATTAGCACCGCTCGATGGTAAAGGATGATTATTACATCACATTCACAAGTAAAATAGCTCCCCATCAAGAGAGCCTAACAAACGACGCCTAGAACAAATACAATCTATCACAAACAACGTATTAACCATATCAAACACAAAACGAAGATACTAACCTCATTCATTTCTTAAACAAAGACCAAAATGATTAAAAGTAAAGAATTTCAACCAAGTTGGATTAATACACCTGAAGAAACAGTAAGCGTAAATCTGATGTGCATCGGGCAAAACTTTCAATAACTTGATATTTTTTCACCTGGATTTCATTTTTCATTTTCAAAAGTTTTGCAACTTTTTATTGTGAATATTTCTCAACACCGAATATTCTACTCCTTCATTACAACAAACCAACAGCAGCCAGTTCAAACCAGCTAAAAAGTTCGTTTACTTTTAACCCAACAGCTAAACCGAAAAATATTCTTTTTGTGCCCTGAACCAGCAAAATTAAGAACACTCTCGCTAGCCTCGACTTTTAGAAGCTTATGTTTAACATACCAGTAGACGTAAGTTCAGTTAAACCTATATCAGACGCATATTTCTTAAAATCATAGATAACTTTTCAGGAAAACCGGCAACTTTAATGTCATTAACCTGTTTTACTCATTACTGTATGGTGCAGTCGTTTCGTCAACTCTGTTTTCATGACCTCTGCCTGTACCTGTCATGCGACATTCTAAAAGACAATTTCACTCTCAGGCAGCAGTTTTTCCCCTGCAATGAAGCTTAGTCATTTTGAAAAATTTTATTTTTTCATACCTACGAAGCAAATATTTTATAATGAAGCCAATCAACTACATTCAGTTATTTTTCATATATTCAATCCAAACGTAAAGCACCTGGCAAACCCTCATTGTCGGAAGTTGCAAATCTACTATAAAACTTTTTTTCGTGAATTTAAAATAAGTTGGACAAAGCCATAAAAACTTGAGAATATGTGCTTATTCTGATCGCCTTTTAATTTTGTGGTTAAGATCCCTAATTAAGACGTTTGCATCAAAAAGGTTGCAGAAGTCGTTGATCATACAACAGTAAAAATCAGATCAAATGTAGAAAAATGACTATTCTTGGGATCACGGTGTTCTGTGAACTTCGTACCTCGCACGCCACTTCTTAAAATTTGACAATTTTTTGTTGGCTTATCATTTGAGCATCTTTGATCATCTTATCGTGCCTTTCAATCAGAGTTTCGAAGAAACGTTTGTAGACCTTCTTACTAATTATCTTGCATTATACCTCTGATCATACTTTAAAGTGCGGGAATGTTTTGAACGCATATACTGATGACGCTAAAATTGAAATGTATTATCTCTAAGCAAATAAAGTGCTCATCGATTCTGTGTTAAAAGTTCACTGAACAGGATGTGTTCAATGCACTGTGCAAACGTACCTAAAATGATCGTTTTCTCTCTGGAATATGCTGCTGTCCCACTCCTACGTACCATCTTTTCTCGCTTTGCTTCATGGCTTGTTCCGCAAAGCAGCCTGCAGTCTAATATTACAAATAAACACTGTGGCTTGGATTTTATTACAATCAGCACATATCAGCCTATGAACCAATTCGAAACAGTTTGCTTGCTTCAAACTGGTCAGCCTCATTTGAGGTTCGTTTCCAAAGATACGCAGGTTAATGAATCAATAACAGCGGATTTTTTCAGTTGATGTTGGCTTTCGTTGACCTTTTTGCAACGACTCTGGAAGAGCAAACACGAACCTTTTCTATGGTACATGCAAACATAATAAAATGTTGTCTGATAGCGTAATCAGCACCGTGATCATAATAGCCAACTGGAAAGAAGAGTAAACAAACCAATTGTGCGCGCACAACATGTGAAACCTTTTATGTTCGCATACAAATGACGTCTTCCTTGCAAGTATAGGTTTGCTTAAACTACTGTAGTACTAGACTTTGGAGGTGATCGAAAAGTAAGTCAAATTAGAAAAGGTTGAATGTCAAGAATCACATGTAAAATCTAATCAAAACCTGACAAGCTGTACTGATGAGCGGATCCCACTGTGGGGAACGGTGTACACGTTGAGGTTGAAGTTGTTAGACCGCACCCTCTGCTTGATACATGTATACTTCCCAAGCTAAACTGCACAGTAGGCTACCCGGAATTCGTGAAAGAAATTAGTGACGCCCTGCGAAAACTTAAACCCAGCAATTCCACGATCCTTTTAGGAGACTTCAATGTACATATTGGGAACGATGCTGGGTTATTGAAGACATCATAAATGATAACGGAAGGCTCCTGCTGCAACTGTGCATCTAAACACTTTCTTCCAGCACAGAGCATGTGCACCTGGTGCAGAGATTCGTTGGGTCAGCAGTCTCACTTGTAGATTTTTTCAGTTTCAGCTGACTTCTTCCATTCAGCGTTGGATGTTCGTGTGCACAACTGTCGACCGATCACCACCTGGTGGTCAGCAACTTACGTCTTGAGAAACTGTAAGCGCCTGTCCAGCAGCGCTTACATTGAGTGCGTAAGGAGAAGCGCACTGCGAGCTCAACTATCAAAGCCATAACATCCCTGATAGTGGAAACACTATCGGAAGCTTCCTTTGGCCTAACAGGTTGAGGCGAAGTAAAACAAAAAACAACTGGGTCTATATAAATGCGCAAGTTGTGGGAGGCCCGATGGACAAGTTGTAAGAAATACCTTTACAGAACAGTGCATCTTCCTTGTTCCGAGAGATTCCGGAATTCGCAGTGGATGTGGAGATACAGCTGTTCAAAGCAGCTGTAGCTTCATCTGTTGCTCGGGTATGCAGACGGAAACGACTCCCTGTGGCGAACAACGGCAAAAAACTAATCCACTGGTGAAACTATGAGGTGAAAGATGTTATACGAGCAAAAAAAGTAGCCTACAACGCATGGCTTCAGAAAAAAGCTAGATCATCTTTGCCTTCGCGGTACGCTGAGACGCAAAATTTCGCAGCCCTCACGGTAAAAATGTTTAAAACTTGGGAGGATTTTGGGCATAAACTAGATTCCATTATTCCATTACTGGCAAGCCAACCGAGCATTCTGGCAAACCATCTGGCGCCACCGCGGCAATACTGCTAGATCCATCAAAGACAAAAATTACTCAGCAATTAAGACGAGGTCCTTGGCAAGGAATAGAATAATTCAAAGACCTTTTGAACACAATGACCTTCACCATCGGACACACATGAGGTGCAGTGACGAATCGAGAGGTTTGAGCCAGAGGGGGAAAACTTACCTGAAGAGGCTAACTTGCCTTCGTACTGAGCCCACAAGCCAACACCCAGAAAAGTTGAGTAATGATAGTGAATCCGGACGTTGATGTCTATACTAACACTCGAAATCACGGGAAAACACGAAAAACGCAAAAAAACAACAACCTAATTGAAAACCAGAAGAATACCACATTCCGAAAAATAATCTAAGTGGGGTCTGGGTTTACAATTAACTTGCCAGGGGGTAGCGGTTTGCACCCCTTACGCCGTCAGTTGCGCCACTGAGGAGATGCGTTTAGGGGAGGAAAATACCATCACTGCGAACGAAGTTTTCCTAGATGTCAAAACATTGATGGCTGGAAAGGCTGCAAGCTGCGATGAAATCTGACCTGAAATGCTCAAATCCTTGAGCAGACAACTTCTTTTTGGCTTTCTCGTATAGGTTAAGTGTCCTAGTGTTCTGGAAGGGCACCGTAAGATTGGCAAACTGGGCTGATCATCTCGATATACAAGAAGAGAGATAGGAGAGAATGAAATAGCTGCCGTGCCATCTCTCTCCTTAGCTTTAATGGAAAAATGTAAGCTAAGTGCCTTGAAAGATATGCCTCGAGATAATTGAATCAAAGCTGGAGGATATCACGTGCAGTTTTTGTCGTGTTCGCAGCACTACATAAAGAAGTTTCACTCTCCGGCTACTTTTCAAGAAATCTTGGGAGTATGCTAAAGATGTGTACCCATGCTTCGTCGATTTTCAAAAAGCATATGGCCGGGTTCCTGGGGAAAAGCTTTATGGAGTGTTGTGGACAGGGACCGAGTTGCTAGAAAACTTTTGTTGTTCATTACTTCATATCAAATATACAAATATAGTATTATTGTTTGCGTTTCGATAACGTCACTATGTTCAATCAACCACAATGAGAGGCAAATTATGGAAATGATATATTTTGGGGACCAAAGCCCAAGTGCCCCCCTGATTACGCCCATGTTGTTATTACAGTTTTTGCATAGTACTGTGCTAGTTCTTGAAAATGATAACTAGGTATTTGCTTTTGTACTAAGTACTCAAAACTTAAGTATTAGTACTTGAAGAGTTCTTTGCCAAAGTAGATAAAACAAACACAACACTTCAATTATTCTTTAAAAACCAAACAATACATTAAAAGTAGAATTTATGACATTGTATGATTCAAATATTTGGCAGTTACACAATACAGTTTTAATTAGTAAACGTGTATCTCTGAAATTGCATTAACTGGCATGGCTGCGACCTACAATGACTCAGAAGTACGATTAAATCATACCGTTTTTTGTCATGTACATTGGCAAAGTATTTAAACTTTGGGGCGGACAAAAGATATTGTATCTCCCTTGTCTAAAATCTGGGGGGACATCTCACCCGTCCTCATTGAAACTCGGTCCCTGGTTGTTGGAGTATGGAGTTGACGGCCGCCTGTTACCGGCCGTGAAGTAATTGTATTCCTGCTCAGAAGTTGTGTCCATGGCGGCGGAGTCAGAATTGTAAACGGGCCTCATTTTAAAGCCCGAACCCGACCAGAGCCCGAATTCACAATCCCGAACCCGGCCCGAGCCAGACATTTATTTTTGAAGCCCGAAAGTCAATTCACCGAGTGAGTCAAGATAAGCGCAACTGCAGAGTATCAAAAAACGTAGTGTGCTGGTTTTGCTGCAAGTGCACCGCTTTATCACACCTTGACCAAAACATTGGCTTAAACAAGCACAAACGTAGCTTGTTAGTCAACGATAATGCTGCAGAATGTAATGTTTCTCAAGAAAAAATTAAACTATCACGAAACTATACATGATGGCCCTACAGGGATACAAGAAGCTATGTATAGTGCTATAGGCAGGGCTACCATACCGTCCTTATTTCTAAGATTTGTCTTTATTTTGATGTACTACATCTTAGAAAATATTACTGTCCTTATTTCTAAGAAATGT
>JGI24159J19872_10001341_pt1 | contig 26730 bp, 17 predicted proteins | sample Ectturendosymbi4_FD_19872 | JGI IMG/M metagenome (IMG submission 19872)
CTGGCATCTATGAGTTGTGTGAAAGTTTTTAGAAGCACCTTTAAGGCTATGAGCTTTCAGGACTTGCACTGGTTGCAGAAGTTAGGGTCTTGTAAAGNGTCATTTGGATCCAAAGTGGTCTAGTAGGTAGGTGCGTTCANCACTTGACTAGCACTCATACGACACTTTACTAACCCCTTTTCCCAAGCCGTGGTACTGGGATCAATCCAGAAAGAACTNAAACGTGAAACAGTCAACNTAAATTTAGTCAAAAGCTATCAGGTTTCGAAGCGAAAATGCAGCTGAACAACGCTTTTATAANAAATGTACTACGTTAAGGAAATAATTAACGAAAAAGACAAAGAAAAATTCTAATAAGATTTCTTAAAAATGATTAGAATATAAAATTTCATCTTTATTCTTTGAAACTTTCTACAAACTTTCAAATTTCTACAAATACAAACTTTCTACTATGCAATGTTTTGAAAATTTCGGGGGAGCAAATGCCCCAAATGCCCGTAGGTCAAAAAGTGGCTATATTTGTTGGTCGAACAATGCGTTTTTTCAGGGAATAACCAGATTGAAAGCGGTTTATATCATTAATTCAGAAAACGTTTGAAACGGTCGCAAGCAGAGGGCCTCATTTTTCACAAACTACACATATCTCGTATATCTACAAAATGCAAGGTATAAAAGCATGCTGCGCACTAGCGTTTGCCACTGTTTTAGCCATCCGCAGGGAAACCAGTGAAGAACAGTGACTGAAACGCATTCCCGACCTGGCCAGATGTAGAAGGGTTCTTCTTAGACTTGGAAGTGACAACTCATGTCCCACGATAGGACTCAAATAAAAAACTAAATGACGATCACATTTCCGAAATGACGATCAAGCAAAGCTTGTGCATTTACATGTACATGAAAAACTTATTTATTGCTGAAGCGACAATTCAAAAACAAAACGTGAATGAATGGCATTTGCTAGGCAGGGCCGGATTTAGCTGATGCGAGGCCCTAGGCTAATCCACTTGTGAGGCCCCTCTCCCCTTGTTACGAGGAAAGAATGGAAAAGCGTTAATCAATTTGCGCAAACCCGAAAATGACGATATTGACGATCTAAAAGTACGATCAACAAGAAATCCTAAATCATTACTAGAGTGCCACACGATCACTGCGCTTGTTGCTACCTTCGACGTAAAAGCGTTGAATCACACGGAATTGTTGAAACCGTATTTGGCTGGCGGGAACAGGATTATTAATTTTCTCAGGCAAACCAACCGAAAAGGCCACGGCCTACTTTTTTATAAGTTTCACATCTGTTTTTTCTTATCTGTGTTAAAAAAAAAACAAACACACTACTCACATGTGCGGCGGCGTAAAGACGTTAAAGCACAACGTGAGGATTACGTTGCGACTCGCTTACCACGGCTGTAAAAATCTCACACACACGAGCAAAACACGTCAAGTAAAACGCGCCCACATGGCTGCAACTGCTAGGTTTACGATTCGCGTGTTTGTTACTTTTTCAGACCGCTAAGAATCGAACGCAACGAAACTGTAGCGCGAAAGGATATGAGGTTTAAACCAAAACCGTCGCTAGAAAGTCTTCAATAAGGGGCTTTACATTTGCGCAGGTGGACTTGACATTCTGAAAATTTGATAAAATCTCCACTGATTTATAGTGTTTCATATTTACATTTGGAGGGGCTGAGCCCATTTAGCTTGCCAGGGGGGAGCGGTTCGCACCCCTGCTGCCCCGTCAGTTACGCTAATGATCAGGTGCATTTCAAACATGAACAGCCTCATGTTCTTTTGCCTGATTCACACGTAACAATCGATACGATTCAGCAAACACAGAAAGCAGCCAGGGTGCTTTGAGTATATCGACACAATAGTCGGCATAGGGCTTGACCAACCGTCATATTGAGATTTATGGAAACTCGCTGGAAGACCCTGGCGTTATCAACATGAAATCTGATTAGTTGAATAAAACTAAATTTCGTGAATAATTAAGACAATTTTTGACGTATATTTATCGAAATGATCATATACTGGCTATTGAGTCTATGCGTACCACAGTTTGTTGGAGGCCCCCTTGGATCTTAAGGCACTTAGGCTTAAGGTTCGAACATAAGTCGTATGTCGCGGTATGACATAACAAAAAAGTACCTCTGTTATGACGTAACAATAAACGTAACCCTGTCAGAGACCCAATGCAAACACAAAACTGACATGACGCGGGCCACAAAACGGGGCATGGCGGGCCGGATTTGGCCTGCGAGGCGCCGGTTTGACACCCCTGTCTTAGAAAGTTTGACAAAGTTTGAAAATAAATTGCTTTTTCAAATTTTCTTTTTTGGGGTTTTGAAACTTGAAACCTGACTACAGAAAGGAAATAAATTTCACTCGTGGCAATAAAATTAAGTGCGCAAGCTATTGTTGCAAGAATAAAAGTAACTTGTGGTGACAGCGTACATTTTGCAGTTAGGTTTTTTGTTTCTGGCAACTGGTATCGGGTGTCAATTGTTTTGTCGCGGCAGTTTTCGTCACCTCGTCACCTGCTTTTATTAAACATGCAAAAGCATTATTTCAGCATCGGCCTGAGACGAAGACATACCTGTCTTTAAATGGATGCGCTATGAAATAACTTACAGTTAACTTTTATTCTGAAACAGATATATAGAATATGAAAATTGAAATAAATTGTAGCATAAGAATGTGAAAACTTACTCTGACAAACTGGCGGTTCGTTTTGCAAAGCATATGCCCACTGCCCAACACCGCCGCAAGTGGCTGTGCCCGATCCCAGCAGCTCGTAACCGGCATCACACGAAAAATCACATTCCGAACCGAAGTTAACGGAATCTGAGCAATCTGTTCTTCCGTGCTTCAACTCTTTCAATGTGGAGCACGTTATAACTGAAAGTACAACCCGTAGTCAATGTGAGGTTGCAAGTATTGAATGCTGTCATGCATGTGAGTAAATAATTGCACCAGGAGAAACGGCGGATTCGCGAGAAAAATTAAAAAAAATTCAAATCACCCAATCTCCTACGATCGTACTGTTTTGCTACAAATGATGCACCTAAAACTGCATTATTTAGAAGTTTGCATTGTTTTTTTACGTCTGACAGTGTACAGCAATTCTTATTACCCTTGCATTTTGTTGTACATGGTTTGTGAATGTAACATTGTTGCGTATTGACGGAAATTATTCAGTAAATACCTTGAGAAAGCTACTTATCAAGACTGAGTGACGTGCATAAGACACCTACATTTCGCTGAATATTAGAAAAGAACAAAAGTTGTCCTCTTAGTTTGATCGAGATACAGTTCTTGCGGTGTAGCAAATGAGTAAGCTTGGTGAAAAGCAACAAGCTAGCAAGATTTCAGATATAGCCTGGATTTGATCAAGTACACTTCGAAAGAGAACGAGTTTGTGAGTTGATTGATTATTTAATGCAAGACAAATTTTGTTTCGGCATTCTTAAAAGTTTGTACAGTTTTAAAATCATGTGAAAATCGCTTGTGACTGAGGTTCTTTTTTAAATAGATATATGTGTTTTGATAAGGTGCGTTCCTTCGAAATGTTTTGACATAAGTTAGGTTCTCGGGTGACTTCGACAAATATTGTGCTCAAATTGACCGAGCTTGCTTCTTAAAACTGCAATTCGAACTTCAGTTGCGATTCATAACATCACTGGCTAGCGCAGAATTTTGAGGTGCCTTTCAAGTCAATTATGAAATTTCACTTTAAAACAAAGAAGTATTCGCATTTTGGAATAAGTAAAGAGGAGTCACAAATCAACTTGACTTCTGAGAAGGATTGCACTGGCGTATGCACCAGCAGTGATGACAAATATACTAGTTACTTAGTAAGAACGAGAAAGAAAACCGTCACTGTTTTAGTTCCAAAAACTGACAAACTCTACCAACTGCAAACAAATGTGAAATTATTCCCTAACTTGCCCTAAAACAACTTGACTCAGGCCAAGTAAGTATTTAAAACGGACTGACGTGTTGATATTTAATGCCAACAACTTTTTGAAAAAGGCCACTGACTTTAGCCAGCTCACATCACATGAGTGTACATTTTTACAAAGAGTTGCGCTGCGGGCGATCATGAGAACAATCGGAAATTTTCAAGGCGTAGCACTCCAACTTGTTGTTTAAACTAGTCGGGTTGTGGTGACTACATCCTGAATTGTGATATATTCACATGGTAGTCCCCGAAGTCAATCGAAGGTAAAAGTCAAGGGAATTGTCTTGGTGGAGTCACTTTGAGCTTACTGAAACGCTTCATGTGCACAACCGTTGTTAAACTTTTTTGACGCACCACATTTAACGTACTCTTTAGTGTTGGGCATGAGATGTTGGCCAGTGTAATGGAAGCACATGGAATACTCACGAATGCAGTTGGGACCTCCATCTGACCAGGAACCGGATGACTGGCAAGTTGTCCTCTCCGGACCTCGCATCTGATAGCCACGATTGCAAGTAAACGTGCAAACAGATGAGTGTTCATTTTCTAAAGTGCAAGACACTCCTCCGTTGGTAGGAGCGTCAATCACAGGACATGTGATCACTGTGAAATAAGATTGTTTTGTCTGACTAAATCAAAGCAGATGGAATAAGAGTGTATGCAATAAAACAGGAATATTATCATCTTTTATAAGCAAGACAGAATATTATCAGTTTGAGGCACTGTTTTCTGCTTTTCAAGTTGTAATTATTTGTTCTTCTGCAGAGGCTGATTTCAAACCATTTGTTTTCACGATTTCTGTAACATTGCAGGATCTGAGTAGGAGACTAGTAAGCTCTAAATAGTATCTAATAGACAGTGGCGACTCACATGAAGATAGTACCCAACTGCAGCACACACTCTTTTCACGCAATCTTCCGATTTTAGATCAAATTATTGTTTTACTTCAGTATTTAGTTTTGCATGCACTAGACATGTTGACAATGTGTCTTCCCTGCACTTAACTTTTGGAACAAGGCTAAATATTGGGCGTCTATTTGTTTTTGTATGGAAAGCACTGTTTAAAACCCTTTAACGCTCACAACTGCCACGATCATGGCTTTTGAAGTTATGATCGGCCATAAGTCGCGACCGGATAGCGCTAGAGAGTCAACGAAGACATCGTCGGATTCGGAAGACAGCAACACATGTTTTGATGTATATTGCGCGAAAATTATTTTGTTGTTTTTGGGCCATAACTTACCAACCACCAACGCTAGAAAGTGAACTTTTTATTGATGGGGGATAAAACGATGCAAAACCCTAGTCTTTTTTCAGGCTCCGATGATGTCATACGAAAATCCATGACCGCGTCCACGCTTTCACTCAGATATTTCCCCTCCAAAACAGTGATGTCTCACTTTCGTTGAAATTTTTTGTTAGTTGGGGTCTTCATACGTAGTCCAAGCTAGAAAAACGTTTTGAAAAAGCTCACAGGGAAGCGTGAAAGGAAATTTTTTAATTTTTTTCGAAAATTGTCAGAAAATCTTTTCCATAAAATCAAAAATTTGCATTTTCTCAAAAAATTCAAATGTAAAGGTACCTTTTTGAAACTCATCGGACCGACTTCTGTCTTCCGAATCCGGGGATGTCTTCACTGACGCTTTAGCGCAATCAGTTCGCGAGTTATCGCCGATCGTAACTTTAAAAGCCACGATCGTGGCAGTTGCGTACGTTAAAGGGGAGCTGTATGCGCTCCCCTTTGATGAAAATCGGGAGCTATGTGCGCTCATAGCTCCAGAGATGATCACGGGGTAGGAGTGGCAAATTGGACTCCTGCCGGACTTTGTATTTTACTCTGGAGCAGGAGCCGGAATCAAAGTCTTAAGTCAAACCAGGAGCCGGATCGGAGTCAACACTAAAGTCTGTCCAGCAACCAATCAAAAAGTGTTAAGACACTATCAACATTTCTGTAGTAATGCTTGCTGTGGTCAAGCAGAATGGAATTGATTTAAATTGATTTTCTCACCAGCGTCACCATTGACGTATGTCACTATTGTGTGACACTGGGTGGGAGCAACGAGCATTTCACCACAAATGATGGTGTTAGCGCATATGGCAAATATGTGAGTGGCAATGCTGACACCAATATTATGTTTGCGTCTCTCCAGGGGTACCTAATTCAATCAGGTGAATTTCTAGTTTTAGCCCCCCCCTCACTATCCTAATGGTGAGAAAGGTTTATATTGACAAGGAATACATAAGATAACGTATATTTTATGCTGATATCAACAATGAATAGGCCAACCTCTGCTCCCATTTTGAAGCTATCCTGAACAATGTTGGCAGTTTGCCCTGATGGCTGCAGTCTCAAGATAACATGTAATTGTTTTGCAGCTATACGGCATTTGTTAAACTGCAAGGGATAGTAAGTTATGTGTAATGTTCATCTTTGTAAAGTTGTGGTAATGTTTGCTTTAAGGCTTAGTGTGTAGCGCAGTCATACTTTAGAGTTTTGTCTGAGCACATGTCTAAAGTAGGAACCAATGTTGATGAAACAGGTGATCAGCTGCTGACCTTAATTGGAGATTTTAAATCAGACCTTTGTAAAGATTGAAAATTAAAGCTCAATTCCAACAATTGTCAAACATCTTATTGATGATTGCAAATTCAAACTAGTGTTTCAACAGTTAAAATTTTATAACTGCATTTAGAACCCATGGTACCTAAACATACATATTTGATATGAGTTACTTGGAAGATTTCGGAGTGTTAACAAGAGTCGGAGTTGATGTTTTCAAATTTTTCGGAGTCGGAGCAGGAGTCTCAGTAAAAAAACAAACAAGAGTGGTGTCTAAAAGATGTGACTCCGCTCATCTCTGCACAGCGCGAATATCGCTATAGAAAAGTGAAAGGTTGCTGCCTGTCAATCAAGCACAGCCAACCTAGAACTGCAAGTCTGGAGCTGTGGATTTCGCAGCGCCGGTCTGGCAATTAAGCAATGTTGTTCATGCTGTGGAGTAGTGGCAGGCAGTAGTACCGTTTTGTTCATCTTAGTGCTAGTGAGAGGTAGCGTACTTAAACTGTAGGCTCTAAAGATTTATAAAGTACCGTGATATATAACACATTGTATTAAACTCGTAGGTGGTCTTACTATCAGTCATTACATTTGGTATGCATTTTTATTCTAGACAGAGGAAATTTAAAATGAAAAATATGAGTGAAACAGGAATGATGTTCCGACTGCTTGCGCAAACTTTTGTGAGTGATCTGTAAAAGCTAAAGTTATCTCAGTCATCGCCTAATGGAAAAGTTGCCATTAAGATGAGAGGTCGTGCATTGCCTGACATTCAAGTACTGCAGCTTGGAGTAAGCAACAATGAAAGGTACAAACGTAGTTTTAATTCCGAATGGTATAAAAATGAGATATGGCTCTGTGTTTGTGAAGTGAGAAATGCACTATATTGCTTTCCATATTTAGTTTTTTGAAGTGATCAGCTTGGACAACGGATGGTTTTGCCATTTTTAGCAGACTGCAGTGGATGACCAAAAAACGAGCTGAATGGTGTTCCTCGCATTGGTTGGGTTAATAGATATATATATGTGTATATATTTATTTTTAATTTGATTTTGGTGACGGCAATTGTCTGGTTAATATATGCATTTAACGTTAAAGCAGAGCAACGAAACCTTTTTGCTACTGGCCGCATTACGTTTATTTTTATGAATTACGGCCTACAGTGAGTTCAACGTATTTTTATTTTGTTTGCATTGCTTCTGTTCTGCTTCTAGACATTGAGCTTATCCTGCTTCCGCATGTCTGTTTGGTCGTCTTTCTCAGTGGTGGGGGAACCTTTTGCAAAGTGGGGTGCGGGGCACAAGCCCACGTTATAAAACATAGAACATTCTTTTCATTAAAGGATTTATTTGAACAAAGGACCCAACACTAAATGTGTTGCTAAAACTTATTTAAGAAAATTTCTAAATGTAAAGTGGGGAGCCAGACCCCCAGTAAAAAGTGGGGGCTTGCGTCATGTAGAACACCCCGTGACGTAAAGCTGCTACATAAAAGCTCAAAACAACAGTTCCCAGATTTGTTAACATCAAAGCCAGAAGACTAGAGACTTTTTGCATCTTTAGAGGGTTTGATTAGCTTTTTAGCTCTATTGGTCGGCAAGTTGTAACTGAAAATGTCCAAGCCAAAATTATCTTCTTAAAGGGTTAAGACATCGGCCTGACTTCTTCCAATCAGTGTTGTGCGTTCGCGTCAAAAGGGGTACAGAACTGCCGACGATCACCACCTTGTTTTCTACAACTTACGTGTGGTAAAATCAACAAGGCTTACACGAACGTGCAGAACTAAGAAGGCCCACCGAAGAAAATAGGAAACCCTGATGGACAAGGTTGTTGGAAAGGCCTTTAGACGTTTGCAGACAGCGTATCGACCTTGCTGTGAAAGCTTCCGGAATATTCAACAGCCGTAGAAAAGGAGTAGCTGCTGTTAGGCAACCATCAGTTACTCTAATATGTGGACAGAAACAACTCAGCATGACGATAAATGGCAAGAAAAATAACCCTTTGTCAGAACAAGACGTGAAAGATGCTATCCGCGCAAAGAAATTAGACTGCAAGGCCTGGGTTCAGAACAAAACTGAACCTTTCTTGCATTCACGATACGCTGAGGCGCGAAAGTCCGCAGCCCTCACGGTGAAGAAGTCTAAAATGTAATCCTAGGACGATTTCGGGTATATGCTGGATTACAATTACTGACAAGTCAACAAAGTGTTCTAGCAAACCAACCGGCCTCTCCGCGGAAAAAGATCTCATGTTGCTAGATTCATCAAAGATCAAAATGGCATCTTGCTTAAGAATTAGGAGGACATCCTTATCTGATGGAGAGAGTATTGCAAAGATCTTTAAAACTTAGTCACCATTACAACATCGGACGCGCAGGAGGTACATTTGGGGGAGGAAAATACAATCACTGAAGCCGAAGTCTTCTTGACTGTCACTGAAGGCTGGGAAAGCTGCAGGTGGCGAGGAAGTCCGACCTGAAATGCTCGAAGCCATGAATCGAGGAGTTCTTTGGCTGATTCGTCTGAGTCAAGTGGCCTGGTGTTCTGGAAAGGTACTGAAAGATAGGAAAACTGGGGTGATCATCCACATACACAAGAGGGGAGACATGAAAGAATACACCGTGGCATCTCTCTCTATCTTCCGTGGAAAAGTGTACGTCAAGTGCCTTGTAAAAATGTGCTGTATGGCATTTGAACCAAAATTGGAGAATACCCAGTACCGTTTTCGCCCCAGACGTAGCACTACAGACCAAATTTTCACTATCCAGCAAATCTTCGAGAAATCTTGGGAGTACGCCAAAGATGTCTACGCATGTTTTGTCCACTTTGAGAAAGCATATGACTGGGTCCCTCAGGGAAAATCTTTGGGAAGTGCTGCGGGAGTACGATGTTGACGGCTGCCTGTTTCTGGCCGTCACCACATTGTATTTCTGCTCAGAAATTTGTATCCGTGTAGGCGGGGTTAAAGCACAACCGTCATCTGCTCAACAAAAACTAAATTACTTACGTTCACATGTTGCGCTTTTTGATGACCACCGAGCATTGGCTTTACAACGAGGCCTCACATCACCAGCAGGACGAAAACCTTCTCTGCACTGCAAGGTACAAACACTTCCAACGCGATAGCCGTCATTGCAGGAATATTGACCGTCTGGCGGAGGTTCCAACTGATCACAAACGGCCGCTGGGAAAAAAAGTTGCTCAATAAGAACGCGTTAGCAATGAGTGAACTGAAGTAGGAGACTTAGTATTACGGGTTTAATTTTCGCCAATACAGTTTTGGTCGCTGTTCATGTGAAGTATACAATGAAATATGAACCTGAAATAAAAAACAAAAACGGCCGTAGTAGAACCAAAAGTTAAATGAAATTTGTTACAGTATTCACTGTAAGAGTACGAGTACATTACGTTTCTAATAAGTAAATTACTTCAAATGAAGAAAAACGTTTTGAAACAGACGTACAAAGTGCGTTAGCAATCTAAGTGCATATTGAAATTCAAAACCTAAATTGTCAGTGAATCATACTTATTATTTTTTGTAATGGCGATATGTTCCGCTCATTTACAATTTCATAACTTTGCTGTTTCTTTTATCGACTTTTTTGTCACATGTTTCTGACCTGTTTGTGACAGCCGAGAAACAACACTACTATCACGACGAAAAGTCCAATGAAAAACTTAAGCAAGTTTCAGCATATTGCTGAAGCGCTTATATATTCTGTTTGCTCTGGGTGAAATGAACAATTCATCAAAAAATGTAAGCGAGGGTCATGACGTGCGTAAAAACCGCAATGCCCGTTCGCCGATGAACCACTGCCCAAACGGTGTAACTTCTTTTGCGCACGGCGTCTGCATTTGAAAGATAGAAGACAACGATAAACTTTCCTTTCACGCATTTTAACTCGTAACCTTGCGGTTCGTATTCAGTTAACACATTACGAGAGTTGGCAAATTTTTTTCGCATTTATCTTTTTTTTCACATTTAATGTCTTTTCGTAGCATGGCTATGGCAGTGTGTTGGTCTTAATATTTTCAGTGTAGTCCAGTATTATTTGAAGATGTGTGCATCTTAAAGATTGTGAACGGTACAAAACACACACCATTCAAACAAAATATTCTGGATGCCTCTGCAACTTTTTCAAACTTAAACCACAGCACCACGAAAAAATCCTTCAACGAACGAAACACTGAAAAAAAAACGTTTTCACGGAGAACCAAGTAACATTTTATCATCTTCAGTTCCAAAAAGTTGCCTTAAACTTTTATGTACAAAAATACTCAATTTTGCCTTAAGGGCATGAAAAATTTTCTGTTATGATTACTACGCTGATCACAGAAAATACACCGTTTTAGCATTTTTACATGCAACCATTAAATAGTTAAATGGTTTAATGCATGATTGATGGTCAATCCTCGACCAGACTGAAAATTAAATATTTTATCAACGACAAAAAGTCAAATACCACACCGCATTATTGTAAGGGGTTGGTAGGATTAATAACGGTTTAAATTATGCAATATACTTGTTTACCTTCACTTTTTCCCACACCTGTGCATTGTTGCAAAATATCCTGTTATTGTTAAATATTTTGGTCTCTTACATTTGACCTTGACTTTTTTCGGCCTAGGGTGTATATGCCTCAATTGTAGAAGTGGGTTCGCTTTGAAATTGAGTAAGTTGGCTACAATTTAAGCGACAAGTAAACAACATTCTTGGTACTTGATATGGTTCTTGTCTGAAATTGTTATTAGGAACATTTAATGCGGGCGTATGCTTGCGGTTGAAACACTCAGTAGCATGACATTAAATCAGCTACGTCCAACCCAAATGGCTTGCTGGGTCAAAAACTATGTCACTATCTTAATCAGGGCCGCACACTGAATGACATATCAATTAGGGCCGCACATTGCATGGCNTACTTTGATCTTAGCAAACTAAATTTAGCTTGAAGCTNNCATACGTTCGAATCTTAACTGCAATGGTAACAGACGTGATAAAGTGGCCCTGAGCACCACCTGCATCAAAATAAGGACATGTTGTCAGTATGTAGGACACTTTTACTATAGCGAAAACCTAAAATGGGCCTCACAAAACTGTTGACTGGGCCGCATGCGGCCCGTGCGCCATGGGTTGGACACAGCTGCATTAAATGTTTGCCACAAACGGCAGGTCCGCTTTTCCACTCTTATGCGTGGCGGAAACGTATGCGTAAGCAAAACATGTTGATGAAAAAAAGTTACGTGGAAAAAGAACAAATGACAAATATTAAACAATGGTTAGGAGTTGCATTGTGAGATAACTGGAAAGTTTTGCAATTAATACGCGTTTACTTAGGCAACCATGTCACATTTCCTTCCATAGATTAATGCTCAAATCCAATTAACTTACGAATGCAAACCGGTTCGCTCCCATTCCAAACCGCCTCTTTGGTACATTGTAGAGTGTAACTTGCTTCGCCTGACATCAGCTTATAAGAAGGTTTCTGACACTGAAACGTGCAGTTGGTTCCTTGCACTATCAAGTCCCGGTCGCAGGTAAAGGAACCAAACTGAGGGGCAACCAGAGGTCGGCAAACAGCTGAAATTGCAAAAGAGCAAACTGTAATCTGACAAACCGTCAGGCCCATAACCAGGGGGGCGCAGGGAGAAAAATTTTCGCCCCCCCTGCAAAAATGTGTTGGACATGGTTTAAAACTATTGAACATAGTTCAAAATTTTTTGGTCCCTCTCAGAAAGCTCTTCGACCCTCCTGGTGTCCCAAGCTGGTTACGGGCCTGCCAACCGTGCTTTCAAAACTTACAATGATGGGACGGTTGACGACTCGAAGTGAGATCCGAGTCTGGCCACGAGATTACGACTTGGAATAAAATTATTAACGAGTCGTCGCACTCCTTGTGCACGAACACAATAACATCGAAATTGGATTTGACTGAAATTAGACTCTCAAGTCTCAACGTCAAATACTCGGAGCTGCAACTGACAACACGGGGTTAATCATTGCTGCATAACACTTTAAGACTCTTACATTTTCCCTTAAACAAAGCTACGGCGAAAAGAAAAATGTCGAGCTGCTCATTTTTCGCTGTAGGTTTGTAAATTAGCCCAAAGGGAAAACTTTCTCGGCTTTCTTTATGTCAGTGATGGGATCGACTAAATGCATTATATATTAGTTTTATCCAAAGATGCACTGAAATGAGAGAAAGACAGATGGCTACAAAGTGATTTTTACAAATTCATTACTCATACACTGTACCTCTGTCTATAGAAATTGTTAAGAATCTGACTAGGGGATGCCGGGGCTTGTGAAGACATTTTCAAATCACTGTTTATTTCTGAAGTATAGTAATCGAAATGTCTACGAAAAATTGTTTTCGATCTCGATTTAGAAAGTATGTAGGAACAGTTCGGATTTCAGGTTCTTTTAAAAAAAGCACCAAGCAGTAAAGTTATTGTAAGTTTTAGTCAGCATTTGTGGAATTTCTATATAAAAGAGTCGTAAAATTACTGCAGCTCAGTCAATGAAGAAGATGAACAACACTTCGCTTTCAGGCTACTCACCCAGCGCAGCTAATTTACCTACAACTGATCATCCGATGGCTCAACCTTATTTGAATCATATCATCACATGTGTCGCACATTTTTCGCTGCTCAACTTCACACAAATCATTTTTAACTACAGAGCTAGTCTTGACACAGTTCATCGTGACCAATCTTTTCCTCACACAACTTCCTCTGCCTACAGCTTATCATCGTGACAGCACGTTTAGAGAAAAATACTCGCTGTCGTTGTCATCCTTTTTTCAAATATATCTGTCCCGAGTCACATTTTGTAAAACGTGCTAACTAGCTAGAACAACACTTTCGCCAAATAACTTGAGTTTGCTTGCAGTCAGATGTTTTTTCTAAAATTGACTTTTGTCTCGAAGTTTTGTTAAAATTTCGACTCTGGTTACCAATGAAAATTATAGAAAACTACGCAGAAGCCTCGATTGTATTGGCTATGCATTTTAGATTCTACGTAACATGCCGAATTTCGGAGAACATTGTGATGATTTCTTGCGCCGTTGGTCTTCATTTGCTAAACAAGCCTCTAGCCCAGTGGCTCCTAACCTTTCCAACCCCGAGAATTCCTGAAGATATTATTTTGGGAAACCCTGTTTGCGCAATTCGTTTGTAGGTTCCGCAAAAGACAGGTCCCAAGTAAATCTTGATGAAATAAATGAAAGAGTAAACACTTCTGTAGCGAATTTTTATTAATTTGATCAATTAAAAGAAATCTTTATGGAAAGTAAATCCCAACACAATTAGCTAGCGGAAAACCACAACTCAGACTTTTGAGTACTCCTACAATCATTGCAATGGCTGTTTAGGTATAATCACAGTGTTACGAAAGAGTAACAATACGACTACGCCTCTTAGGTGTGATACCTGCGTTTAACAATCACAGAAATCCCAGCGTGTATTACTCTCAATTACGCATAACAGAAAGAAGTGGCTTTATTGTATAACGGTGGTTCCCAAACTTGTTCGAGCCGTTACCCAAAGCAAGGTAGCGATTATGTCTTATTACTGAGGTGCAAAAAGTTCTCTGTCACGACACAACATCTGTTTTTAGACTGTTGCAACAAGTCATGCACTACTTAGCGCATTTAGTCTGATGAAACAGCAGCAATTGAGATATTCCTAAACACACACCAAAATGGTGGTGCATTTTATAACTACTGAAACAACAACTTTTATCATTTAATATTCACAAGGCTGCATGACTGTGACAGGGGGTTAAAGGAAACATTCTGATTCTGACACTCTTTATGGGAAGTGAGAACCCATATATTTTTCACTGGGTCCACCAAGGCGCAGAGTAAGTGGAGATAGACGCCCGCAGACCACTTGCGATACACCAAATGGAGTACAAAGCCAGTATAAAGCTAGTATAATGAAACTTTCTTTCAGCCGCAGGATCCCTGGAACCCCGACCCCGGTATGGTTTCTTTTGACAATAAGCGTAATGCAGTTTTCAACTAAATTTTAAAAAGATTTACAATACACGTATTATGCTGATTAATTATCGCATTAGCTGATGTTTAAACGCTTTGTCGAGCAGTCCTATCGAAGCCTGCATAAGGTTTGTGTGTTTCTAGTAAGGGGGCTGGTTACTGCCATGATGGCATCGGATGCTTTCATGTGTGACAACAAAAGCTGGGGTCTCCAGTTTGACAGGTTTCCGACGTCAGTGACATGTTGATGGACGAGCAAGCTTAGTAATTGTAGCACACAAGGGAACTCGCTGAAGACACAAGCCAATTCGAGGCGCTGACTCACGCTCAGCCTCGGTTGTTGTTAGTTGGCTTGTCAAAACTTAGCAACTAGAGAGCTTTGTGTTTTGCACGCGGGCGGTACTCGATGTGCTTTTCGTAAAGGACTTTTGTATGTCCCAAACTAATTTACTTCTGTTGCATGTATATCTGCAAGCTTCGAACAAAGCACAACATGGATCTTGTACAGCCAGTCAACAAAGGCTACTGGCGGAATTTCGGGATTTTTCATGTCTTTTTCATGTCGCTTCTATGCCTACCCCTTATTTTTAAAATAATAAGATTTCTTCAACATTCGACAAGTTACTTTTTTAGAGTCAGGTGAGGTTGACAATAATTTCTAAGTTGTTGAAAAACCCGTCCGTGCACCGGAAACGTTTCATTGAGCCCAGGTATATTGGGAATTTTTTAGCTATATTGGTGTAACTAACTATTAGTTTTTGTTTTTTTTAGTAATCCGAGCGGGGTTTTAGGAACCACTGCTCTCGCCCAAGTTTTGACCACTGTCAGCAAGCGAACTATCAGGTAGAGCTCTCTGTGTTTTGCAACATTTAATCTGCGTAGAACGACAAGTAATGTAATATAAAAATACGAAACTTATTCTTGCCACTGAAAATGTTGTTGAACATAACTTTTAATGATCGTCGAACAAGCTTATAGCCAAGTTATTTTCAGTATTTGCGACAACAAAACGTAAGTGTAAGCTAAATGTTAATTTTCACAGGCGTGCATTGAAAATATATGACACAGCCTCTGCCTACATCTTGATTCCGCATGAGGTTGCAAACTCTTCTGCATGAAAAAAAATCTTTAGCACTGCTCGCAAACTTGCTTAGCGCAAATGTCAGGCACATTAAATCTGGATGGGTGATGTACAAAAGAAGCCTGTGCCGTCAAGCAACGTATGAAATTGCAAAATCTTTTAGCATAACCGCATTTAACAGCGGTCTTTTGCTCACCGACGGCCTCGCATACGTCCTTGAGTAAAACCTCTCTGATGGTTTTGATTTGTTCGAATTGCTCCACAGAATAGACATAGCGCTTGCTAGGCTTGCTGGCGATGTCCTCGAGCTCGGACCTGAGAAACGTAGACGCAGTTTGACCGATTAAACTAACAACACAAAAAACAGTCAGCATGCATTCGCTATACATGAGGTCATTTGCAGGGTAGACCTTCGGCAGAGTCGATATATTCCCAGTTCTTTAAACGACCCAAAAGTTTTGAACTGGAGATATGAAAAATATAGTTTTCCAAACACCGAGGTTTTTTGCTTCGAGACACAGGACAGTGAACTTACTCTTTCGAAAATCAAGATCGAATATAAAAAACATAATAGCAGGATTACAAAACTTCTTGATAGCGTTGTGATGGGAACAAAACTAGTCATCAAAACACCTGGGAAAACCTGATCATACTTTTGTGTGAATTCATGCGTGATGCCAAAGCCAACGTTTCGAATTTGCCAGCAGCGTCAATCATAGCGCAAAATCTCGATGCCAGGGGTGGATTTTAAAATGTAGGGTCCGAGGCGAACTTTCAGAAACGGGCCCCACAACGTCGACACTGCGAAAGGTAGATGTGGGACTAGGTGGATAAAAGAATTAAATGTCTCACATTTCAATTTATAAATGAAATTCAAGAACATAATATACTGTGCATACAAAAGCACCAAAAAATCTGTAATGCGGTGTGGGGCACCACGGAATCTCTGAAAAGGGGGAGCCCGAGGCAACCGCCTCGTTCGCCTCCCCTAACATCTACCCCTGCTACATGCGTTAGTTTTACCTTACTAAAAACATTGCAATCCGGAAGTTTTAGAGCGAAGAAAAACACTAAAATCAAGGTAGTGAAACTTTGAAATTTTCGTTAAATCTAAATCAACACAACCAGACCTAAACTTTTTTACACAAGCAAACGACACTGAGCAATGTAACATATATGCGTGCAGTACATTAGCAGCACATCAATCAACAAGGGAACATTGGTCACGTTCGTCTACTTGCCGTAGGGCTCGAGCAACTCCAATAGAGAAAACAGTCACTCCCGTATCTCTCAGTCGTCGAGCTGGTTCAGTTACTGAATCTAAGATCGATTCGCCGTCAGTGATGATGATGGCTGTCTTTTCTACATCTGTTACGCAAAACGAGAAATTGTACTTTCCAAGGCCGTGGCCAGCGGGGGCAGTGGTGCCTGGTCCCCTATTTTAAATATTTGCCCCCCATTTCATGTCTGACCCCCTGTTGTTGCATACATCCAATATTGTATTTAAAAATGAGGTCCCTTGTGGTTCTTGACCCCCTGCTGCGAAATCCTGGCGACGGGCTGGTAATTTCAAGTAGGTTTACCATTTGTTTACGGTTCAGAAACTTCAAGCAAATCACTTGTCAAAGATTTGATTATAAACAACCATATATGACAGAAAAGTTCAGATGCTTACCTTACTAGGAGCTATTTTATTATATTACAGATGTGTGTCTGTTTGGAACAAAAAGGATTCGGAGCAACGATATGCATTTCAAACTTACTTCTGGCAAGCTAATAGTAAAATATATGCACTGTTATATGTTGTAATTCCCTTATAGCAATTAAAGCAAAAGCACAACCTATTCATTATGAAAATCGGTAAAAGCTGCTACGCCCAGTATCAGGACTGGAAACTAAATGATTCTAGTTTTCTATTTCGATGAATTAGAGCGAAATGACGGTAATTCTAATTTTAATCTACTTTACTGAAAGCTTCCGAGCTCTAATTTTAGTTCTAATTTCCGATCGAGAATGCACCCTCGTGCAAGGAAAATGCGACAAAATGGTCACAAGTGCCATGCCGCCATCCCATGACTTGAAAGGCGAAAACAGTAAAAACTCGATTTTTTTCTCATTCACAGCTGAAGTACAAACTATGTGACCTTATCAATTTATTATTATTAAGTCACATAGCCTATCCACTCACACGCAGAAGTAACAATAGTCAACAGGTACATGCGACAGTCAGTCACCTGTGATGTTTTAGGGCAGGGTCCCCAACTACGGGTCGAGGGCCAAATCCGGCCCGCGAAGACATTTTTTCAATAATGAAACAATTTTTTACGAAAAACATGTTGATTTGGTAGAATGTAACGTATCTGGAAACAATCTTATAACGTATGATATCCCGCCCTTGATTTTGCGTAATAGCTCATGTGACCCTCAGACAAAAAAAGTTTGGAGATACATGTTTCAGGGTATTGGAAAAGCGAAAATCGTTTCCCTTATCTGAAGGCTGCTGCTCGAGAATTCCTGAGTATGACAGCGACATCGGCTCCGTCGGAACGAGTGTTTAGTCATGCAGGCGAATTGCACAGCGAGAAACGCGCCAATCTTGGCGTACGAATCTTTGCTATTCTCATACGTATGAGAATGAATCCACATTTGGGCATGAATTGAACTTGGATTAAGTCGCATTGATTGCGCAAATGTACATCGAATTCGAATTTTAGTTCAATTTCTGGTTTTCGAAATTCCGCTAATTTAAATTCTATTCTAATTTGTGAAAGCTAAGTTAGCTCTAATTCTGATTCTAATCTAATTTAGAAAGATAAAAAAATTATAGTTGTCCAAGTCTGTTGACGGGTACTACGTATCATAGCAAATAAGTAAAATAATGGCTTATATTTAGAAACTTGCTTCAAAATGTGTTGTGAAAAATCCGACAGGTATTTTTGGAGGAAAAGCAATCATTTGTTGATTTGTATTGTTAGAGTTACAGAGATCAGGTTTCTATGCTATTAGACTTTCACTGCGAATGAATCTACTTTACTACTTTTTTACTGCGCAGAGAGATGTTCCTACCTGAAAACTCGCTTTTATCGCCAAAAGCATTTTTCAACATAAAACACGTTTGTTTCACAACACGCCCATGGCCACTGTGAGTTTGGCGATGTCCAGCGACTAGCGCGACATTTATCAAATATAACTCGCCCTGTGTACGTGGTTCAACAACGAACTTTAAAGCGGAAAACTGGTGGTTTAACAGTTCAAAAGAAATTCCAGTCGATCCTGAACGATCATTAACCCCAGAAAGAAACCAGCTGAGCTATGTCCATGTGAAGAGTGTAAGTGGTGGATTTATTACGCGAGTTGGTTACCAGAGGCCCGGCTAGACCGATCTATCTCGTAAAATAGATCGCGTCGTTTGGCTCCCGTTATTTGACACTTGCAAACAAACTGACAGTTAAAGCGCATTTTCCTTGCACGCGGCCTCATTTTGCCAGTCCCAATAATCCGGAAATAACTGCTACAGGAGCATCAAGAGCTTTGTCTGAACAGTATAATTTGCGCTCGAGGCGCAAAATAAGCCTGTCAACCACGTTTCGCGCTTGTTGAATAGCTTAATTCAGAAACTGACTTTTACAATAATCCTCATGGTGAAGGGCATTGTTGCTAGACCAACACCGAGATTATCAGGCGTGTAACTAATCTGAGCAATTAGCAGTAAATAGCATCTAACATTCCAGGATGAACAGTGATACTTTGATGTGCATATTTCATAAATGCAATGTCTGCAACGCCAATATAAAGGTTAAGTCGGAAAGCGGTGCTGATGAAGACATATTATAAACATTACAAAACAACGCCTCTGTATATGGGCAGCATGTTTAAGCTTCTTCGTAACCCTGCTTTCTTACCATTCCGAGCACCAGCAGAAGGACTAAAGAGATATTCGCGTATATAGTCAAGTGCCCTTCCGGTGGCGGTGTTGCCTCCTTTGTACTCGAAGTTTTCCAAGGCATTTAACAAACTTTGTTTGGTGACGTGTTCGTTCAATTGAAATTCCGTCCTAACAACAAAAAAACAGAAACTGGTAAAAAACACATAGAAAGTAAAGCGAATGCTAGGTTGCAGGAGTTGAGTAAGTACACATTGCTTGATTGTTGCAGTCCTCGAATTATTGACAGGATGCAAGCTGTCATCGTCCGAAACCCAAATCATTGTACTTGAACATTACTATTGCCGCAAGAAGCGTACATAATGTATTCAATGCAGCGAAAAGTTTTAGCTTCAAACTCTAATGCAGAAAATTATTTGTATCTCAAAGTCAAAACTTTACTGCGATCTACGGAAAAAGCAACGAGTCACTCGATGTAGAAATTACGTAGAAACTTTCCAAGTTTCGAACATGTTGTGTTTCTGTTCCCGCAACCTGGAATTAACATAAAAATACCTCGAACGACACGGAGCTAACCTGAGGTCAGTTTGCGACCTCCGTGGGCGATTAGCACGTGCAAAATCTGTCTAGAGCAAAACACTGACAGACAACGTTCAGGACTGGTTTTTTTTTGTCAAGCAATTCCGCTCTGTTAATCCCCAATTCGGTACAGGTTTCTTGGCAACAAACACAAGGAGTTTATCATAAAAAATCGGAGGGGCGACGCGATTACCGGCCGGTGCCAGACGCAGAACAACGGGCTGTTTGTGATGACGGAGTGAGATAGCTATGGACCGCCGCGTTCAACAAGGCTTTATCGCCATACGTGAAAATAAGCCAGACCCCAGCTGATCGCAGTAGGCCGAAGAAACAGCATTTTTGCCGTCGATATTACATTACGTAAAGTGAGAAAGGGTCCAGTCAGGAATAGGCTGTGAAACAAAGCTGTTGCGGATACTGTGCACAACCACAAACCACAAGGCGCCCAGATGACATTACCTCCCGACAGTTTCAACACAGGGAAGTCGCTCAGAAGGAAACCGGGTTTCCCTTCTTACGTCACAGATACGCAAGTTTGCGACTCTTACGTCACATCGTAGCAACTTTGACTTTCACCACATTTGCTCATTTTGAGATTTGCCGCAGAGATTTTTTTGTCCAGTGTTTCACTGATGCATCTTCGCTCAGCCTGCGTTAAGTGCGTCATGCCATATTGCTTGAACGAAATTTAGCTAACAGGCGCATGGGGCTTACGGTTTTAGAATTTGAGTCCTTAATAGTAGGTGATCGTTTTTTGTTAAAGATAAGGAGAATCCGTCTTGGGAGGCCGAGCGTGAAACGTTAGCACTCTCCGTCTGGAAGAACAAGCTACACTGGAATGCAATTTTGCTACAGTATGGTCGGAAACCTTGCTGGTCTTATAGCTCGTCAACGGTATTACTAAACTTTTAAGCCTCCCGTGACTTAGCTGGGAGTCTCAGCACTGTAACATGAAGGCCTATTGCTTGAAACGATTTTGAAAACGTAGTCAGGCATAAACAGCAACAGCACCAACCACGCACTTTGAAACAGTAGGGCTCCTCATGTCGAACTTGTCACAAGCAGGGCACGCAAAACCAGATGAAGAATCACTGCTTCATAGGAAGGCTTGTAGCACAAATGTGCATTATTAGACTTCATGCAGGATTGCAAAAAACAAAACTTTTTTGAGTGACTTTTTCGGTAAAAAACAAAAAAATGCCTGATGTTGGGAATAACTTGTGAAAGTTATTACGATAAAACTAAAAACTACATCAGTTTCATCGTATTTTTTAAAGCAGCAAATAAAAACCAGAAAACAGTGTTGTGTGCAATAACAAGATGTTTAATGGGCAGTGATGTTACAGTAGTTTTTATCTTTTTATCAAAAATATAAAACTTTAACCAAAATGCATCTTGTCTCCATGCAGTACAGTTCCAAGTCTCAGTCCCTATTCAAATTAAAAGGTGGCCGACGATTGCAAGAACCAAAATGAAATCAACTATCGCTTATAACCTACTCAAAAGCCCTTTTTTAATTGATTAATAAAAGCAACTTCTTGTAACATAAAATAAGAACAAAAAGTGGCGAACGAAACGAAACACGTCTTTTCCTGATGACGCGAGATCATCGCGTGCTCCAAGAACATAGTGTCTGAAACAAAACGAAGTTGGAATAGCATGAAAATACTGCCGGCAGCAACTTCAATTTCTGCAAATCCCGGCATTGTCGAAACCAGGGGCGTCGAAACACAGGGGAGCATACCCAGAGTATTTCCATCCTGGGCTCTCATGGCGTGGGCAACAAAAGTGGTTATTTAAAGACAAACTAATCGATTATTTTATGTCATCAATATCGAGTTGAAGGAAATTTATAGCAGCGAGCAGTGCACTTCCCCAAAACACAATGTCTGTTTTGTTTTAGAAGTCGAGTTTCTGCTAAAAATGTAAAAGCGACAGTAGTTCCTGACATGCACGCATTTTCCGTTGCATGCTGAAAGTGGCATGCAACAGTAGACATTGGTAAATTCTGCAATACCCAGTCAATTTTTCAGACTGGTGCTGTCGATTTTTCATAATCCCTTCTGCTTCTACTGCTCTGGTGACTCAGAATAAATAATTTTTGCGATTTTAGTCAGTCTAATTTTTGAGTAGCGTTTGTGTTTCGTTCTATAGGTATTCAGAGATTATCCATGATTTACGTTTTTCACAATGTTTGACCTATAAAAGTCTGAGTAGATTTCTTAGATTTCATACTAATTTAAAATTTACTAAAACTGCTGTGAATATCATACGCATTCTTCGCATCATCGCGTAACTACAGTAGATTACTGAGCATAATGTCAAGTCGATTCGAACAAGTTAAAAGCAAAGCCGTCTGCTCTATGCTGTTGACAACATCGGTGTTATTTTCAGTTCTGGATCAAAGCGGACCACAACAAAGCCAACCTGCATAGGAAGTGTGAGAGACTGGGATTAGTCGATTTCTCGCGCAAGATGATGAACCACGGCTGTTCGTTGTTTTTTTACCAAAATTAGTATCATTCAAGCGACTGATATCTAACTCTTTTCCTGATTTAATGATCACATAATGCATAGTAAACTTTTGCAGAAAAGTAGTAACGAACGAAAAGCTGAATAAAATTGTTTGTTATATGTGAAAAGATACTGATAAAGTTGCTGCTTTGCTCATTAGAACAGTATATAAAAGGTTAAAAGGGTATTTCCATGCAGGTACGCGGAGTATCATGAAACCTGATGGTACAATGTCGATGTACACACCTCGTCGGTCCGTGCTGAGATTACAAATAATTTTACAGTTGTCTGGCCTGCTTGGCGCAAAATTACCCAGAAAATACAGTATAAGCGAATCGCCGTGAAGATACACGCATTTCAATGCAGACAGAAAGTAAGGCGATAGTTTCGCAGTTGCCCATTTTTATTCAAATAATCTTTTCTCACTACGCGCATTTAAAAAACAGCTGCGTGATCATTTCACTGATAAGCATCTTTGGGCGTGTGAAGACAAAATTAAAAAGGCAGCGTGAACCGATGGCACCAGGAACTTTTAGCCATTATCGTCGATACTCAAGCGTTATACCTCATTGTTGGCCTTATGTTTTCCGCTAGTTTGGTTAGAACGGAAAAAAGGCGCTGGCAATGCTAAGTTTCGAAAAAACATGTTCTAGGATTCTGAGAAGTTTGCTGCATGTTTTCATTGCAGTGATTCAACTTTCCACGTAACGTAAATCATACCTTTTAACAGTCGAGTAAGTTGAGTAAAAAGAAAAAGAAGCTTTTTAAAAAATTTTCCTGTTCGAAGATGCAACAATTTTTAGATAAAAAACAAGTTTCCCTCAACCCCTGTGATATGGACAATGTGTCTGCTTCAATCGCTTAACTAAAATAAATAAATAAATTAAAACGTTGCTTTGAGAACGTGTTTTCACAAAAAGCAGCATTTTTCCATGTAAAGACTGAACTAAAAAATCAAAAACTGAAAAATAGGTCAATGCATCTCAAACTTCACGACTTAATATATACAGTACAGCACAAGTCAACAAAAACGCAACAATTGAAATTTCTTGTTTTTTTCACAAAAACTGGCTTGCTGTGACGTAATCTATTTCACGAAACTAGCTTGCTACTGTATGACGTAATCGTTTTCTAAAGATTGGCTCTTGCCATGGATTTTTAAATCAAGTTTGAGCCATACATCCTCCGAATCTACGGCGATTCTCAGCTGCTAGAAGCTATTCTTCCAGTACGTTGAGTGTAGTCATGGGCCATAACTACAGTAGTCAAAGCATCATTGTGCGTGTTTCAACAGCCACGCATTTGGGTTCGACGGTTTGAGACACAACGCGAATCTTACGTTTGGTCAAGAACACCACACAGCGGGTATAATGTATTTTCTTAGAAATCGCCTTTTACTCCCACTAAGCGCGTCACGTAGGCAATTGCGACTGCTGTACGGTTGCGAATGTTGTTACAGTGGCATTGGAAACACCCCATCTCTCTCCCTTGCACCCATCTATTAACGCTATGCATCAAACTGGAATGGCTGCAGACCTGGGACCGAACCCCCGTTTACCAATTAGAAAAGTGCGTGCTCAACTGCGACACTCAGCAGGTTGCATGACCTTGTGTAGCCTGAAAACGAGGAAATACGTGTGAAAAGAAGAAAAATTAAACAATAACGTTGTGAAACGAGGATTTTGTGGGTTTTTGACTGACAATCATCAGGTCTTAGTATGAAACAAATAACGGATTCCCCTCAATTTTTCAATTATGTGACAANTCGTGGAATCATGACTGCGCAACCAAAACAGGCAACCCAACCTCGCTAAAACGGGTTTATCTACACCAGGGTTTCNCAAACGGGGCCATCGGACCCCCTTGAGGACCACGGAGCGGTTCTCTGGGTTCTCTGGGGTCCACTCAGTAGCGTGGCCAGCCCAAAATGTTTTGGGAGCGGAAAATTTCGGATGGGGGCAAATTTCTTGATTTTAGGCTAGCAACAGTATTTTGTATGGGATACCGCCTCTCAAAGCACAAAATGAATGAATATTCTTAAAATTTGGGGGGCATGGCCCCGTTGACCCCTTGGCTACGCCTATGCCTTCACTAGGTAGCTTTGCCGTGATATTGCATAACCCAAATTTCACGATATATTAAGTATTCGCCAGTTATAATTAGAAGGGGGCTACGGCTCATTAAAGTTTGAGAACCACTGATGTACACTCAACTCACCCCAGTACAGCCAGGCCCGTAGCCACGAAAGGTATTTGGAGGCAACGCTCCCCCAATTTTTTTTGCGTTTCCCCAAATTTTGTTGTGCCCAGAAAAATTTTTATTAAAACGTATAATAAAAAGAAAAATCTTGCCCCCACTAAAAATGTATTTGCCCCCACCTCGTTACGGGCCTGAGTACAGCTCGAGCTGGACAAAGTTATCAACCTCACACTACTAATCAGAGTTACAAGCTTTTGATTCCACTACTTTGGAGCACTAATACTGCGAAAAGTGTTTTTCTCACGGTTGTCATCAGGAATGACATCTGGTTTACTTCATTTTACTAACTTCCTGAAAAAATCCCTATACTTTTGGTTGTTGTTNGATTTACAAAGAGAGGCTTAATAACTCTCTGGAAAAGCAATGTTTTTGCCAGAAGTCAAAAGTATTGCAAATGTCTGGAAGTAGTGGTGAGTGCTACGGGCTTGCCCGCCAGAATGCTTTGTTCAGTAATTCTGGGCGTTGTTCTAACAGTTATTAACATGGATCATCTTTGCTATATTGGACGTTTATTAAAACTTTTAAATCATGGATATTTTGAAGAAGATTGCACTTCAAAAAATATTTTTGTACTTTTGGACTCTCTTGCTCTTATTTTGGACTGTTTGTATTTCATTGTTGTACAAAAGCAAAGCGGTTATACAAGGATGGCAGCCAAGCAGTGGGAAAATTTTAGGCAAATTAATAAAAAAGAAATCACGACTATATTTTCTATTACCAAATTACGCAAAATTTAAAAAAGAATCTAAGAACATTTAAGAATCTCCACCAAAACTGCGATTTTTACACTAGAGCAGAAAACATCAAAAGGCACGCACTAACTGTAAGTGTACTGCCCGGTTGTACCGACCCCCACTGCAGACGCCCTTGTAACCATTACCTCGCATCGTCTGAGTACTGCGCTAATCCAACCAGAACTCCATCGAACCCAATCTTGAACGCTTGAACAACACTGATCAGAAAGTCTTTCATGATTCCAAAGTTGTCGGGACCAACACTCCAAGAACCGTCGATCAATATCACCAAGTCGGTCTTCTGGACTTTTTGGCAATTCTGAAATATTCCAACTGCTCCTGTGCCTGTGCAGCAAGAATTAGTTATCAGTATACTTATTTCAACACATAAAATATACGTTAAGTTTTATTAGAAGTTACATAACACTGGTGGAAGAGTTTTCATTCGCCTGATTCATGTGCAAATGTACAAAAATGAACTTAAAATTAGAAGTAATGCTTGAAAACGCTCCATAAACGCAAATNNAGTACGCCTGTTAGTCCGGTTGGTTTTGCTTCATTGCATAATATATTTCAATGGTAGGCATAAGTGCACTGAAAAAATGCAAAAATACTTCGAAAATCCTTTCCCTGGACAAGTTCCCAAACTGGCCTGATTTCATTTGCGTCAGTCGTGTCGGTGTTTCTGATTTTCCCTATTTTTATTTTCCCGCCTTTTTTTATAGTTAGTCGATCCTTCATGACCAGTGGCGATTCTAAGAGGGGGCCTGGGTGGGCCATGGACCCAAAGATTTTTGGTTGGCTCCCTACTTGGCCCCCCCAGTTTTTTCTTAGGTTTATATATACAGTAGATAACTTTCGGCCAGCAATATTTTAAACGATAATAATTTACAAGCCCTCTAGCCTGCATTCAATATTTCCCAAATGCATGTTTAGCTGAGTTGTTGTTTTTGACGGTAGCGCAACTAGAGTTGCTTATGACGACACATACCAGTGGTTGCTCGAATCCTGCGAGAAATTTAGTCAGACCACGGTCGTGGTTGAAATTTTCATTTCGAAACTAAGAAAAAGACGCAGAAATAGGAAGATTGATCTTTCGTACATTTCAGTGTGCGATGGAACTGGATTATATACTGCCAGCAGATTGTCTCTTGTCCCAGTAGCAAAAGG
>JGI24159J19872_10001343_pt1 | contig 26695 bp, 24 predicted proteins | sample Ectturendosymbi4_FD_19872 | JGI IMG/M metagenome (IMG submission 19872)
AAACTGCTAAAAATTATTTAATCGAAGCTAAAATTTATAAACTAACAGAATCAGTGATACCAAACCAAACTCTGTTTCAACATCAACTTGGCTATGTACGGCCTGCCATGTAACATGAAAAGCTCTTCACCCAAAACGCGACAAACTTAATTTTTATTTTTGAAACCTCTCCAAATGCAAAACCTAGAGAAACAGTGGGGGGGACATGGCATATTCTGTCCCCCCCCGTCTGAAAAAGTGGGAGTAACACCTCCCCAGTGTTCCCCACCAAATTGCGCCCATGGCCGCATGTACTGATGAAAAAACTTGATACGCCACGGCTTACAATCGATTAAATACGGTATGCAGATTTTGAGAATGCTTCTGAAAAGACCACAAAAAACTCAGCTGCTGGAAGGCTCACCTTGATCGTACGCCTGCATCACGCGTCAAGTTAATTTCTCTTATACGAGCAAAATAGACCTGAGCAGGGCTTGAAAATGTAGTTTTTGTAACTTCATTTAATGGATGCTCCCTGCGTGGGATGCCCGGGGCCGTCTCCCACCTCTGCACGCCACTGACCCGGCGTGCTTTGAACTTGCGGTATATCCTGCGCTGTGGTGGGAGCGACGTCTGTTGTAAGTTGCATGTATGGTTCATTGATTTTTTCTTTCGCCCAGAAATTTGATATAGACGTTTCGCAAGTTCACTTTTTGAAAAAGTTCTGTCACTATTTTTGTTAATATCGAAACATGATGTTAGCGCAAGCAGGGGGAAAACCACGATCTTTTCAACTTTCAAGCTAGTGGAAGTTAACAGCAAGATTGCTATCATCGATTGTTTGTCGAGTGGATTTTCTTTTTGATACGTAAATTCGTGTAGTTCATCGGTGGAAATTTTTAGAGAAACGAGTTTGGTATTGTATTTTGATCACACCACTCACTAAACATTTCCGTATCCGCCTCTACATGTTCGTACCGTCCAAGCGGGATTACAAAGGCCTGTTACCACAGTGGAGATCGGATTCAGAAACCGCCACTACCATAGTGGACATTTAATTCAGAAATGACTCTTTGTACCACACGAGTTGATATTGGGCATGAGCATCGGAAGGGGGACGCCGGGGGCGAAGTCCCCTAGATTTTGAAATTTTCGTATTAACTTTTTGGTAGAAAAATGCTATTCTGTTTGTTTCGAGTTGGTGAAACAAAATGACACCCCGGTTGGCCTCCCCTGGCAATAACTTTCTGACGCCCATGGTATGGAGGTGAGAAACCGATTCTGGCCCCCGGAGTGGGGAAACCGTTGAGAACTCTGCCTATTTGTACCACCTATTAGGTTGATACTTCAAATTGGTACGGGGCATGAAAATCGTAATCATTCTTGTGTCCAAATATAAATCATGGCAATTTTTTAAATCGCGACTTTCGTCTCAGAAGGAATATGCGTAAACAATTTCTACGCCTTCCTGAGATGAAACTTGCCAAATTGCTCAAAAATTTACGAAAAAATAATAGTCTCGTGTAATAAATACGACATATCCCTGTACAACAGTCTTCATCAGCCATGAAACTGTTTAGATCGGCCCATTTTACGAAAAATTCTTTATTAGGAACTATTTCATTGCACGATCAACAAACGCATCGAACCAGCTCATCCGCAAGATGTACGGCGGGCACGAAATAACCTAAAATCATTCTCATAATGGAATAGGGCGATATCAGTCACAATATTAAAATACAGTGATAGAAAAGTTTGAGTTACGCACTGCAAAAAGTAAAAAATAGTTCACATAAAACATGCCACATGGCTTTGGTGATATCACGCTTCCATTTGGTTCAGAACTTTCGCACCGCGCACAACAGACACACTTCGATGACGCGAATGTACTTCTTGATCGTTTCGCACCAGTGCAATCATCACGGCATCTTTCGCCGGAAGTACAAAAAGTAATAATGAACAGAAAACGAAAAGAAAAGTGCGATATGAAGAGGTCCTTGCAATCTGCGCAAACAAGATTAGTTTGTTAAAGTCTGCTAACGATTACAGATAGCACTGCTGTCAAATACAGGCACTAATAATGACCGAGCATCATCGTCTTATCCGACACAGACAACTGCCTTCACTCGTTCGGAACTCACCAATGATAGCAAGAAAAAGCGATCCTCAGGCCATTATTCGAATGTGGATTGATCAGCATCATGACAAAGCGGCTTCACCCACGACCGCAGAACCTGCAAAAAAGTATTCTTTATGACGTCACCAAACACTTCTTCCAACAAAAACGAAAGCTCTTCTTTCTCATTCAGTGATGATTGCAGGGCTGTGGAGTCGGAAGTCGCATCATCCGACTCCGGGCAATTTCGATTATCCGACGCCGACCTTCAGCTGTGTCAGTTACTTAATGTGGTAATTCTTTTCAGATGAGTTCAAACCGTACTTGCACTTTTCAAGAATACGGAAACATGTTTTAAAACGATTTACATGCACCTTCATCTCACTTTTGCAAAATATGATCAAGCCGGAGTTAGTCTATTAATTTTACAAGAATAAATACTCTAACATAGCCACAATTATATTAGACAAACGCTGATAATCATAGCCGCAATTCAATTTATATTAGAGAACGCTTATAAATTGATCAAAGCCGATACCTTGTAAACGATATCAGTAAACAAATTTAAAAATGCATGCATCCCACCGGTGTGCATGGGCACATATGGAGCAACGCGGTTGAAAAACGCGCTCGGGCATATTATCTGAAATGACTTCATTGACACAGCTTTGGGTACGCGACTTTCGGTCTGGCCGTTTCGGTCTGAGCGGTTTCAGTCTGAGCCGTTTCGGTCACGGGACTTTTCGGTCTTGGTCGTTTCGGTTTCGATACATTTCGGTCAGACTGCGAAATCCTACATGTTCACTTTTTAATGCAAACGGCTAAGACCGAAAAGTCCTGTTCCGGTAAAGATTAGAACCCCAGCTGCCCACTTTACAAAGGAAAGGACAAAGCAGCAGAAGGAACAACTAAGCAAAACAAATATCAAATGCACTATGACTTAACAAAGAAAAACAGCAGTGCAGTAGGCTACAGGATGCGTAAGTGATATAACGTGCTTGCAAAAAATGTTGACGCCGCCATGCGGTTATACATTATTATTTGTGCGTTATTTCAGGTAAAATGTCGCAACATAAACGTTTATGCTCTGATAAGTTACGGCCTTTCAAAATTCCTTGGCGATCACCCAAGCCGAAACTTTAAAAAACCTGACCATTCCGACAATTCAGTGGCAAACTTTCGCAGTTTTTAAAGACAGCATTCTAATGATGACATACGTTAAAATGCGCAGCAGGGGTGGGCAAAAAGTTTCTACGGAGGGCCACATTGAAAACTTTATTGCTAGCGGGGGCTGCATATATTACATCTATAATCGCTTGAAACACTTCAACAAAAACTTTTTACATCAACCAGCACAAAATGAAGGTAACAGTAGTCACTTCCGGTTGAGGAAAATGCGGTTTCGACTGAAACGTGTGGAATAAAATCTCGAGAATTGTAACATAATCGATAAAATTACTTTAACATCGACTTAAAATATGTACTATCTATGCACGTGTGGCTTCCCTGCGAGCCGCAGTTTGCCAAACCCTGGCTTAGTGCGTTTGCAATCGTAACAATCTGCCCCCGCGCAAAAGACGATGGAACATCGCCCGCAAATGGTGGCCCGCATTTTGAAAAAACAAATTCAAAGACAAGCCGATTGATTTACATTCACACAACATCAAAGTTTTACTATAGCGAGTCCCTTTGGATAACAGAGTTTGCGAAGTTTTTTTAAATCTCAAATCAAATTCCATGTAAATACCTCAAAAACGCATCTACTATAATTTTACCTACAACTTCTTCAGGTACACTTCCTTCCTGGAAAAAAGAGAGAAGTAGCAGTTAGCGTTGGACGACATTTTGCAGCAAACAGTGTGACTTCTTCAACCTCCAAGCACTTACCCTGCGAATTAGTTCCTGAAGCTCAGCCAGGTAATTTATATCGATATTGTCTTCCGGTAATTGGTCAGCTCCATCCAATTCTGAAAACAAGTGCAAAATATGAAATGAAAGTAGCAAGATGGCCACAAGCACCCCCAAAAGATTTTCCTTCCCAATGTACACAGTCACACACAATCGTTGAATTGCTGATCATACAGAATGTCTCCTACATGTAATAGCATGTTTCAAAAGTCGCCAAGGAATTTACATCGATTGCTTTGCCTGCTCAAGTAGCGTATTACACCAATGCACAGATAACACCAAAACATGCCTGTAATCCAGCGAGCAGTAGCAAACATTTCTGAGTCGACCCACATTTATAAAGAGATGACAAGAGCCCACTGGTTAGAAGGTGTAAAACCGAGCTGAACGAAGCATGAAGCAGGTGCTACAAAAGCGCAAAAGCAGTTAGAGGTACGAAAGAAATCTTATCAGCTTACTAACTGCTTACCATCAGCACACGACTTAAAACCCTACCAACTCGTAAAGCAACCTGAGACCTAACTACGCACCCGACCACTGTTCGGTGTCGGGGTCAGAGTTGAAACATGTAACGAGGCAGCGCAATGATTTTCATTCTTTCGGTCACTGCCAGAAATGTTCGGAGTCAGCCTAATCCAGATCATACTCCAGGAGCGAACCAAAGTGAAAACTATTTCCTCCTTCGTTGACACGGCTGCATACTTTTGATTTGAACAGAAGCGTCAACTTGAATTTACAAATAATTCAACTATTTTTCTAAACATTTTTGTCATAGGGCCGCATAAGCTATTGCACATAAGTTCAAGGGCCGGACATCTTACGTATTGTGTTTGTTTCGGAATATGCTGCATTCTACCAAATCAACGATTTTTTCCATACATTATTTTTTCACGTTTGAGGAAATGGCTTCGCGGGCTGGATTTTGCTCGCAGGCCGTAATTTGGAGACCCTGAACTATTTTGCGCGTCATGCATCAACTGCTTCAAATTTCAAAAACTCTAACGACAAACATTGCTCTTTAAAAGCGATTTTAACATTTAACAGCAGATTTTGATGTGATTTTAAAATAATTTTGAGACCTAATTAAAGTTTTTTTTCAAAGACAACAGATTTAGTCAGCGCAAAGACGCGATTCGCAGACATTCTTTTTTGTTTGAAAACATTTTGCACGTAACGACTGAAATGGCTAACTTAATAAAATACTGACGGCCACGTACCAGTGGTTTTGAATTCTTCTATGAGGTGAGAGAGCTCATCCAAAGCAGAACTGTAAGTATCAAAAACAAGAAACCTTAGATAAGCATTTTAAAAGTACGGCAAAAGTATGAGCGCATGTCTTGTTTGTGGGAGAGAACAAATACAGCCCAGTGTACCTTTCTGCACTGACCCTCTCGCCCATCGATATGATTACTTCCTCAGGAGTAGAAGCATCGACAGTTTCTTCGCTCGGACGCTGAGAATTTTCTGACTCGCTACTCGTCGCTTCACTTTTTCTGGCGAAGAAGTTTCAAGTGAATTCAGGTTGAACATTACCTTACTCATTAATTGTCCAATCAGCCGCAAACGTTCTACGTGAAACAGACATAATGAACAAGTGCTATTAACCTTCACTACCTAGTCCGAAACGTATGTCAAGATTCAAAACAGGTCGCTAGTTGATACTGCGTTCCTTAGACTGACACGGCTTTTTTTAAATGCACAATTTCAAAAAATTTTTCATTTGATCGACTTCCAACCAAATGCAGTTTGGTCGTTCTGCCAGCCACTAACGTTGCAAACTGCATCGGAGCATGTCCATCAAGGTGGAAGAAGGCTCACGATTCGACTAAACCTGCTGTTGCTACCAATTCATACACAGGTTATTCATAGACATGGGCCACAGCCACAAGGCATTTTTTCACGTGAATGGGACAGGCAGTCTTCCAACGGCATTATAGTACATGACCCACGAGCGTAAGACCGGCACGCAATTGGCAAACCGTAGTGGCCGACTAGCGCGTAGCATCTGGAGCATATTCACTAATAAAATTGTTTCGAAGCAGTTGAGGAAAGCCTTTAGCGAAAACAGCAGCAACGCTTCAAAGGTACAGCCTATTTAAGCATCAAGTGTCAGCGCTTCTGCAATCGACCAACAAGCTTTATGAGATAGAAACAGTTTTTCATCAAATTACTACCAAAGCGCGCATTTCGTCAGCAACGGCAACTCACTTCGTCGACTGAAGTAGGCCTGAAAGAGTTTTGATATTCCGTTCTGCCAGCTGAAGTAATTCTTTCGCAGATATGCGATCCGACACTGGCATGAAAGAACTCTTAAGAATTGACGTGGTCAAAGAATGCACCCACGGAGGAATTTCGTCCAACACTCTGTACGGCCTGAGACAAAAAAGCTGATCACTGATGATAGGCGCACTTTTTCAAAAAAAAAGACAGAATCACTTGTTTCGCCACTTGCCTTTGAGGAATAACAAACAAATATGTTCCCAATCCTGGAAATGATTTCGTCCAGGGAGAGAAGCCCGTCAGCATGTTTAACAAAAAGCAGGCAGCAGACCACACATCGCTTTCAAAATAAAATTTTTCTTCTTCGATCACTTCTGGACTCATAAAATTTATCGTGCCTGCCAAATTACACAGAGACATGCCATCAACAAACATTCGGTTTGCCAACAGTTGAAACAACTCAGCCAGGTGATGTATAGACATTGTGCCTGCAGTACGATTGACAAACCTACGTTTCGTTGTTAGTATTAACAACATCAAAACATAAACACAACCAAAGCAAAACGACTTTGGTTACGTGTTTGTCAAAACCGACTTTTTGTGGTAAACTGTCCTGGTATCGTCAAACACCAACTCTGGCTAAAAACCTTTTACGATAGGGTTTGACTCCTTTACGCACTGCGTCCGATTCAAGTCAATGCCAAGATAAGAAAAATAGTAGAAAACGAGCACAAATCGTTTAACTCGATGATCAAGCTATACTATGGCCCAAGTGTAGGTACATGCAATACCAACAATGAGCACAAACTGCAAAAATCTATTTTGTTTAATCATACCATGTTTATGAATACATTAACCTCACAATTTTTTCTGGTTTTTGAAATGTTGCAATTGCAGACAAACACGCTGTATGTTTCTTTGGTCACGTCTTGATAGAAAAAAAAATTATTGAAAAGGTGCTTTTTCTTCACTGGGGCAACCCGTACAACCCGCGAAAAATCTACTTAGTGCCACAGTTGACATCAGAGCAGCATTCAGCGAATCCCAGCAAGGCGACATACTTAACTGAAAGAAGTTAGATAACTTCAAAAAAACAGTCGTTCGATAATTTTTACTCCAAAAGATTCTGCAAAAACAGTCATGTGAAATAGCCTTTTTGGGTGTTTGCCACATAGAACTTCGTTTGACAATACCCAGCAGTAACACAATTTCATCGGGCTTTTAAACAAAAAATAACTTTTTTCGCTAAATAAGAAATTTTCCTTTAACATTGTGTAATGGGAAACCGGGGAACGTCATACACCACTTTGCCATATTATTTAGCAACGACGCCGAAACCTCAAAAAAACAAGTCTATAACATATCAACGTGCTGCTACAATCGGTCGCTGAATACGTCTAATAAATGACAAACGGAGATTGCAACATGGAACCTTAATGCCTGTAGAGTTTAACGTACCAACAAGCTCGGACTTTAATTGAAAGTAAGGTTTAGAGAAAGGAATGTATCTCGCTTCACCAAAGTCAGTTAAAAAGCATCGTTGATGATCGCTGGACAAAACCACGTTTCGAGGCTTGACGTCGCAGTGGACTATTCTTAAAGACTGCAGATAGTCCAGAGCATCCATTACCTGAAAAAACGCTTTGCTCTTATTAATCACTACAAAACACACGAACACTTTAACACCCGCGCCAGCCACTGTAGTGGCCGGAAAACCTTTGAGCGACCATAACTTCTTCACGGATTGAGCTAGAGTCACTGAAGGTACCATTGGATCCGTAAGACAGCACCGCACATTTTGAGATCGATCGCCCCCACCTGTGACGTCATTTTAGGGATAAAAACGTTTTTCGCGTAGGCTAGGAAAACCAGTTGCGTCCATTCAAACAGCCATATAGCTCAAACCAAACTTTCTACATGAAAATGTTTGTGAAGACCTTACCTTTGCAATGATATCAAAAAAGTTGAAACTTCTTTTGGTGGGGCTGGGGGGTTCAAGTGGACAAAAACCACGGATTTCCGGGGTATTTTGAGGTTCAAACCACTTTTCTGCCAGCCAGCACCCACCAAACTTGCAGAAAACGTTTATTTGGGTGTTTTACAACATCCCACCAAATTGCAAGGCAAAATACTGACAGGAAAATTTTATTTGTGAAAAAATCAAAATATTTTATGTGAAAAAATCAGAAAGGATCCAGTTTTTCAGTATTCCGGCGGTCGGCGAAGCGAAAAAACCGGATCGGAAAGGCTAAACGGGATGCGGGGAACCTGTTTTTGGATTTTCTCTTTACTTTCGCAAAAAATTTAGTACGGCAAACGCACAAATATGGATTTTTTTCAAAAGTTTCAAATGTGAAGGTATGTTTTTGTCATTCTCATTCGATTCCTTGCTGTCTCGTGCATCCAGGGATGTTTTCACTGGCTCTCTAGCCAGGAGTTGGGGCTGATCAGTTTGCCGGCCACTGTAGTGACCGACGCGGGCGTTAAAGGGAGACAAAACACAGAGACACCACCAACGATTATAAGTACAGAAAACGATGTATGTACTATAAGCACATAGACGGGAAAACAGCATCATATTCGCAATGTAACCAAAATCTCGAAATTATACTGACTCTAAATATGTTGAAACTACGGGATGGGCAAGACATGCTATGTATTAGGCAACCAGGCACCTTAGCAAATTTTGCAGGGACTATGAACACAAACAGCCTCAGACACCCGGATATTGAATTAGCAGGTGATTCGGACTAAGGTATAAAACTTTTGAGACGCAGTCACCAAATCTTTAATACTATCGCTGTTCATAAAAACACCGAAGTAAAAGAAGCTCTCTTATACCGTACTCAGGCATACGCTAAACAAAACGCGACCTCATAACAATTTACAAGGTAACTCGAACGATACAACACTAAATAAAAACAAAACAGCGTATTGAGTCGATGACCGCCGACCAGCACAATGGCGCGAAGATACCTGCTTGTAGTACAAAAGAGCCCAGAATTCAGTAAACAAACGAGGATCCTCGCTTCCTCCATCAAAGCCTTTTTCTTCTCGCAGAAGATGATCAACATTGCCTCCGGGAGCAAGCTGCATCATAATGTGAATTCCGTCTGGTGTCCTGATAGCACCGTATAATTTTACCTGTGTACAAAAGTATTATTCAAATAGTGCTGCAACCAACAACATGTCGTACTGATTAAAAAAAATGTTATAGCTTACTATGTGACCATGGTCGACGGAACTTAAGATGCTCAACTCGTTTTCTCTAAACTTCTCCAGTGGCACGACTTTTTCAGCAAAACTGAAGGAAAAAGAAGTTGTCGTATTTCCATGTTAAGAACACGCTTGCCAACTATTATTATTCAAGGTCACTCCAACTTACAACACGGGTTCTACTCGTCTTTGGCTCGATACGTCCACAGCATGATAAACAGTTCCGAATTGTCCAGCACTGACCTTGCGTTCACTTCCACAGGAATCTGATCACCAAAAAAAACTGTCTGAAACTTCACGTTAATGTGTAATTCTGAAAATCAACTACAAGCTTTTAAAACTATGAGACGCGCTTATCAAGTATAAAAAGCTGGTAAGTTCACACGTGTGTAATGTGGACAAAACGCTGGAAAATAACTTTTAACTAGCGGGGAGCCAATTAATTCCTGATGATAACATTAGCATCGCGGGGTGCCTTTTCCCAAAAATGTGAAAAATCGGATAAAAGCCTGCAAAGCACTTAGGGTTTTGATGTCACCGCACTTTACTTGAGCAAACAAACGAAAATAAGGTTGATCGGTTATGTTTGTGTTTTTATCCAACAGCCCACAAACAGTTCAAAACATGAACAGTGGTTATTTTCACTATAATATGAGCGAGACTCACTCCCTACACACCAGTGCAATGGTGAAAAAATAATACAAATCGCAGTACCTCTCTGCCTGACTAAGCAAAACTGAACCAATGTTGTGTTACCAAACCTTAGCAATGTTACTGCTTGCTTCGAAAATTACGAGGCGATCTGATAATTTCTATAATTTTTACACCTCAAGTCAAAACACCACCATCCATGACAATTTTATCGGTAAGCGGACAACTGCCAAGCGGACACTGCCACGCAGAACAATTGCCACTCAGGACAATCACCATCCAGGACAATTGCCAGTTGGCACTTGGGACAATCGCCACTCAGGACCACTGCCGTCAGGAAAATTGTCACGCGGAAAACTGGTGGCAGTAGTCTTAGGTGGCAGTAGTTCTGGAACCTTTTCCAGCGAATGGATATGTAATTGCAAATAAAGCGTGCTCAAAATATGTCAATTCGAACAGCACTACACAGAAATGTAGCTTTGATATTACAAGCTACAACTGCATTTGACAAAGAACCACAAGCAGAAAAATTATACATATCGTATATATATATGGCGTACTTCTCAATACCGCAACAGGGATCAGAATGAGCATTGAGCGAAAACACCAGCAGTACTGAAAATTTACCTTGAAAATTAAATTTGTCGCCACAAGGCCGAGTGCGGTGATAATGCTGAGGGAAGTGGTAAGATTCATCTCTGCCAATGACTATTGATCGTTCAAGCATAATGCCCTCAGAATGCACAGCCATATAGGATTCTGAACATCTGGAAATAAAGCAGACATGAAACTTACAGTGGTTACGAATGGAAATCAAACTAGACACAGGTTATGAAGGCAGTACTGGTAATGTATATCCAGTTTTACTCACAAAACCAATGATTTTTCCAAAATATCATTTAAAATGTTTCCAGCATGACAAGCTAATCCCCAAACAACGTGACTTTAAACCAACAGTGGAGCCTTCCTTGGCTCCAGAAAATTTTTCCATATTTGACGTTGATTTGCAAAATGAGGTTTATCTACAAAATACAGGCCCATCGCGGCCTACTAAAGTACATGTAGTATTTAGGTAAGACTTCGCATGCGTTAAGATGACGGAACGATTTGTTTCTCAATGTTTTCACCGACTTATTTAAGTTTTGTCTTGCTTCACTTTAATGTGGCAAAAAACTGGCTCTTGAAATATGACAACAGTCCCAAAAAATCGTAATATACCTAATCACTTAGATACCACCAACAAGTCAAAGTGTATTGCATCATGATGCCACAAATTACATCTGGAAAGAACGGTTTTCTGCAATTGCCAAACCGTAAGACTAACAGTGCAACAAATTTTTGTTTTGTTCGTCATGGAAAGGAAAATATTGTTGAGGAGTTTTTATTTTGTGAACCACTACTGACGATAACTAACGTGAAGGAATTAAACTAGCCAAAGTGTCTTTTGCCAAACACAATCTTGATTTAAATAAGGTTGGTTTTCTTTGTGTTGATGGTGCCCGTGCTATGTTGGACAATCGTTTTGGTTGTGATCAGACCTAAAGGTGACTCTCTGTCTACTTCAACGACAGGCTCTAGCCTTCAAATTACTACTTCCCACGTTTGAAGGATAATTTTAATGTTTGTGGATGCGAACTAAATGACGAATGTGTAGAACTTAAGTTGCGTTTTGTGTGGTTTCTTTTTCCATTTTTTTCTGTTTTTCTTTTGTTCACTGATTTGTCTGGGTGCCGGGCCTGCCTTTAATTGCGACTGACTTTTCGTGGTGACCTTTTTGCGTTGAGTGATAATTGCGGGCTTGGACCGACCAGTTGCGATTGCGGCACTTGTCGATAAAGCGCGGACGAGCACGGACACGTCTGAAGTGAACTTGTTCGGTCGGGTGCGGCCGAATTGCTGCATGAGTTTAGAGCCATACTACCTAAATAAATGCTTTCGTGATTTGTTAGATATTGAACCTGTATTGTTATCTTAATTGAAACCTGCCATGAAACAACACTCAAACATGTAATTCGAAAAGGGAGACCATTATTTTGTCTATTATTGCGATGAAGGGTTTTCCAAACCCCGCGAGTGAGCCTGATATCACTGCTTTAGACACATTGCATTATACTGGCTACACTTCGAAAGCTGCGGTGTTTGTGCAATCCTTGCAAATATGGATCACAGCAATGTTGTTGATTTGTATAAAAGGACAAGCGAGTTATCTCAATATTGAGCCATTGAAGCTTGACCGGAAAAACACGGAAGTGGTCCAAGAATGCCTTTTCAAGATCAAAGGCGGACTTTAAGTGAAGTTAATGACTTTGATAGCGTCGTTGCCGGAAGATGATTTGATTCCTGGAACAAACTGTCGGAAAGCTGATTTTTTTAAGTCAAACGTTGAATTCGAAGTATACACCGAAGAGTGTCTGACAGGGGTGGTGGATCCTACGTTCCTACGAACTGGCCGTCCTGCAAATGATGACGAATCTCTTAGATCAGGATCAATAGCTTAATAGCCTTTCTTGTACTTCAAGTTCAATCCGCAGCGAAAGACGGAGAAGTAAAGTGAAACTTCGACTGACTGTCTTGACTAAAAGGCAAGATGATCGACTAACCATTTGCGGACAGAGCTACTACATATTACAGTACTACTACACCACTACACAGCTACTGCACATTGCGGAGTAACTCAAGAATCCGTTTTCCGTCCACTTTTATATTTGTGGCTCTACGTTAGTGTTTCTCAACCTTTTTGAGACACGGACTATTTTCGGACTAGTATAAATCTTCGCAGACTCACGGTAGACTAAGACTACGTAAATGATATAAACACCAGTTTTAGCAAATTCGGTTCATCGCCAACATTCACAAATTTCAATAAGAATCTCGTCCCTGAGTTTGTTTCACAAGTTTGTCGAAATAAGGGTTTGTGGTCGTCAACGCACACCTGATGTCGTCTTCTGGTTGAAGTTGGTTTCGGTGCTTGGTTTTAAAATCAATTATAGTGTTAACAAACCAGCTTCACAAACGTAAGTAGGTGAAACAAGCAAAAGAGCTTTTGTTGCCTGCCGACACAGATCAGACAGATTTGGTTCCACTGTCTGGACATTTACTCAAAATTGATTCAGACTCCACAGCTTTCGACTTAGCAGCTCAACTAGTTTTTCAGCAATACAATCCATTCCACAATGAGCCTGTAGCTCTAGTACCTCAAAAGAGCTTCGCACCCAGTTAAATGTTTTGATTTAATTGTGAGAAGGGATATATCTATCCATCTCGGAGAGATGCAGAAAGGCGCTCTAGGAAGATTTGACGAATGCAGCGCAAATCACTCTCTACCTCTTCTGCAAATGCTTTTAATGCCAAAAACGCAGATATTCTTCCATTTACATTTCAGTGGATCCGCAACTGTTTTTTACGTTTAGATGCGACGATGTCTTGGACACATCTAAAAGTATTTTACGTTTTCCATACGTGGAGCTGTTCAGCTGAATCGAGCTTATAAAAAATCACCTAAGAATAGTTATTCGGCAATCTAATTGCTGTCGATGAATCGTTCGGCAAAGATATGATTCTGTTCTTTCAATAACGCACCGGTGGCATTGCGTGGGACACTCTCTCCAGCATCTTTCCTCATGAGTCAACGGATGTTCAAATGAAACAAACGTACACTGTTGTCTGCCCCCATCTCGCCACCCAAAGTACCAAACAAACGAGTGCGTAGGGGACGGCTTTTGAAGTGATTAACAGCAGATAATCTATTAAAAAACTGTCAGATCTTCTTAAATTTCTTGTCTGTCTGATTTTTTTCTCGGCAAAGAAGACAATAACTACGTAAATATTTTTGTTTTCCTTTTTCACAAATTCATAAAGCCTTTTCAGTTCTTATCATGGCCGAAGCACCATCGGCACAAACAAACACGCAGTGAGTTCGCGAAAGCTGATGTTTCTTAGTGAAGGAATCTTGCTTTCTTAAACATTTCTTTTCTTGTGGTATGTTTGACAAATAGACAGCAAAAGAGAAATCGTTCCACGTAGTCCTCAGTCGCACAGTATCGCATGAACAGCATCAACTGTGCATCGTTTCCTAAATATGTAGTCTCGCCCAACTCTGAAATAAGATTTCCACTTCGCTTCGCAGCAGTATTTGTTTCAGAATATCGACTGAGAGTTCTTGGATGCGCCACTTGATGGTGTTGTTTGAAGAAAAGCCACAGTTAACTTATTAGCTACGGCATCATTGCACAATATCCAGGCCATTTTGACGGCTGCTGGTTTGGCCAAGCTCTCTCCTGACGTTCAAAGCGCTTTAGCTCTTGCATTTTTCCAAGCAACAGAAAAGAAGCACGCAGGTCCGTAACTAAGGGGGGGCGCAGACCTTGTAGAAAATTTTTCACCCCCCTGGAAAAATGTGTTGGACATAGTTTAGAAATGTTGGGCCTCTCTCAGAAACCTCTTCGCCCCCCTTAGGGTCCCAAGCTGGTTACGGGCCTGGAAGCACGCACTGCTTTACTATGGGAATAAGTTTTTACTCTTAAAGCAGATGGACGATACGTACTTCACATTACCTGGTGTTTTTTCTGTTTAAAAAGCTCAAAGATTTCGTCAACGTATTTTACATATTTTTACTCGAGATGCCAAAGTAGTCAAGCTTCTTTGAGAGATCCGTGAGCAAGGACTTCTAAGCATAACAGGCACTGTGACCGGATTTCACCATTTATCACGACTACAGTAAATCCAAGTTTCAAGTAGTTGTACACAAACGCCTGCTTTCCTTTAAAAATTATGAACTAAGACGGCAAAAGCAAACCGCAGTTTAGGTAGCAACTTTATGCTTAAGCTGCTGACCACACTACCTGAAAAGTATAAGTGCCATGCGGAACAGCAAATTATTGGCTTTTTCACGCTGGTTAGGTGCATTTTAATCGCTGTACGAACAAAAACGTCGATTGTATAAAGTTGATAAAGTTACTATTGTGTGAGGGCATTACAGCAAACTTGTTTGCCCCTAGTGCTTGCGGACTTTTCCAGAACCTTCCGCGGACTCAAAACGAGTCCGCGGACTCGGGTTGAGAAACACTGCTCTACGTAAACGACATACCAGCTGACAACCTTTCAGAATAACTCGTTTGCAGATGACACAGCGCTTAATCACTCAGTCACTCCACTGACTTTTTAACTTTGGCAAAATGGTAAAATATTTTTGAAATTTCTTCAACATATCCAAACATTAGAAACAATACGTAACTAAATGAAGTACATCTTCAAAATTGCAATTTGTTATTTTTTTAGATTTTAACAAATCCTTTGGCACTTTCTAAACAATTCACTGAAGCAGGATACACATACAAATAAACTACTTTAAAGCTTATGTAAAATAAATTTAAGAAATTCTAAATTTGTAGGGAGACACGCTTTACTTACGCTTTATCATTCATACGTCTAGCCGATCATGGACTAATCCACAAAACTCATGCCATATGCTCAATAATTGACACTGCTTCTATTGAAAATGATCGGTCCTGTGCTGCCAAAGCGAATAGCTGGATGCGTCGAATCGATATCAGCTGCTATAAGATATGATCTGGATTTGAATGAATGGTGCATCAGATGAAATTATCGCATGCCTAGCCTTTTTTTCAAAATACTGAATGAAACTTTTCCAATTACCACACTCATTCCTGTTTTCTGCAATGATTGTAATCCTTTCCAGCTTTGCGAGCACCTAAATGTTTTTGTTTGCTTATCAATTGCCAAAAGTCATTGTTTGCAAAATAGCTTCCTTCCAGAAGTGTGCCGCTTTGGGAACGACCTACCAATATATATCAAGAGAATTTCTCTTCTTTCTGTAAATGTTTTAATATACCTGCACTACACCTGTGTGGTTAAAATCTGTTGATCGTATCATTTCCTGTTTGTTTCACCTTCGACATAGCCTTCTCAACGTTTCCCAAGTCGGATACGGCTTTTGTCCGTATATGCGTAAGTAAACGAAATGCAGCATTTTATGCCGTGTGCTCTGCGGAAAAGGAAAAAGTACTTTGTACGACCACTGAACTATTTATCTGCTTCAAATATATTTTAGAAGTAAAAATTTTAAACATTTTCAAATATTATGCTGGTCAATCTCATACTCTATGGGCATTGGAAAACAACATCAATTCTGAATCCAAGCGATTATACAGAAATGGGATTGTACTGTGTTAATTTCCTAACTCTTTTCTCAATATTATGCAATCTGCTCATAATTTTGGTATCTTGTGTGTTTCATACTTTTCCTATGTAGCTTGTCATTTTTCTAATTGCCCAATCTTTTTAACTTCCACTGTTGCGTGTTACTTTCCACTTGCCGACAAGCGGCGTCTTTCAAATCTTATGGTCCGCAACCAACTGCCATAAAATAAACATCATTCATCAGCTTATTTTTTTAATTTGCAACAAATAGAAGTAATTTCATCACTTCTTATAAGCAGAGTGTAATAAATCAAAAAAGTTTGATGGTAACATCAATTACTGGAGGTTACAATGGTTCATTATTTAAGTTGAATTGTTTTTGTTCAAAATCGTATAACATAAAAGTGATATGATTCAATGCCATTAGTCTACCAACAAAAAAGAGAGAAGGTTGGCACAACTGCATATACCCAGCTACACCTGGGCAAAGCCACATATTACCATATTGACAAGATGAGATTGTTGTAACAAAACTTGCATAAAACTAATGCATAGAACTGTGAAGATACAAAGACTAATCAGTTATGAAACAATCTCACAACCGGAGACGTGAATACTTTCGTGAGAAACAATCTTTGCGTGAATTGCCACTTACTATGGCTATTAAATACAGACAGCAATATCGTGTAAGACGACATAAGAAACAAAGCAAACTTTTACATCGTGACTTCATCCGGACAACATGCCTGCTAATTCTAGATTATAGCAATTTACACTTATCTTCATCAGGTGTTCACCAAGCCATGTGAAAATTAATTCGAAAGTTACAGATTTTCCAATATTTGCGTGTTTCAGTGCGTGGCGTTTTACATTTAAGTTGTTATTCGCACAATTAGTACGTATGTTTCTTTCAAATTAGTAAATGCTTACGTTTTTTCTTCTTGATGAGTGTCATTTTTAAGGTATTGTTTGCATCCACCTTGCAACATTTTAATAAAACATTCGCCGTTACCCTTCGCAATGCTATTTCTAAAAAAATAATTGTTGCGCAGCAGTACTTACTGTAATAACGAAACGGGCTGTTACTTTTATTTAGCAAGTCTACAAATCTGCCACCACTTTTTGTTGGCTTGCTGGACCACATTATTGCATTATACAATTAAAAGGGTTTTAAGAAACCAATACATTTACAATAAATATGACGTTCAAAACCTCTCACTTTGTTCTCTTATAATAACGGTTTCTTCCAAGCCCATCCCAGTACGAGGAAAACCTTTTAAGCAAGTCACTGTCACCATAAACAACACGACCAAGATTTTCTGCAATACTTTGAGGGTTGACAAGGCATCTTGGTTGCAAAATTTGTGTGCATGGTTGCTCATCAAGAATCGCCTGCATCACTCCGATACCCTGCAGAACAAAGTATTTTTATGAAACAGAGCTAAATAAACAAACAGCAGTCTCCAGTTGAAAAACATAATCTTATTTTTGTAACGGATTAATGTATTCAACCCCAAAAAAACATTTATGTCTGCACTGCTTTCCAACTGTTCAAGTGGTTTTCAACCTGGGGGCGCAAGCCCCAGAGGGGCCGTGAACCATTTTTGGAATGGTTGCGAGTAGATATTTTATGCACACACCTGTATTACATTTTCTTTTCCTTTACTCGAGTTCTAGATGGGAGCCGTTGGGTTATAGTGGGTTGCTATAATGGGTCGCGGTACAAAAACGTAAAAACCACTGTTCTGCTCTATAAAATTATTTTCGTTCAACGATAATATCGCGGGAGATCCCTAAGAGGTTAATCAAATAATTATCATTTTTTTGAGATCATTCCGCATCCGACGGTGATTCCCTGAAAAATTGCATAGTTCGACCAACAGAAACAGCCACTTTCTTGGCCTAAAAAAGGTAACCACTTTCGTGAGATACTCAACGATTGTCCCAGACAACCTTTGGTATTTAAACAAATGAAGACCTTTTTGGCGCCCCCTGTTTGACTGCCCCCAAAACGCCTGGTCTGGATCCGCCACTGTTATCTGGTTTGTTCCAAGTACTTCAGTGCGATGACCGTCTCGTTGAAAATTTTTTTACTGATTGGCCAACATACTGTCGATTGCATATCACACAAGTCGCCACATACGTACCATAGTTTGCAAATGCCAGGTTGTTGTTCAGAGGGAAAGTTTTATTTTTAGTCAGTACATTTGTAAAACAGTTGCGACTGTGGATTTGTTGTGTTTTTATTGGCAACCACAAAGTGCACAGTGTTTGCAGGATCCTGACGCACCTTTGGCTTGTTTTTGTCTTATTTAAAGCAAGATATTTGTAGTTTGTTACTTTTTGTCAATATAAACGCGGTAGGTTTTTGTAGGTGATCATTGTCTTTGAGCGTTCTGCGATAGGGTTGACAGGTGGGGAAATTATGTAGACCAAACGTGTGTGTGTCATCTTTCATCTGACACTGTTGCGGGGTGCAGTCTTTCCTCCCATTTTGATGCCATTGCTATTTAGTCATTTCTCATTTCCGAAGTTTGAACGGATTTATGCTAGTGAGGTAATATTCTTTTCTTTGGTTGAGCTGCCACATCTTATTGCGTCTCCGAATAAGATGGACTAAAATGTCATGTTTGGGTGTTGTGATTTACCATTAACGAACTGCTTCCCGTCTGTTGTGGGTTTTACAACGTCGTTAGCGACAAATCCAAAATCGTCTATGTATGCAATGATTAACGTCCAGGAATTTCACTTTGCCCGTCTGAACAGCTTTGCAGGCTTGGCGAAACGTTAGTTCCAAACCACTGTGGGCAAATGCTGAATTGAGTGCCTGTTGGATGCGGCCGTTAGACGTATGCAATCAATGTCATCGATGAATCTATGGGGAAGTTCCGCCACAGGTAGCACACCAGCAATCGACTGTAGGGTGTAATGTTTTCCCGTGAAACAGTGATTTTCACTCGTTATAATTCCGTCCGCTTAGGTAAATTGGCTGCTACATTGGATGACAACTTTGTGAAGAGAAATGTTGTTCAGTTCAAAAATGATTTCGTGGGCCTTGGCATTGGAAATGGAATGCTTCTCCAGTGCGAATTCAAGAGCTTCAGTCATAGTTTCTCTGCACAAGCTTGGATAAAGTGCTTTCAAATCTGATGCCAAATGTGTAACAGAGACCTTTGCTCTTCAGTTCCTGGGTTTTCAGCCTGGCGGTCTTTCTTGATAAGTAGATCTACAATTTATTGACAACTATCTTGACAAAATTTTGTTTGGGCCATTGCTGATGGGCTTCAGGATAAATACACAAATGCAGTGATGCGTAAGATGCTGGTCCAAGCAGATTGTACAAAGTCTAATGGTATGTTTGTGATATCAACATTCAACAAACTCTTCAGAGTCAATAGATATCTTAAACTTTCAAAAACTGAAACTCTTTTGTTTATAACATTTTTGGTAGACATTGACTACATACAAAAAATTATTACTTAAGTTTTTAAATGATCTAAACTCTTTCCCATTGTTTTCTTCCATACACTTCTTTTGACACGTTCATGAACAATTTTTCTCTTATTTTTTTGATATTGTTCAGAAATATGGTTAGATATGTTTTTTCTTGCTTTTCAATATTTCAATTGGTATTATATACAAAAGTGTACAATCATTCTGCTTGCAACAACTTTTTCAGAACTTTGTTACAATAGGTATTCAAACTATTATATATACTGTACTTGGTATTCAGTATAATGCAAATACATTTAAACTCTGATCTCCAAATAAATAATTTACCAGTTAAGATTTAACCAAGTGAGAAACATCTCCCCAAAACACATCACAGAGTTACAATGAATTGAAAACAGTTATTCTAGTAAAAAAACATCAAGTTTATTTCATAAAAAGCAGAACTAGGTAAGTCCACTAATATTTTCCCAAACGAAAAGGAACAGTATTCTAAAAGCAAAAAAATCATTATGATCTTTGCTGTATGACGTTCATTTAAAGTAAACAAAGAAAAGTGTTAAAACAATTACTGAATCTATTTAACAAGAGCAATAACAAAGTATATTTACTTTCCTAACAGCATACTTGGCCTAAAAGCTCAGGCTTAGAAAGAAAGTTCCATCGTATTTGCTGAGCCTTGCTTTTAGTGTCATGAGTGGTCTGCAGTGTGACATCACTGCTTGTTTTGCACCAGGGGCCATGTTGAATGCAGCATTGGTGACAAGTCATGGTAGCACCACAAACAAAGCTTTCCCTTGTACCCATCAATTAACATCAAGCATGAGGCTGGACAAGGTAAAAGCACTGCTTTACAACTCTTCAATATGATCCAAATGTCAATCAAGTTTGTCTGTTTTGTAGATGGGTGCTCAACCCATTGTACCACTCACTCCATATAAACAGGTTTATTCTTTTATTTCTTATTTAAAATCACATGTTAGATCCAATTTAAGGATAAACAATGCAGTTTACAATCAATGTGAGAAATTGTCACTCAAGCTGGTTTCTACAAACACTTGTCACAAAATACATAGCAAAAATTTGCCAAAACCTCATCATTAAGCCTATGCTATACTAGTGTGGAAACCATAGCAGATTTTGTAAATGAGATACTGCACATGACCAGAATTTTTAGGTGTGACAAAGCAACTGTGCATGACAAATCAGGTGCGTTTGCTGTTTGTCATGAAAGAGGTGGCATGTGGATTGACTAGCAGAGTGAATGAAGGAAAGCAATTTCGACATCAGGAAATTACCAGCAAGCAAAGTAAAGATAAGTGCAATGGTTAAATGGTCCAAAGTGCTGCACAGAAAATCAGGGTGGCACCAAGTCTTTCTACTTTTACTTCCAAGACATTTACAATTCTAACATTAGGCATTTCACTAAAATGAACAAGGTGCAAATTAAAAATGGTGACTATATGTTCCAGTGCACTGCATGAATATGTGATAGCTTTGTTTTTTATCATTACCTCTGTTTTCTAATAAAACATATGCTTTGCTGCTAACCTGCGCACTTACTGCTTCAATTTGCAAATCAAATGTTACAATGTATTTTTAAGCATGACAACAACAAGGCAGTGGGGGTCATGTGTGTTAAAAATTCTAAAAAAAGTCTTATTTGTACTATTGTCTTGGTATGAATGATGCCACAGACAGCAAGTACACATTAATAAAGGCTTTATTCCTTAAGCAACACTAGTTAGATTCTAAACAGAAGTCTTCAAACTACACTAAGATTCTTAACCATTACATTTAAAGCAAAACATACATTCTCGTGTGCAATGCTGTCTGGCTTTGATTGTAAAGAGCTTGGAAGGCAAAATTCGTCATCATCTTCTGCAGGCAACATTTGTGAATTTCTTGTTTCCGTGCAGTCTTACTGATTACTCTTAAGCAATGATTACTTTTATAACATTACTCACGAGTCAAAAGCAAACACCTAGATACACTGAAGCACAAAAAGATAGATGTGTTTGCCTTAATTTCTCTACGGCATTTTTTCATCATTTGCCACTTTGTAAGTTCAAGGTATTTTTAATCGTAAACCAAACGAAGTGGTTACGGAACCACCCATGGATCTTCTTATTTCAAAACTTTATCCACTGTACCGCTTTGCATGACGCGGTTCGAATAAAGCAGTCAGTTTTTCATTCAAGCGGCATCATCCCAGTAGCGTAGTAGATGTCTCTCACGTCTACTGTGCCGATGGTTTTCGGTTCGCCTCTCAACTTGGTGCCTTATGTTTTCGTAATATAGCGTCTGCTTACATGTTTCAATTCGTCTAACCAGTTTTTCTTTACTTTTTTCAAAACTTTCCAAACTTCTGCTTTAGGGATTAGTGTTAGATTAGCTTAGCGTTATGTTAGCATTAGGTTAGGGCTAAGGTCAGGGTTAAGGTTAAGGTTAAGGTTTACCTTTCGCATTTATTATGTTTCTACCAGGCATCATACTAGCCTACTGCATTCTCCTGGTGCATTACTTAATAACGCAGTAACTAATAACTTACTGTCACGTTCAGGAGGTGGTCAATAAAGGTTTCAACTTATAGATCCACAGGCGGTTCTGTAGCCACTGCCTAAACCAAAACCCCATCCCATACATTATTCTAATGAAGTACAGTAAGTACTGTAGAGCAATAAGACTACTGTAACTGTACACTTAAACAGTAAAACAGACACTGCACAGCCTGCATACAATATTTGGAGCAATTACAGAACTCACATTAAGCATCTTAGTGGACCTGCATACATTGTAGATGCAATACAATTTAGGACTATCCATGGATCGTAATCAATAATAGAGTACCACAGTTTGAGTTTCTATGTCCGACCAGAGGCTCATAGCATTCATTGAATGTGGTGGAATACAAAGACACAACGCAAGCCAAAAAGTAATAAAAAATGTGAAATCGACAGCCAATTAATATAAAACAAGTACAGTGGCAAAGTTAACAAATTCTTTAAAATGAATGGTAACATTGTACTAATACTATGAGGATGCATACACTATTACAGTACACTGCAAGATCTGTACATCCTACATGCATGCAGTACGTTAATCGCTAAACACTGATAGTGATAGCGCATACAACGAAGGTACTGCACACAAGTAAAGCCAAAACCTCAAAGTCAAACTGGCCAATAAACATACAGAACAGATCAGATGCAATTTGAATTTACCTACGGTGTAAAAGGCGGAGCTCCGTAAATAGCGGAGCTTGGTTGCGGAGGTTTGGTAACCACTTACAGCTGCTAAGAGCCCACTGGGCTGCCCAGTAAAATTACTGTAATAAATGACTAGTACTTTACTTACAGTACTGGTTTTATTAGTGGTTAACGCGGCCAGTCTGACGCCCTAAGCAAAAAAGAATTCTTAAAATTGCATTCACTTCACACTAGCATTAGCAACACGGATAGCATACCTCACCGCCTCAATACTGAACTGATAGTACCGCAAATCCACCAAGGGAAAGTAAAAAATTTCCCCAACTTTTTCAATCCCACACAACGCAACCTTTTCATCGCAAACGAGCATTGCAATTTCACCACCAAGGTGGCAGGCCTGGCAGAATACTCGCCAAACCACAACAATGATCACGCCAAACAGTGCTTCACTTCCAAAAACGTTCTTGGCATTACACAACCCCACATATAAATACATTTCAAAACACATTCCCCTAAAAGAGGGCAAAATGCAAGGCTTCAAAATTTATTGCCATTTTGCCCTGAATCCGAATATTATAATCAAAATCGGAACTTTCACCTACAACACTCAACAAAATTGATTGATGTGACCAGGGGCGGAGCCAGACATTTTCATTTGGGGGGGCCACTGGAGGAGCCAGTTTTGCAACAAGGGGAGCTGTCAATGGTCTGTGTAGGACTTCAATGCAGTGGTATGACGTCACGCGGAAAATTTTGGGGAGAACACTGGGGGGCCATGCAAAATTTTGGGGGGCAGTGGCCCCCCCTGGCACCCCCCTAGCTCAGCCCCTGGATGTGACCCATGTCTTAGCTTTTGATATTATGCGAAAACAAGTTTTTCGCATTAATGACCTAAGATACAAGTTCTATTTGAACCACTTTCCGGTATGAAAGGGTTAATTCCGAGGCATCAGAATGCATTGCCATTTTGTCCTGAATCCGAACATTACCATCAAAGTGGGAACTTGGACCCACAACACTCAACAAAATTGATTGATGTGACCCACGTCTTAGCTTTTCATTTAAATGCGAAAACAAAGGTTTTCGCATTATTGACCTCAGCCACAAGTTTTAGTTGAACCACTTTCCGGTACAAAAGGGTTAAATCCGAGGCATCAAAATTTATTGCCATTTTGTCCTGAATCTGAATACAATAATCAAAATGGGAACTTTGACCCACAACACTCAGCAAAATTGATTGATGTGACCCATGTCTTAGCTTTTCATTTAAATGCGAAAACAAAAAGTTTTTCGCATTAATGACCTCAGATACAAGTTCTATTTGAACAACTTTTCGGTATGAAAAGGTTAATTCCGAAGCATCAAAATTTATTGCCAATTTGTCCTGAATCCGAATATTACCATCAAAATGGGAACTTTCACCCACAAAATTCAGCAAACAGTTGTGTTTCGTTGTCTTGCTAGAAACATGCTTAAAAGTTTGAGCAATGTTATGATGAGGAGAAACGAAATAAAATGGAGCTCGACGATAGCTTATTCCGTGCTCTTCATCTTCAAAGGAAACATTTAGGCTGAATGTGTAATTGATCTTCGACAATGCTGCAGGTGATCATATCTGAAGCAAGCAGCAGATTTTTGAAAAGCAAAATACTGTTTGATTGATGCACTGGTCTTGTCGAATCCTTCAGGACTCTGAAAACGCACAAAAACCGCATGCCAAAATTTTTTTAATCTTATTTCGAGCTGCATGCCAATAACATTAGTAAAAGTCAACGCGAAAAGTTGTTATGCAGTCGAAGCGCGGAAGTGATGGACGGTGTACGGTACAGGTTCGCAAAGTGGTCGATACCGACTCCCAGGGGTCAATCGGACCACCCAAGGGTCGATAAATAGTCGCGGTGTTGAAATGGGTCCCTGAATGGCCAGTGGGTCAATGAATAACTGGTGGGTCTACTGGAGCAACGAAGCCCCCAATTCAAAAATCACTGTTAATCGGGCAAGGAATGCAAACGGCACTTTTCAACAAACCAAACAACATTAAGAGGGCTGATCAAATCTCAGCTACAGTAGTTTAAAAGTACATTCGATTCGAATAGTTTTTATTAATCATTGATTGTGATGACATTATGAAAACTGTTCTGTTTGTTACGTTACAAACAATATTGTACTGCATGTGTCGTAGTTCGGCAGTTGTTGGACTGGTAGTACAGCACTAGGCTACGTCGTAGGACGTATAACAATTCCTTGTATTAGTAACTGTTGGGCCAGGCCTCGGGGTCCACAGAAAATTATATTCTTTAATTGGGGGTCAACGTGCAGAAAAGTTTGAGAACCACTGGTGTAGGGAATCTGCTTCTTGATAATGCCGCACATTCCATACCACGGCACTTACTATCGATCACAATTCAAAGTGCATAGGTAAATGCACTGAACAATTTAAGTTCCATCGTGCGCATCATGGTAATGCGTAGAAAAATGATCGTAAAATCGAGAAACAGTTGTAGAACGATGGTTGCATATCGCTTACTTTTAGGACTAAAGCAGTATTTTAACAAGCGCACATTTGAACAGTTGCTCTTAGCCAAATCTTTTAGTCCACCAAAAGAACAGAAGCTTACTTGTTATCTTCATTCATCATGATTAGCGGCAAGGACTGATTGGAAAGTTTCTGCTATCAACAACTTTCTTCAGAGAATCAGCATGCCAACATCCTAAAAATGTCGGTTTGAAAAGACTTTTGGTTTGGAAACAAACGCAATAGGCAGATGTTCCGTGGACCATTGCAATGAGAAGGAATACTAACTTGTTTAAAAATAATTGCGGAAAAAGCGAAATACTTCATTGCAAAATCACTCGCTCTGTTTTAAATACATACATCAGAAATTATGTGATCGTTGCTTGATGGTTTTAATGTAACTGTGGCTTTCTGCAAATGAAAAACGGATCGGTTTCCATCAAGTTTGCGAAATTAAAGGACTGAAGGGAAACCCTCCGCAAACAATAAACATGGAAAAGGAGTAAGTAACGCAAGCTTATAGAGCCGTTCAGCTAAAGCTCTTGTTTCATCAATTTTTCTGCTAACCTTAGAAAAACAGTGGGATATTTCTTCGCAGTCCGAAATGCAATAGATAAAGTTGTCAGGAGATACAAAGACCTTGAACCTTTTAGGAAGAGATGCAGCAAGCCTACAAAAATCAGGTTTACGTAACTACTTTTAAAATTTATAACTTGAAACAGGAAGTAATTACAAACTTTAACCGGTTAAAGTAAATGCTTTTATAAACAATGTTACTCAATGAACCAAGACCCTTAGTCGATTTTAGGAAAATTTTCGTAGCACCTTCGCAGTGTTGATCGTTCGTGGGACGTGATGACGATTTAAGCATGTTGTATGTATTTGTATCAAACATCACCAAAGGTGCTTACAAGAAACGAATGTCCAACATCTTCATGTCATCTTGTGTCAAAGGAAAGAAGTCAACATGTTTGAAACGAAAACTTGAACGTATGGGTAATAATCAGCACCAAATGGCGATAAAGAAAATTTGGGAGTACAGCACGTCCAACAACAGTTTGCCATGCTTTTCTAATCATAAATGTTCGTTTGCGTAGGTCATGCCAGTGCCGGATTAACAATAGTAGCAAATGTAGCAATTGCTACAGGCCCCGTACTTTTGGAGGCTCCGCGGTCCTTTGTGCTAAATCTGTTCTCTATTATGCAAGAGTTGATATTAGAATTTAAGTGCCCGAGACAAACTCTCAGAAAGGTGGCCTATATTTCACACAT
>JGI24159J19872_10001347_pt1 | contig 26683 bp, 23 predicted proteins | sample Ectturendosymbi4_FD_19872 | JGI IMG/M metagenome (IMG submission 19872)
AACGAACAGCGCGCTTACCTGAACCAAGCCCGGGGAGAACCAGTACCCCGGCAGGCAAGTGTATTCCACTTGTTCGCGATACCGGTAACCGCCTGGCCGGACAGCGTAGGACACGTTGCCCACGGCCGTGACCAGGCCCCGGCGAGCGTGGTACATGTGGCCCGGGTCCCTGCATCGTACCGGGACGCATTCTATGTCCTCGAAGTGGGGGAACCACCGGCCGCTTTCGCTGCAGTGCACTGTTGTGTCATAAAGGCCGGCGCGAATCCAGTGGCCGGGCTCGCAAGAATAGAGCGCGGTGTCGCGAAGTGACCCTGGAGCTGCGGACGACGGATTTTTTTTAAAATATAAATCATGAAAAAACAGCAATAATGTTTTTCGGGGGGAGGGGCAGTCAATGACGTCGTCCGTCATTGACGTCATCAGTCACTGTCCGACTCTTGCTTCCATTTGTTTTTTAAAGGTTGAAAATTGATATAAAGCACCAGTAACAATCTTAGCAAGTTGTTTCGGGGGGGCATGGCCTCTTCGGCCTCATTCTGACTGCGCTACTCTGCTACTCTGAGTAAGCATGACTGATTTTTGTTACAGAACGATTTTGCAGTAATTGCTGCATCACGTCCCTACTGGAAAACTTTTAACTGCGCTACGTCACAAAGAACGGAATAATAAACGGATGACGTCGCAATGCTGCCGAGCATTCTGGCACTATTCAAAAATGTTCCCGCTCACGCACTTGCCGCAAATTTGATATTACAAAGGACGAACAAATCGCTCGGATTCTTATTCAATCACCAAAATCGACAAACGTACACTTTCCACGACTGTAAAAGCGAATAAAATTAAAAAGCGGCAAATCTGAGACTTTTTTCAGCACAGCTGAAAGTCGCAAAGACTATGTCAGGTAAAGGAGATGTAACGCACTCGACGCGTTTCCACTTCTGCTGAACTTTGCGTGGGGCAACGGGGGAGGGTTGAAGCAACTTGCAGGGACGCATTCAATGGTCGAGGGGTCGGGAACCCACTGTCCAAGTTGGTTGCACCGGAGGTCCACGTGAACGGTGGCGAGGAAGCCGGCGACGTTGTAACCTTTCCGACAGGTGACCCTCGCCTTTGACCGGTAACCGTACCTATGGACAGTAAAAGTAACCGTGCCAGTGGACAACAAGCGTAACCGTACCTGTGGACAGCAAAGGCAAGGGAAGAAAAGACACACGCAAAAATAAGGAATATGTAATGAATAAAACAAGTTTGGAAATGTGGTCTGGCTTGTATACCTAACCAGCTTCTTGCAAACAAAGCAACATAAACTTTACAACAGACTACTTTTTTGTAACACAATTATGACATTTGTATCCGAAATGCTTTTCCTGTGCAGTAACCACGGGACTTCTATACACCTTGAAAACTACTTTCTCTATGAACTAGTTCATTGTTTTGCTTTGCCGTTGATGAAGGCGGGACAAAAGAAGGGAAAGCAGCAGGGCATCGTGTGCTCCACCCGGTCCTAAATTTCGATCCTTGGCCCGTGTCAAGTTCCGGGCATTTGGCAAAGTAGTTACAAGCAGGCCCAGCTTCAACGCCGCTGTTGAATGCAGCCGAGGTTCGAACCAGCAACCTTCCAACTCTGCCGCAAACTCCGCTAGCCTGGCGCAATGGTAATGTACTTCAAGGTCGGAGGTCACGAAAACAATTACCTCCTAGCTGTGCGTAAGAAATGCTTACAAACAACATAAGAGTGAAATTTGTGCTACAAGAAAGCATATGAGCCAGTCGGTTCCAGAGCCACAACACTAGCTGAAAAACAATTCCCGTAGCAAGTATGGCGTTGGTGCAGAACGCATTGCTCTTTGTCGTGTCCTACACACAGCAGAGATGAGCGGGCTGACATATTTTGCAAGTCAGATCCAGACATGAATTTTGAAAAGCCAGTCCAAGTCCAGCAATAGTCTAAAAAATTTTTTAAACGTGAAGTCCAAGACCAAATGAAGCCCAAAAACTTAACCAAACACAGCTTTTTAAAAACAAAAGTGCCGCAATTCTTTTCCATTAACTCACTCCCAATCCGGTCTTGATCCTAAATTCTTGAAGCGACTTACAATCCATCTCCAATCCCAAAAATCCAGTCCAATGCTGATCTCTGTTACACCCTGGGTTTGTTCAAATACAAACACTTTTGACGAAAATTTAAATTTCAGACCAGCAAAGTTTCCAGCACGACAACCATTCTGAAGTGACCCCCCCCCACGCACACACAGCCAACCCACCCGTTTCCAGCCGTCACGTCGCTATTGGCAACAGGCCCGGGCGTTCCAGGACAGGACACCGGTTGGCAGTGGATGGCCTCCACCGGGGGGTACCAGCGTCGGTCGGTGCGACACCGGGCGATCGCCGACAAGTTGCCGTTCCGCATGACGTAGCCCGCTTCGCACGTGACGTTGATCTCGGCCTCGACGTTCGAATGGTCACCTGGACTCACCGTCACAAGTGCGTTTGTTAAGAAACAAAGAGAGAGACCTGCTCGACGCTTGCGTCGCACCCGGTTGGTTGGCGCCAAAAGTGACGGAACGATCAGAGTGTGTGGCCGTTGAGTTTTGTCGCCGAGGCATTTCGGTCATTTTTCCCAAAATAGTAGTAAAAACTCATTTTTTTCCCAAAATGGGTCATTTTTTTTCAAAATAATAGTAAGTCATTTTTCCCAAAATAGTGGTAAAAACTCGCCGAAACAGCGTTCACTGGAGTACCTTTTCAGACACTACGACTGAATTGACTTAGTTTTTTCAGTCATTTAAAAAAATCGGCCTGTGACCAAAAAACGACAGAAAAAAACTCAGGCCGGTCGATGCAGTTAAGCAACGAAGTTTCGACAAAAACGCACAAAAAAGGCAACATTTTCTGAACCACTGGAGTTTGCTGACGAAAACGCTTAATCCTATCATAAAAATCACAAACGGGTTCCTTCAACACGTCCTCAAGTTATAGTTTAGCTACAAATTAGACTGGAGACGCACCCACATTTGCCGAATACAATCAGCTTGCAGTTATCTACGAGTTCTTTTTTATGTACGACTTCAAGTTGAAAGAAATGCAACAAAAGAAGCAAATATTTCAAACACGTTCACGCCATTTTCGCATTGCAACCAACTCACAAAATCTGGACACAGATTTAAATTTCCCGCGCAAACTGGCCAACCAATCAAGCCCACGTTAAACCTAACGTAAACAGATCACGATCAGCTGTTTTGAAAAAAAAACAACACACAAACCAATAAAAGCACAAAAGTAAAATTCCAAAAATCTATACAGGCGAAAATTCGTTGCAACTGTAAGGAATTTCAAGCACCTACCAACAATGCCAGCGTATGGGTTCTGCCTTTGCAGCTCGCCGACCGACATGCATCCGAACAACTGACAGGACATGGTCTTCGGGTCAGGGAGCCAGTGCCCATCCTCACTGCACTGCACAACGGCTGTCGAGCTGTAGGTCCCGGCGAAGGTGCGACGATGCTGGCATTCGTAGGTCGCCTGGCGTGGATGGGCAAGGGGGGGAAATGCTGAGCGTCGACGCGATGAACGGACAAGCGGCCGGACACACGCACGGCGAGACGAGATAAGTCGCGCGGTCTTTTGCGTGGGAGTATTGTTTGAAAAATGCGCGCAGACGTCTTGCGCCAATGGAAACCGCGAGGTTTGCAGAGCACAGCGCAGGACCCTAAAAAGGGGGTTAAAAATGAGAACTTCTCGCTCTACGGACCGGACACAATGGACAAGGCCTCCTAGAAAAACGGCCTTGGCTAAGATTTCTTTTCTAGGGGCCTTGCAATGGCTAAGCCCCACGCTCGGAATGCGCCATTGTGATGTGGAAGTAGTGACCCAGTGACAGCTGCAGCCCCCGTTTCCTTCCCCCCGTTCCTGATCACGTGTTCTCTATGTGGTCGGGGTGCTTAAACTAAACTGAAGCTCTGGTGACCGCCAGTACATTTATCAACGCATATTTGTCTTTTGTTGCTAAGCGATTTTGAAGGGCGAGATGCTTCAATTTTAACTTGAAGTTTTAACTTTAATTAAAAGTTAAACGCACCCTATCAAGACAAACACTTCTCAATTTTCCCCACAGATCTTTTGTAGCGAAGTAGATCCTCAACAGGATTTCCACCCCATTCTCAGCGCCAAGCCAAACCTACTGCTTATCGCGGAACACATGACACCTCTTGGCTGATGCCCCCGTCTGAAGCTTCCCTAGAAACAGCGCTACACCGCGTCATAAATAAAGGGCGACCGATTTTATGACGAAGCAGCCAACAGCGCATGCATGGGCGTGGGGAGGGGGGCAAGGGGAAAGATCCAGGATTTGGAAACTTGACATTTTCGTATTGAATTTTGGTTAAAAAAGGTTGTTTTCTCAGTTTCGAGTGGGTAAAATGGAATTTCACCAATTTTGCCCCCTTCTGGAAAAATCTTTTTGGCTACCCCTGGAAAAACCCGCTATTCACCCCTCCCCTGGAAAAAATCCTCCCGACGTTCATGAGCGCATCGCATACACACTTGTGTCACCTTCGAACCAACGTGCCACCCGATGCTGGTGACAGTTGTCATCTTGCCGTATTGTACGTACGGCAACGGATCCCGGCATGCGACAGGTTGGCAGGTCCGTTTCGGGGTCCACTCGCCGTCGGCGTCGCACCGCACTACAACCGTCCGCTGGCCGTAACCGAACCAGTACCCTGGTTCGCAACCGAGCAACCTCTGCGGTAAAAATTTCAAGGGTTACGCAGGTTTGTTTGTTTTCAAGTTTGTCTTGCGCGCGTTTCGGTGTTTAAACAACATACACCTTCGAAGGATCATTCGAACCCCGGCGACAAACCTCTGACTAGAAAACCGTATGGTTATTTCAGATCTCCTGGGAACAAAGTAAACGCTGTTCTAATGTGGTTTGTTTTCTGTTGCATGATTTGATGTTTGTTTACAGTTGTTCCTAAATAAACTGATACTGATAGAAAATAACTGGTTTTGTTTTTCTCTGAAACATTTCGGTCATTTGTCTCTTAATAGCATTAAAACTCGTCGTAACAGTTTTCACCACTGGCCTAACTTTTACCGCATTATGACCGAATTGACTTAAATCTTTTTCGGTCACTTGAAAAAAATTCGGTCATTATCCGAAAAAAAAAAACAGTGGGAAACAACTAATGTCACGTGCTGGAATTTACACGAAGTACGGCATCGCAAAAAGCGTGAAACATAGAATGATGGTTTCATTGCCAGGAAAGAGCTACGACACCTTCGAAGGATCGTCCGGTCCTGTGACGACACGATGTGCATCACAAATTTTTTTAGTTGGCTCACAGTTAGTTTTCCAGTTATTTTTTATACAAAAAATTATTCCTGTATTTCGTAAGCTGCGTTCGTTAACATGATAGAATTTCTTGCAGCATTCTCTGGCCATTTCAATATGATTCAGACTAGGTGTGTTATACCCATGGCGAACATACCGTCCTTATTTCTAAGATTTGTCCTTATTTTGAAGTACTATGTCTTAAGAGAATATTCCTGTCCTTGTATCTAAGAAATGTCCTTATTTGCGTCTTGCGTTCCTTATTTTTTCTTATTTTCTGTCGCATGACAATTTTAAATAAGCAATAGCTGATAGACATACAGACCATTTCTATCTTATCGTAAACATTTTGCAATCAAACTTTTGTGACGACATAAAAGTAGCACAATCTGGCAGCACAGAGATGTAACGCACTGTCAGGCCTTGTTAAGACTGTAAGCCCATGGTTCTGAAAGTATGCGTCGCGAAGCCACGATGCGTCGTTTTAATTTTCCAAGGGCGTCTCACAAACCCAAACTCCGTGCAGTTTTACTCATTGAGCTAATAACAAGGGCAGTTTTATAAGTTCACCAAAGAGTTATTGTTCAAGTTATTGTTACTAGTTACTAGTTATTGTTCAAGTACAGTCATGCCGACAGCAGATAGCATACTTGCCATCTCATGATTACGTAACTTTAGTTATTTTTTAATATTAAACGCATTGCAAAATTTTAATTCACATCGTTTCACGGAAATGAAAGCTGCAGCAGTGATTCAGTTATAAAAATAAAAATAATAAAAATAACCAACTCGCTGATTGCTTCGCTCCGGAACAAACATTTTTTCGGGTTTGCTTGCTTGTGTGACGCTTTCGGTAAAATTGAATAAATTCAATATTTCTAAGCAAGGGCAAGATAAAAAATATGGTATGACGTATCAGATAAAACCGCGGCGTTGCTTTAAAAGCTATTGTGAAAGGAAAATATAGCAAACCTGTTTTGAAGTTCTCAGTGCTTTACTTTCTTGTCTGATTAGCTTGGAAATATATGTATGACGCTACCTTCAACTTTACAAAAAATATCTTTGCAGCATGCAACGAAGCTTGAGTTAAATTTTTATCAGCACTCTCCGGGGAATTTATCATGCTGTGAATGGATTCGAGGTCCTTTTGTCCAACCTACACCGTCGTCCTTTTACTGAACAAGAAAAAGAAAACTGTATTGACCTTACCTGTGATACAGTATTTCCCTAAAAATATTGCTCATCTCAAGAAATCCGACAAATTCATTCGAATTTCATTGAGTGACGAATGCCCAGTTTTGGCGAAAAAAGCGCTGCGGATAGTTATCCCTTTCGCAACGTCGTATCTGTACCAATCAGGATTTTATGCCATGGCTGTGATTAAAGCCAAATATCAACCACGACTAAACCTTGAGCGGTAAATGGAGGTGGCAGTTTCACAAATTCGTCCTAAATTCGACGAAGTTTGCGAAAATAAGCAAGCAAGCCCACACATCACGTTAATGATGCACATTTTTTTGTTGTTTCCTCAACAAATAAAACTTCAAGTATTACAAAAGTATCTATAGTTCTTATTGCTGGGGTGTCGCAGGTCCAGTAAACTTTTCCAAAGGCGTTGCAACGAAGAAAGTTTGAGAACCACTGCTGTGACCTGTCTCGGCAAGTTAGGGTTAGTAGGAAAGTTGGTTTTAGGTGAGGTTTCTGTATGAAGCGAAGGTTTATCATTTAATTAATTCAATAAACAAGCAAGCGAAAATAATGCTTTCCGTGACGATTACTACAAGGAATTCGAGAATAAGACGTTGCTGAAGCAAATGGTTCCTGGAGATAATTGGGCAAATATATGATCAGACATTAGTTGTGCAAACAGAAACAATTATTTCATTTTAGGTAATAATATCAAATTTTGCACATCCGTCCTAATTTTGGTCCTAGATCGATGGTAGCCCTGACTGGCTATACCACATGTTCTCCCTTGCAATATGTTTGCATGAAAGTTTTGCCGTTAAAATGAAAAGAAAATCAAATCCTAATTAAGCAAAAATTGAGTGAGTGCTTTTTGGTTTATTACTGCTTTCGCATTCTACCACTAGGTGGCGGTCGCATTAATGAGCAACACGAAAATGAGATAAACTCCAGACCTCCTGATCCAATCCTAATCAAATCGGTGTCTGTCCCCACGTTTTCTAGGCTGGGCTTGGTAAATATTCAGTTTCAATTGAGCTCTACCACGTTTTTCCAACTTGTCTCTTCTCAACTTCTTGGTTGAGCAGACACACAGTACAAACACGACGAACACGACGGAAAGCGGTCGCTGTTTTCCTTTCAAAGAACCCACCGCGTCGCTGAAAGCGCGTCCCGTTCCCTGCGACAGCAGCACCGCTCTGGGGGGGAGCTCGGGCTGGGGGGGACACAGCCTCGTCGTGCAATTTATGTGGTTGGGGGGCACCGACCAAAGTCCGTCTCGGCCGCAGGCCACCGTCCGGGACCGGCTTCCCACGTCCTCGAACCACAGGCCCTCCCTGCACACCATCTTGACCGCCGACAAATAGCTCCAGCTGTTGCCTGCGACGAAAATCGCGAAGTTGTTTGCAATCGTATTCCTCGCCAGCCGGTATGGTCGTATGCTTGAAAGTTTTGTTTGTTCTTTTTGAGGGAGAATGTTTTGCAGCGCGAAGCCACGCTTGTTTGGTAAGCGACTTCGAAGTCGAAGGACTGAAGCGCTCACCACAACGAACATGGTTTTCGTTCTAACCATAGCTGAGAAAGAATTTGAAAGAACAGGTTTGAAAGCAGACAAAGGCATTTAAAAGAAGACAGGGACATTAAAAGAAAAGATTTGAAAGAAGACAAAGACACCTAAAAAGGTATTGAAAAGAGAATAAAGACATAATTTAACAGAAGATATTCAAAAGAAGACAACGACATTTTGAAAAAGAGATTTCAAAGAAGACAAAGGTATTAAATATTTTGGCCCGGCGCTGTTTTTGTTTGTGACCGAGTAACATCACAGTGCAGTGAGATGAACATCAGAACTTAACAGCATCTTCCAACATAGAATGTTCGAATATTTAGATCGCATGTACAGTGCTGCTTAAAATGAAACCCGGTGCTGTACTAAAACAACTTGTACTGTTACTTTTTGGGGGGAGGGAGGGTCAACGAATGCATGCGCAAGTACGAGGGGGATTGCTTTGTGCTTACAGATGGGGAGGAAGGTGGTTAAAAAGGTTAAGAAGTTGCCCTAAGTAATATGTGAACGATGCCTAGCTCCTGCGAAGGATGTTTTCCGATTGCATCAGAAAAAAACCTCCTCGAGTGGAACAACAACACCAACAGTGCATCGCAACAGCCCGATGTTTTTCTGCCTCACTCACCGATTAATCTCATGTCTTTCAGGCCGGTCAAGGGTTCACAGAAGACGGGGAGACATCTGAAGAAGCTGAACGGCGGTTCCCATAACTGCCCGTTCACGCAGTCGAACGTGACCGTTGAAAAGACGCCGGGGGTGAAGCTCGCTTTGCTGGGGGTGAACCCGTTGGCGCAGGTCGCCTTCACGGCGCCCCCCACTCGAACTGCACTCGGCAGGGGCTGATCAATGGGGACCTTCTCTGATCGCCGAAAACAAGAGGAAGTTACGTAATAAAAGAGATGACGCAATTGTTCCTTTGTAGATTGTCAGTACGATTTAAACACAGCCTTGCTTGTGGAGCGTCGCCTTAATTACGACGTTAAAGATATTTCTGACCGTGCAAAGGTAGGTCTGTGGTGAGCAGCCAATCCTATGATTGGCGGCAAACTTAGCTACGGCATTTTGAAAGATGCACACCACAACTTCGGTCAACTCGTTACTAACAGTATTGGAAGGCATACAATAGAGCAGGGGTAACCAACGCGTACCCGCGGGCACCAAGTCGCCCGCAAGGACCTGTTCTAAAAATTCTATGATCAATGTCCTCACATTAACGAATAACAATACTAAAATAATTGAAGGTAAATTGAGCAAAATTTATATTTCAGAAGTGTGTATCAAACTAGTAGCCCTTCGCATTAATCGGTACACAAGCAGTAGCTCGCAGTTTCAAAAAAGTTTGGTGACGCCTGCAATAGAGTGATCATTAAAGTATAGGGGGGGCAGCATTAGAAAGACTTGATGCTGGCTGTTAATTAACATTTTGGCAAAGACTTAAGAAGCAAAGTAAGAAAGCGTTCGATAGACACAGATAAGATTTCAAAAGCAAGATCTAAAATATAAGACAAACGATACGTGTTTTTCGCACTGAACAACGTCTCACCCCCTGTGGCCAAAACAGCCGAATGAAGGACAATGTCTTTGCGTTCGAACGGCAGTGGGCACTTGCTGACCACGCAGGCCAGGTCCCGTGTGCCGGGAACCCACTCGCCCCAGCGAGCGCATCTTACGGTGGTGGTGAAGGTTTCCGGTCTCGCGTCGCAAATCGACGGGAAGCCTTCGAGAAACAAAACAAAGCTGCAAAGGCGGTGTGGGCTTTGTCAGTTTGAATTCACATCAACATTGCTGCCTCAATGAGTAAATAAATAAGATAAACAAACAAGTAAGTGAACCTTAAAGAGTTACTAACATCGCAGCCCGTAGCACACACATTTTGATGAACGGCGGATGAATATCAAACAATACAAACTTAAAAGGATCTAAAGCTTAAAGCAAGGGCGTTGGAAGGGGGGCAAATTTGTCATTTTCCTATCAACGTTTAAATAGAAAAATGTTTTTTATCTTGGTTTCGTGTTCGTGTTGTTAAAATAAAATTTCACCACTGTCGGCTCTTGGAAAAAATGCACTATTGGCCCCCTGGAAAAAAATTCTTTTGGCTAGCCCCTGGAAAAATCAACTACTGGCACCCCTGGAAAACATCCTTCCGACGCCCATGGCTCAAAGTTTAATCCGTTGGCAAACGTTCCATCTCGCGTCCTGATCGCTGCAAGCAAAAGCCAAAGGGCAGCCGTGAATCAACGACACGGTCGCTTTGGAGTCTGCTGATCACAGATTATTATCGGTCCCTTCGTCAGTTTGAATCATAACAAGTATGCAGCTGAGTTGGCAGCGCTCAAAAAACGCCCTTTAGAACTTAGCGCAGGATTCGAGTCGAAACGAGTCGTCCCTAACCGGATTAACAGCAAGCGAAGAGTTTTCTTCAGCAAATGCGCCGGGCTGTTGTTGGGGCACGTGGCGTAATAAGATCTCAAAGCAAAAGGTCTTTGCATCGAACGCAAGACATGGGTTGATGGTCTGATGCAAAACTACCTGCGAGCAGCAAATTGTAGCGGTGTGACGTAATCAATTCTCCTTCTACGGTGCGCAAATACGCATTTCCACCACCACCACATTATTTTCGTCGTGGAATCTCATTCTCGCGCACTTGTAACATTTCAAACATTGGAATTTCGCAAGTGCCAAATAACGTTCGCACTTGCAACATTCCAAACATTTAAACGTGNAGTTTGTTCGCATTTCTAAAGGATTTTACACCTATTCTTGTATTACACAAAATTTTGTACTTATTCTAATAATTCAAAAATCATTCGCAAACGACCTAGTTGAAGATCGGAGTGTCGTAATCGCTAGAGCAGTCTTTTCACTGCGATTTGTTGAGTGTGAGCCACGAGATCTATTGATTTCTCCGCCTGGAACGCGGGCGCAGAATAAACAATGCTTGTAATTCATTTACGACTCTGCTAGCTCAGCCATAACATATTCATGCTTTCTAAAACAAACAATTGCTCAGTGTAAAATTTTCTCAGAGTTAACACTGGACGCAATTGCAATAGACAAAAAACAGACGCATTTGAAACGCGCGTTACGCAACGAACCCGACTGAACCGGAATCGACATTTTCCAAGCCGACCCGTCACCATGGAGACTCGTGCTCATGACGACCGCGTCGATCGGTTCGCTGTAGCGAAGAGCAATCAGGTGACCCGGAAGCATCAAGTCCTGGCCGGAAAGTCCCACCAGGTTGTTTACGCCATTGTGAGCGTAACAATCCCAGAACTGCGAACAATGCGACAGCGAATAGGTTGACTTCAGGTTTGCTGTTCGACGACTGTAACAACTGTCGCTGTACAGCTATACTACAAAACAACAACAGTTCAGTTTTAACCCCCCTGCTTTGATTGTGATTGAGAAGGTACGAGAGAGAAGGTGTGTCTGTGAACAACGCCCAACAAACGGAATCAGGAGAACAAAAAATAAAATCGTTGGAAAAGAAAATCGAATAGCTGCAAAAAAGCATTGCAAAAACTTCACAAGTAAAACTTAATCGAGATTATTCATAACATCCCCTTGATGCCCAACACCAAATGGCGAGATGAAAGAGTTAATGAACGACTATATCTGGCGCATTACGTACTTTCTAACCACGCTCGGAAATAGACACATTTAGAGTGACAGCCATAGAAAAGATTGATGGTTTTCATTAGTAACTTGTACTAGAACAGTGGTTCTGATGTGTGGGCACGCAAAGGTTCTCCAAGGGGTAAACGAATCTCTTTAGTGCCTTGATAATTAAATTTACCGCAGAATTATAGGTACATTTCTAATTATTGTGCTCATGACCGCAGCCAAGAGGTGCTTGATACACAAAATATTACCCCAAAGAGGACACCACTGAAAAACGTTGAGAAGCACAGTCCTGGAACAACGATGCAGAGCCAAGTAGCAATATGCAAAGGTTCGAATTAAGTTTTTGAACAACTAAATACAAGTTTGGAGCATAAAATTGGAATAGACGTAACAGTTACATCAACACTAAAAAGCCTTCGAAAAACTATACATGTTATGTAGAACATGTGCAGTTTTTTATCAAAATAAAACACATATAGTTTCAAAATAAAACATGTATAGCTTTTTTCATAACAAAAATATGTATAATTTTGTTTTCGTCTCAAAATAAAACATGTATAGTTTTTTGAAGGCTTGTTTAGTGTTGATAAATCCAACTTATTGAAATATAGAAATAAAAATTGAGAAATCTCTGAACGGTTTTGTTGTTGTTTTTTTAAAAAAAACAGAGATATAAACCCGTATTCGCCCTCAGCGAATAGTGATTGCAGAAAAGGAAGGAAAACTGAACAGTTCACGCAATTCGGGCAACGAGCCCCACAGAAACCTTTCGGCCTTCTCACCTGTCTCTTATCAGAAGAAGAGCACCACTGCGCCGACACTGACCCCTGGCCCAGGGCCCTGATGTCGCGTTCGGGCCAGGGTGACGTCAGGCACCGGCTGGACGCCACGTGACGCAGGAGTCGCGGGTCGCCGGAGTCCCATTGCCAGTAAAGGTAGGGGTCGTCGCCGATGTCGCAGAGCTCGCGCGACGCGAGACTCACGGTCCGATTGTCGCGATTGACGACGACACAACCGCCTTTGTTGTGCGTCGCTGTCAAGATCCTGAAGAAAGAAAGCGAGAAAAGGTTATCTTCTGAGAAAAACTGCGCCAAAAATCAGGGTTTGGTGCGGAGACGCCCCAGTGTTACGTCACAGAGCGCAAGGCGAAAATTACAGCAGGGCGTANGGTCGTCGAAAGGCTATTGTTGTGGATTGCAGGGAGGNATNATTCGCGGCTTCCGAACATCATGAGGTTCTANTATCCCTCTCTTGCGGCCAACCGCCCCTGGATTTGAAAATTCGTTGGCATTTTTGTCGGACTTATATTTTACTTAATTCGTTAGTTTTATTCATTTGCACTTCCAATGCGTCAAAAACATCGTGCGTACAGACTTTACACTCCTCCCCGGCACCAACACTTTTTATGTGCAGCACTAAGCAAGGAAGAAAGGACCGTGTGCATTGTTATATTCGCTTCAGACGCAAGAAACGTGGTTTTGCGGTGTTTTTTTCAAGCGGGGGAGGGGCCCAAATGGCTTATTCAGTGTTTACGTACCAATCCCTGTTGCAGAATTCTAGGCTTCTCTAACTTTCTGAACTTTTACGCCTGGAATCTGTGTTTAGGACGTCGCACACCTCTCCACCGCGGAGTGGAAATCATTCAGGCGAAATATCTTTGGACTGCCTCGCCTTGAAGTGCTCGGCGGCAAAGTTTCAGTTTCGCCGAAACCGAAAAGCCTGGATTAAGATCCGGGGTTCTTAACCCGGAATCCGTCAATGTGACGTGAAGGGTCAACAAGCTTTGCAGACACTTCGATTACTGCGACGATGAATGAAACCTAGTTTCGAATATTTATTGCACTGTTTCTTCTTAAGTTGTCTGTAACTTTTATTAGGATGTACTAAGCAGGGACGGCTCTAGTAGGTGCGGGGCTCAATGCAAGGCCTAGGCGCGAAGCTCCTGTGAGCAGTGGTTTTATGACGCCATCGTGTTCAGTCAACCGTGCTATACGACAGGTCAGTAACTAGGGGGGAGCATGGGGATTAAGTCCGGAAAAAATTTCGTCCCCCCTAGAAAAATGTGTTGGATATAGTTTGAAACTGTTAGACAGTTCAAAAAATTTGGGACCCTCTCAGAAAACTCTTCACTCCCTACTGTCTCAAGCGGGTTACGGGCCTGCTATACGACCATGGTAGAGCGCAGATGTAAAGCCTTAGCAAGAGAATTGAGCACGTTTGTTAACATTCGACAATAGAGGAAATTCATCGCTAGTTGTAACGAGAGCGTTGTTTGTCAATGAGATTTACAAGCCATTTCTACTGACTTCACGAGCGCAAGGGGTATCTGGAAAAAATGAACAAGTTTCCTAAGCACCATGGCGCGGGGCTCCCAGAGGTGCGGGGCCCAATGCAGCTGCATCGGCTTAAGGCCGGCCCTGGTACTAGGGTTCCGTGACTCACAATGTTTAAAAAACGCTGTTTTACACCCTTTGAAAAACTGCGAACACAGTATTGTTTTGCAATAAACAACACGGCGATTGACTCACTTGAACGTTAACCTGGTGTGGTGGCCCGGCATGCAGTCGTAATAGGCGATGGCCTTCGGCATCGGCCTGGCCACGTCCCTCAAATGAGCCGGGTCTGTGTTCTTCCAAGCAATCATGGTGGCGTTCGCCACTGTCCCGGGGTCGACGGGACACGCGGTCTGGCCACAGGCCAATTCAGACACAGACGGTTGCCACCTGTGAGGGACAAATACACTTTTCGTCTCCATTTTTTGCGCAATCACACAAGAACAAAGTTGCGTAAGATTTTTTACCATGAGCACAAATACAAGTTCAGCGCCTTTGTTCATCTTAAAAACATTATCCAATCAAATATAGTCCCGCATCCAAGTGGCGGGGCTTAAAGCCTAGACACCAGTTCACCCAGCCCATTGGCACGACGTTACATAGTTTGATGGGCTTTAATCATCCCTGGACACTTCTATAACACAGAGAAATTGTTACTTGACCCCTCCAGTTCAGCGTAAAAATCCCCTAAAACAGAACAAAGCAGCGAAGGATCTTAAAGAACGAATCACTGAAATCAATGCATTGGTAACAAAAAGCTTTCAACCACCTTACACTAAAGGGTTGGATTCTTATCATACACTGAGGCACTGCATTTATTTTTGAAATTTATCAATCGAGTACGACTGTACGACTTAATTTCAAGCACTCACAAATCGGGACATACTCGCCAGTAATCATGCACACCAACTCGATCTTCCCGCCGGGAACAACACTAGACCCGTCCATCAGAGTGTCACCGTGTGGACATCGGGCCACAACAGTCTGGCCCACTCTGCCAACAGAGAACGCTTGATTTAAAACTTAAAGTTTATACTAAGAACAGACGTGCAATGACCCCTAAAAGCAGGGGCTCTTAACCTGAAGTCCGTGACTGTGAATGTGATTCAAATGATTAATAGGCTTTGCAGACACTTCGATTACAACCACGATGATTAAGATCTAATTTCGAATATTTATTGCGACGTTTCTTCTTGAGGGAGTCCGTAACCTTTATTAGAATGCACTCGGGGTCCGTGACCCACAAATGCTTAAAAAACTGTCTTGAAGGCACAATCTTCATAAGCAATCCACGTCCGCTGGAACACAAGACCAAAATCGGCAGAGAACGAAACATGCGAATCAGTACTTGATGTCACGAAGATGGCGCAGTTGTAAACGGGCCCCATTTTGAGTTCCGAACCAGGCCCGTTATTTCTTTTTAAAACCCGATTTAGGCCCGAAAGCCAAATTTACTGAATGAGTCATGATACGCGTAACTGCGTGGTATTGCTGGCGTAGCAAAGTGAACATGAATAAATTATTCACAATATTAGTGATTTTCTATTGAAAATTTCATCAACTCGATTGCCTCAGAAGTTACTGGCGACAAATGGGTCCGTCGTTGCGAAAAAAATAGTATGCAGGCCCGAAGCATTTTGACAAACTTGCACGCGAACCCACCCGAGCCGAAAAGCCCGACCCGACTTAGAACTCTGCGGTGACGTGAATAAAAACAAAGCGGGGAGTTCGCGCTACGGCGAGAGACGATTGTGCAGAAACAGAACGCGGCACCCTCGCAAGCCGACCCAGTTTGAAACACAAATACAAAAAAATGTGAGGCAAGTTCTCAATCACAAATAAAATGACGGGAACTGACAAATTGCTAACGGTTCCACATAGAGATGAATGTTTTTCTCTTGCGCCTAAAAATGACTCACTCGTATTTCTTCGAAGGCCCGACAAACGCGGGGTTCGTGCAGTAGGTGTCCTGGCAACGCAGCAGCACTGGGCTGGGGACCCAGTTCGCGGACACGTCGCAAGTGTGGACGCTGGCCAGAGCGGCCGTACCGTTGGGGAGGACGACATGCTTCGGGTAGAGGCACCTGCCCGACAAAGAGACAACGCGACTTTTCCAAAGCTCCGCTACGAGCAGTGGCGGCAAACAACGGGTATGCCCTGCATTGTGCGCTCTGGGAGGAAACTGACACACCGCCCTACTCGCACACTCCACCGTACTCGCATACTCGTTCAATGCGAGTATGGTGAGGAAAATATTCTCGGGACTCTCTAAAACAGGGCCTGCGGCCGGCGGGCCAAATGTCGCCCGCGTGAACATTTGATATGGCCCGCATTTTCGTTACCCAAAAACAACATCGCGTCAAAACTAAGCTCCGTGATATGCAGGTAGTTTGATAGTAAGTCAAGAGAAGTCACTCTTCCTAAAAGTTAGATAAAGGTTGAATTTCAGGATAAATTAATTAGATTTTGCGGCCCGCCAGTGATATTCCACAATTCATGCGGCCCGTGATAGCAAATAGGCTTCCCGCCCCTGCTGTAGAAAGATTAAAACTAACCGGAAAAGAAAACCATCGTTGTGTTTCGGCGACTTTGCAGACTTCAAAACGAAATGGAGGACCAACTCCCCGCTGATGCCACATGAAGCAGGCTTTTGGCCAGATGTTTTCTATTGAGGTGCGCTTGCAACACGTGAGGTTCAGGGGTGAAAAACTGAACTTAGTCAAAATACCCTTGCCGGCAAATGCGTTGAGGTTACTAAGGTTTAAACTTCTCGTTGCTTTTCGAAACAAACAGACGAGAAATTTGTTCGCAAGAATTTGAAAACCTAATTCACGACGAAAACGTTCAATTGGGCTTGGCTAAAATTTTGTGCAATTTTAACATTAATTGACACGTCTTCCGCAAACGCACATTAGTTCCCAATCCAGTTCACGCTGCGTATGCAACTGACAAAATAACGCCAACACTAGTCCTTTGAACCACGGCACTACGCATAGGCGTCGGCGGGATTGTTTTCAGGGGGGAAGCAATATAAGATTTTTACAGGGGAGAGTTAACAGAGGTGAAATCCGATTTTACCAACTCGAAAATTTCATTTTACCTGCGAAAACTTTAAGAAAAATATTTTTCTACTAAAAAGTTAATAAGAAAATATCAGATTTCAAAATCCAGGGGGGCAAGTCTCCCTCTCTTCTGACGCCAATGCCACTGCGCAGTTTAAAAGATGCGCATGCGCCTCACGTAAGCCAACGTTCGCGCGACGTAACGAGCGGCGTCTCGCCTGTAGGTGACGGTGCTGCGGTAGCGATGCACGCTTCCGGTTATTCGCATCGCCGTCATCGGAGGGGGAACGGCGCACACGAGGGTACTGCACGACGCGACAGGGGGCTCCCACCCGCCGGTCTCGTTGCAAGTGCTCAAGCGGGACGTGACGCCGAAAGACACCATGTAGCCCGCCTTGCACACCACCATGATCTTCGTCCCTACCGGCACCAGGTCGACATTCTGGACAAGGAACGAGAAAATACTTGAATGATCTCTGACAAAACTTCACACAAAAAATAATTGATAATTTCTGACAAAATTTCACACAAAAAACTACGGATGATTTCTGATAAAACTTCACACAAAAAACAATTAATGATCTCTAACAAAACTTCACAAAAACTAATTGATGATTTCTGGCAAAACTTCACAAAAAATAATTTATAATTTCTGACAAAATTGCACACAAAAAATAGTTGATGATTTCTGACAAAACTGCACACAAAAACTAATTGATGATTTCTAACAAAACTTTACACAAACACTAATTGATGATTTCTAACAAAACTTTACACAAAAACTAATTGATGATTTCTAACAAAACTTCAAACAAAAAATAATTGATGATTTCTGACAAAACTTTATACAAAAACTAATTGATGATTTCTGACAAAACTTTTCACAAAAAAATCAATTGATTTCTGACAAAACTTCGCAAAGAAAAACCGTCGAGTCAGTTGCAGAGCATTGTCAATGCAGAAAAAAGGAATCGTTATGGTTTTGGTTTATTTATGCATTTTCTGACCAAATCATGAAACAACACAAATTTAACATAAAGGAAAAAAACAGCACCAAAGAGTAAAAATTAATTGCATGCTGATGAGAATATAAAAACATCAAAAATTTCAGGTTCAGCAAATTTATGTATTCCAACATATTCGACTCACAAACGTTTGGCAAAAGACCTTAAGGGTGGGTCAAGAAAGGGTCTTGTGGGTCAGGAACTACAAGAAAGAAGTTTTTAGCATTAATGTGAGGCCTTCGCTCGAATCTTATGCAACAGCAAAGTACACGTTGTTTACAGAAAAATGCCGAAACACCAAAAGCGAAATATTTGAGCAGGCACTGCACCTCAAGCAAGTCTAATTTCTGCACCACACCGTTTGCGAAACTGTTTACCTGGGCGCACCTGCAAATGTAACACGACACTGCAACCTTGCGCAAAAATCAGCAAATGCAAAGGCGAAAGCCGGATCTTTGCTCAAAATTGCAGTAGCAATAGCAACGTACCTTGGGAATGGACAGAGGGATCGCGTATACACGATCCACAGGTCTGGAACAGAGAACTGGAACGCAGACTAGAGAACTGTGAAAACAGCAGGTCGTCCGTAAAGTTTTAAAAACAAATCTGTTTCTGTTTAAATCACAGCGTATGTGACGTCGGCGGGTTGTAACAATGATGACTGGACTTTGGCGATTGTTGCCTCGAAGTAGTGTCAGTTTGTTTAGGAACAACCATAAACAAACATCAAATCATGCAACAGAAAACAAACCACATTAGAACAGCGTTTATTTTGTTCCCAGGAGATCTGAAATAACCATACGGTTTTCTAGTCAGATGCCCTGATGAATAAGGAAGAAAAAAAATAGAGGAAAAGAAAACAAGTTCTGACTGAATAGCACATTTTAATAATGATGATCCAGGCTAGGTAGTGCAGCATGCCATGTATTGCCAGAGCATATCTGGAAAACAACATCTGCCCTTTCATAATACAAAATTTTTTATTTGTAGCGTTTTGGAAGTAATCATATGTTTGTTTTGCTGATTTTTGATGTTGATATCATTGCTCTTCTTGAAGTTTATGTTTAATTTAAGTAACAAATAGGTGAAAACTTGGTATTGAACGAATTGTTGGATCTATGCGATTCAGTTAAAATATATAGAACAGCAGCAGTCGTTCTAGTTAAACTAGAGATACATATAATGGAATATCGAATCCTATGGATTCGAAATCCTTCAGTATTCGAATCCAAAAATCAGAGTTTATTCGAATATTTTGATTCGAAATAATTTTGGATGAAACAAAATTGAAAAATGACAAGGTCGGCAAAACAAACGGTTTCAACAAGTTTTGCAGTCGCAATAAATTTTGTAATGGCGCTCTTTGCGCTCCTGAGTAAGAGAAAGAAAGAAAAACACAACAAACTGATGGCATTGCGTATTGACGTAACGAGCTAATTAACAGGTCGTGTAATCGCTGATCGACGTTCGGCGCGATCACCTAACAAGTCATCCCGGACTAGGGTCAGATATTCTGGATTCGAAACAACAAACGATTCCAGAATATTCCTGAATCTCTAAATGTTCCAGAAAATGCACATCCCTAAATTTGACAACAATTTCTTTTCCGCTCGGAAAGCGTTACGGTTGCTACGTTTCTTTTTTGCGCAGCTGATGACGAAGCGGTCGTATGACGCACCCGGGATCTGTCGACCAACGCCCGTTCTTCGCGCATTCCAACTTCACTCGCTTCCTGCCGTCCGGGAACTGGTACGAACTGTTGCAAACGTACGACACGAACGACCCGTAGACGAAGCCCGTAACTTTGTTCTCTCCGAGCGACAGCTGCACGCAAATGGCAAGCACTGCAAAAGGACGGGTGGTGCAAACGAGGTACTAAAAGTTTTTTTCTATGCAAAAAAGACATTCTAGTGAAAGAAACAAAGAAAACAAGGTTTTTCTTATTTCGGTTGGATTTGAGCATGTTTCCTTACCGCCAGCACAAATAGGAAAACATCTTTCGAAGTTTTCCGACCAACATCGCGTGTGATAGTATGTCGCCGCAATGCTGGTACGCATGTTACCACCAGCTGCGCCGTTATTCAGTCAGGAAGCTCTCCCTGTAGTGCGCTCACCCCATCCCCGTTCTAGGGGATATAATGCCAAGTCATTAAACCTTGTGGTATTGAAAGATTGATGTCGTTGAAACTGCATGGTTCGGGTTTCTTGCTACGACGCGCACAGCAACAGGCACGAGCTTGTTCGATTCAGTAAAACTCTTATAACTACGCAAACATGTTTTGTATGGCACTCATCGCTGATTACGTTTCATCTTGGAAAAAAATTCAATCATCTGTTTTCAGAATACAACACCCTGTTTGAAGGGTTCAGACAAGATACACTCGGCCATAAACTGAGGACAATGCATCACGTCAGCAACTCGCAGCGACGTAAACAATGTCTGCCCTTGCCATCTTTCTCGTTCGGGTTGAATTCAAATTCGTTTTCTCAGAAAACAAGAGTTTTTTCCAAAAACAAAACCCACGCGCCGTTCGTACCTTGTGCACGAGGTTGGGGCCGATCTCGTCGATGCCGGGGACTTCGCGGTGCCCGTTCACGATCAGCTCGGGGGGGTACGAGCAGGGGTAACGTCCCCTGATCGCGCAAACTTTCTCTGTCACTGCAGCTTGACAGGGAACTTCCACCACTGCGGGGTTGAAACATGCGAGATTATATACCACACACGAGATTATATAACACACGCGAAGTTATATAAATCATACGCGAGGTTACATAACACAAGCCTATTACTTGCTGTGTCATCAATAGGGCATTTGCACGATATATAGCCGATTGCCTTTGAACAACTCTGTTTTTTAAAAATCATTTTCAGTCTTCGATTCGATGCAGGCACCGTGTACTTTGGCGAAATGCCGTTCAAAACACTCAAGAAAATAAACACGCCTGATGTAGTGATGCAGGTTGCCGCTCGGCTGGAGGTGCAAATCCTCGTTCCGGTGAACACCTGACTAACAACCGGAGTTTCTCGCATGTCGTTGTGCGCATGCGCAACAGACTTGTGCAGCTGATCGAGTACCAAGCGAGCCCATTTTTGAGTTCGGGGATAATCGCGAAAGGGAGCGCGAGGACCCCTGTCTACGGTGAGAAACCATCGAAAGACGTTTATGTGCTTAAAAATCCATTTCAGGGACACAACGATTGTCTTAGGGGGGCAACTACTCCCCCTCTTTCACCACATTATTCTCCGCTACTATCCGGTCTCAAAGAAACAGTTATTGCAAAACCGGAACAACAACATCGTCCAAAACAAAACGAAGTGGTCGTCGGACCGTCCCGAAGGCCAAAAGCACCTTGAGCGAGCTTTTCCTTGTCGGGGGTGTAGCGCAGGCTGAGGCAGGCGTGGTAGGGGTCCGGCACGGACATGTCGAAAGACATCCGATCCGGCGGGCCCTGGTGGCACCAGACCTTCGAGTTGCGCGTCACCGGCGGATTGCATTGATGCATGAAGGGCAGCAAGCCAGGCGTGACGCCGCGGCACGTGGCAAATTGCAGCATGGCGTAGGAGTCGTTCGCGTGCGACTTGACAAAAGCGCACGAACAGAAATGGAACATCTGTCGAGAGAAAGCGTTGGAATTTTCCAAAAATATCGGTTTNTAGCCGCAGCTTTCCAACCGCTTAGCGCTAGGTGGCCAATCAAGAGCTCTAAAGATGCGATTTTCGCCTAGTTTACGAAAAATCAAGTAAATTGCAACTTGAGAGTTTTTCTCAGGTTCTGATAACGTCATCGTGACCATTCCGTGACGTCACCCTGCCCCACAAAATTTTTCACGTTTATAAAACCACACAACTCAGACCAAACAAACGCGAGCTTTACGCTTACAAATCGAAGCAAGTGTGACGAAACAAACGCGAGATTTATGTTTTCCAAATTGACGCCACTGACGAAACAAACACGAGATTTACGTTCACAAATCGACGCAACTGTGACGAAACAAACGCGGCGCTAAGCGACAAGACAAACCGACCTTTGAAGTTGGAGCGGCGGCCAACAGAGGAGCCGTGGTGATGACCGGATGGCTGCCGTACGCCTCGCAAGCGGAGAACGAGTGGGCGTGCGAGCATTCCTGGGCGGACAGGAAATCGATCGGATTCGGATCAAAGCAGTAGGCCTGGAATAGGAGCGGTCGTGGTCGGTAGACCGAACCACAGACGCTCGTGTAGAAGTAGTCGCCTGCAAAGGAAACGTTTTAATTTCAAGCAAGGCCGAAGGAGGTTCGTGCTGAGGACGTTTCGGCGTTGGTTGCCTTGGAGTCAAAGCGTCCGGGAAAGCCAACGGTTGGATATGAGATTCGCGGCATGTGAGGTTCGTGTACGTTTTTGTCCAAATGAGATTCGCGGCATGTGAGGTTCGTGTACGTTTTTGTCCTAATGAGATTTGCAGCATGTGACGTTGGCGTCCGGTTTTGTCCTCATTGGACACGTCATGCTCCAGACATGGGCGTCGGAAGGATTTTTTCCAGTGGAGGGCAACGAGGGCATTTTTCCAAAATTTTCCAGGAGGGAGCCAAAAGTGGTGAAATTTGGTTTTCCCCACTCGAAATTAAGAAAACAACCTTTTTTTGCTGAAATTTTTTAAATCCAGGGGGGCCTTGAACCCCCCTCCCGACGCCCATGGCACCAGCGCTTCTTTCCGGAAACCGCCTAACATTTTGGTAAGTTTTGCAGTTAAGCCAGGCCGATACTATATTTGCTTCAAGGCAAAAACTGCAAACACTTGCCAACTGCGCGTGTTATTCCGTCGCAGCGCAGCTAAGTGTTGGTTTCAGCTGAGAATGCGACGAAATGGCAAACACGGTCTGATTTCGCAGTCAATTCACAGAGCACAATCTCAGTTCACAGTAAAACATGCCGGGCACATCAAACCACTAAGACCCCGCAAAAAGATTCGACTGCGGAACACGACAAGCAACGGCTGAAAGCATACACACGCTTATTCCGAACGTCGGAGACCAAACCACTCCCCGTGCATGCTTAGGTTTGTTCATCGACAGAATCCTCAACGGCCGCCAAGCTTTGGTGCGAGGGGGAAATTTTAACGCTGTTTGGGTGAAACTGGAAACGATTTTAATACAAGGACCAAAACGCAGCGAAATTTAATAAAAGCGAAACGAAGCAAAGCATAGCGATGCGATCTTTCTGAAGCCTTAGCCGAGCAAAAGCAACTGTTAGCAGGAGTTCTTAAAGTAGCCGTCGTGTCAGCCTTGCTTCAGCCTGGGGGAGTCTGTCGTGGGTCAACTCGCAAACGTTTCCCCAAAAACTTGCGATTTCCGCGAAACTAATATGTTTCAACAACAGACAGCACTGCACCGTGTCCAATTTTGTGGTGCCAAGATATGAACAATATACGTACCCAACACAAAAAAGGAAACGGGCAGCAGAAATGACGAACGGCTTAACAGCGTATTCGGCGATCAATGCGTGTCATGAAAGTCAAACATGTCAGTCGACCTTGCATGTCTCATAAAAACGTTCGATTGAAACGTAACGAGATGACAGCCAGGCTGTTCCAACAGAGAGGATAAACAGTGACTAAGCAAAGCCGTCAGTGAATCCAATGCGGTGGCTTTTTTGACGAAGTTGCCTATTGTTCACAATTCCAAACAAACGCTAACAAGTGGTCAGCTATGACGTGTAACTGGACATGAAACACGATCGACATTTACATTCAAAACCGAGCTTGTTATATTTTCTTTATTTGCTGATGAAACAAAAAAACAGAACAAAGTTGAAAAAAACAAAAATCGAGTCGAATCAGTGGAAACTCTTCCGGTACGTAAGCTATAAGTCACCAAGCGTAACATCTACGTCACCCTACGTAACCTCTACGTCATCATACGTAACCTTAACGTCACCATACGCCGAAAGCGAAAAGGGCAGTGCTAAAAGGATCAACCATTTAACAACAAAAAAAAACTCGGCCTACTTTGGCCCAAATCCCTAGAGACTACTCCACGACGACGACGAACTTGCGTCGCGGATCTCTTTGTCTAAGATGGAGGTGGTGGGAAAAGATGAGGGGGTGCTTTTGCCGTAACAGCGCGTTCGTCAAAAAGTCGTTCGAAGATCACCAGCGTTCCATGCGAAGCAAGCAAGCGACGTAACCTGTACGTGACGTGACGCAGGTGACGTAACATTTCCCCACTTACCCATCGTCGCCACCAGGTGCTCTCCGGCGTTGAAGACTGAGACGCAAACAGAGGGCCGCGATTCGCACGCGGCCAGGCCGGAGCGCGGCGTCACCCGCAGCACGGCGCTGCTCGCCGTGACCTCCATGGTGATGTAGCTGGGGGTGTTCGGATCGCTGACGTAGCGCAAACGCGGGCCGTCGCAGGCCCAGTTCTGGAACGTGTCGTTGGCCGAGCAATCCTGCAGCGTGATCCGCGATCCGGCCGCGTCGCCTGTCGGAAGGTGACACAGCAAAGCGTTTACGCGAGAGGATGGGAGGAAGCGCTCATCGGCGAGTAACGCAAACCATTCTGGGGGTCTTCGCGTGACAATATGCGGGGTACGTGACACACGCGGAGCAAACCAAATCGCGTTCACAGCGCACGTCGCGCAAAGTGCTCGAAGAACAGGTCGTTGTTCGCGTAGCGACGAATACGTAGCAGCGCTTCGGTCAGTTTTCTTTGCTTGACTGACATGACTAAAGTAAATGGCGCGATTGCCTTAAATTAAGTCTAATATCACTCCCTTTGCAATGGTGGCAAATGTCACTCGCTTTACATTGGTGGCAAATGTCACTCGTGTTACAATGGTTGCAAACGTCACTCGTTTTGCAATGTTGGCAACTGTCACTCGCGTTACAAGGAGGCAAATGCCACTCGCGTTATTATGTTGCTAATGTTTATAAGCATTGCCATGGTGGCAAATGACATCACCTAATCTCTTTCCACTGAAAGGAACTTCCAGTAAATTCACTTTCAAGCAAAACGTTTGTCAAAAACTGTACAGGAACCTTCAATTATTTCAGTCATTGTTTTTGACTTACTACTGTATATTTCAAACAACATATTATAAATCATCAAATCTGCTGGGCCCCGCTTGCTTTTTACAAACCGCCCAAGCTTTAACACGCGCATCCACTGTGCCGCAGAAAAAGGCGCGGACCGAAGTGTCAAAGTGCAACCGAAGAATCAGTGGCAACTGACAGCATCAACAAATTGTAACGTGGCGTTCAATACGAAAGCGTGACGCACAAACAACCGCTTCCGATCCAATCTGGCGCTAAAACAGCAGGAATGTTCGAGAAAGTAAACAAAACGCCAGGCCTGACCTGTCAAGCACTTCTTGGTCATTGGATGGAAAAGGTGATAGGCGGAGATCCAGCGGAAGTCGAACTTTGCTTGGTCACGCACCGCTGGACACGGAGCAAACTGCGAGCACGCAAGTCGATTGTGGAAAGTGAGGAAAAGCACTTGGTCATCATATGTGGCGTGGGGGGGAACGGGAAAAACCCACGAAAATGAATGCAGTGCAAGAGCAAACACCCGCTCGACAACTATCGCCACTTACTCTTTTCAAAGTGTGCAGCAACTCTAGTGAAAATCGTACCGTTGCCGTCCAAAGGGTGTTACCGGGAGTGACCATAGTTCATGAAATTATCTAAGCCTTAGCGCAGCGTTAATTTAGTAACGGAGAAAATGAGAGACCTTTCATTGATATGTGTATCAATAAGTATAAAAAACTGATGAAAAAAACAACTAAATATAGTCTACACCGCTTTGATTTGAAACTTGCATTTCGCCAACATAAAGTGTTTTCCAAGTTATAGCCTCCAGTTTTTTACAGTACAAAAAGCACGGTACAGTTTCCCATAAAATAGAAAACGCGGGAATATATTATCACCATCGCTCATTTCCATGCCTGCTTTTCCACTGGAGAAGGTCGCGGGGGCAGCAGCCCTAGGATTCGACACACACAGGGTTCCTAGGATTCGACACACACAGGGTTCCTAGGATTCGACACACACAGGGTTCCTAGGATTCGACACACACAGGGTTCCTAGGATTCGACACACACAGGGTTCCTAGGATTCGACACACACAGGGTTCCTAGGATTCNACACACACAGGGTTCCTAGGATTCGACACACACAGGGTTCCTANCAGAACCGCCGCCAGAAATTCCAATATGGGGGACTTTAAGTTTGTGACACTCCAAAAATTGACATAAGCTTCACTGATTTATAGTGTTTCGTGTTTAGTTTGGGTGGGCTTGGAGCTTTGTTTGGGGGGGCTAAGCCCACCAAAGACCCCGTGGCGACGGGACTGGTTCTCACGCAATTTTGACTATAAATTTTCAGACTTTTTCAAAACTTTTTCCAGACCTTTTGCAGTCTTAACATTTCCGAATGACATACCCAGGCCTAATTCAGGCGCTTTAGTAGTAAACAAGATCAAAGTTAAATTTATCATGGCGTGAAGTAGGAGATTCATCCCAAAGCTTTTCGTCTGACACTCTTCAAGGGATATCGTCAGAATGAAGTGGAGATACTACCGAGCTGGTTTAT
>JGI24159J19872_10001348_pt1 | contig 26681 bp, 19 predicted proteins | sample Ectturendosymbi4_FD_19872 | JGI IMG/M metagenome (IMG submission 19872)
GCCCCCCTAAAACTTACGAAAGTAACATTTTTCACCATGATTTTGTACAATTCAGAAAGACACTTGGCTGCCAACGGAGACTTGACTGCCAAATGTTACTGAAATCTCCCCCCCTTAAACGTACGAGGTGGATTCGCCCCTGCTCTGGACTGACCATCCCCTTTATCACGCAGTAGCATAAGATGTTGATCTGTAAAGCGGTTTTCCTCCAGGGCTCTCTTTACATCTTCGTCATGTTCTTTTCGAGTGTGCCCACCAACTGTGATGTGGTCAAGATTCGGGAAAGTAGCGACGAACCCCTTTTCCGCTACCAGTCGGTCCATTTGTCCGTGAAAAGCGTTAAGCCTATTTGTTACGTCAAAGGGAACACGGGTGAGCTCACAGAGTTTTCCGCACGTCTCTAAACAGGTGTATTTTCGGTCGCACTCGGAATCGGGATCTGATGATACGCCATTTAAGACAAACGTTCGAAACACCTTGTACTGAGCAAGAAGACTATTAAGGTCAAATATTCTCCGCAGCCGATATGCGTCCGTTTCGGTGAATAAATTCAGTCTGTGAGTAATCTGCGCAGAACCTTTTCTTCCCGGCTTCTCTATTCTTAACGATTAAAACTTGTGCTCGCAAGAGGTGAATACAGTACTTTCAGCTATAATGTCTTCAGCACTCAGTCGTCTCGCCTCGTTTTCAATGCAGTTGCGGTCCTCCAGGTTATACTACTTGACTTGACCGCTGTCGGTTTGCAATTGGCAACAATGCTAAGAAAAAGCGACGGCGTGGTAGTTTGAGCCTTTGCAACTGCGCAAAGTTTTGGATGTCCCCTTGCTTCTAGTGCAGTTTCTGCTCCTCGGAACAAACAATTAATCGACGATTACAAGCAACGGAACATCTGAATAACATCGGTTCTGAAGGAACATCTCTTTTACGCAGCATCTTCTAACACTAGATGCGTTAAGAGTTAAACTGTAATCGTAACCCGTTCGTTGAGGGCTGACGTTTTACATTTAAATGTTGCGCCTATAAGGTTTTCGTTGTCGTATTTGGCGCAAAACGTTGTGAACTTAAATTCACATTGAAAACTTTTCAGGTAGAAGGGTGCACAAACTTTGCTACAGATCAGGTAACCCTAGGTAGTAGAGTGGCCAAATTTTCTGTATGTAGGCTTTCAGGGACATTTTTGTAAAATAACTCTGGTACTATTCAATTTGCCTCTGAAAATCAGGAAAAATCATGGATTCCAAGTAGATGATATCAACAACCTGGGTAGTAGAGTGGCCAAATTTTCTGTATGTAGGCTTTCAGGGACATTTTTGTAAAATAACTCTGGTACTATTCAATTTGCCTCTGAAAATCAGGAAAAGTCATGGATTTCAAGTAGATGATATCAACAACCTGGGTAGTAGAGTGCCCAAATTTTCTGTATGTAGGCTTTCAGGGACATTTTTGTAAAATAACTCTGGCACCATTCCATTTGCCTCTGAAAATCAGGAAAAGTCATGGATTCCAAGTAGATGATATCAACAAAAAATAAGCCCCTGGGTTGTGGACCACCCAGGATTCCTGAGCAGGGTAAACTGCAAGAAGTCATCAACGGCTTGTTTTTAACTTAGGTCGTGCAAAATTTTGGTTTGGCTTCTTCATGAAAAGCTCATTTAGTCTCTCCACATCCCCGTCACAACTCTCGTACTTTTCGATGTAATCGTAAATTTAATGAGGCAAGTAATGAAACCGATTTGCCGCACACAAATGTGGCACTAATCAACTGAAAACTTCGATAAACATAAAAGTCTGCAAACACAAGATACATGTAAGCCACACATCAAATAAGCGCATGCAAAGCTACAAATAGCCACACAGCTCCTTAACGACCAATATTTGAAACAACGAGGAACACTCACATGGCGTTGAACTGTAACCAACAGTAAAGCACATGTTGCCCTTGGAAGAGGCACAACAACAGTACGGAACTCAAAGGCACAAAATAACGCCAAGTTACCACATTCTTTCCTCCTACCAAGGGACGAACGTCACTCATACACGCCATATCTGACGGGAGGCGCACCCCGAGTTTGCGAGTTGACGTTCTGGGCGCAGGGTCAGATTCCTGCGTTTCGCCAACGCTCCTCCGCCTATCGTTCAACTCACTGTTGCTGATCTGACGATCAGTCGTCTGCGGAACAGTCGCTTGTGGATCAGCACTTTCAATAGCTGTTTCTACAGGTCTATCTACGCAATGTCCATCACTAGAAGAATCTCCCGTAGCGCATGTTGCCAGATCACTCCTGAAACATTTGATTCCCTGCCATGCAAAAAGTGAACTCGCGCATACAGCGGATTTGTAGCGGTGAGCTCGACTTCTTCGACCAAATCATCGTTCTTGTTCGACCTCGCGAATTATCGCAGAGACACAGTCCAGGGCTTGACAGCCAGGCAGGCAACGATTTCCCGTTCAGCAAACGTTTGGGACTTTAAACTTCAACTCTTGAAGATTATGGGACTTCAACTCTAGACGGATCGCCTTCCATATTACACCGTTGTACCGCTCAGCTTTCCTAGGGGATAATACGGTGACGATCTGCTGTTTGCAACGCCTCGTTTCGTTAAGTATCCCTTGATATCACTGGATGAAAACGATGTTTAATTGTCTGAACGTATATAACCTGGCATTCCGCACAGAGAAAACAATTGATCAAGACACCTGACCACCGTGGTTGATTGCATGTCAGGAAAGGCAAACGAAAATCTTGGAAACTCGTCGATGACAGTAAGTAGGTATTTTTTTCGGAACGATGTTGGAAACGGGCCTTTGAAATCGATACTTAATCTTTCGAAAGGTTGCGTCACGTTTACAAGCTTTGATTCCTGGGAAGAATATAACCGAAGTTTCAACTCAGCAAAGGTATGGCAGGAAGTGCAAATTTTTTTCACCTCATTCGTTGAGTAGGGCAAGTTCTTTGCTCGAACGAAGTGAAGCATTCGGAGTAATGCCAAGATGACACAACCAATCGTGTATCTCCACAAGTTCGAGTCTGACACATTTGCACAATACGCTCGAGTCCTAGGCGTCAGGCCCGACACTGTCTCTCCCAGGGCAGTACTGGATGGAGTAGCTATACGAAGCTAGTTCAATCCGTCAACACTGAATTTTGTTGTTTTTAATCTTCGTGCATGTACGATTGTCGAGCATAAACGCCATCGACCACTGATCCGTAACCAACGTGAAGTGCTGTCGAGCAACAAAGTGACCCCATCTTGGAATTGGTTCGAAGATGGCAGTCGCTTGTTTTTCTATTGCAGGGTAATGTGGCTCACAGCCGTGCAGTGAACGCGATATGAAGCCCACAGGGCGTCCGGCTTGGTTTAACGTCGCCGATATTGCTACATCAGACACGATCGCATTCGACAAGAAAAGGGACGTTCTCATCAACTGAGTGCAGAGCAGCCTTTTCTATTTTTCTTTTTAAAGTGTTAAAATCATTGAAAGCTAGCTCGTCTAACGGAAACGAGGTTGTGCGTTTCAAACGTTGAATTTTTTCTGAAAACCCGGGCACCCAGTTGGCATAGTAAGCGAACAGTCCAAGAACCCTCTTGAACCCTTTTATATTTCCAGGAGGAGAGGACTCTTGCAGTGGGCGCAGTCTGTCGCTGTCGGGTTTGATAACTCCTTTGCCCACGCAATATCCAAGGATATTGATCGATGTAACTGACGAGACTGTTTTACTTTCGTTTAAAGTCATACTCCGGCGATTAATAGCGCCGAGAAAACTCTTAACATTTTGGTCGTGTTCTTGTTGAGTTGGCCCTGCCACGGTGATGCTATATAAGTAAGGGAAAGTTCCCGAAAGCCCTCGTCTGCAATCATTTTATCCATTTCTCGTTGAACGGCGGGAACGCCATTTGTGACGCCGAACGCAATTCGCGTAAATTCCCACGATTTTCCGTCGATCTCAAACGCTGTAAACCACCTGTTCGAGTCCGCAATAGGTATTTGATGATACGCATTGCGGAGATCGTCACTTCGTGGCAAGGGAAAACTGTCGAACTCAGCATGTAAGTTAATTGTTTGCGAGTAGTCGACGCATATTCGCTTCTTTTCCTGCTCAGGAATCCATATTTTACCATACGCGTCAGTAAATTAGGGTATAATGCTACCCATAATTTGCTTATGTCTTCCTGGGACACGTGACATCCGTTATTTCCAGACCAAAACTATTTTTTACTTTCATATGTCCATTGTTAATCACTTTCGCAACAAAATTGCATCTACCCAGCGAAATTTACATATCATACAAATTTTATGCAGGGCACCACCAAAAAGATTTTTCAGAGGGGATTTTTTGTTTGTGCGCGGAAAACGTCATGCACGTGTTACATCCAATTTTTTATCAGATCAAGTCATGGTGTAGGAGGACTCTTCACATATAAGGTATCCTTTCGGTCAAGGAACAGAGTTTTCACGAATTTCCAGTCACTTCTTGCCTGTGACTGTGAATATTCGACGCCTCATTTCTTGATGTAGACGAAGCTAGAACTTTCCCCAAGTCATCCGCTTCTGAATTTTTCTGGGCCAAGTCCGAAGTTCTCGCTTGTTCGAATGCCGTTGCAAACAACGAGGAACATTCGCACGGCGTTGAACTGTAACCAACAATAAAGCACATGTTGCCCTCGGCAGAGGCACATCAACCGTACGGAACTCAAAGGCACAAAATAAAGCCAAATTACCACAAGACACAATGTGCGTAACAAAATTTTAAGCTTGTCCAAACGCTCTGTTCTCAGTAGCTGCTAGGTACTCGACATAATTTTCTTATGTGCGGTACTAGTACTTCCACAAAACTCGCCGGATTAGGATCCAAATCCACCTTGCTAAGTTTAAGCAACTTATTCAAGTTAATTTAAGTTTGTTGAATAAACGTCATGGTCTGCATTTAACACAACAGACCGCTTGCATGGTTTAAACTTAAAACGTGACCGTCCTGAACACAACGTACAATATTAAAAGGTAAAGTGACAACACAGGTAGGTCTGCTGCATAATAAGTGGCAGGCAACGCTGCATAAACTGAAACCTCAGCCACTGTTTTCAACTCAACAGAATGAGCGAAAGCCTTTGGCTGCTTTCAAACTTGTAGTCATGTATAACACTAAGCCTGCGCAAAAAATTGATTGGGTATTTTTGAGGTGATTTAAACCCTGGCAAAAATAGATTCGAATATTATTATTTTATGTAATTTGCCAGAAATGCAAAAACGTATTTAGTCACTTTCCACTCATGCTTTTACACATGCTAAGCAATAGCTTAACGTCCAGCCGCTATGTAACGTTAAGACTAAATATTGAAGATTGCGCAAATAACTCCGGAAGTATAAGAAAACCAGTGTGATGTGCCTTTTTCGATTTTTATCGTGCGTTTTGAACGTGAGAGTTGGCTTTTGACCCAAGGATTTTCTGTCAGATCTGATATCATTTTTCTTCATTCTTTCGAAATCCAAAAGTCGCCAGAGGACTTTCAGTCAAAACACGTTAGGAATTTGCAGGAATTTACGTTGCATTTTTCTTGAATTTGAATTTCATCCGTAGTATGAACATATCAGACACTGACGCATGTTCACTTTAAAATGTTTCGTGCTTTGCTGTACCTTTGTCTTGTCACATTTGTGCAACAATACAAACTGGAGCTGCATGCGTGTGCATCATGCAAGCGGCGCCATGAAACCAAAATACTTTTACAAGTTAGCCTGCACCAGCAAGTATCAATGCCTACAAATCTTTGAAACTCGGACATAACGGTAAAATAAAACAGCAAACTACAGCAGTGATACGATCATAGTGCCAGTGCGGTAGCAAATGTGCGAAACCGAAGAGGACAACCATCTCTCAGAAATATGATTCCGAAACAGGAATTCAGCCCTTGGCAGCTCACATCGCCAGAGCTTCCTGTGGTTGAGCAGAGGACGGCATTGAACACATTGTTGCAGCCAGTGCATGTTCGCGAGTGACTGCAGTACGTCCAGCTGGCACCCTATGTATTGGATTGCGAATGTGCGAGGTTTGCTGGATTTGCCTGCAAACTTAGTTGCCTCAGTTGAATGCCGCCGAGCGTCTACGAAAGGCACTGTGTTTACGGCACAGGGTTTGCAAAGGGTGTGGCGACTGCTGCTACTTTGAAAATCTGCTATGAAATTGAAAATGAAAGACTAGTTATTGCGGTAATAATGCAAAATGAACGTTCTTGTATTGCAACATAAAAAATGTCAACTTTTTTGCTTTAGGAAAAAGTTTTTTTTTGTCAATACAGACGTACCAGCCCCAAGACCGCTGACTTCAAACGATTCGCTCTGCAATTGCACTTATCGCTTCAATTTGGAAGAGAGCGGCAAAACTGAACTTCCTTCCGCCAGTGTCATATTTCTCAACGCGGGCCTTTCAGAAGTACTAATGAGATTATGCAGGCGGTCGGTGTTCAGTTCTGCCGTGACAGGCCAAAGGCCAAAAAGAGCTGCAATTATTTTAGAGCAGAGGGAATCTCGTTTTTTCAAAGTTTGAAAGGAAGGAACAGAGTGATGACAGTGTAACATTTACATGCTTTCGAATTGCCAAAGCGGAAATAACATTTCCAGGTTGATGTAGTGTTTTGGGAGCAGCTTGCATACAAAGGTCCAGGAGTATTTCATGCTTGAACTTACATTTCTTCTCAGGTCATCAGGGAGAGAAGGGGCGTGAGTTGTGTGGTTGAGCAAGGTTTTGCAATCGCACGTCTTTGACTGGCATCCATCCCAATGATGTGATCAGACCCAGAAGTAGCAAGAGATTGTGCTTAGCTGACCTTAAACGGAATTTCCCAACTTGCGACGCAATATCCTCTGAAACCACGTGATGCATTCGTCACATCTCGCCGACAGGGACAAGTTGTGACTTTACTGTGTATATATTCGAAATGGCCTGATTTTTTATAAAACTTTCTGTCAAAGTCAAAAGGCAAAATATGTTTGATTAAGGTACGTTTTAAATGAAATTTCTTGAACAATTAAGTTGTTTGAGATGCAATATAACAATACAGCAGTCTGATCACAAGCGCTCCTTATTTTTTTCGCTACCGCAGCAAAGTACTTCACATGCAAAAATGTTTGTCTTTTCCTTGACCAAAAAGCCGTGATAAACCTGTAAGGAGAGTTTTCTAACATCCATCTTCAATTCAAAAAATTGGCTGTTTGAAATGAAAGATGGGTGGTAAAATACTGAAGAAAAGACTCAAAGAAAACCTATGATATTATTACCATGCAACCCGTGCTGGATATTGAACCTCTAAGCCTGTAGTTGTTTTGTACAGGCGAGCAAACAGATAAGGGAAGCCTATAAATAAATGAAAAAAACGAGCAACAAGCATGCTAACCAGACAAATTCACTGACCTGGGCTAATTTGTTTGTCGATAAAACGCATTTTAGCAACGATTTTGCCCTGAATTGCAGCAGTTATTCTGAGCTTTCACATCATTTTGGGTTCCGAGATTCCGCCAGCATTGTTGTTATCAAACCTAACCAAACTGAAACAACCAAACCTCTTGAGGCCAACGTGCTGATATCAACTTTGCAGCAATACTGTTAAATAAAAATAGATGGGATATTTAATATTGCCCGCATTAAGTTTGGCACTGCATGTAGATATTTCAACACCGTGCTCCCTGAACATACGAAGTGATGTTTACTTTCAATCACCAGTGACTCAAGCAAGGAACTCGAAACTAAAGCAAACTCAATCAAAGCAATGACAGCGTGCTTGACAATTTTCAGAGCAGTTCGTGCACCATGCAGACCAAAGTGCAGTCTGTCCACAAAAAACAGTGAAATTTTGAAAGTGTGACACAAAATCAGTGTTGAAATTTTAAGGAAAAAGCAAAATTATTCATTATCCCACATGTGTCTTTTTAATGCATTTTTGGTGCATGACCCAAGGCGTAGTTTAGCGCAGTGGTTTTCAACCTGGGGTCGTGAAGCATTTTTGGAGGATTCGCAAGCAGGGTTGCGGAGTCGGAGGTAAAATATCCGACACCAACTCCGACCTTTCCAGAATTTCCGACTCCGACTCCCGAGTCCGACTCCTTAACATAATGGGAATGAAATTTGGCTGTTGTTAAAATCAATGGAAATCGTGGTGCACAGCAAGAAATCTCTGTTTCAACAAACGTTTCAAAAGAAATGGTCCCATTTCAACAGGAATTCCCAATGTAAGAGTGTGATGTAAAAAATGATCCAGTTGGACATACGGAGTCGGACAAAAAAATCCGACTCCGACTCCACCCAAAAACCTCCGACTCCTTACGACTCCGACTCCGGTTCCGACTTCGCAACCCTGGTCGCAAGTAGATATGTTATGCACACAACTGTATTACATTTCCTTTAGTTGAGTTTTAGATGGGGGTTGTTGCGCTATTGTGGGTTGCTATAATGGTCGCGGTACAAAAAAGGTTGAAAACTACTGCTTTAGTGTGTTCGACGTACGATGATGGTCATTCAACTTCTGCGGGAAGCTTGATCAGTTGTTATAAAAAATAGTAAATAATCTGGTGAGAGCTGACCCGTCACAACATAACGCGGTTTCGACGCTGAGAATACACCCGCCTCGACGAAATCATGTCGAGACTGTGTCATAGAACATGTACTGGAAATTCTCAGACCGCGCAGACACAAGACGATTACCATAAACAAAACTGTAATCTTTGGTTGAAGCTTTATGGCGCCAGTTGATATTTTATTTGCTAAAAATCTTTAAGGCATACACGTGGTACCAGGCAAACGTTTGCGCTAAATCTGCGTTTTGCGTGAGCGCAGTCTTTACGCGAAACATATATGATCGCATGAAGCTTTTCAAAATTTTGTGGTCGGTGACTATAGCATGTCTGAAGATAAACAAGCAAACCGAACAGGCTCACAGCCACCGTATTAACAAGTTTAAGACATTCAATGCCAGGCGCGTAGCCAGGCGGGGCAAGGAAGGCAATGTTTCCCCAATTACAAAAAGCTGCACCAAATATTATCTGCTTAAAATTAGGCCATTGATATATGATGAAAGTAACACTTCAGTGCAAATCAACGAAACTGCATGGGGAACCTATCTTAGAGTTGAACTTTGAGTCGAACCTGATCAAAGCAGTATGGTTTACCAGTTGTCCATGATTAATCAAACGTTGNATATAATGTTAGTGTTAGGAAGTTCATAACATGGCTGTCAGCTTTGGCTGGCCTTTCCTGAGGTTTAAGGTTAAGCTCTTTGTGGAAGTTGGTGATAATGAAATACAAACTCGTATCTAACCGCTTGTAATCATTAACCTCAGGTAAAAATGAGGAGCAACGCTTTTCGCAGATGTTTTTGGCACACCAGCTTGTTGTATCCCACCCCATTGTGATCTAAGCTTCATTTCAAGACCATTGCAAAAATTCCTCTCTGGTAACCCTGGCGTGCAACAAATACAACTTATCCTTGTTTGCAACGTCAGCCTTAGCCTTAAACGAATATCGTAGGCATTGTTTTTGCACATTTCTAAAACTAAATGCGTGAATATGGCGGTGATATACATTTTGTGTGTCCTGAAGCTCAAACATTGGCTAAGAAGCGATTCAATTTCAAAGTCTTCTTGAAAACGCCGTTGTCACCGTTTAGCGACAATAGAATTCATTCCAGATATTTACTTGTGATTACATGTATTGTGACGGTTCAATCACAATTATTTGGAGCCTTAACGTTTTCATCAGTCATTTCCTCTTACCTTTCCGGCGAGTAAAAACTCGGTTTTGTCAAGTAATCAGAATCTGACCTGTGCATCGTTTCAAAGTGCTATAACTTTCATCTGATGTCAATTGCCACCCTCCTACAGTAAATTTGAAATCAATCAGCTGCAAAGAGAAGAGTCAGCAGAAATATCTAACGTAAGCAGCTTTTTTGTAAGTGCTGATGGCATTGACACTGCCACTACTTTTACAGATAGCTTGCAATCTGTCTTCTCAATAAAGTTCATGCGACTAAAATGAAACCAAATTGAACTTTTGTCCCATTAGGACTTCAAATTCCGCAGACAAGTTATTGTGTTTTCTAGAAGTCCGCCATTTGTACAAATTTGATCAGGGACACCGGAGAGCGGGTGCATGAAGGGGGCATTCCCCCTGTCCTTTCATAAGGGGGGCGAAGAAGGCAGATGTGCTTTTTTTTATAAAGGTATCACAGGTAATTTCATGGTTTATAAAGATCGAGTTGAAACAAAGTTATTGCAGCTATTCGCGCACCCTGAAAATTCAGAATGGTTTTCTATAATTTCTTATATTATTTTTGAGGTCATCATAGTTGCTGAAGAGAAGCAAGTATAACTGGTAACGTTTTTTTATGTTTTTTATAAGTTTGCATTGCCCTCAACTCTCTGCCCCCCTTCCCTACCGCTGTTCCGGCGTCCTTGAATTTAATTACATGTAGTGCTGGCCTTCTTTACATTCAGCTGAGAGTGATCAATAAGTGTTGCAATACTGTTTACAGCTTTATTCCGTTTACAGTTTATCTCTGTTCTGTATTAGTCTGAATCAAGTTAGTTACTTTAGAAAGTCTGAATAAAGTCAGCTAATTTAGCAAAGTATCGAACAGGGGTGGTCTGAGCCATCGGTCAATAAGACCGTGCCCGAAGGCCCGGCACTGCAAGGGGGCCCGCCTGGCTGCCAATAAAAATTATCATGGATGTCCTTGTTATACATTCTAACACCTGCAGTCTGACTCGGGCATTCAGCTGCATATCGTAGTGTGCGTCTCATATTATACATTATATGTTACTGCTTCTACAGGCTTATGTACATGTATTAATAATAGAATATGTATACATTTACATTTGTAAGCATTATCAGCATCACTACTATAAGACTGTCTCTCTAGGTGTTGCCATAACAACCAACTAAGAAAGAGCTAGACTGCTGTAGCATTGTAACCCTGTTATTATATTAAAGTATCTATTATAGTATACATAAAACTGATTTGCTACAGTTTATCAGGTGAATAAACCCTATTTAATGATGTCTGACTTATGAAAACAGCTCGCCCAAGTCACATCCATAGTCTACTTGGTGCTATGCGCATGTTCTGAATCTGGTGATCAATGATGCAAGCAGTGTACGTGTTGCAGCAGTTAGTCGCGTTGGTCTGCTTACTGAACTATCTACATTTTTCAATGATTCTTACAAAAGGATGAAGGTCTGGGAAGAGCATATGCAGGCAAAACCACGAATTAAGAAACGCCTAAGACTAGAGCGCATTGGTCAAACTAGGTGGTTAAGTACAGGTAGAGCAATTCGAAAATTGTTTGGCAACTACACAGATCAGTCATCAGAATTCTATTCAGGCCTTCTGATCATCCTTCAGCAAGTAATTGAAGCACCTGATTTCAAAGGATCAGTTCGCTATGAAGCACAGAAATTGAGTGAAAACTTTTGCGAATTTGAAACCATCTTAATGGCATTTACATTCATCCGAATTTTTTATATTACCACACCAGTGTCAGATTATCTGCAGACATTAGGCCTGGATATCATGCAAGCTTGGCGCATGATTAACAAAGCCATTGAAAATGTTGAAAAAATCTCAAGAGATTTTAGTGGCATTTTGGAAACAGCATTTAATTTTGTTGTTCATGCAAATGTGAAATTAAAAGAGGTGAACATTTCTGTCCCTAAGAGCTTCTCAACCATCGGATCCCGTCGCTCAGCACCAGAAGGTATCACAGACCAGAAGAGAAATGCTGAAGTTTCATACCATAATGCAGTAACTGATGCTGTTCTCTCCTCCATGCAAGCTAGATTCTCGTCTCATGAAAAGCCCTATAAGCAGATTTCCTGCTTTGACCTAAACAGGTTTTCTGAAATCTTGGAATCTCCACAAAACGTGGAGCTAAGTTTCATTGCTAATGCAGTACCAGAAATGAGTGTCACTACAGGTTGAACTTATTTCATTTGCATCGAGGCACAAAGACCTGAAGAAGGGACTGCTAGAGAACATGAATGACAATGAAAGATGTTTTTCTAAAATGTTGCATGTTTTTCTAAACTGAGACTGTTGAAACATTTTAAGTTTTCTCTAAAATTTTTAGTTTTTTTCAACATTTTCAGTTTTTTCTAAAATGTTGCATGTTTTTCTAAACTGAGACTGTTGAAAACAAGGCTGAAGACTTCACTCACCCAGATAACTTGGAGTCACTTATGCTAATTGCTACTGAAAAAGACATTGCAATGAAAATAAAATCAAACAAAGAAAAAATTATTGATGAAATTGCAGAATCCTCTGCTGAAATGAGTACAATGTTGTTATTGTAATCTGTAACCGACTGGAATGAGTACATTGTTCATATGTTAATTCGTTGTAATTAAATGGAAATTTTGTTTGACATGTCATTATGCTTTGTTGTTACTATCAGCATGTGTTCATGAATATCTTCATGAGCTTGAAGTTTTGAAATCTTTTTATACATATAAACACATGTATATCTTAAACTAGCCTCTACATCCGGCATTTAACTGTAAACAGCGGGGGAGGGGGGCCCATTGTATTTTCTGCCCGAGGGCATATAACACTCTCAGTCCGCCCCTGGTCTCAAACAATTTAAAAAAAGTAAGTGTAAAGCTACAAAGGTTTTTCGGAGTAAGTCGAAGGTAGCGAAAACATTTTACTGATTATCAAAAATCCAAATATTTTTCAAACGCATTGAAGGACTCTACCGCTTGCGTTTATTAGCTGCTTACGTCAGTTAGTCGCTCAAGAATTAGATGACAACAGCATGCACGTCTTATGGGGGAAAGTTTTGTAGAAGGCCTATAGGCTACTTGGGAAGTTGGTATCGTATAGAGTAGGGATTCTGAAACTATGGGCCGCGACCCCATTTTGGGCCGCGAAATGTAATTTTGGGGTCGCGAAACAAATTGGCTTGACAAATCAGAAAAAAATGTTTTTCTAGGCTTTCCAAGAAAAATAAAAGTAGGCCTGCAGTAAAATTATTTCTAGTTTATTTTCAGAGCAACACCGTGTTTCAAACTGTACGCTGTTTGCTATGATGTCTGCCTGAGCTATCGAATGATAATAATCAATCAAGCACAACAAGTTATGCGTTTTTACGTGACTGATATGGACCTTGCGGCATTGATCCCAACATGAGGGCAATCGGAATTTCAAAAACAGAGTTTATGTCAATTTTGAATACAAAAAGAAATGAATACCCAGTCCCTTTAGAACAGGCCTTCATAAATTCTTGCTCTTTTGTACAACAAATTTGTGTGAAGCGGCATTCCCAAAATTGACATTCGTCAAGTCCAAAAAGCGATCCTTTTCAAAAAATGTTGAGAATGTTTTTCGTCCTGCGTTTTCTACGAATGGATGGTCTATGAAAAAATCCTTAACTGCATTCATACCATTAGTTGTGCTTGATAACTCATATCAACCAATTTGTTTTTGTTAATTTGTTACTCACCTTACTGTTTCCATTACGAGGTTCTTTTATTACTTTATAGTTTTTTTCGTGGATTGTGTGCATTTGCATGATTTCTTCATAGACAAAAATGCCACGTGAGATGTGTGATGCAGCGTCTACACGGATCATTAACGTCTAGTAGACTCTAAGCTATCCATCAATGAGTCGCATAGAAAATTATTTTTTGAAGTGGGTCGCAGAACAAAAATGTTTGAGAAGCACTGGTATAGAGCAAAGTCCCTACTCAGCTTCGATTAGACGTGTGTTGCTGTACATCAGAAACGAGTAAATATAAAAAGTGTAATCGTAATGGCGGCCGCGATGACTTTTTGCTCATCTGCAATATTGGTTATACAAACAGCATATTGCAGCTCGTGCTACGTATCATCGAGATTTTCACAAGCTCTTGTGCCGTAAAGTTTTTGCGAGCAAATGGTGGCATTGATCCAGAGTAGAAGCTTAGAGCCTCTCTATCAAAACTTTTAAAACCTGCCACTTCATTGAAAGTAGGCTTGAATTTGCGAGCCTAAATCTAAACTAGATTGTTAAAGAAAACACCAGCCAAATACGCATTTTATGGATGATGCTTCGAAAAGAGGGGCAATGAAATATTTAAATGTTGAGACTCATTTGTTGGTTGCCCCCTGACTTCTGGAAAAAAACGTTTTTTGCTTATCTGTAACACTGCACTGAGATCTAACGGACGGTTGAAGCAGCTTTGCAACTTGAACTGTGTGTTCCAACTTGGTGAATTTGTTTGCCAGGGTTTGGTCGCCAGCGCAATGTGATTTTTTATAAACAAAGTTTTAAAATACGAAAGAAAAACGAAAAGCACAACCAAGGTTTACTCTAATGTGCTACTGTATTAGTGTTCTGCACAACTTGTGGGAAAAAAGGAGTCATAGAATTAGATCTTCAATTGCATTTAAATAAAAAGTTTCTCGTTTGAAATAGTTTTGTTCAGTAAAAACGATTGCGCCATTCTAGTTGCCAGGACAGTGGTAGCAAGGGAGCATAGGCGTAGCCAGGGTAGGAGGCTTATGAGGCCATGGTCCCCCCCAAAATGTTTAAAATATTTAGGCATTTTGTGCTTTGAGAAGCGATATTCCAAACAAAATGTTGTTGCTAGCCTAAAATAAAAAATTTTGACTCCCCAAACTTTTTGGTCCACGCAATTTTTGGGCTGGCTACGCCACTGCAAAGGAGTTAAGCGAAATCGACATTCTTCTACATCTTTTCTGGACTTTCAGTTTTTAGATAAACCTTTAGTCTTTTCACCATTAGAAACGTTTCTTTTATTTGCCGACATCACATGACTCTGTGCCATTTCGAAAAAGATGAAAACAAATTTTGCTCCCAAACGCAACATCATCGAAAAAAGAATCTGGATTAACTTTTGAACCCCAGTCACGTTCGTTCGAAGCCTCTGGTAATATCTGCTGATGTTTTGAACACAGCTGTTGTGAAAGTGAGCGGATGACTTTCTGTGACGTGAACACAGGTAACGAACAGAACACAGGTAATGAGCTGGCATAGCGTCACATGGCCGTGTGCTGCTAGTTGTCATATCGTTGCGCTCCAAGCCTGTCTTCACTGTATGCTCCAGCATGGCAGAAAAACGTTGCTTGACTCAGCCGAACAGCCCGGATAGCAGAGCTGAGTTTATCGGAGCAGGCAGTGGTAAAGAATGTCTGCTGCGTGCTTCCTGCTCATCAGAAGCGAATGGCAGATTGCTGCCTGCCATAACGAGCGTTTTGGTCAGACAGATGGGTGTTGCGTCCAGCGAACTGGACTCGTGACGTTGCCCTTTCACGGCCTGAAACGAAGATCAGTTAGCCTGCCTATGTGAATCCGGCTTAAAGTTCGATGTCGAAAGTACAGTGAAGCACCGTCGAACAGTTCTTGTAACGGTCTGGAGAATATCTTCAGACGAGTTGTTTTTATTTGCAGATCTTAAGCTTGCTGCCGCAGGGCGCTGCATAAAAAGACTCAGCAATCAGATTGTCAGAGGTCAAATTGCAGGGACCATTCTCTAGAGCTCGTTCGTACCCTTCCTTGAGTACGAATTATTATGCATAATTACTGAATTTGGGTGAATAGAAATATAAGTTTTGCAATGCGAATTGGAGGACTAGATACAAGCTTCAACATTCCTTGACACAAACCAACACTATCAAAACGCATTTGTGCTTCAAACTCCAAGAAAGACTTGATTCTTTCAATATTTACCTAACTTTTTGCGAAAGTATACGTTACAATGTTTGACACATTTTCTCAGGCAACAAGCATCTTTTTCTCTTCCTAAAAAACATTTTAACTCAATTTAACATCATTCAACGGTTGAAATGCTTTTTATGAGATGTGCTTATTTGTGGATTAAAACTAATGAAGTTTGAAGTACAATTACAGCAGTAGAAAACCAACAATATTTAATATGCTGACGAAAGCTACATGATGGGGAATGCTACCAAAATAACAATTTCCGAACGAAAATCAAAGTTGTTCGAAGTGTGTAGAACTGTACTGTTTCACTTTATGCAAAAAAACATGGACAGCAGCGGTGGCCGAAGCGCGTCCAACAAACTAGATGCGGGCCGCAAGCATCTGCAATCGGCCCGCTGCCTTGGTTTCAAATTGTGCTGTACACGGCCCACTAAACCTTGGACTACTCTTCTGCATATCGGAGCGTCGGCAGTTTCTCGCTACTTTGAACACTTTGTTGTGTTTTGATATGCTTGGAGCGAATATGAGTGAAAAAGCCGTGGCAAAAAGTGTTTCAATCCCAAACCTTAAGCGGAATGCCTGAACTGTGTTAACCTGCAACCATGTTGGAAGGGACTGCTGGCCCGTGGGGCCTTCAAAAGATCAAATTTAGCACTTTGAAAAACGTTGGACAACCCGATGAAAGAGAAGGGAGCGGTTGCAACTCATTTTGATTCTGGAGTATTTTAACATTTTTATAATGATTACTAGGTTTTGTTGGACCTTGGAGATAAAAATTGCGTAATACATGAATTAAAAGCTATTTCAAGAAGACGCGTATTTAGCATGAAAGCTGATGTTTACACAAAAATAGAAAAATAAAACGTTTTTTCGCGTTTTCAATCAAACCATCAACAAGTGTTCTTGTTCTTTGTAAAACGGTTTAAGACCTGTACCATTTCCCTTCAATTTAAAATGCGTAGCAACCTCGAAGGGGCTTGCTTATACACGTGATTATGACGTCGCTCGCGCATGAAAAATCATTTCAATATCTTTTCATAAAAGCAAGGTGACATTTTTTCTTTAATAACTTTAATAATTTAAATTTCTTTAATAACCGCATGGTGGCAGTTGAAAAAATTGCGATGATCAACAGATGGTAGAAGGATATGGGTGCGTTCCCTCAGGGATAAACAAACGATGAATGGAACGAAAAATGCGATACTCTGCGAATTGTCGTCAAGGATTTCGGATTAACGTAGCCTGTTTTTGAAAAATGCATGTCTCCATAACATCACCCCATCAACGGGCTTTTGCATTTACTGCTCTGATTGCCACTGTTGCGCGGCAAAAGAAATGATCCGCCCAAGCCAAATTCTAAGCAAGTTTTTCTTCTACAAACGAAATTTATCAGGAGTTCTTGTCGCAACAAAACAATGAACGGAAAAGCAACGTGCAGGAGTGATTCACGACAGACGATCTCCTTGTGAAGATAAGCACAGCACATACACACTTAATCACTGAGGTTTGCATTGGGTATCATAAAAATGTGAAGTCACTATTCAGCACTGGTTTTGATCATGTAGTGGAGGTTTTTAACTCAACGAAACAAAGAATCACATATAAATTTTCGTATATTATTTGAAGCTTTGAAACATTAGACCATCACACTTGACCAAAAATTTAAACAAGACATTTGCGTTTAGGTCTTTTTCTGCAAGTTACTTGCAAAGTATTTTTGAAACTGTAACCAACGAACTGTAAATAACAACCTTAGAAAAAAAGAGAACTACAAACTATCTTTAAAATCGTAAACAATGATGTTTTGCCGATATTTACTTGATTCCATTACTATTTAACTTAAAAACGAATAGACAAAAAATAAAATTTTCCTATTTTGATGTTGGATTCCATACTTACCTGAAGTACTAACAACTCCAAACAAGAGCTTCAAGCTCCTTGCAGTGTGTGATAAGCTATTGATATGCTGAGAACTACGTTTCCAACAACTTGGTTGTAATTTTGCAAAGTGAATATATTCGAAATTGCACAAATGTGCATCGTCTTTAACAAGGAAGTTCCCTCTGCCCAGAGCTGACCTAGAACCCAAACCTCAAAAACCAGAAGTTGATGTCAGACATCAAAGAAAATATGCCGTTTCGTATCATTCATGTAGGTTTGTAATTAAAACGTTGCTTAGGTGATCTCGTCAAAATTAACAAAAAATTTTTTTTTGAAAACAAAATTGGCTTGCACTAGAGGTGTTGAAAAGAAATTTCCAACACAAATGTAAGCACAATGTTTGAGGTGTGTCACGTTGTATGTGTGCTCGCTGTACGACAATTGGAAGTCTTTGTGAATGTATGGGGTTGCAGTTGATACTGTTGTTTAACCAGACAATGTTTTAATATCTTAGTGTGTGATACCGTGATTGGACCAATTTCAAGTTGCTGACCATCTTACACTTGTTTAGAAAATTTGTGTGAAACTAAATAGTAGATTTGTTGCAACAAATCACGTTGGTTTGGTAGAAATTTCGTTGAAAAGACAGAAATTCCTGAGAATTAAAAGCCACTAAAACGTAACGCATAGCCGCTTACTAATATGTTTGAAGCTTAACGTTTTTACTTGGTCAGTCGAATCCGCATTGGTGTGTCGCGCATTAAGAAACAGAAAGGCTGGTATAAAGTTTGATGCCAGTTAATAATAATGGTTTCCAGATATTACCAGGCTTTGTGTATTACCTGATAACGATTCACTTCGCAGAGCTCACGCAAAGTTTTGGCAGAAAGCGCTGCTAGATCTTCATAACTTGTGACGCAAGGACTTTTTTGTTTGCTGCAAATGTCACGTGGGTTAACTGATACGTTTAAGGTATGGTCGGCAAAATTTAGTGTCGTTACACATGCGGTGAAGTCGAAATACAAATGCTCTGTACCTAAAGACTTTAAAAAGCTTTTTTTAATGTGCTCTTTGCAGCAGTGAAGCAATGCGCAAGTTAAAAGAAGTCGAAAGCAGCTTATGTCACCTTGCGCTATCTTGGCAAAACTGTTCTTCTTCTAAAACAGAAACCTGACATGTACCGTGCTTCGCAAACACTCATTTGCCAAAACCCGACAAGGTCCCTCCCCACCGCACGTTGCCTGCGGTGATTTTTTCGGCGTTGCACAAGCAACACAGGATGACGTTCGTCCACAGCCGCTTCCCTTGGTCAGCGGAGTATTAAGTAACTGACGTACAATAATGTGCTGAGGCGGCTTTTGTGGGCGGAATGTTTTTGTCATATGCCTATGAATTGGTTCTGTTGTACCTTAGCGCTACATGCCAGCATTTCGTATCAGAACCGTCGCCAGAAAGCCGTCAATAGGGGGGCTTTACGTTGGTACGAGGGGGCTTGACGTTTGTGTAGGGGGGCTTGACATTCAAATTTGACAAAAATTCCACTGATATATAGTGTTTCGTATTTCAATTTGGGGGGGCTTGGAGCATTGTTTGGAGGGGCTAAGCCCACCAAAGCCCCCCAGTGGCGACGGGACTGTTTCGTATGTTGGATGTGGTTTCATTGTGATCGAAGACTGTTGCTTTCTTTCGAAAATGAAGCAATTGGTACAAAAGTCAAAAGCTCGTTGTTACCGGAAGAGCTGCTGTTCCTATTATGCTGATTGTAAAATGTACTTTGTGTCGAAAACACGTCACAGACAAATGTAGGACAGCATGTGAAACAAGCTGGTCACCTTTTTATATTTGTGCGTGTAATAAACGCATTACGTTTGAAGCAAATAATGGTAAACTTGTGTTGTTTATGACTTACTCCAAGCAAAAGCTCAACTTTAAATTCATTCATTGGATTAAGCGTTGTTTCCTCAGATTGTTGGCTGCATTAGAGGACTTAGGAAAGTAAGTGGCTCAACCAACAGATAAGATAGGTCGCGACCAATTTTTCAAATTCTTCAATTTATAGTGACGATATATATATTGGCATGGGATGACTCTACCCCGAGAATCACACCATGCCAGATCTTGGCTGGAGATTTGTTCATTTACAGTACATTGCTTTCAAAGTTCATCGTGTGAAGCTATTTCTTAGAAACAAGTTTGCTTAATAACTACCGTCATAATTTCGTTATAAACTTCATTTGTTCGAGTAGCGGTCATAGCGGTTCGACTAGAAAAAGTGATTAATTTAATGGCTGCAACTCATGTCTTTGATCAGGTAAAAAAACAATGCCTCGTTTTTCGTCACATAATAGACGTACTAGACAAAAGCTCTGAAGTATAGGCCCCCAGAAGAGAGGTGAATAGTAAAATTAATCCACTGTGGACCTACTTTCAAAACTAGCTAATTTCAGGAAACTTAACCTGGCTATGTGTTGAAGTAAAACGAAATTGGGAAAAGTCAGTCAAACACTGTGCACAAATCAAAGTTCACAAGAGCAACATAAGTCTAATCGCCAAATAATCTGAAATCAAGCCGGGGAGTATTAAATAAACTCTGACTGCACTTGAGTCATGAAAAAATAAAACTAACGATTAGCATGGGCAGAGTTGAAATTGAAGCAGTTTGATGACTTACCACGAGACTAAAAGGTATTTCGGCCCCACTCATGGGAGGCGTCTTTCCGCACACCTATCGTCGCAATGACTACTTGAATTGAATCCGGGAAAACACACTTTGGTGGGGCGAAGCGCTTTCGTCTCCTTGAAGCAATGCTATCGGGTTGTCTTGTTATAAACCGCAAGCGCATGAACCTGTAACTGCATATATGGCAGCCCAACACATCCAACTACCATGCACAGCTACCCCGACAGTCATTTGAAAAAACATGAAAAGTAATTTGATAGAAACCTATTTATTCAACAATTTGCCCACTGCTTTTCGGGTTGTCGTTTTAATTAGGTTTTATCTTCATGCTTTCGACCTTGATCATTATGCACAGATTCTCATGCGCTTGCGCTGGAACGTTTTGCAAATGGACCAGTTCTCTTTGCAGAAAAGCATGCGGCGGTGTACCGCATCTTGCATTAGCAAATGTGAAGCAAACAGCATTTCAGAATTTCCTTCCCCGGCCGAATACATGTTGTATCCTAGGAATCGATAATGAAGTTTTAGAGAAATACTTTTGAATGAATTACACCACGTCAAACTTCAATACTTTTTCGAATTTTAAGAATCACTACTGTACACCTTCTAGTTTCAAACAGTTCTATCAGCTATCCCTTGTGCTTATGTAGTTTGTTTTATCAAGCCGCGCTCACGCAAAACCGTCAAGTAAGCAGGACCAGTGGCTTTTCCAGCGAGTAAGCAAGTTTTGCAAGGATAGGAACGGACGATTGCAGTTCACGCAATCGCTGCAAACAATGATGTGCAGCATTGACCATCTGGGAGTAGATTTTTGCAGGAAAAACATATATATGGGTACTCTATGAGAGCTGAAACGTGAGCGGAGTTGAGTTTGAATATGTGGCAGAGCCTGCTGGCATCACTAAACAGCGGACTCGCAAGTTTAGAACTTAAAACGGCAATTGGACGTCTGCTTTATTTTCATCATCTGGTACTGCCTTTGTTGTAGGTACTTTAATAACTGGTGCATGTCCAGAAATCGTGTTTCTCATCAGCTGCTCATGACAATAGCTGCAACACTTGTAAAAACATGGGGTTAAGCAGCGATGCTGAAAGGTGCAAACGTGATGAAAAGTGTTGGTCACAAAGTGAGCATTGTTCTGAGTGGTTCGAAGTATTGCAATAAAAAAGTGTCATTTTATGTTGGGCTAAAGTGATGTTAGGAAACTTTGGAATAATTTGACAAAACTACGTGATGGTGCAGAGCGTTAGAAAAAAGCAAAGGCAGCTTGAATGTTACTTCACCCTTTGGTCATGGTTCGCTTTCAAAAACTGCTGTCTAGAGACACGTGAACAATCTTTAGAAAACAAAAGTGTGGATCGTGGAGTGTAAGAGGCATGTGAACGGTCTCTTCACGAATCATCCTGGGCAGGAATTTGTTTGATTCTGTATCAAAGAATGTGCAAGCGATCCAACGTGGGTTCAAACTGAGTGGCACGAATGCACGACGAGTGAGTTTCCTGAATCACTACCAACTTGCTTGAGCAACCAGCAATCATTTGCCAAAAAGAAAACAAGATCAAGGGTTCAATCACCTCTCTTGGGATAGTTTCAGAATAAGTTCATTAACTGATGCTATTGGTGACAATGTTTTGGAACAAAACACTAACAGGCAAGAACAGTGCCGCTTATACTTTTTTCTAAAACACGAAAACAGAAAATGACATAGTTTTTTGACAACTCTATCATCTCGTGGAGGTCTAATGGAGGTTTTATCAGGAAGAGGTTGAACTGCTAAACAAGCTATTTTTTACAATGTTATGGCGATCCCGAAGAAGTTCCATTTCATCAAACTTTATTATTATAATTGTTGTGTCGTCATTCACGTCATTTAGCACAGAAACGTCATGATCACGTAGCACGACTTTGATTTCTTTTCAATCGACATCTTCAAACCAAGGCAGGCTGCTGTTACTTGGCGTGAGCGAGAGGTGAACTGATATCCGGTAAGATGAACTATTCATCTGGAAAGCGGAAGTGAGATGACTGCGCACGGGTCGTCTAGTCACGTAAAAGGGAGCTGATTCTGCCCTAGGAGTAAACAAGTAGGAGCAGCATGGCAACAGATTTGACGTTATACTTCATGATTTATAGCAATTCCGTGACAGATGGTTGCTTGTTGTTGTCATGCATTTCGTCGGCTGCAGCCTGCGGTGCAAATCTCACCAGCATTGTCGTGGATTTTTTGCATCGCAGCTCCCGGCTATTGTCTTGTGCCGTTCAGCGAAATCGAAAATGGTTTGATCTTAATTTGAAACGTTTTCAGTGGTTGTTGAATAAATAACTTACTTGGGTTTATTCAAAACTTCAGCGAGAAGTTGACTAGGTTCGATAGAGCAGTTCAAGGAGCCGTTGAACTGTCACTTTGCCCGATCACGTACCCTCATGGGAATGTGCTAACGTATTTCCTGGACGTAAGTAACAGTTGATAAAACGCTGACAATTGCTCCGGTTGTCGTTGTCGATGTTGAAATGTCACCTAATGACGCAATGAAATCAAACCGGGGCGACTTAGCGAATCAATTGATAACTTTCAATTTTGTTACAAAACATTGACGTACTCAGATTGGAACAACTGGATTGGTGGGATTGAAGCCATACATTCGTGATGGATTGAATGGTTGAAAGTGGTCACTGAAATAGAGCAAATGAATAAATTTACGTTATGATTTTTGAGTAGTGAAGATCTTACTTTTTTTACAAAAGCTACCATTCGCTTTCAAGATCATGTCCTTGCAATCCCGGCACACACCTGTCTTTGGCACGGAAAGGTCTCAGAACTTATGTCGGGTGTTCTTGTCCGCTAAGAAACACATTTGCAGAGGCTTAGTCCGAATTAACCTCTTTCAAAATGATAAAATATTTAAAATTTAAACGCCTGTTTGTTCCAGCAAATGGATCAAAATCAAACGTTTCTTACCCATACATCTTGTTTGGGTATGAAAAAAGTTGTTAAGCTGGATTTGAGGGAGTTCGAAAAAGTGAGAGTCATGTTGCGCTGTTGGTGTGAAAAGCATTAAAGCAAGTTATGTGAAAATTCCAAACGTGCCCTTTACGGCAGGAAATGATCTGAAAGCCAGTGCAAAATTAGAAACTTAATCTAACTTAAATCAATTCCTCCATTTAAAGCAGCTATGTCCAGCCCAAATGCATTTCTGGGCCAAAAGTTAAGTCACTCTCTTAATGAGGGCCGCACGTTGAGCGACTTACTTTGTGAATCTCCCGGTACCTATTGCAGACTTGATAGAGTGGCACTGAGAAACACTGCATTTCAGAAACGTCAAATTTAAAACGTCAAAATAAACGTCAATTTTAAAGACAAGGTGTCATTACGTTGCACATACCCAGCAATGAAGCCTTCAACTGGGCCGCACAAAACCTGCAACTGCAGGGCCACATGCGGCCCGCTAGTTGGACATAGCTGATATAAAGCGTTAGCTTAATCGGACATTCTACCGACAGTCGTGTGAGCTTTTAGGCATTTTTGGCTGAAAAACGTTATTTTTGCTCAAACGGTTGCGGGGTAATTCGCTCTCCAACCGTTCTCAACGTTTCTGATCTTGACATCAGCAGCGGTTCTTAGACCTGCGTCATGCGCTCGATGACACTCTTAAGTTTTTCCAAACGTAGTCCGTTCCTATAGCTGAACTCCAAACGAGGCAGTAACCTTAAAGCACGTCTCTCACACCATAATTGGCGCGGTAAGGAGAAACCTCGCAGAGCCGATATGTGCTTCAAGAAACGCCTCTTTGAGTTTTCTGGCTAGTCACCAACTTTTTGTTTTTTTCGCAGATGTGAGATCGCAGACGTAGGACTTTCCTTCGAACATCGTTCGTTTTTGATAAAAATATTACACTTCTTGCCTGACTTAATTCGACATATGGCTTCCCGATTGTTGATTTACCTCACCGTGCTGCTCTTTGGTCACCTGCCGGCGTTTGGACGAGAGTTCTCGCCTATAGTGAACGAAATTTTCTACAATGGTCAAGATGGAATTTGCGAAACCTCAGGGAGCGGCCAGTCGTCAACTATCCACTGCTCAAGTAATTGGATATACAAAGGTCAAAGGTCATCTGCACAAATACGGTTGAAAACCGCGTCTGGTTGCCTTTACAACAGACAGACTACCACGTATAAATGCTACGGTAGTAGAAAGATAACAGGCAAGTGAATATAAGAAAGTTTTTACAACTTCAGCGCCAGCGTATTGTTTTTGTTGTATTTCGACCTGCCACGGTCACTGCTTCAGCGTAGAATTGTAATAAAGTCAAAACAAAGGTTTGCAGCATGTTTAGTCTTTAAAATATAGTTTGATTTTATGTGGGCGGTGCGATAAATTAATAGGATTGTGTAGAAAATATGTAACGTGACTTTGTTCTTTTATTCGATATTAAAATACTTTATTGGTGGCAGAATGACAAAAAGTTTTATCGACTCTGTACGCGTACTTCAAGTGGGAAAAACAATATTTGCTAAGATTTTGTTTGAAGTACAGCACATAGACAATGTACTACTAAATGCACACCTACAAAAACGTGCCATTTAAAAACGTAAATCAGTGCTAAAAATGTTTCATAATAGTATAAATCAACATGCGTTAGGGTATTTTCCTATAACGTCATGGAAATTAAAACGATATCTGGTTGTGGAGATGATTTTTACCCTTTGGACATTTTCCACTGTAAATGAAGTTTAAGTTTTGCCATTCATTCAAAACAGGGCTGCGGAGCTCTTGTAAAAGTTAAATGGCTCCGACTCCGGAGCTCTCTGTTTTCGTAAGCATGGCTCCGGCTCCAGCTCCGGAGCTGTGTCTTTTCATGACATGGCTCCGGTTCGGGCTGTGCTTTGTTAATACACTTCAACAATTTCGATATTCCTAGTGTCCTTCTTATAGTAAGTGAGCGTGTTATTCCAACATATTCCGAACTAATACTGCTACCACTTCCAGACCTGAGTAGTGGAAAGGAGTTTGGTCTGGAATAGTCGGAGTCGATAAAAATTATTTTTAAAAAAATCCGACTTCAGGCTGATCTTCTGATCGCCGATCGTGACTGTTTGTGCCACAAAAAAGTCCGTAAGCGCCACACTTTGCGTTTTTGCACAAGGACTTAGTCCCACAACATGCGCAAATATACGCTGCGCTGGGGGGTGACTGACTTGTTCACACCACACTTGGCAGTAATAGCACAGTCTGATGTGGCTGGAACAAATCCCAACATGAAATAAAAACGCATTGTGACCTTAATTCCTGATGGTAGAACAGACTCTCGAATTTCGCCGCGGCGACCTGTTTCGATCAAATTAATTGGTATCGCAGCAAGAGCGAACCATGGCAACTGTCAAGTACGCGAATGATAAATCTGATTTTTGGTCCTCGGTTATGTTCCTGCTTCTAAAGCGTTGCACAGTTTGATCCAATTAGTTGCCGGTAACACAATTACTTATCTTCATCCTCTTCACCAATGTGGTCCAACTACAGGACCGCGAACCACATGTGGCCCGCGAGCTTTCTCACTATTGACTGTTGTGCGGATGTAACAGTAGGAAATTTTAATTAGAACACGCATAACATCTTTTAATAATAATAATAATATACAAGATTATCGGCCTTAGACTAGACCAGGGTCACCAAACTGCCGCTCACGGGCCAAATCCGGCCCCCGAAGACAGTTCATCCGGCTCACGAAGACATTTTGTCAATAATGAAAAAATAACGTATTTACAAAAAATTATTGATTTCGTAGAATGTAACATATCCCGAAACAATCCCATTAGGTAAGATGTCCGATCCTCGAACTGTTGTGCAGTGGCTCACTGACAAAAAAGTTTGGAGACCCTGGGATAGACCGTAGAGAGTTTCTAGAAAATAATCCGCATAAATAGGTTTACCAAACTGAAAGATTTTGCCAAAATATGCACTCGGCGTTTAGAAGCACATAAATGTGATAAATGTGTGAGAGCGGGCTACATTTTCTACTATGAAGCAAGTCAAATCCGAAAAATCAATCGAATGTCAGGCAAAGCGCTGCCAATAGTCTCCGACTTGCTACCACTAACGTATTGGTATTGATATAGTAACGATAGTGTCAGAAAAGCCTCAACCACAAGCATTGCACTGATTTGTAATAAATTTTTCTTGCTATTGTGTAATAATTTCAATGACACACTGACTTCAATCACCTATTTTCCTTTTTCTATCTTGTCATTTTGTTTTTATACACCATTTTATGAGAAGTGGCCCGCGAGTTGACATGTTTTTGTAAAATGGCCCGTAGATCAAAAGTAGTTTGACCACACTGCTCTACACAATAGCAGCGCGGCAGAAATCAGTGAATAACAAAGTTCGCGTGACGAAAGGAGTTGGAATAGAC
>JGI24159J19872_10001349_pt1 | contig 26680 bp, 20 predicted proteins | sample Ectturendosymbi4_FD_19872 | JGI IMG/M metagenome (IMG submission 19872)
GACGCTTACTCACGTTTGTGGCACAAACAGTCACAATTGGTGAGCAAAAGGTCTGCCCGGAGTCGGAGTCGTTAAAATTTTCTACGACTCCGACTCCAGAGCCCTGGCACACACCAAAATTTCTGCGCCCACAGACTTCAAAAAATTAGAGGGACCATTGCTTGAGATTTATAAGAAATGAACGAATAAGCTAAACCTTAATTTAAATAAAGAATTGGTACTTTGGGATAAGTAGATTGAGCTGTGAGTACATTCGTTATAGCAGATATCTGCCTTAACTTGGTGGTAACTTAAACGAAATGACAGAATACTTAACCCAACTGTTTATAAATAGCCTATGTCCTCAGTTTTCGTGAATGATTAATGTTGTATATTTGCAGAGAGTGAAAACAATCGTTTCATCTCTGAAATGATTTTGTTTAAAAGTACGATTTTGCGTTGTTATTCTGGATTACAAAACCATTTAGCTCTTGTCTCATCACTTTAATTGTCCACATCTACTGTAGAGAATAGCATAGTCTAAACCAGTGGTTCTTAACAGGGGGACGCGCTGGGAAATTTCCAGAGTCGCGAGACCTTACGCGCCCTACAGCATGAAAAGTTTTATAATTAAATTTACCAATAAAAAGGCTACATTTGTTTATGCAACTTATTCAAAGTCAGGGGGGCCGAAAAAAAAGGACAATTACTTAAAGGAGGCGTGGTAAAAAAAGTGAAGAACCACTGGTCTAAACAAAAACAAATTGCTGCTAACAGCCAGTTTCTGTTTCACGCAAGAACAGACTCTTGTTGACGGTAGCCAGGCCAATTAATTAAAAATAGCTTAAATATTAAACTGCCTATCCATGCTAGAACCGAAAAGTTGAGTTTGTGGTTCTTTCAGTATTTTCTGCTTGGCGAAGTAGATTTTGGACAAACTCAAGAACCAAGCGCGGTATTTGCTTTCGTCGGTTCCCTTTCATGACAGACCATGTTCATAACAGACAATGTTCATCACGGATATGCGATGATTGTCACACAGGATTGGTAAAAGACCATGACGGAGGTCGTCTAGTCAACCAACCCTGGTGGGTTTCAGTTGCCGACGTGTTGCAGCAGTAAATAATTTCGTCATTTCTGAAATACTCGAGCCCTAGTCACTGCAGCACAGTTGTCTCTAGCAGTAAACGATTCGTAAAATAGGCCTACTCTTTTTGTAATATACGAGCCTGGGTAGGACAATGGTTAGCAAATTTGTAAGGTAGGCTATTTGATGCGGATCACACGTTTGCTTCTTTGCAACAAGTTTGCCAGTATGCAGAGCTTGCCTCTTGAAGTTTTAGATGCTAGTTAAATCAGCTACAACAGCTTCTCGTAAGCTTTAGGCCTACTTGAAAAAAAATAATGTGTCTGTCTGCACTGGGCTTATTTCATATAGTTAGCTGAGGGTGTTGTGAAAATACTTGGATGCGCAAAACTTGTCTTCATGCTGTTATAGAGCAGTGGTTTCCAAACAGGGGTGAGAAACATCATTCCAAAGGGATCTATTTATTGCTCTCCTGCGGCTTTTTTCGTTTTCTTTGTACAACCTACAAATCGCTTGAATGCACATGCAGACACTTTCCACGTTTTGAAGAAACCGGTAAAGCAAGGAACAGGAACAAGAGTTGTTGAACTGGAATAAATTAGCAAACTGTTGGAAGTCAGGCCTTTTATTTTGTTTTGCACGTATAGTATTTCAAGCAAATGGTTATTTTTTGCGGAGTGTATTCGAATGTTAATCTGTGTCACCCTTTTTTGTTCTTGTTCATCTTTGATTTTCTGTACATATTACTTAGAAATGTAAATTCCTTTCTAAACGCTTGGAAGTTAGTTTTTGATTATAAATTGTTGGGAGTGCGAGATCAGAACAAGAAGACCTTAGGGGAACAGCAGTGAAAAAAGGTTGGAAAGCCCTAGATAGAAGATTGAAACACTTATTTAGTATTGCTTCGAAAATCAAAACTTATAAACAGCATAATCCCTGTACTCACTGAATGAATTGCGACTTTTGGTGCATGAAAAATGTAGACTAGTTACTACACAATACAGGAGTTGACGTACAGTTGATCGGATCGACAACTATACGATATTTCAGGGCGGCAACACAGTCCCGCATGAAAACGTTAATTCTCAAGAGACTGCAGAACCAAAATCGGCACAAAGAAATTTTTGAGGTGGAACTAGGCGTAAGTAGGGAATACTTCCCGCTTTTACAAGCGGCCAAGCAAACCGCACAACTGCGTGGCGCCCCCAAACCTAAGTTGACCTAGAGTCACGCGCTCCCTAAATCCGTTTCTTGTGCGTTGTTTAAGGGTTTATTTCTTTCAATCATCACCTGCGCACCCGACACATAATATGGATTTCAACCGAAGTTCAACTGACCCACCGAATCTTTCCGAAGACCGCTTTACGAAAATGTTGCAGTAAACTGTGCTAGGCTGATCCGACTGGCATTTTGTGCATCCACTTACCTCGGGCAAGCTCACTAGTCACTACATGATTTGATAGCTTCATTAAATATGAATTTAGTCGCAGGCCTTAAAACTGCAAGCGTTTGAAAGACAACTGAAACGCTGATCAAATCTCAGAAAAAGCTGTACTCACGGTTGATCAAGTTCTCATTTCGTCTTCGCGATTCGCCTCAGTTCATTGTAATATTTTCAAGAAGTTCACCAAAGCCACGTTATCCTTCACTTCACCCGACAAGCAGGTATCTAGTCAGTCACAGAGTTTCGTGAGTTATAACAAGGCCTCCTAGAGAGAGGAGACCTTGATATCTCTCTACGAGGCCTTGGTTATAAGCCACGGTACCTCTAAGGTGGGACAGCAAAACCTCCATGCAAAGTGGCAGAGGCCGAACACACAGCCAAGGAGAACCTCGCAGCCAAAACATACTCCCCGCGTCAGTCTGGAATGTGTAGGATTAATAGTATTCCACTTGACATGAAAGTACACGATCGCGTGCGCGATTTGGCGCATTACAGTTCACGTTTCATTCACGACACGCCCAAACGAATGAGCACCACCGAGTTAACAGCAGTAACTGATTTCAGTTGCGAAGAATGAATGGGGTGGGTCGGACTCACGAAGCCGCGTCCACGCAAAGGGTTAGTAGATCGAACCTTGGCGTCGTCGTATCATTCTACTAAGAACCGCAGGATAGGGCTTCGGGCTCGCTCGCAAGCGCGCCACGTCACTCATCACTGCGTGTCGCAAAAATGCGTGACAATAGAAATACCAATGAGGTTTATCGACCGATGTTCCAGCCTCATGAAGAATTTGAATACACTGTCCTACCAGAAGTCGACCAACAACCCCGGACGAGAACGTCCATTCAGAGCTCTCTGGTTGGGCAGGAAGTTTGCGTTGTGACTAACCACCAAAGTGAGCACGTCAAATCTAAATCGACTACGCAGAAGGAAGCATTGTGAAGAACAACAAAGTAATAAGTAAACATTTTGCTGAAATCTTTCCACTTGAGCTTCTCACTTGCGCCAAAACAAAGCGATGTTCAGTCAAATCAGGAAAACGAGTGGAAAACGTAAGGGGGAATGTTCCTGAATGAATGAACGATTACATCGCGACCGCAATGAGCAGCTGCGCCAATAGTTCTTCAATGAAGTCAACAAGTCGCTCATGCTCAACGGTGCTGGTCAGGGTCCGGAGTTTTGAGCAAATCTGGCAAGTGGCAAAACATAGCAAGTATGCAAATCCTTCCCGGTCACGCGCTACAGAAATCGAAGAATGGAACCTGAGTTCATTTGACCAAAACCATCTGAACATAAACACCAAACGCCTTAAAGTTAGTTATCAGCAGTAAATGCCAAGATCAACCCCACGTTTTCACTGATCACACAGCCGCGAATCAAAGTTAATACAATTTACAGTTGCTGTCGCGAACGCCTCAGAATTTGTTCTTTCGTTTCGACCCCAATCCTGGAAACAGCCGGGGGCCCATTCGTGCAGACAGGGTGTTGATGATAAAGCTTTCAGGACGTGTGCCTGCTACGTCAAGCACTTCGTCACAAAGAATGTCACGACCCCGGCCGCTCAAAAGAAACAAACAAACAAGCACGTTTGAACGACGCGAACGAGAAAATAGAAGTCCTGAAACGAACTATTGCACCAACAGTCGAATAAGGATCGCCGAGGCGAGAAATTAACCTATAGAAGAGTTAAAGCACAAAAACGACGACAGTTGATAAATTAACTGTACTAAACGTTACAAATCATAAGCGTTCGACAACTTTTTACAAGTTATGTGCATAAAACGAAAAGTTAATCGCAGCAACCTGCGGACTGCCCAACGAAATATCGGCTTCATCGCGCTGTAAACGTTCAGCGGGTGGCACTTTCGCGCATTCCAAGCACTTGTGCGCTGCGAGTGCAATGAGCGTGGACTAGTAAAGCAGTTGACAGTGCTAAGGCAAAGGTTTTGAAATGGTCGCATCGATCAAGAGTTTGTCCTGAGCGACGGTTAACCTTGCCGCGAAAGAACGCAGAACTGAAATGTCATCTAAACCTACCAGTCCCCTACTTTGCAGGATGCATTACACGTTCGATGGAACGGCGAATCGCCGCAGTAACTTGCATCCAGTTGCCAAGCAACAAGCGAAGCTCACAAAAGCGAGCTTGAACAATTATTTGACGTGAATCGCTTCGCAAGGACGGGATCCACCGCGAACGCGTTTTAGAACAGTGGCTGCATTCCCTTCTCCTCAAAATCAGCCCAGGCGTCGTTGAGTTCCATGAAGATCAGCTTCGCATAGTCTTCGTGCGGCTTGCCCGAAGCTTTGTCCGGATGCACGACCAGGCACGCCTTCCTGTACATCTTCTTTACCTGCAGGGCGAGCTACACGGTGAGGCACAGCAACGTTTACCGAAAGCAAAACTAAATGAGAAATTATTCATTAACGGCAGTTTAAACTGTACGAGTAAGACGCATTGACAACCCTTGCTGATTTCCCTTTGATTTCGTGAGTTTGGCGTGTCGGTTATCATATTCACAATGAGTTAGGTCACTATACGTGAAAGTTACCAGGATCTAGCAACAGTGTCAGCTCGCGTATTTTGGTGTTAACATTACTATATGTAGCCCAGGGTTTTCTTTAAGGTGTTTTAAGGGACCCGATTCGGGTCACTAGGATTGAAAATCGAGTCCCTGGAATCAGAGAAAATTATCATCGGGTCCCTGGAATCAGAGAAATCGGGTCCCTACAGATCCATACAGGGTACCTAACATTTTCCTTAAAAAAACCCTGATGTAGCCAAGTTTATCATATCGAAGCACCTAATAATTAAAAGGGCCAAGTTGTCAATCAATCGCGCCCCTTCGAATGACGCCAAACGTAATCCTTGTGAATTAATCGTTTGCATCAAACATCAACCAGAATGACATCAAGAGCATGCTGTCTACCGACAGAGACCGGAGGAATTCTCGAGAGAAGCAGAACTTACGTCGTTCGGTTGGACGAGCTCATGCATGCCGCACTGCTTCCATTTACTTTCGCCCTCCCACAGAACGGTGTGCAAGGTGGACAGCAAAGCGCGTATGTTTCTCTCTTTGCCTTCAATCCACTCCAGTATCTGCGAAAATGCACTTACTGCGGTTAATAACAACGAGTCAAAATATCATAATAGAGAAAAGTTGTCTTTTGTTAACGCTTTGGTTCACATCTTCCAAACTTATGTATCCAAACTGACACATAATTTACATTTACTTGCCCTGCGATCAAGGCATGACATTATATGAATCCGTTCATGTTTTATGTTGATTGAATGTTCCACTAGACGGCTCCAAATTTTGCCCAAAATATTTAAAAACAGTCAATACTTTAATCCTAGTAGTTGCATTGTTGTGAAAATGGTTCGTTGAGGTGAAGGAATCTGAAAATCATGTCGAATTTATTAAAAATTGAGAAAATACTTTAAAAGAAGCTTTAAATCTTAGGGTTGTGCACGTCCAGATGTCCCCAAAGCCAAAGGCCGTTGGCAGAAAAAAATTTTGTTACAAAGTCTCTATGCATCTAACTTACAGTTGAAACACTGCCAAAGCTTGTCGGCACTTTTTCATGGGTAATGCAGATCTAAACTTTAACTGTATTTTCCGTTTTGGCTTGTTTGACAAGCCAAAATGCACCAAAACATGCACATGCCTATTTCACTGTACTAATATGTGGCTTGAAAGTAACTGCTTTTGCTAGAAATGAAAAGATTCACAATGTTTTAAATAACTCGGTGTAACTGTTACATTACAAGCCTTCAATCTTGTAACAAACACGTACCATTTGCAGTGATCAATCATGAAAACGTCTTATTTGAAATGACCAAAGCTGCTTATTCCTATATGCACTGTGCTCTGAGTTAATCGCTAGTCAAGCATCTAGAAGTCTTTACAGTGCTTCATTGCATACCTCAGAACAACGTTTTGTTCATTTTCAAAAGGCAGCATCAAGACAAAAGTGTACGTTATTCATTTTCTGTTGAGTAAGGATAAAGAATGAGCTGCTGGTCTCCCTATCAAACCAGCTTAAGCGCTTGAAGCAAATCGAATGTATGCAACCCAAAGCAGTGGTTCTCGTTTGTTTCTGTCCCATTGCTCCCCTATGTCATATAAACCAAACACAAGGGAGTTTTTAAAATATTTTAATTCAAAGAAATGAACACCACGTAAGAACCATGTGCTCAGTGTGATGACCTTCACTATCGGTACGACTTTCAATGCATTATCTATATCAGTGGTCTTCAACGTGGGCGATCGCCCCCTGGGGGGCGATTTCTGTAGGTTAAAACGTACTAAAATTTTGAATTGATTCCAAAAAATATTACTTTGGAATCAAAACATTTGATGCTCTTTCGACTCCATGGTTCGTAACAAAATTTATAGACACATGATATCGGACTGGTGACGTAATAATCAAACTAACATCGTTCTGTGTAACGCTTCACTGCACCAACTATCCAAGACTACAGAGTACTGAGCTTGTCTTTGGTTGGGAGTCAAGTATTGCGGTTCTCAGTCTCACGAAGATTATGAATGTGTGCAGTGTGTGGTATTGCGTTGTGTCTAATATTTAAAATGAGATAAAAGAGTGGAGAAACCGTTGCACTGAGTAGTTTGCTAGGTTGGTTAACCCAATCATTGCATGACCAACGTCAAAAAACGCACAGTAAGCAATAGCATTTACCAGCTTGTATACGTCAGCACGCGGGGTTTTGAACGTTTCTTGTATAGTATGCATTAATTAGTTCAATTATACTGATACTGATATTGGTTGAAAGCAACCAATACTGGTACAGCTATCGGAAAATCTCCAATCGACCAAACTCCAATTTTTAAAGAGGAAAAATTCAGCTTTTAAGATACTGAAAACGGCCCAAAAATCACAACATTGCTACCACTAAATCATCGTATCGACTTTCGCGGCGATAGCGAAAATCAATTGCAAGTTGCCGTCAAGTTTAGCATTTTTCGTCGTGAGTTGTCACAAATTCCTCCAACCCTATGTGCTATTAATTGCAAAATTGCCTTGAAACAAGTCCTCATGGTTTTCGGTAGACCATTGCCAAACCATTGTTTCGTAGGCAAAAATGTCACATTCCATTACCATGCGTTTCACAATCTTTTGAGTACCTTGAGTAAAGCAATGTATCTAAGTGTGTTTTGTTGCAAAAACACTGGAAGTATGACTGTTGCGAGACGATTTCCGTAGCAATTAATGGCTAGTGAAACTATTTACAACTAGCCGTACGTTATAAAATGTGCTTATCGTGTTTTTCAATCAGTTCGAGTTTTGTTGTACTGTGTTCATCTGGCTTATGACAGAGTACAACAGATCAGTATCCTAGAAAAGGAGTAACTTAGACGGCGAGTAAATCTAAACACCCTATCTTGATTAAATGAAGGAGTCCAAAAATCCTTTTCGCCACCTGTTTGTTTGAGGCTTGCTATGAAATCATTGTGTTGTGGAGATCACGCCGCAAGTTAAATTGCGAAGAACGTTTCTGGGTGAAATACTTCTTCAGCTAGCATAAGCGAATGCGATTCCACCACCCAGGAACGTCTCATGGACATCCAAAGATGTTATATTTCATACACACGGATGGTAAAATTTTTGGATCAATTGCAGTGAGAGTTATCCAGATCTTTGGGAATAAGTGAAGCTATTATTACTGGCGTTTCCAACGAGCAAGGTTTCTTTCAAGCAGCATACTACATGTGCGTAACAAATACCGCAATCGTCTTGACATGAATCTACATGGCTCATGCCGTCGCGTTCGCGACGATCAGAATGGCGAAGACCCGAGAACATCTGCGGGAAGTTCTTACACAACGCAATTGCGAGCACTGCACATACAGTAACAACACAATAATTGTCCTTCGAGTGCCTTCGACGATCGCCGGGATTTGATTAGAGTGTTGAAGAGATCGCCCATTTCTCGACCGCACGCGCTTGGTCTTCGACGAAGTTGTTCCGATGGGAGGCAAGAGGCAACACGACCGGACTCCGACGAAGTTTGCATCCGCATTGGAGAGTTTCCCTGTTACAGTCATTACGCCGAGCGCTTGGCCAGACTGAAGCAAGTTCCAATTTTCAAGGTCTTGGTGCGACCCGGCCGAGACCACGACCTACCGGACACGAAGCGAGCGCTCTACCCACTAGGCCACATGTCCCAATGACATGAACAAGACTGGGAAAACGCCATGCGACTTAAGCTGACCAACTTACAACCTGCTTTGAAAAAGCTTGCAGATAAACACCAACCGTAAGGTTCGCATTAGTTGGAACCAGCTGTTAATTTGGAAATGATAACATTTATACTACAAATGCGTTTGCATTCGTTTTGTTTTGTGCTAAACCAGATCGACCACTTATATTTCATTTGCAGTGAATTATTTCTAGAACAAAATAATATTTTCAGAAAGCGCAAAAACTACCGGTAGGGGGGCGATTTCCAAGTATAGTTTCTGTAAGGGGGCGATTTTACACAAAAGGTTGAAGACCACTGATCTAAATTCTAGAATAACTTTATTGGAGTTTTTGAGAGCGAAAGCTGTCCTGATAAGTCGGGAAGTAAGTTGTTTTGACGAAGCACAGTACAGCAAAGGCTAGCTAATTATTCCAGGTTGTATTATATTTGGGAACTGGGTTTATTTTTTCGGTCATAGACCAAATTTACCTAGAATTGACCGAAAAAAAGAGTCAATTCGGTCATAATACCTGAAAAAGTTTACTAATCAATACTGTTACGGCGAGTTTTCATACTATCACGGTAAAAATGACCAAAATGTCTCAGCGGAAAAGAAAACTCAGTTTAGGAGAGGATGAAGAGGGCAATCGGGCAATTGCCCCGCTCCGCCAAAATTTTCAAAAACACAATAATTTTGCGCGCCCCCGGAAAATAGTACAACAACAATTTTTGCTCCCAAAAAATATCAATTCGTTGCGGCCCAGAGTTAAGCTGTTGCTTAAGTTCTATGAAGTTTTGAATAGTTCAGATGAATCTTCTATTTTTCAAGTTTTGAAATATGTCCTCAGCGTCTCCTGATGAAACTAGCTCATACCAACCTCAGAGGTTGCAGAAGATCAAGAATGTAAAATTACAACAACATGACAGTAGTTATTCGCGATCTGGCTGCAGAACTGCTCCGCACAACTCTAGCCATCCAATGTGCCTTGCACGTGGCGTTGATGTATCTAACGAGGCAGTGACGCCCAGTCGGTTGAAAGGTAATCTCAACAGAAAGCATCCAAACAATAATGGCAGCGACTTCAAGAAGTTCAGGAATGAAAAAGCAACCCACAATTCGATCTCTGTTTACCAAGACACACATGAGGTATAGCGATGGTCTTATCGCGTCGTGTAACATCTCTTTGCCAAATGCAAAAACGGTTAAGCCGGGCAACAGCAGCAAAGTGCTATCTCAGTTGTGAGTGCTGTGCCTCGAGCAGTGATGCAGTTCAGCATCGCGTTGATGAGTGATGATGTGCTGAAGCAGCTTGCTATGATTCTGCCCGTGACAAACACTCACTGCAGTAAGACGAATCTACATTGGATGATAATGCATCGCTGCTGTTGAGACATGTGCTATTTGTGCGTAATATGCGACTTCAAGAAGAAACTCTGTGAAGAAAAAGAAGAAATTCTGTGAAGAAAGAAAAAGTGAGGAATATAATGCAATTGTGCAACAGACGGTGCACCAGCCATAGTTACATGCATCGAAAATTCATAGCACTTGTGAAAAGAGAAATTCGCGGACTTATTGCTATCCGCGGCGTAATTCGCAAGCTGTATTTGGCTGCCCGGAATTTTAGTGGTGATGCAATGCATCACTCACTGAGCATTGTCGTAAAATGTGCCTACAAGGTTACATTTGTGGGAGGAAAATACTATCACTGCAGCCGAAGCTTTCCTAGCTGTCAAAAGCTGCTGGCTGGGAAGGTTGCAGATTGCGATGAAATCTGACTTCAAATTCTCGAAATCTCATATTGAGGAGTTTATTGGCTTGCTCAATACTCGTGTGTGCCAAGTAGCCAGGTGTTCTGCTCTGAATGTCGAGCCACATCACCGAACAGAGGTCCCAGCTACGTTGGTTCGGCCATGTGTCCAGAATGTCCCAGTAAAGATCCCCCGCGGCTACACCCCGGGAAAGCGACCCAGAGGTTGACTAATGACCAGGTAGTGTGGTTACGTCTCCAACCTGCCTTGGTCCCATCTTGATGCGGAGTCAGCAGAACTATTAGTGGTACCTGAAAACCGTAACGCATATCAAGTCCTGCCAGGGCTGCTACCCCGCGACCCTCCCCAGAGGAAACCCGGGTGCGAAAATGAATGAATGGTCAACTGCCAGCGACCTACAGCGCACGGACTGGGCGTGAAATCAGCTCAGCCATTCTATAATAAAGCTTCGTGAGTTACTTTAGAAAAGGTCTTCAAGAAATTTCACATCGACTACCTTAGCCTTCTCGGGATCAAGCTCGGATGTCTGCGCCTCGCGCTTGAGGTCGGCCAGTTTTCGACGCGCCTCTTCCTTCTTTGTCGCCGTGAAGCCGCTTCCGGCGAGCAGGTCGTCAAAAGCGTCCTCCTTCACCTGAGGCTTTACGTCTGAAACGCGTTGGAAACGTCACTGTGTCATGATTCCGTTTTCGCTTTTGTGTGAAATTCATTGTCTTGCATATGTACCGCGCAAAATGCTACGTGCAGTGAAGCTCACGGCCTCGCATTATGCCCTGCATTCCAATTCAATATTCTTTGGGTTTTACCTACCCGGTTTGAAAAGTGCTGCGTCAACCTTTATCACCGAATGCAAAACCATTCCCAAGCACTTATCCAGGTTTATACGCCCTCTGTTGGGACCGCCCATCATAGCATTTAATTTCACGGCGGGCTTGTACCAAGATTTCAAAAAATGCAGGAATAATACAAGATCAGCGGTAAGGGTGCAAGCAAAAAGTAACACGATTTTGATAAACGAGATGAATCATAACCCACGTTTGGTACTAGTTTTTAAAAAAGCGATCAAAAATATTTGAGCTCAACTCATTGAAGTGTTACAATTTACAGCATGGCCAAGTCCGGAACTTCCAGCATAGTTGAACCAAAATACTAGTCCTAATGAAGCTTTCAATGCTACGCAATATATCATTATGTGATGGCTACATTTCACAGTCCTTGCAGTTCCCCATGCAAACAGTGCAACACTCACTTTACATTATTCCTAATATTGGCACGCAACAGAAGCAATATGTGCAGCACAATGAAATGGAAAGCTGTACACTTTTTCCTAAAAGGGCACCTGAACAAAAGTTTTCAACAATCCGTAATTTTATAACAGCGCTTCATTATTACTTCTATCAAAACCAACTTACTTGCTTTCCAGCTGTGGCTCGACGGCGCGAAGCCGCCCGCGAAGTAATTCGCTTGAAGCGGCTTCGCTGCGCCCTGCGCTCTCCTCCCCGGAACAGGATTGCCGGCTGCTCCGCGAGCTTGACTGAAAGCGCCGACGTTCCGGTTTTGCGTCGCGTTGCTCTGCGACGCAGGCTGCGCGGACTTGGTCCCGAAACTGCCGAGGTCGGCGAACGGGTCGTAGGCACCAGCGGGCTTTTGCGCCGACCCGCTCATTCTCGCGCTGGGCTGAGCAGCGCGCTTGGCCGGGTTCGACCATCCACCTTGTATGAGATCGGGCCCCGTGTCTCTTTGGTTGGAAGCTCCATTTGCACGGGAGGCAGGAGCAAAAGGATCGAACATATCCGGCTGAGGAGCCGGAGGGGTCGGTTTTGCTTCTTTAGCGGAAGATCCGAACGGATCAAAGCTTCCGAAGTCACCGAAAACGTCGGACGTGGCAGAGGGGGCCGTGGCCTTGGGTTGTGAAGACGGGGTGGAAAAAGAGGAAAACGGATCGAAGCTCTGATTGGCTGGTTTCGACGGCGGCGCGCCGCTATCGCTTCCGAGTCCGCCAAGCAAGTCGGGTTCGTCTTGGGACGTCGCAGGAGCAGGTGCCGCCTCCTGGCCCATACCGGACAGCAGGTCAAAGTTGGACGGAATGCCTGGTTTGTTGGCTGCGGCAGGCCGGGCCGGCGCCTCAGGAGATGAGGAAAGACCAAGGAGATCTGCTTCGGAGGCCGTGTTTTGAGCCACCGACATCTCGGCGAAATTGGTTTCAAACGGGAGCCGTGACGAACCGTCCTCGTCAGTCGGTGTAGGTTCTAAGGAAACGGAGCGAAATGAGCGTTTTACCAGACAACAATGCTTTTTGTCTGAACAACAACTGCCTCAAAGAGAAAAAAAACAAAAAGACATCCAACCAAAGCGCGCATGTTTGTATTAGTCGCTCTATCACGTGACGAGTGCACTGGATCGAGCAAAAGATCGTTCAGAGGAGGGGTGTGCAACACGGGAGCTCAAGTTTTGTGGCCAGCGGAAAGGTCCAGATTTTGAAGCAAGTTTTTAAAAAAGTATTGCCAATTTTCCGTGGGTGGCCAGCATGTTGTGTAAACCGCAGAGCTTGACCTGACGTGGACCAAATAGGGTTATGTGCATTTGGCCCGGCAATGCCGCATGGTTGCACACCACTGGTTCAGGGCACAATTTGCTCTCTTCGCAACTAGCAACGAAGAGTGCAGACGTTTAACGGGGTAAGAAAGCAGGCGAAAAGCGAGATTACCTGCAGTCGGCGCTGCTTGCGATTGTCTCGCCGACGGATCATCATTCTCCTGCCAGTCCAAGGTCGCGAAGAAGTTGCCACGATTCGCGCCCGACCCAGCTGCCGCACTGCGGTCTGTTTTCTTCGCCGCTTCGCGATTTTTCGCCGCGTCGTCTTCAGCGCCAACGTAAGTTATCGACTGCTTCACTTCGTCTTCAACGTGACCTGCAGCGAGAGTGGAAAAGAAGCTGAGCGAACGTTGTCGAGCAATGACTAGGGCAGGGGTCTCCAAACTTTTGTGCCCGAGGGCCACATGAACTATTACACAACGGTTCGAGGGCCAGGCATCTTACGTTTTGAGACTGTTTCGGGATATGTTACATTCTGCCAAATCAACAAGTTTTTCGTAAACACGTTATTTTTTAATTACTGACAAAGTGTCTTCGCGGAACTGATTTGGCCCGCGGGCCGTAGTTTGGAGATCCCTGGCCTAGCGTGATGAAACCTGCCAAGTATTTGAAGCTTTTCATGATACGAAGTTTGTTTTTAAAACCAATAAATTTTGCAACAACGGAAAAGAAAAAGCCCGTAAATTGCCGGTGTTTGGTGATTAGCAACATCGTTACAAACTAGATGCACATATACTTGACTGATTTCTTTCATAAAAAATTTTCTCGCGGCAAAATTCGTCGCTACACGTAACTACTTGCTCTTGCTTGCAACAAAACACTGCGGTTAGGAGCCTGACGTTCCGTACATACTGCTTTGCTGCAGAGAATAAATCACAGCAGTTTTTGACCGAAAACTTTTAGCGCGTCACTGTACAGCGACACACCAACCAGGTGCAGATAACTAAGTTTAACCGACGCTCTTCTAATGTTTTCACGGTCGGACGAGCATTCACCAAACTTCTGCAGGACTTCTTGTTTCTCTTCATTGCTGCTGAACAGAATATTCGGGTTGAGACTTTTCGTCGAAAATCCCTCCCAGACGTCGTTCGACGCTCTGCCTCCACTGTCGTCATGCACTTCGACGTGCAACGTCACGGTAAATCCCTCCGGGTACTTTTCTTGGATGTCGCACGCGTCCAGGTCGTATCTGTCAGATGCCAAGGGCTAAGTTGCTGTCGTGGTGAAATACTAAGTAGGTTTTTTGAACCGTGATTACCAACATACGTGGCACATGTCCTGCGTGTTACGACTTTCATCTTAATTCACCTCAACCAAAGGAATCGTTACCCAAGCAAATCTCGAAAAGAAGACTTCCTTTAAAAATCAAAGACGGCGGCGCATTTGCGATTTTAAAAATGCATTAACATTTTCTCAGGCGATTTCTGAGATGAAAAAAACAGACCAGAACAGCTGTTAATTTTTTACGTTTACAGGTCATTGAGTTCTTAAATCTCAATAATCTATCTACAGTTATCCTGAAATACGCATCATACACAGCACCCCTACGTTTTAAATTGGATTTTAATGGTTCCAGGCGGTACAAATCCTGTGTTGAACTGGAGCTGGAACATGCGAATGCCGGTCTGCTTCGCTTGAAGTTGAAGCTTGCCACCGAGGATTTGACGCGCGTGGAAGACTGACAAAGAGACGTCGGACCCAGAAACACCCCCAACCCGGGCTCCAACATCGATCGTTGCTCTTCCATCTTCAACAGTAAACGCCCTACAACAACAAAAAACAATTAACAGGAGCGATTCAACTGATCCTTCTCCAACCAGGTGTGTGCTTTGAAGGCAAGACTCAGTGCAAAAAAGTCATTGTATAGGATAGCGTGGTTACGTTCGGGTGTGCTTAAATTTTGTGTGTGGATGCGCTGTTTTCAGACATTTACACCAGACTTTGCAAATCAACAAGACAGGTTGCATGTGGCTGGATAAGAGTGGAAATGTTTTGTTTGCAAAAAATCGTCAGCAACCTCCGGAATTCCAATTTAAAATCTACATCAGTGGTTCCTAAACTGGGGGTAATATGCGATTCTTTGGGGGGTAACGCAAAACCAAAACCACATTGTTGTTCTGTATTATGAGCGATCACTGCAAAAGAAACTTTCGACCTGAAATGCGAAAATTTTTATTGAGGGTAATAAGACATAATCGTTACCTTGATTTGGGTAACGCCTCGCACAAGTTTGGGAACCACTGATCTACATCATAAGAGCTCGGTGCCTCAAACTAAACCATTCTTTGAAGCACAGCACAAGTTTGCTTCTCCGCCTATCGCTGAGAAACCACGGAATTGCTAAAAAGACAACAGCTAATACACGTTGCCCGGAAGCATATTTAGACTAAGAAACATATCCCTCGACAATGCATGTTGTTGTTTAAAAATAATAATAATAACCAAAAACGGGAATACGTCGCACGGTCACCGCCATTAAAGCAATGGGCAAGGCAAGCACGGCATGAGTCCGTCGAACACTGATCGATATATGTACAGTCCAGGAGCAGCAAACGACGCGGAACATTCGTGCCACTGCAGCTGATCTCACCTGATCGAATCGTAGTCAGTAGAGGTGGACATGACCCTATTTTCGTTGACGTATACTTCACAAAAGGGACGGCACCCGTTCCGCTGCCGGCTGAACAAGGGCACAGGCAACATCTCCACCATCTTCAAGCTCAGTTGACGGGCGTGCGGCCGCAGCACCTGTCCCACGACAGGTTTTTCCAGTGACGACATGTTGCACATGTATTCGATGTACCTTATTAGAGCAAGATAAGGATGTTACAATAAAAACCCAAGTTTTCAAGGTCCTGGTGCAGAACAGTTGTGGCCAGACTTTCTCATCCGGAATGCCATTAGATTTAAACACTCCGTCTTGAACTTGAAAACCATAACTTGCTGAATATTCGTAACTCCGCAGTCTAGCACCAGTAAAAACAAAATCGACAGGCGCAGTGTTTTTAAAAGGTTTGACTTTGCTGGCCTTTAAAACATTTTGAGAGACCTCAGTTATTTTACCTGAACACTGATATGGTCATATAACAAGGTCTGTGTATTATGATGGTGGCAGTAAAGCGAGTTTCTACTGCATTGTGAGAGACCGCTGGAAATTTTCGAGAGACCATCTTGGTCTCTCAAAACGCCTTAAAAAACACTGGGCAGGCGTCTTGAAACGACTACAAAAAGCGCTTTCGAAGCCGGCAGGCATTCGAATTTGATCACAAGCCAGCTCACCGTCTGTGAGACGGTGCGATGCCAGGCGGGCAGCGCTTGATGCTGAACATGAAAAGCGCAGCTTCGGTGGTGCTGAACAGTCCGCACAGGATCAACACCGAACACAGAACCACGGCCGACTGGGCTCTGCCGTCCTGCAACATGAAAGATGGCATTGTGAGTAAAATGGAGGTTTGTTTCGTCAGTGGAACAGGCGCGTACCGGAACAATCGTCATTAACGGAAGTGGCGCATACCGGAACAAACGTCACTTTCAAGCTCTCACAGCGACGATGGCCCCAGACGAAGGCACAGGAAACGCAGACGACCCATAACTCATGTCTTACTTATCTATCTCTGAGGAGTCAGAAACTGTTAACTGCGATTGACCCCACTCCATAACGTCCTGTCGAGCCGAAAGCAAGTTTGAGATGACTAAGCGAAGCGGAACAAAAGCAAACAAGTCAAAATCCAGCGTCGCACTCTGAAACATACTGTGCAGTGAATAACAGCGACATTAGATGGATCTTTCTTCAACCACTGAACGATGCTTTTGCACGACGTCACGAGGACTTTTAACGACGGTGCACCTCGCGACGACCAACCCGCGTTGACAACTCTGTGGTGGAATCTGAAAGACAATTGTGCGATGCCAGGGGAGGTGGTGCTGCAACCGCTCGAAACAGACCGCAGCACAACACGCTATTTCGCGTCAGAACTTCGGTTCGAAGAGCATACTTTGCAATGTTGTACTGCCTGGTGGAAAGGTTGAATACAGCGTAGTGGTCCTTGTGCCTCGCGTCCAAGAAAGCGCAAACCTCGTCGATGTTGTTTTTGTAAGTCGCCTCCATGCCGTCAGCGGGGAAGGACATCACTGCAGGAGAAATGTAATTTTTACTGCAAAGTCATACACTTGTGTAATTTTTACTGCAAAAGGGTTAACATTGTCATACACTTGTCAAGCAGTGCGCATATACATACATAAACCATCAAGAAATCATTTGGATTGACTTAAACGGGTTGAAAACGAGACTGACAGAGTTAAACCAGCTAAAAAAGGGGGCAGTGAACTTTGGAATGACGATCGCACTAAGTATAAAACTGCTACAAACCTCCAGTTGGCCAATTGTTGCCGCATAATTTCTACACAAGAGTAAATGAATTACATTTGCTTGACAGTATTTTAAGTTTCTATCTACGTTTTAGAACCAATATAACAACTTCTTTACAAGAGACTAGTCACTAGTTCATGACAAATCCGTGTTCTACATTTTCGGGAAATAAGCGATTGGTGAAGATTAAGATTTCATCAAGAATTGGATTCTGCTGAAAATCAACGCATTCGTAATGCTCGAAAATGGTGGCGATGGCAACAATCGCCACTCAAACTACGGTGCGTTTAGGTTAACAACCATAATACGAATAAGAACTTGCCTGCTAATTTTGACGTGATATAAGTCATGTCCATGTCCGGCTTAGTGTAGCTCGCTACTGTGTCCCTGATGTTAGTAAAGAGCTTGCCTGCTCCGCCCCTGACCATACTGAACAGCCTGGAAGAATCTGACTGCTGGGTGCCTGCAGTGACAAGAACTTAATATGAAACACAGCAACAACCCACATACGATCATGGACGCATTTTTGAACATATGTAAACCTTAAAGTTTACTTCCCAAGCGGATGCATTACTGAAAGCATGGTGCACCTCGTATAAATTACAGCATAGCATCCCACAGTTATAGCAGGGGTGGCCAAACTGCGGTTCTTCGAACCTTTGCATGCGGCTCTTTGAGCTTTGCGAAAAATTATATATTTGTTCTTTATTTTTTATTTCTATTGCAAAGTGTAGAAATATTGTAAAATGGTACTGTGGTACCTAGCGTGCCGTATAGTATTACTCAGCCGTTCCAAAAAGAATTATGAGTCGTTTCAAAAAGAATTCAAAAAAGAATTATGATGTCACAGAAGCGTAGATTGCAACTAAATCCGTGTTTTTAGANTTTTATGNTGCGGCTCTTTGTANCTTGGGTTTTACGATATGCGGCTCATACATAGGGCAAGTTTGGCCACCCCTGGTTATAGGNTCGTATTTATCACGAAGGTTAAATCCGAAGCTTTAAATCACGCACTTCATTACAGATGTCAGCTGCCGCAAGCGCGGACAATATTTTCGCCAGCTGTATTTGCGGGTGAACTAAGATGAAAATAACACAAACATATATATAAAAAAAACAAAATAAAGCATTTCTGCCACTTGTGCTTTGTTCGGTGACTCTGAAGGACACGTGTCGCTTTACGACGTGAAGCAAGGCTCGAAATGCTAAGCAAAGCACCATCTAATGAAGAAATGCCGACAATGCACTCTTCGTCGTCTGATTCTCCGGCGCTGCAGTCACTTTCAATTAAATCCCTGGCGCTTCCGTCATCATCGGCGGCGATCGGGCACTTGCCATACCTACACTGACCGAAGGACCACTGAGGGGCAGCGCTGTGGCTCGCCAGAGCAAACGACAGCTTCGAACGACAAAACTGGACGTTACTTTCTTCCTGGCCGAGCGCAAGCACCTCGTCCACAGCAGCCGGATCCGGACTGGCTGACAGCCCTTCCTGGGCTTGACGCTTGCATGCAGTGCGGTGGTTGACCATCGCTTTCGCCAAGAAACTGGTGAGCATGGCGGCCCGCTGCCGTCCTACCACAGTGGCCTTGACTTAGACAGTTTGTTTTAGTCAGTTAAGTGTCTTCACATTTATCACTTCAAGTAAACAGCATCGCCACTGCCAGATAAAGACACGTCAAAATTAACCTTGAGCAACCGAATCGCTGGCAGCAAGATGGGTAAAACCAATTCTCGAATGGCTGTCTCGCCATGCACAGGAATTCATCAACCTGTTCCCTTCTAAAGCTCATTGTCAAACACACTACGCTGCGCCTAGGCAAAACGCACAGCTAAGATCACAAACGATCAAGCGCAAGCAGCTGAAGAGGTTTTGGTTCAACTATTTCGAATTTCTTTTCTCAAAGTACGCCTGTTGAATAAATCATGAGCTCAGCCCAACGGCGACAGAGCAGCGCAGCCACAACGGCGAAAAACTGAACGCAAACAGCAAAAATCGTCCTCGCACTCAACGCCCGCCACCGACCAGTTCCGGGGCTGCGATAGCCCAAGTGTACTTTACCAACAGCTAAGCTTCTTCACACGCGGAAAACAAGTAGCTATACTGTCTGGCCTCACTCCCGACAACATGTTCGGAGGTTCAAGAGTCCGCGAGGCCTATTTCCCCTCGTTGCAAACCATTACGTCATTCTCTCAGTCCTTCCGCTTGTTTCCTTGGCGCGCACACAAGTAGCACTCGGCTCTCCTTTCGAGCTAATTAAGTCTGGACGCCCGAAAGTACTGTCTTGGGTTTGCAATAGCCGTTTTCATTTCACTGCATATACAAGCAATCGATGCCGGCAAGCGATTAACGCGTTGCATCTGTCGTGCTTTACCGAGAAAATCGATGAAAGGGTTGCCTCGCAGCCATACGTTTATCAACTGTTGACTAGCCACCGAGGATTGACGAGCTTCGTCGACACCGCACGGCACGGCACAAGTCAACGACACTTGATCGCAGCCAACATCGTGCATGGCCCAACAAAATTGCGGATGCTCACTTCGCGAGAAACCGGGACGACGCAGACCGGGAAGTGTCAGAAACTGTGAATGTAAATTACTACCATTTTGATACTTTGGCAACTAACCACTTGCCAGCCCACTCTTTAAGTATCGTCAGCTCGCGACAACTTTCCACTGAGAGCATTCGGATACAAGAAAAACACTTCCTGCAATCTGGGGTATACTCCAGCTTCCTCAGAAGCCACGGCGATATACGTAAAATATGAGCCACTAGCACGTTCTGATAAAATTTGCGTGGACAAGATACTCTAAAAATATGGATCAGCATATGGGAAAAGTACGCCTCTTACATCCTCACATTCATCATCGCGATTTTTGGAAAAAGATCACAGAAACCAACAATACTCTATGAAACCGTGGTGTTAAAGTGATANCTCGCCTTTCAATTGGCGCGGTGCAATAAGCCTAAAACGTTAAGAAACATTCCTTACGTCACACGTGAGTCATATACCAGGATTTAACAACCTCGTCAAAAGACAGCGTGACCAATGCGACAGAGAACAAACGCATCGCAAAATTAGTTGACGCGTTCAGCTAGCCACAAAGTGTGATCATCCTTTCGTAGCCACTCCTGACATCACTTTCTGAGGTACACTTTCTGAGGTACACTTTCTGAGGTACACTTTCTACGGTTATCTGCCGGGCCCGGGGCAGCGGAACGAATTTTATTGTATGGGGTCCGATTTGGACGCACTACCTAGATCATGGTTGATTGAACGTGTGACATCATCAGTGATGATTCAACCATTTAACCCTTTTTGCAAAATTTTTAAAAGATTAAAATGCGAAAGCGCACGAGGACTCGCAGTGATTTTAGCGCAGATTATTTTCATATTTTTCCAGTTCCGAAAGACGCGTGGTTCTTTATGAAGCAAACCTGTGATAAAATCCCAATCAATGTAAACAAGATCGGTGCCAATATTCAAGCAAATGCAGGTTATTTAAAAACATCCCAAAATCGTTATCGTCATATCTATGTGACAGCAGACAGTAACATTATACGGCATCATCTACGAGACTTAACCAATACGATACAATTCATTTCGTTTGATTGTGAGCAACAACAGAAGGCTTGTGTGAAACATTTGGCACTGACCGACCGATCTCAAGAAATGAGGAAATAAGATCGTACCCCGGCAATTTCGAGATGTAAAATAAAATTATTTTCTTCTACAAGCGATCACCAGTCACACTTGTTTGGATTGTGATGTCACCTCACAATTATCAGTTTCTGCCAGGATGACTTGTAGCAATTATTAAGCAGTTTGTCACTAGCTTCACTTTTCCTTCTGGGTTAGGCCGGTGTCATCGCTAATTGCATGCTCGCATTTTATACTATAGAGCAGTGATTTATACTCGCAGCTCTCAGGACAACAGGTGGCACTCAAATATCGCTTCTGCTGCCCTCATTATTAAGAAAAAACATTATCAATAAGATAAGATCAAGATCAATAAGCAATAAGAAAAACATTATATTGGTTAGAACAGGGGCGCGCAAATAGCGGCCCGAGGGCCAACTGTGGCCTGCCACAGCGTTTAAGTGGCCCGCGGAAGCATTCAGAAACTATCTTCAAATCGGAAATTTCCTTGAACGCATCACAACAACTGTTAGTGCTGACTGCTTAGGCTAGCTAAAGCGGGACTTGCTTCTATTTCACTAAGGAGGTACGGCCCTCCGCCAAACGCGGCCTTCTCAAAATGGCCCCAGAGCCAAATTAATTGCCCACCCCTGGGTTATAAGTATTTTAGTAATACACTGTTGAACCACAATTTGCTCGTTTTAGCAAAAAAGGATTTCACTAACAGCCTTTTAGCACACTCTATGGCCTGGTTTTTGGATGGCAATTTCCACTAAGACATACCAAAGAATAACGCTATCTTACTACAACTTATTTCAAGCAACTTAACTTTTTTGCCTCTCTTTATTCGTATTGACTGTAATCAAGAGTTTTCTGCATTTGCTTTTCTTATTCCGACATCTGCAGGTTAAGGGTGTTTTTTTCTGCACGCAAAGATGCCTTATATCTTGCTAGCTCATGGCAGAAATAGCAGCAGATTAATTTAAAATCCGTTTGGTCAAGCCAACCAGCTTTGAGTTAGGTCACCCACCAAGCAATTAAAGCAGTTTTGGCATGGCAAGACTGGATGTCGCTGTACGCCACCTTGGTTAAAGCAAACGCATTTTTTCTCAGAGTTTTTCTTTCGAAACATACTGATGAGAGCCCTGCTTGTGACAAAACTTTTCTTTTCCTGCACGCAGTCAGACAGTAAAAATTAGACAACATTCGCTGGAAGAGTAATTTTGTACGGAAAAAGATAGCAACTGTGTCCTACTATGGTAAGCATTTAAAATCATTTAATACTAACAGGCACTGCAAAACATTCTCTACACAGGATACGATTGTAAGATGCGGAATTTCAATGGTATGTACATTCTGATAAACAAAAAAGGTACCTTTGCATTTGAAATTTTGTCTGGCAGTGTGGTTTAGACATAAACCCGCGTCTTATAATTTCTTCATTGACTCTCTAGCGCAATCAGTCGGCGGGTTACGGCCGAAATTTCCTCGAGCCGATGATTCAGCGCCTATCGAGGTCATTTAACGGTCAGGCCAGCTTCCCAATATGTCACAAAATTTCAGTTCAGTCATATGTACTCGCTTTTGTATTCCTTTCGGAGTGTCACGAGTGATCTAGGGCGCATCTCTCCGCTTGCCTGCGCCGTAGGTCACGAGGCTGCTTTCGCAGTGAATGCTGCACTAGTGGCGAGTCGCCCACAGAACCGCGCGAGAACCGTTTCCTTGGACTATCAACACTGAGCACAAGACTAGACAGGGCGCAAGTGCCGCTCAAGTCATCGGTATGACCAGACCGGGAATGGAATCCAACCTGCCAGTTTTGGTGGCACATGCTCAACCAACTGCGGCACTTTGCCGGTTTGCTTTATTAATTGAAAGGCAAATACGGAAAAAATCAACAAAAAGTTTATTTAGTGGTAGCACTAAAAAACAAAAAAAAAGAAAGAGGAGCTATCATCTGGAAGGTGATAATCAAAGTAGACTCAAAAAATCTACTGAACAAAAGCAATCAAGTGCTTACTCAAGTCTACGTTTCCTTAATGTCTCTTGTAACAGTTGCCAGGCTTTCTCAATTTTTTCCTTTCTAAACCTTTTTCGGCCATTTTAAGAAAAACTCGGTCAATGGCCGACAAAAAAACAGGTTTTACTGAAGACCGCGTAGCGCTGATCAAAAGAAGGGAACGCTAGATTGAACTATTGTTATTGCTATTGACAAGCAAGTGTCAGCTCAAAGCGATCCCAACTGAAAGCATATAAACCGAGTACGAAACCTACGCGCAGCCGTTTACTGTTGAAACCGAGACCGAATCCGCAGATGTCGAGATCATGTCTGAATTCGATTGATTTTTTGCTGTGTGCGTGAAATAGTAGTACTCCTTCATTAAAATAACCAGACTCACCAAGTCTCCAATTAGGAGAAATGCGTAATGCTGGAGAAGTACCACAATCACGCCAGAAACGTAGGCCCTAACAACATCAACAGTCCAGGCTTGCCCTAATCAACATGCGACGCAGGGAAACAAAATCGTACGTCGGGAACAATATGCTGGTCACACTGCACTACTGCGGCGTGCCGCTCGGGACCAAAAGCTGCCTATTGTAGAGTTGTGTTCGTCAGAGAGATCTGCTTCCTCAGCATTATTTCCGACAGACACGCGAGCGCTTTCTTGGTAGCTGGAGTGGTGCACCCTTGCAAGATATTTTGATTCTAATTGCGACCACACAGCGTCACAGCATTACTGGATCACCGGTCTATGCATATTTTGAAGCAAAGCTGAGAACAAGTTCCTTTGGCCAATTTTGGTGCGGCGGTGATTTCGAATCTGATGTCCATTCTTTTGTTTCGGCCTTCAGTTTTTACTAATCTCATGTTCCGACCCCCTGAAACCTTAAAAATCTCATGTGAGTTACATCAAAACCAAGGGGAAACCAACTTTGCTGGGATGTTCAGCAGCTGTGTGCAAACGACTTCTGGCTTGCCTAAATTACATCAATCGTCCATAACAGCATTCTTCAATCAAATCAACATTTCACCCACCCACTGTGTCCCAACTTCCAGTACAGTTATAGGATTGATTATTGCTATGGGAACGTCTTATGTTCCATTGGAATGGAGGCTATTCATAGACAGTTCCAAAAAAAGGCCTTATTGTGTTCTGTTGCATAATGGCAACAAACTTGCTTCCATGCCAATAGATTATTCGGTAAAAAAGAAGGAAAGGAAACACACGAAAACTTCTTGACAAAATCGAATATGCCGAGCATGAATGGGTAAAATGTGGAGACTCTAAGGTGTTGTGCAGGATCCTTGTGGAACAGGGCGGGTACTCTACATACCNGTGCTTCCTGTAATTATGGGATAGCAAAGCATGAACACTGGATAAAAGAGAATGGCCAAGTAAACAGATGTTTGCAATTGACGACAAAAATATCAATAACGTTCCATTAATGAATAGAAAGTACTGTTACCACCATTGCATATCAAGTTGAGGTTAATGAATCAGTTTGCCAAGGCATTGGGCAGAGAGGGAGAATGCTTCAAATACGTATGAACGAAGTTTCCGTGTCTTACCCATAAAAAATCAAAGCAGGTATTTTCGATATACGGTACTTTATGAAAGACACGACGTTTTATTTCCTCAATGAAAAGAGAAGAGCTAAATGCATTGAAAGCATTCTCAGATGTAGTGAAGAATTTCCCGGGCAACATCAAATCCCAAAATTTGAGCGAACTTGTCGAAAATTTATTGCACTTTTCGCAACTTACGGTGTAAGATGAGCGTTGAGGCAAATTTCCTGCATCGCCATCTCCAGATTATTTCAAGGTGCCAAGCGAAATTTATGGCTTGCGAAATCGCAGTGAATTATTTGTGGCAATGCCAATAACATCTTCGAGCATTCACACTCAGTGCAATCCATCGCATCTCCGGTGTCTCTCCAAATCCATCGCATCTCCAAATCCATCGCATCTCCGGTGCACCAATTCCCAACATACCGGTGCAATAACAGACATGGTACAGCAAAACGGCTATCTGGGCTTTGTGGAGAACAAGTTTGCCAGTACAACCGATAGGTTGCCCGGTCGTGGATTTGCAAAGCTTTCTGCTTAGCTTTTCGTCTTCTAATATAAGGTCTGGTTAATAAAACAATTTAGCTGCCATCTGCTTCACCAATAAAAGCGAAGAAAGAGCAGAATTTTGGTGAAAATCTACATTATCCAGCAAGGAAGGCAAAACTCGAAGGAGCTGACAGGACGGGTCACTTATCAAACTAAAAGTACCAACCATTAACAGCTGCAGATGGCGTTTCCCGTTTCACTTCATTCAAAGGCTCGGCAGGAGCCGACGGTGGTGGTCCTGAAGATCCATAGCACTGCAAGAAAACATACGATGGAGTCAAAACAAATCGGCGTAGCTTACTTTCACAGGGTTCCTACGCAATTTTTGATATGTATTTCCAGACTATTTCAAGACCTTCTCCAGACTTTTTTCCGGACTTTTTCAAGACTTAACTTTCTTGAATGACCTACCCAAGTCAAATATAAGCACAAAAATATTTAAACACGATATAAGTAATATTATACTGTATCAATCTTGAATAAAATATTATGAAAGTCTATGTCAAAAGATCAAGTCTGGAAAATTATTTCCTTTTTCCATACCAAAAGACCAAAAAAAATTTTCCCAAGCTTTTCCAGACTGAAAAATTACCAATTTTTTCCATACTTTTCCAGACTCCGTAGGAACCCTGCTTTCAGAGCGGTCCGCATTCACTTACTGCCAGTTGTTTCGAATATGACAAGTTTGACCCAAGATGTAAAAAGCTCACGCAGCACACCGCACAGACAGACAAGACCAGGTGCGGGAAAGCTTTTGTCAACAGGGCCACATTGTTCTGTCAATAACTAGCGAAAGGCCAGCTTCTACAAATAATACTTTTTTATATAAAATACAACATACTTTAACAATTTAAATTTTAAGATAGATTTATGTTTTAAAATTTGAACTTAGCTTGTTAAATCAAGAGGATGGCATTTTTATTGCATGTTTCTTGTGTTTTATATCACCATATTTTATTTTGTGCAAGTGTGCATTGTGCATACGAGGGCTGCTAAAAATGTTCACCGGGCCGTAGTTTGCCCACCCCTAAACAAGACTATAAGCAATGACGTCTTACAACCATCTAATTCTGTTTAAGCACCGTAACCAATACAGTTAAAATGCTTTTACCGTGGAGTACACTTTCTGAAAAATAGCATCGGCTTTCATCAAGTCGAAGCAGACACATCGTGTCGAGGGAATGGGGGTACATTTTTATGTTGGAGAAAACAACAACTCAGCGAAAGTACACAATCAATGGCAACTGTTTAAACCTATTTCTAAGCAGCAAAGACCTGCTCAAACACCACAGCTCCACGTGAAACAGCAATCATCTAGTCCAGTGGTTCTCAAACTGTGGTCTCCAACTGAGGGCTTTTCAGGTGGTACGCGAACAGCTTTCCTGTCATATTGAAAAAGCTTTGCTAATTCGTTTCTGTGTTATAATTCGTTCGTGTGTTATGCTAATGTTGCTAATTCGTTTATGTGCTATATTTATC
>JGI24159J19872_10001351_pt1 | contig 26676 bp, 17 predicted proteins | sample Ectturendosymbi4_FD_19872 | JGI IMG/M metagenome (IMG submission 19872)
GGGTCAAATGAGGTCATTCACGTGAAACTACGGAAGCGGAAGTCGGCGCGCTTTCAACTCTTCAGTAGCTTCATGTTTTTGTGTGACTTGTAAATAGATGCGCTTGCGGTCATCCACGCTCTTCTAAATTTTGCACAGGGAGAGTGAGTTCAGGTCTGGCAGACCCGACGAAAGTATTAGTGTGTGTGACCGGTTAATGCTGACCCGACGTTATGGTTAGAGGGAGTTTTGTTCCAGGTGGCTGTAAAAAGCTGAAACTCACTCAGTGCATGCTTCTACGGTCTTGTTAGCAGTATACAAAAGGAGACGTTCTTCACGCCCATAATTTTTTTATGAGTTGTTCAGTTCAGGCATATATGACACCTTCGCTAATATGTAGCCTACTTACTTTTCATCAAAAATCGTATGATATTACAGTACAAAGTAACTTTGTTAGTGCTCAAACTGCTCAGTGGGACGTATATTTTCAGTGTAGTGTTTGTGATAAACTGCACTTGAAGGAAAGTATGTTTTTCTGCTTTTGACAACCGGGTCTGGCACACCCGACGTTAGCATCAACGTGACAAAAATCAAACGATAGTAATCCAGGGTACTTCTGTCAATACTTGTCGACTTTTCAATTCAAGCAACTGTTCAGCAATGGAGTCTCTATCTGAATGAAGTTCTAACGCTGACACCTGAAAAGGACTTCGAACTCAGTTAAATATTTTGCAGTAATTGTTAGAAGGAATATACCGATCCAACTCAGAAACAAATGTATTGAGGTGTTCAAGAAAGATGGGACGAATACCATGCAAATTGATACCTTTTTCTTTCACAAATAAGTTCAATGCTGGAAAAGCAGCCAACTTCCCACTTTTCATTCGATGCATCCACAGTCCTTTTTTAATTTTGAATGCATCAATACTTTCTGATACATCTAGAAATACTTTCTCTTTTCCCTGCATAGAGTCATCCAATTGATTCATATGGCTGAAAAAATCAGCCAAAAAAGCAACTTCGCAATCCATTCGTCGTCGCTAAAGCGATCAGCAAGTTAATGATTCTGTTCTTTTAAAAAATGAAGATTTCATCTCGAAGGTTAGCCACTCTCTCAAGCACCTTTTCTCGTGATAACCAACGAATATTTGAATGGAACAAAAGCCCACTGTTTTCTGCCCCCATTTCGTCACACAAGACAAGAAATAAGTCAGCGTGCAAGGGACGAGATTTAATATAATTTGCAACAGAAACAACCTCTTTGAAAACTATGGCAAGTCTTCTTGAACCTCTTTTGCTGCCAAATTTTATCTGTGGAGAAGACAATGAATTACAGATGTTTTTGTTTTTTTTCTTTTTCACAAAACGTATGAAGTCTTTTTTACTTCCCATCATACATGGAACACCATCAGCCCACACAGACAAGCAATCAGACCACTCAAGCTGGTGCTCTGTAAAAAAGGACTCCACGTTCTTCAATATTTCCTCCTGTGGTATTTTCAGCAAGTGGACGGCAAAACAGAAACTGCGCCACGAAGTCGTTTGTGTCAAAGTATCGCACAAACAGCATGAGCTGTGCACCATTCCCGATATCAGTTGTCTCTTCCAGTTGTGAACTAAATTTCTTACTAGGCTTTACAGCAGCAATTCTTTGTTGCAAAACATTTTCCGAGAGTTCTTAGACACGCCGCTTTGATGATGTCGTTTGACAAAAGAACCTTTGCCAACTTGTTAGTAACAGCATCACCACACAATATCCTCTTGGCTGTAGCTACACGGAAGCAAATGAGGCACTTGCCTCGGTAAACTTTCTGAAATGCTGCCAAAAAACATTTTGTAACGCTAAATCAAATCATATTTAATGGTGTGGCTGCTTCAAAAAGAGTAGCTCTGCAGCTGCACTGTGTTGCAACCACCAGAGATACCACCAGCCTAGATTAAATACGGGTGGAACATGGCCTACTAAGACATCTTTAGTAGGCCGTGGGCAGGATGTTAGATCTACATAAGCTACATTTAACAGCATACCTAACTGGGGACGTAATTAACATTTTGTCTCGATAAAAATTTGACCCTGACTACGGCCATGATCCTGGACATTTCAACAGCTTCCGGTATAAGCAAGTTCTATCCAGCTGTATGAGGTGCTTTTGCACGAGAGATTTTTCATGCAACCGGAAAAGAAGCATGCACTGCTTTACGGTGAGGATATGTTACTCCTCCCAAAGCAGCTGGGAGATCAATGCAACTTCGCTTCACCTGATTTTTTTTTTCTTTAAATACTTCAAGAGTTTCGTTAACAAATTTTTCAGTGTGATTCTAGGTGCCGACGAAGTTTTTCTTCTTTTAAAGAGCTGTGACCTAAGACTGTCATGCACAACACATACTGTAGGCTACTGCAGCTTCACTTTGCGATTTACCTCAACCGAAGTAAATGCAAGCTTCAAGTAGACATCATTATATGCAAGCACTTGCTTATTTTTGCCATAATTAAAGTAACTTGTTAGATCGATATCTTCATTGGCCGAAATGAACAACGTTAAGTTTAACTTGACTAAAATCTTTCAAACCAGTTGTCTTAGTCGTCCATTCATTAATAAACTACATAGCCTACCAATGCTGAATCTGTGAATGCTGCCTAATAATAAAAAGCACATTCTGATAAAGAGAGCTCTTTGAACGACTTTGTCATGGCATCACAAAGAATGCGCAAGATTGCAAAACTCAGTTAGTAAATGAAAATGATGGCAAACCTTATATAAAATAGTAAACTGAAGTCCTTTTCAATCACTGCTACTGTGAAAGTTATCGCCCTAGATACGCCATCAATACATAACAAATGGGAATGTGCGACCTGTGCGTAATACAGTCATTAGCAAAAGTTTAAAACCAGTCACTCGGATTTAAGGTATTTGTAGGTTTTATCAATTTGATCGTAACGCAATCCTACTGAGGTTGCATTAGCCATCTGTCCATAAGCGTACGGCATTGGGGATGCAGGGGATGCGGTCGCATCCCCAACACTGGAAAATTGGCCATTATTTAGGCAAAAGTTTTCAAAAATTGAGCAAATTATGCAGCTACATTTACATTCAAGTGAGGTAGTGTCTATTTTGCCTTCAACGGCAAAATCCCTGCTGAGGCTATTTTACCATTTTTTGCCTCTGATCGCAAAATAGACTGCTGCCTTTAAGTGAACTGGAATCATTTCGTAATTCCAACAACCTTCATCAAGTTTGGGTTAAATAAAAAACTTCATTCAAGTTTTGGGTGAAATTAAAAACAATTGGGTAAGTTAGAAGCATTTGGGTACCATGGGTCCAACAACTGCAATTATATCTGGGCAAATGAGAAAAGCTTCATTTTAATTTGGATGAAATTAAAAACCTTTACAAAAATTGGAAACATTTGGGTTAAGTCCATCAATTTACAACAGCTTCATTTAATTGTGACCAAGTTCAAACAGTCTTATTTAAAGCTGGGCTATATCAAATAGCTCCACTGAAATTTGAGCACATTTAGAAACGTCTGGGTGACAAGAGCTTTTGTTCAAATTTGGATAAAATTAGAATATTTCGGATAAATTGTAACAACCTCAATCAAATTTGAGCAAATTAGAACAACTTCATTCAAATCTGCGCCAAGTGGAACACCATCATTCAATTTTGAGTAACTTCAAACAGCTTCATTCAAACTTGTGTAGTATACAACCGCTTTATTGAGAACTGGATGCAATTAGAAATATTTGGGTAAATTCCAACAGCCTCAGTCAAATTTGGGTAATTGAAACAACTTCATTCAAACTTGGGTACAACTGGAACAATCTGGGTAAATTAGGAGAGGATCATTCAGATTTGCATATATTATAAACATTTGGGAAATTCCAACAGCCCAAATGAAATTTTGGCCAATTNAAACAACCTCACTTAAATTTGGGTAGAGTTAGAAATATGTTAAAATTAGGAACATATACAAGGGTTACCCACCATTCCAANCAACTCTAATTTTTGTAAGCAACAAATTGTTTAATGATGTAAGTGTTTTTGAGATATAGCAACTAAAATAANTAAGCATGCAGACACCTTGATTTATTTCCTATGGCACGCTTTAGTCTTAACATTAAGATTTGCTCTTTATAGGTTGTTTGGGGGTAAAACAAGATCAAAATTTGGGCAAAAATTCTTTGCATCCCCAAAAATATGCACTCCTGTACACTTATGCATCTGTCCATCACCAACACATGATTTCTTTTCACTAAGAACCTGTTTAACTTCATTTCAATTAATTTACAGCGTAATTAGTTGTGTATAAGCTGCTTTTTCAGATCTTAAATGGGAAGAAAACCGTCAGCACTAGTATGAGTGATTTAGTAATTTATGGTTCTGGTGGGCATAATTTCTGATAAACAGCAAAAATGTGTCCTCGTCTTAAACTCATGCCAATGACTGTATGTACGGATAATAACTGAATAAAAATTTCCGAAGTAAATGTGCTCGCGGATTCATCCAGAGAGGTCCGCGGACTCAAGGTTGAGAAACACCGACATAGATTTTAAAGAACAAACTTTTTCGCTAAAGTTTATTTGCATACACTCAGCTTCATAGCGACAAGTTGAAGCAAGATGAGTGACATGCATTCCCATGAATGTGATGCATTAGACTTTTGCTTGTAGATCGCAGGAGAAGTTTTAATATTTTTGAAATACTGAACACAAACCTGTTACGCGACATACCCAACAACGTGTTTAAGGTGCTCATGAGTATGTTTACTCAACACTACTTTGGTATGCCAGACAGAGACTACACCAGCAGTCTGAAATAAACACAATTTGTGCATTTGTGCAAAAAAAGAGCGAATTTTTTCCCTGAAACACTTGCATGTGTGTTACTGTTTGACTTTGAAAAGCATTATCAGCAAGTGAGCATTAAAGATCTAACAAGCACAGAGGTTTGTTTGTGTACCACCAAATGTGTATCACATTTTTGTACAGTTATACTGTATTTTAACTAGCACTTGCGTTTTTTATATGACAGATCATTGCAAAGCAGTGATCACTGTGATGAAACGCAAGCTAAAGTGTGAGGCAGTGCTGATTAAGTTTCTAACTTTAAATTTCGAATGAGTGACAAGCACATGATTACGGCATCACGGGTCCTATGACTACTGGCCTTGTGATGAGAGAGCGTCAGCCATAAAAGACAAATCGTGTCAAACGGGTTCATATCGGCAGGAACTGTTACTCAACCAAACGAGGTGTTTTAATTATAAAACAGGGGAATTTTTATTGTTTTCTAGAAGGAAGGATGAGTCAGGGACAATGTCATAACGATTTGTGATTGTTTAAGAGGATCTGCGAAAATCTATATAAAACCTTACAGACCCAATAACCCGAGTGTCCCTGCTCTAATCGTGTCTATGCCTAGCATAAAATATATCACGTTATGCTTACTATGTATTGTATACTATTCTTATTTCGTTATCACTATATAAATGCTAAGTGATAAAATTGCTCTATTAACACCGTAAAGCTGTTTTTTGTTATTTATTTAACAAAATTGCAGATCAGAAACATATAAAAATAGAAACTTCTCTCCAGCTTCAAAAGTACTGTAGGGTCAGTTGAACGATGCAATTTTCTTGGGTGAAGTTCCGTGAGTATTGTGCCAGGCACCATAATACTTTAAAAATTTTATGTTAACGACCAGTTCCGTTCCACATGTAATCACATTGGCTTAAACACGAATTAAGTTCAGTTGCTGTGTGGTTTGCGCCCATAACGCTTCGTATCACTGGTCAGACGTTTCCTAAGGCTCATTAATCTTTTTAACAAACCTTTTGGGAAGGCGAACAAAGTCACGTGTTTCAGTTAAAAGTTGGTCGATGCATGTGAGTTGCTGCGTTGCGTATGTACAGATGCAATTGTTAGAAGTTCCCTTTGCATTGCATTAACCTTTTCGAAACTAAAGCTTTTACCTGAATAATAAAGGCATAATAATTTTTATGACAAATCTGTTAAACTATTCATTCAAAGTTTGTTTCCAGGTGTGACAAGAGTTCAACAACCTGCGCAAATGCTCAAGAGGGCCCTGAGAAACGTAATTTTGCAAAACTTACGCTGCCGGTTGCGTTCATCGACATTTTCTTGACGTGCCTCACCAGCTTCCGCAGGTTCACTTTGACTGACTGACCCTCGGGACGTAGTGGCACGACTGGGATTCATCGATTCATTTTCAACTTGAAAAACAGCAGTCTGTTGTACATCCTCTAAAGGAGTGGGATCATCGTCAAAGAATGGCTCCGCTGATGTTTCTCCCTCTGGTCTCTCTTTAAACTGGAATCGGTGATATTTTACTTGCTTGTTTTTCAGTTCAGCAGATTCAGCTTTCTCGATATTTTCGCCTTTCGCAGTGTTTGTCTGAAATGCATGAATCTTGCGTTGGAAAATGTAACTCATTTGCTCCAGAAAGCATGCTTGAACGCGTCGATGCAGTTTGCATCAATGCGTTTTTATAAATTTATTTGAAAAACAACAAAAAGTTCCAATGACCTGACCACATCGCAGTATAGTCTATTTAACATCTGTTGGCAAAAGCAACCACACTGCATTGAAGATTCGTGTTGAAGTTTACCTTAGCGCGGGGTTGTTAATCTGCAGTAAATTTGAATCGAAATTGGTTTTATTTTGTAGTTGGCAAAACTGATGTGTTGTACTTGTGAAGACGGTAAGCAAACATTTCTGGGAAATTCTTATTAAGTTGTGTCAAGCAGCATGTATTGTTTGCAAAATTTTTATTATGCTATCTGATCATCAAATATAAAAAAAACTTTTCATCACGCTAATCCCTTTATGTTTACACACCAACACGAATTGATCAAACTTATTTTATAAAATTGCAAATCTGAGAAAACAGACAAAAATTGCTTCTAATTAGGACATGTGCGTGAAATGGAGGTATTTTCTCAAAAGTTTACGAAGATTAATATATTTTTACAAACGAACAGTAGAATCGTAGGTCCGTTGCCAAGCATAGGAACAAATAACCTACCGATGCTAGTTCTTGCAAATTACACTTCGGCGAGTTTTCGTTGATAAGGCACCTGCATTATAGAAAACAATAGTGAGATTTACAGGATAAACATTGGAGGTCCAGCGCATTGGCCGTCGGTTACAGGATTGGTCTGCATCAAAACACGCAATACTACGCAGCAACAACTTCCCACCTCTGTTCGGTTTCCTCGCGCCCGTTGTCAAGTGAACGTTCGCGTTGAGCTCCTGAGCTGCGTAAAAAGGGACGCGTTGCATAAGGTCGCGATCAAATTGTGTTACAGCAGTAGCAAAAGATTTTGCCTGGTTAGAACTGCGGATGACCATAAACTGCGCTTAAGCAGCTAACATCGTCTTGTGAACCTTTGTGCAGAGAAAATGCAACTTAATGGTGGAGTATGTCGTCAACAGCTCAGATAATGTGCATGCAGGCCCATGTTTTTTTATAAGCGTTCCCATCAACAAACCTGAAGAATTAGAGCAAGAGAGACAAAACAATGATATGATAAAAATGTAGTGCCGAAATGCTTCTTTACGTTAGTTTGTTCACAGTTGATTGTTGGCAACACCCTTCTTTATATATGTTAACACAACTGAAGCTCTCACTTTATGGTTACGCACCAGCACAGCTCAGCTATCTGCTTGGTCACCCATGATTTTGAGAAAACTGTCTCCATTTGATTCTGTTTGAATAATAGCTAAATATGGCTGCTCAATAGGCGAAATCTGTACACAGTATGCATCGTAGTGTTTACTCGTTGCTGTGCAAGGATTTTTTCGATAGAAATATTCGATAGATTTTTTTCGATATTTCGATAGATGTTGGCTACCTGCGTTTTGTCTTATTCATATAATGTTGTGTGGAAAGTGGGTAAACAGTTCGGAGCACTGGTTCTTCTTGTGTCCGTTTGTTGTGAGCCAAATGCAAGCCAAGCCTTGCTTACAGTAAATTGAATGGTTGAAAAGTTTGTAAACCAAGCTATCGGTAAATAATATTGATTCCTTTGAAGATCCTCCAGACCAATGCTGTGCCGAAATATCAAACAAGATCTCCAGTCCCGACTCACTTGCTATCACCAGTTTCAGAAATATTTTCGTTTATGCTTTTTTCCTTGTACCACTCACTTTTGCCAACGCCTACTTAGGAAAACCACTTGCCCTTAAAGCTCAAAATCAAAATTCCTAAGATGTCATCTTTCTATGACGAATTCCATCGGTCTCTCAAATATTTTTCGAAACCTCGTGATATACGTGGCTACACTCAGTGTCGTAGCCAGCCCAAAATTTGGGGGGGACAAAATGTTTGATTTTTTGCGAATAACACTTTTGTTTATAAAAACGCCTCTCAAAGCACAAAATGACTATATTTTTTGAAAACTGGGGGGAGCATGGCCCCTTTGGCCCTCCCTGGCTACGCCTATGGGTACACTTGCTCCATAATTTTGCTTTTCATTTATTGTTGTATTTAGAAATTTTTTCCTTTGTTACTCTATATTTGCAAAGCTTTTATATTTCGTGTAATTGCTAAACCAGTTACTTGTAAAAAAAAAAACGTCGTGCAAATACAGTTTTGAGAAAAAAATGCAAACTTGTCCAAATAACTTCAAATGCCGTTGGTTCAAACGTATTATCAAAGCACTAAATACAAAAATATATAAAATCATGTGGCTATAAAAGCATTGCAAAATCACACTATATTGCCACACTAATTGATGGCATTTTGCGATCTGATAGTAAATTTTCAATCAAAGAGCATTAGTTTAAAATTAAGTGAGGCTTACTTAACCTACCCCATAATTGTTGTCGGTGAACTTTCCACCGAAACAGGATCCATCTGAAACACAAATGAAATTAATACTTGATCTTTCAATACATAAAGTGCAGCGAACCATGCTCATGTGTGTTTTCAAAGTTCTGTTTCATCATTCAATTGCTGTTCCATCGTTCAATTGACTATGTGCAAAGTGTTAACAGACTTAACAGACCAACAAAATGATGTATTAACATGATGCAGGTACAGGCAGGCCTACTAAAGTTAGAAATCATCAGAGTTCAGTAAAATCGATGGTAAGCAGCAGTATTTTTTTTTGGTAACACACCTCATTCAAGATAACAGAGCTAACCTGCAGTAAAAACACACATCCAAGAACAGTGGCGACAACCATTTTCACTTAAGATTTAGTTTTAGTTGTCATTGTAAATTTTCACAAAAATTTCTGCCTATAATTTTTGCTTAGCACTCTTATATTAAACTCTTCCAAGATAATTTATTTTAAACTGAAGTGTTTCTTCTGAAATAAATGACAGAATCACAAAAGTTAGTCTTTATTTTACTCCTTTACATCAAAATTGCATCTATTTTAATACGAAGAAGGTGCTTGTATTTTGGTGCGCCGTTTTGATACCCATGAAAATTTTGATAATGAAATAAATATTTGCACGCATGGGCGTCGGAAGGATTTTTCCATGGGGAGCCAATAGTGGATTTTTACAGGGGATGGTCAAAAAGATTTTTCCAGTGAGGTGAACAAGGTTCCCGCTGTCCTCCGTCTGACNCACATGTTTGCACAGAGTGTACAAAAAATGACAGTTTACAAAAAACACTTCTGAAGTGCTTTCTGTGTAAAAGACCCTGCATGNGTAAAAATATTTTGGATATGTTTATGTTTCTTCCTTACTACATAACCTTACAGAAAATATCTTTTTAATGGAAAGGACGTCTTTTAAAACGAGGTGAAAATGGAGTCATTAGGACTTCTTCGTTTCTACGTTTTTTAAAAATATTAATAAGAATGACATAACTGCTGACCAATAGTCAGGGGCGTAACGCGGTTAGATAGCGCCCAGGGCAAAAAACAAATTCGGAGCCCCTTTGGTCGAACCGGCGCCCCCATGGTCGAAGTTTGGCGCCCCTATGGTCAAAACTGAGTTCTTTCGAAGGCAGATTTATTGTATTGAATAAAGTACATGTTACATTATTGGGACTTTTCGGCGCCTCCAGCAGTAATTCGGCGCACCCATGGTGAATTGGCGCCCGGGGAATTGTGCCCCCCTTGCCCCCCCTCGTTACGCCCCTGTCAATAATGCATGCAAGGAAGGGATCTGCTTTATACGAGGGCCGAACTTTTACAATTCAAATTTGAAAAATGCAGAACGATGAAAGTCTGGTGATATCTAACTACAGTTGTTTCATTGCTCAAATATTGTTGTGCGTAAAGCCTAATGCAGAAAATTTTTCTCACCTTCGGACGGAAGCAATTCCACCAGACAAACACAGCAGCCAGTATAAGAATCACCACTGTACCCGGTATTGCAGTCCCGAGAGCTACTGCAGTTTCGTTCGGTGTGCCGCCTTCACCTGAAAAAAGGTTTAAAAAGTGTGCCTTGCGGAATGTGGCCAAAACTTTGATGACGTTTCGACTCAACAAAGTTTTAAATCCAACAACAACAAAACAAACTGCTGTTGTTAGTTCTTGAACAGTTGTCCTCGCACCGGTCAGACCAACGTACCGCCATACCTGCAGTTGCCCTTCACTTGGCCGCATATGACATTAGTGGTTCATAAATAGGGGTACCCAAAAGTGCTCCAAGGGGTAATCGTACACAAATTTTCTGTGGTTAATATTAAGTGTTTTCGTAATGAAATTTTGACGTAAAAGTACAGTAAAAGTAGATACATTTGTAATTATTGTGCTATAATTACAGCCAAGGAGTACCTGATAAACAAAATATTTCCCAGAGGATACATTACCAAAAAAGGTTGAGAACCCTGCCAAAGCATATCCTGCACTGACGTAATGCGCCACGACTCGGGTGCACACGGGTTACGGCAGGTCAACTCATCATTCTGCGTAAGTGAAAAGCGTAGAGTGGGATTCCCCATATAGTCACAGTTATAGTAAAGGCTGAGTCACAGTTATAGTAAAGTCTCAGATCGTTGTCATTGCAAATCAATTATAGTAAAGGTTTATTTTGGACACTAAAATTGTCGAAAGCACGAAGTAGAGCACTCATAGGATGTTTGTGGCAACCGAAAGTCAGTTTTGTTTCAGATCATATACAGGTACGGTAGAGACCAGACTTTATTTGTGACAACAGACATCCTTTCAAACGTTACCTTGCAACTACTTTGTGTTTAAAACCTCAAATTAGAATTACAGTCATGTTTAAACATGTAATTAATCATAAATTGCAAAATTACATTGCAAAATATTGTAGGCTGTTATTTGAATTTATTTCATTTTCAAAACACTTTGCACATCAAAGAATAAAGTGTTGAAAGATATGGATTTTATTACAGTTACAAAATTTTATAGCCAACAAATGTTAAATCAGTTGCATTTCAAAATGTCTTTTTCCATGTGAATAATTAATCAAACCTGCTGATCAAACTCAAGCACCCATATGACCTAAATTAACACTATATCAAAACACTAACTTCTATCTAAAAACCAAACACTTAAAAACTTCATTGAAGCTGGGAAACGAGAAATGAAATTGGAAAACCTTTCTTTTCCTTGCGCACAGCTCATCGCTGTCTGGTCTTGCGTACAGCATGGTAACACGCCAGATACTCATACACAATTCAAATCACGCGTACAGTACATCTGGGCGCTTCGATGGTGACTCAGCTAAACTGCAGCAGGTTGCATGGCAAGTTTCCACTGATTTTGTTTGAGCATTTGTGCATTATTCGAGCTCTATGAAGTTGTTGAAGGCAAAGTGTAATTGTGATTAGGTTAAAATATTTAGTGAATTTCAATCAAACAAAACAAAACGTCTCAAGTACAATTATAACTGCATTTGCTTGAAAATGTACAGACTGCGTATTTACATGAAATCAANTACAAGTCGTAAGCAATTGCANTTAATTCATCGAATTTNGCTGGATCCGAGATCACAGGAATTCGAACGTTTTCGACTTGTCTNAGAGGCATGGATTTAAAGAAAACTTGCCACATTTGCAAATAGCAGCGCTACGAGACTGAGACAAATGACCAGCAAATTTGAAAAAAACGGTGACGTTAAGTTTGTACCGCAGGTACATATGTCGGAGATTACGTCATGCTTATACCCACGTCAGAATCATCAAGCTGCTGCTCGCACTGAAGCGCAAACACTCGCAGGAGCATTAAACTTAGGTGTTTTAGACTTGCAGGTTATCAAATAGCACAGGTGTGTCAGTGCACCAGTTTGGACATATTAAAATCACCGAAATATAATGAAATTTATTCAACTTAACTCCCAGGAGTAATGTTGACAAAATCACATGCTACTTTCTGTCCGTTCATTGCCTGTCCATTAGTGCATCATAACGAAATAGTCAGTACATTCCAATTCAACAGTTACAAATAACCGTTATAGTTAGAAAAAGGCCAGCGCACCACCCGCACTCGAAGGAAAAAATTTTAAACAAGTTTTTGGGCGCAAGCTATAGCCTACTCTAAATTTCTGCCAATAAATGAAGTCTTTAGTCTAAAAACCTGCAACAGAAATACCAGGGTCCAAGCCTTCTCTTACCGGCATTGACGTAATGGCAGGTCTCTACAAAAGATCTGGCATGCAACGCACGACTTCGAAATCTTTTCTTACCAGTTTTCACTTTTTGAGGTGAATCGATCCTTGGTGGGCTTTTTGCATCAGGAATAAACGGTGAAGAGTTCTTTTCGTCGACTTCGCTAGACACTTCGACTGGAGTCTCATGAACAGTTGAACTTGAACTTGCTCTGTACGAAGCAGTTTTACTTGCTATGCAGTAATCGGGCTTTACACATCTAACTTATTAACTACAGATAAGGCAACTGAAACTGATAAGGTGACAGAAAATTCATATCGTTAATGACAAACAAGTCACGGAGCCTGAAGCTGAGTTCGAGTCATACAGTTTAAAGCTCCCATCAGCAATAATCGGCTGGTGTAAATTTAGGAAATTTCTAACCATCTCGAGTCAAGTTCCCGTTTATAACGACGGCGAATTTAACCTCTTGGCCACNCAATTACTGAATATACCTACCTTAGTTAAAAATTACGCATTGCATCCATAATCAGTCGTGACTAATTTGAAGGGTTGCAATGGCAACGGTTGTCAAGTCGAAATATCTCAGAATTGAGTGACTCACTTGGATATAGGCCGTNTACAATAAAATAATTTACTTTAATCGAAACTATTGAAAAATCTGGTTAGATCNCGATTAAAGTAGAGTCAGTAACTCGTGTCGCCAGATATGCGGTGCTGTGACACTCTGTACTGAACCCTATTATTGGGCTCTAGTCGCACCGAGAGTGCTGATGATATAGCCATAGGTAACATTGTGCCACTAACCACAATCTCCGTCAAGATTACACTGACTCAAACCCATTGAAGAAACCTACTTTCATGATATTGAACAAAGCTGAACTGATCTCAAGTGAGCTTATATTTAATTCAGTGATGGGTAAAATTGCGGTATTTGTGGTCTACGTTTTCAACACGCAGACCATTGTTACACTCTTGGTGAACGCTAAACAGTATGGGTGATTTTTCCCCCTTTTTGCGACGTTTTTCTCATGTTTCAGAACAAACGACTGTGAAAAGGATAGGCCAAATTTTCCGACGAATCAATCCGTATTCGAATGGTTAGTTTTTCTTCGTTTTTCCTGCTGCAGGGCTGGCGCGAGTTATTCCTGTTGGTTTTGACCACTTCGTCTTTTTCAGCGTGTGAGTAGCATTGCTTTTGGCTTCGCGGCTCACAGTTTGTCCATCATTGATATCAAACTTTACTTAAAAGCGAATTTGCTTTCCTGCGATATAAACTAACCTGCTAGAGTGCGAAAATGTTTGGTCAAGCAGCGACACTGAAGTGTGGCCCTGAATCGAAGGGACATATGTTGATATATCGTCGTTGTTGTTCCCGGCTGTGAAAGATACTGTAACATGTTTTTCTGGGTGTGCAGCAGCGCACTGCTTCTCGTCGTGGACCATTGAGCTGACTCCAGTTCCATNGGGACAAGGTTTACATTCAGTAGATGAAAAGTTTCCTTCTCTGCAAACAGGACTAAAGGTTAGGAATNGAAAAATGTATCTGCCCGGCAAACAAAAAGCACCGTTTTCGTCAAAGGCAGAGGCATATCACGTTCATGCACACCACAAAAACACAAGCAGATTTACTGCGGTGGTTAAATGCGATTACCTCCCAAAGCTTTGTCTTATCTTGCCCAACACCATACGCTGCAAATCTTCACATGCATAAAAAGGCAACTAAAACGTAGCACGAACTTTTCAGGATGATATGTGCTGTCAATTGCCTGATCACCATTACCATGATCTGAGAAGTGACCTGAACAACTTGAATTATTCTATTTGCACGCTTTTTTGCTGCATCCTCTCGTCCGACCTGGGACACCTGAAATTTCTCACACTACTAACTTGTGGAAAGATTTCTCGAAATTTGATAAAAGTTTGATTTAGGTCGATCCCGAAAAAACACTACAGCTCACATGCAATATGAGACAAGGTAATGGTCCTTCGGACATCCACAGCATTGTCTTTCTGTGCCAGGAACAGTAACCAGTTTTCTGGAAGTACCACTTGCAATGTTCGGCAGGTGACCGCACGGGTCAGTGTTGTGCACGTGTTCTGCGATGTCTCGCGGACATTGAACAGCCTGAAAAACATGATTTTTTATTTGTTCATTTTGAGCGACCTGTACCAACAAAATTGCTTCATATGGTCTTCCATTTTTATCATAAAATTGGAGACGTTTTTTGAACTGTGACCGGCATGTTCAATTAAATTTTTCTGGTTTTAAATCTTGTTCCTGATTGCCAAAAAATCGGAATATTTCATTGAAGGCAAATATGTTTCTTACAAGATTAATTGGAAATGATAATAATCAGATGCATCAAATCTTTTGTACAAGCTTGCAATCACTAAGATGTCTTGGTGCACTGCCGATTTTTGAAGTTTTCATTTTTATATTTTCCAAACATCCTAAGTACCCAAGGTGACCATTGCCACTTAATCTGAGTGAGCTGTTAATTGGAGTAAAAATGTATAACAACTCAAAAATGTTTAGCCCCATCTTCTGATTTAAAACATTCGCTGTGGATTAACAAAATCTTCCAATTCTAGTCGAAATTAGAGTTGCAAAACATAAGGTATTATCGTCAGTAAAATACTGAGCGCCCTGGCCGTTAGTTGAACAAAGTGTCAACTAACTGCAAAACAAACTAAAGTATGTCTGGCATTTGGTATTTACCTACAACGTGCAGTTGGTTATGAAATTTTGAACGAGAAGCATTTTTGAGCAAAATCGTGTAAAGAAGTATTGAGACTCTTGTGCAGAATTGCTGATACAATTAAAATAGTAAAAAAGCTGCTTTTCATAGCAATAAATACATCTTGATATCATTTCGTAAACGCAGAATATTGACAATTGCTCGCATACAATCTTGTCAAAGTATAGCTGTGAAAAGATGTACACAGATTTTATAGCAATTAGCCTCTATTTTTATTATGATTTTCATACATAATTTGCAATTGAATGCTGAGTCTTATTTTGTTTATCCCAAACCCAATGGGCAAGCAATACTAAGGTTTATTTCAACTGACTGAACCTCAGGTCTGCTGATACAGTAGGATGTGCGGCTATGACTGTTACATCGAAATGATCACATGTTTTATCTAACATTACTGTTCATGAACTTCGTAATGTAGTTTGTTTAGTTAATCGATCTAAGCAGCTTTCTTCAAACAAACTTACCACGATGTTGCAAAAGATAACAAGAACAGAACAGAAAAAAATTAGCCGATGATTCGTTTTTTCGGGCATGTCTGCAAAAAATTAAAGTGTTGATGTGTTTTGGCCACCAGTACTTTATTTATACGTCAACCATGTGTAGCAGATAGAAGAAGAAACTCTTTGAGGTTTTGATCATTGCCGTTAAAGTTACGCGCGTTTGAACTGATCCCATAAAGTACATGTTCTTCCTTATCTTTTCACTGATTCTCAGTTTTTATCGTCCTGAACGTGGAATGGAATTAAACGGTAGATAAAGAAAATTACTCACAAAATAGCAGATTACCGCTTTTGTGCGAAAGATATTTTCAAGCGTCGATCACTAAACTTTGACGATAATACATGGCCAGTAAAGCTAAGATGACTGCTTTCAAAAATTTACGAGAAAGAATATGACAAAACAATCCAAACAGTCTGATGGTAAAATCACAGACACGAAATGTTATCCTATCAAGCAATTGAGAGCATCTCGCTGTCAGAAACATATGCCATGCAACATGATTTCTAGATGAGTTGAAGTAACACGTGATAGAATTTACAGCAAAACAAGCACAATTTACACGGTTAAAATTTTAAATCGAAAAAGATATCTGAAGAACAACCAACTTNGCAGTCTANAGTCAACTCTGTTTGAAAAACTTTGTTTCATTAAAAATTGTAACATTTGAACAAATTTTCATTTGCGTCGTTAAAAATTATTATACTATCATTAATTCCAAAAAACAAATGGATACTGAAATGTAATTTCGCTTGCCTTTCTCGCGATGTCAGTTCGTCTTCGATAAAATTGTCTCTAGGGGAAAAGTTGTTCAACTTAATTGCTGTTCAAGCCAATTTTTGTGAGACGTTACACAGTACATACCGTTCAAACCAAGCTGAATGGAAACTGCAACAGTACATTGGGATATGCATTTAATGAAATAGAACGAGAAAAAGATTAATATCTGAGCCATAACATGCCGCAAGGAGTCAGATGTGTGTCAACTATGTCGTATGAACTTGAAGAATTTGCCAAAAAGTGGGAAGAGTTGTTTTATCGTCTGCTATTGAACACGCAATTTCGCATTTTTTTCAGTTGCTATTATGTTTAAGTCAGTTTGAAAACACATTTTTTCCCTGCATGTTTTTAGTTAAAACATATTGCGGGTAAAGACAGACGGGATGCTTTTGAACACTCTCACAAGGTTCTCAAGATTTGATTCAAAGCACTTTTTCAGCCTGCTTTGACAAATCCAGTAAATGTGAGCGTAGTTAGCTCAAAGCAAGTCCGTCGAATTTCAAACGACTATCTGACAAGGCACTAGGTATGCGAATACTGAATCAACAGGAGGAAGAGGGGCAGAAAGTCAAAGAAAACATTTAAACACTTATGTTTGTCATTTAACTCTCATGTCCGAACAATTTTCTCCTGAAGCGCCTAACAATTGACTGAAATCTGAGACATATCCTCGCTCCATATCTATTCAAAGCGTGGTTTTAAAGACATTTCATTAACAGTAGCTGGCATCCTTGGAATGTGACAGAGAAAAGCACCCCAGTTCACACGAACGCTTGGCACATTACAACAGGTCCTGCAGTCAGAACTTTTCTTGGTGGTGTACTGGAGATGCTGCCAGTTGCTTTTCCAAATATGTGAAAATCACCTTTTTTTCAACAAAAATAAACGTTTGGGGCAACAATACTGTGAAGGTCTTCATTGATTTAGTAAAGTTTATCTCAAAACGTACACGCGATCAAGGTTGTTTGTAACCTTGTTGAGCAAAATTCATGCGCGCCTCGCCAATAGACTTTAAGTTTACGGTGGAGGTATTTACTTGAAAAACTGAGTTATGCTTAAATAAAAACACCAGCACAAGATTGTTTTTCACTCTTTCANATGTGAATCTCCAACCTAAGTTACAAAAACACATGTTTTGTCTGTTTCTCCGGTTTCAACACCTTGCATTATCTGACTGGGAATGTACACAGGAAAAATTTAAAGTAGATCATTTGCTTAGCTTACTATTATCCTTTTCCTATGCCAATGACTTGCCACCAGAGCAGCATTAACTGCAAAGTTAGCCGCGCGGGCCTCGGCGCAAGCAAGCGGCAATGGTGTCGCTGACCACTCATAACACTCCGCATTTACAATGACAGCAAGCGTAACTCATACTGCAGTTTCTGTACTATCAATACCGCTTTATCTGTAATAAAAAAATTTAATACTTCAAGCAGACACCCACAAATATTTTCAACCTTAATCGGCTTTGTAACCACACTTGCTTACAACCTTGAAATGTTGTTTCCTTGTCTCAAAATGTATTTGCGCGCAGCTAATCGTAATCACAATCAGTCATGCGCAGTGTTTTTTAAAGTGTTTTGAAAGGCCGAAACGAGTATCTGAAATTTTTCCAACGCTCTCTCAAAATACAGTAGAAAGTCTCTTTACTACCACCACCAAAATACACTGAAACCTTGATTTTCCTCGCTCACCCCGTATTCAGAGAAAATAGTTGCTGTCTCTCAAATGTCTTTGCGGTCAGCAAGGCCAAACCTTAAAAGCAAAACCTGTTCATGCGGGAGTTACGTCAGCCGTTATAGTTACGGGCGTTAGCCTATTCAATTCGTCACAGTTGAGCAATTGCGTCAGGCAACAGCGCATGATGACGTTACCGGAAGAATTCAGACGTGCCAACGCAGTGGAAGAACGAAAATAGTGAAATAGAAGGGGAATTCCCACATGGTACTGGCTTCACACTACAGTGAGTCACGAATTGAGTAAGGGCGCCCAAATCTGCTTTTGAAATAGTTGCAAATTGTCCCAACGAAGCCTTGGCATAAACAAGTCGAATAAATTCCGTCTTAAGGAGGATTTTTTTGGTTCAAAACAGTTGGCAAACAGCTTCATTTGTGCAGGTTTAATCATTCGTGTTACGAGCACATCTATACTTTCGGGCATGACGCTGTGGTGTAGGTAAGTAAATCGCATTTTCGTGCATTTTTCGGCTTTATGTTTGCTATTCTACCTAGTTTGGTTTGCTTGCCTAAACTTTTATTTCATCCGATAGCGCACTACGTGCATGTGCTTTTGGTCTGGCACACTCTTATTTCGCCAAAAAAGGTTTTCATGCTCTTTGAGGGAGAAAATTTGTAGGCAAAAGTTGAACAACAACTTTTCTGGCAAGTTTGGGGAATTTCGGGCAACAATCCTTCGCACCCGTAAAATTTGCTTGCTCCTACACCCATGATCTCCAGTTTCCTTCGTGACTGGATTGCAAACCATGCCCCCCCCTGAAATGAGTAACCGCACAGGAAAGCATTTTTTAATCAAGACTGGCAAAAACTGATGTCTTTTCTCAGGACTAGTCCCGTAAAATGCAGTCCGCATCATCCTCAGACAAATGCTCCAACAGAAAGATTCAACTTGAGTTCTGAAAACGCTTTGAAGTTTCGGCTTAACGCAGAAAACTAGGCAGATAAGTTGCCAATGGTTCTTTTGGTCTTGCGCACTTTTACCGCAAACAATTAATGCATCGTCTGCTATGACGTTGCACGACATGATTATGTGGCAGACAAACCACTTGCACCCAACTGCGAGTGAATGACCGACTGATCAAATTCAACGACATCAGCAACAAGTGGCATTTCATCAGCATGTGCCAACGCATTTCCAGCTCAGTAAAAAGTACATGTCCATAAACGTCTGCTTGCGTAAGTCGACAGCCACCGGCGTTGACGTTATCGCCACCACAATACGTCATACTCGCACCCGTGCTGCGCGAGACTTGGCCTTTACAGCCCGTGAACATCACTGGCTGCTTAATCGTGTTCATTTGTATATGTCATTACCTGTGCCTGTCTGTAATATGTGTTTTTCTTCGTCAAAACATTGCATTGTTTAAACTCCCCCTTGCAACTGCAACTCGTCCAACTTTGGCCACTTCTTTCCTACTAAGTTTAACCCCATGCATCGCCTTTGGTCGGCTCCCATGTTACGCTGCATTTACGAGATCATTTCTTTTCTTTGTTCTTTTTGTTTCCAACAGCAACCTTTTTTTCAAAACCTTCCCCTTCGCACTTTCATCTTTCATCTGTAATGTCTGTTCGCCAAGAAGCAATAACAATCGGTTTGCCTCTACAGTATTTTGCATTTCAACTGCAATCTCGCATTCGACTGATTTTTGTTGCTCTGTTTAACGGCTTTGCAATGACGTTTTGGATTTCAACTTCTCCGCAATCAACGACACAGACAAGGGCGAACGCAAGGGGGTTGGGGTTAACAACCCTCCCCTTGAGCTTGATATTTTATAAAATCTTTATTGCCTGCGCAAAGGAAATTAAATGTTTTCGCATACTTTTTGCTTGCTATTTTGTCGACTTAATACAAATACCACGGAATAAATTTGCATGCAAAGGTCAAGGAACATTGTAAATGGGCCAAAAAGTAATAATTAGGTTTTGGTGAGAATCAGGGTCTGCGTCCAGGAATCATCTCACCACTTTTTGCAGACCTTTCGTCCACTACAGATGTTTTAGGTGGTGTTCCGCGATAGTTCACTTTATCCGAAACAATTGTCTCAATTTTGTCTGCTATGGCTGTTCAGCGCATGCACTGACAGCATTGGCTACGTTACCGATTTCTGTAGCATGATAGAACTGTTGCACGAGCTCAAAACAGCAGCTTTGAACATAGAAGCATTCAGGCATTTCATAATGTCTCAGCAGGGGAAAAGGAAAACGAGCAAAACTTCAATACATAAAAAAAATTGCACGTTTTCTTACGTACGTACCTATGCGCATTCTCGTTTCTTGTGTAGCAGGGTTGCCAATTTGGCTTTTTTAACACCTTTAGCTTTTTTTTAAATAAAAAAGCCAGAAAAATCTGTTCTTTTCTGGCTTATTTTCAGTCGGATATGCTTGGCTCTGGCAAAACATTGTCCGAGCTGCATATTCATGACAAACCTTTTGCGACGAGGGTCTATTACCATGCAGGGTGCACAGAATATTGCAAAAATTTTACTGCTGGCCTAAAAATGATCTATGTTATTGATAAAAAACAAATGCACGACAGTGTAATTACGGGGAAAGAATATGCTTCTAGAGATTGAACTTGTGTTATATCGATGTTTTTGACGAGTTTTAATGTCTATTTTGTGTGTGGTTGTGCATGTTTTATGTGTATATGCCTCAAACCTGCTATCTGGCAGATCCTGTTTTCAACATTGGTCTTCATAACTATAGTTGGCCTGAACTGAACGAACGTTTTTTCTCTGTAATACAATGCAGCTCGAAGTTTGGTTTTCGACCTCTCTTCCCTCACCACGGATTCACTCACTGGCTAGTGCTCGCCCAGCTGTATGCACCGTCTTTTTTAGCCCATCACTTTCCAACCAACAACACCCAAATGCGTTGAGTTCAGAGTTTAAGCATTCAAGTAGAATTTCCATCTCAGCAAACATTTCGCGATAAATGGCTTGTAGTTTGCTTGTCGTTACAAGATATTGTGTGATGTTGATAATTATATCAAGTAAAAATCATTCAAGAGTAAATTATGCATCATCAAGAGCCAAGTGCTAATGTTCTAAAACAGCCTAATGGATAAAAGTATTTAAAGCAAGCCCTGCAAGCTGCAACATGTCTGTGATATTCATCATAGAACGTAACACTGAAGGGTTTTCACTGATGAAGAATAAGCAGTTTGAAAGCTGACGTTGTTGGTTCAGAAAATAGTCGATCATTTATTTTGTCTTCTATCCATTACAAACCCTGGCTGCAAAACTGGCTTCAGACGATTTGACCGCAAAGCCACGTCATCCCAGTTGTGCGTGTATGCAGTAAATTGGTTTGTTTCGAACAGTGGCGTAGCCAGACCAAAATTTGTGGGGGGGAGCAAAATGGTTGACTTTAGGCGAGCAACAGTATTTTTGTTTGGGACGCCGCTTCTCACAGCACAGAATGACTATATATTGTACAAACGTTTAAGGGGGCATGGCCCCCTGTGCCCCTCCTGGCTACGTTTATGGTTGCGAAGACGTTGTAGGACGTATGACACAAGTGATCTAAAATAAAGGCGCCCCAACAGTCTCCCCACCGTAATAAATTCTGCTGTTCATATAACGGCTGTCGTCACAGCATATGACGCGAATTGTCACAAGACACTGTTTACGATGACAATACGTAAAACGAGCGGAAGTCTGAGACGTGCGCGACGCATTCCTCTTGCGACCGCTTAACAGTAACACAGCTTTATCTCGAGTATCCGAGAAATAAATGCTTGGTGCGGGTTACAGTTTGGCGAAATGTCACGTATGGTACGAATTTCTTGAGACAATTTGCCCATCGTTGCAACTATAATTGAAGTCGCTTTTAATAATGATATATTTTGTCCCAAGCTTATAACCACACTGATGAAAGAAAACCAAACATGGAACTCAACAACACCTAACGTTGATAGGTTTCGAAAGTTATTGTCTTTGAAAGTGCTCTGTCTATTCCCAATTCCCGTTTAATCCACCTGTTTTCTACCGACTATAGTATATCATTCTTCTACTGCGCAATCACTCAAAATTCAAAACCCAACCTGACCAGCATATTGGATGCCGCGCAAATGAAACCGGCGACGTGCACGTTCTTGCTGGTCAGCTTGAAAAAAACTAGAAACATGAGTAATCCTTATCTGCAATGACGAACGAACCACGCAACTCTGGCACGATTTTTTATCGATGAAAATGTGACTTGTGACCGCTTTTTCTGCCAGCAGCTTTCTCTTAAACGCTATCGAACAGCCCTTGAAGATGTGTAACACACGAAACTAATTTCCTTACGCAATAAATTGCGATCGATTCGCGTGGTGTGGGTCACTGTTGTGTCTTTACAAATATTGCTGAATGATAAGTACAAGCTGAATCATTGCAAGGAAATAGGAGCAGAACCAGGCAGGAGATTCCTCATACAGCCGGCTGCAAAGCTAGAGCCTGAATTGTTGCATGTAGATATATACCAACTGAAAAGCAAGTTTACTTCAAATTTTGCTTTCACCCACTGTCAAATTTACTTCACAACATTATAATTTTCATTGTCTCACAGGCGAAACTTTTCCTCATTGTACCTGGCACGCCTGTACTCTTGAGGAACAAATTTGCGCGACTTTCTCGCTCTAGTCGTACTGCGTGACTCGATATCGCCATGATGCGGTTTAACGCTGACTGACGAAACGCACTATTTGATACTGAGACTATTTCCATCCAGATTAGAGCTGCGAGCCGTGCCGCGCGCGGCCGCATTCAGTATTATTTGACCATGTGTGGACCGCGCCGTTTGTGATGTTAAAAGTCCTCACCGTCTTTGGAAATATTGAATCACATATCGAATCTCTGCAAAATACATGTCGCAACACTTGTGCTTGCAAATATAGTGTCTTGTATCTTAATTTCTGCTTGTAGTGATTTCTGTATTCCTGCGTTTAGCATTTCCAGTGATCTAACGCACACGACTAAGATTAGTTGATGTTCTTCCCCTCTGTGGCGTGATTGCGCTAGCAGTTGGTGCCGTATGTTGCAGGCATAAGAACTCGTACCATAACCAGACATGGGGGCGATTACAGCACAAATATAATCGATTACGATTACTTGCCACCTGCTCGATTACGATTACGAATAAACAAAATCACAATACAATTGATTAGGATTACGATTGTATTGAAAGTAATCACGATTACAATCGCGACTACATTTGTCTTGAAACATCTTCAGAACGAAAGCAAATCCTATTTGTATGGTTTGATGTATAAGTATATTAACGAAATCAAACCCTATTTGTGTGGTTTATTGCATAGGCAGGGCCGGCCTTAAGCCGATGCAGCTGCATTGGGCCCCGCGCTTCCGGGGGTCCCGCGCCATGGTGTTTGGGTAGGTTGTTCACGGCAGATTTGACATAGATTACATATTTTAATACTTTGTCAAAATAAAATTAACTCGATGACGTTGACACAAAGACAAAAGAAAAGTTGAACCCGTAGACGCAACGTATACCTCCTATTCGAGTCTAGATACTTCAAAAGTTGGCCATTTAATCAACAGCAGCGAATGTTCTGTTTGTATTTGTCGGCTTTGTCTGTACTGGACCCGGAACCGTGTCAGCCTGTCTGGGCAGTAGGTCAAAAGCTGTTGAGCAGCAACGCTAGTTGTGCCAACACTATTGTTGGTTATTATTCCGAAACAATTGCAAGCTGGGCAGGGCAGTAACGAGGGGAAAGGGGGCACAATTCCCCGGGCGCTGAAAAGTCCCAACAATGTCACAAGCACTTTCTTCGATGAAGTACATTTGCTTCCGAAGGACTTCAGATGCAAACAGGGGGGCGCCAAACTTGCTTGTTGCACCGGGCGCCATCTAACCTCGTTACGCCCCTGAAGCTGGGGCGTTCGCTTTGGGAAAAATGCATGGGGCACCACGATTAAGTTATAGACTTTATATGCAATGTGCCCCAAAATTTATTCAGTTGTGATATCTATGAACTTGCTGACAAGCATGACTATCAAAAACTTTTTTAAATTGCAATTTACAATCTACGTTGTTATGCCTCTGTGGAATATTTCTGGAGGCAATATTACTCTCCGCTCAGAAACTATTCCTTGCAGGAAATTTCCGAGGCAAAAGATTGAAATCCCATCTAGTCGCAAATGATATTTAATGCTTTCAAACGTATATCGAAAATGATGGAAAAACTTGCAAAACTGAAAGATTTTTTTATTTGCATTTGCTGTCTAGCGACTTCGTTGGAATAACTGAATATTGTTTAGAGAAACTCAGACATTCCACGTAACTAAAAATGCTGAAACGAAAGCGTGACACCGACAGAACCTACCGTAGTGGCAATGAAAAAAATGCATCGTAGAAAAAGGAAATGAAGCGTTTCAGCGGAGCAATAAAGAAATTATTATTGTTAGGAAGAGTAGTACCAAGATCGAGGAATCAGATAGTGAGTCACTCAGTTCCGTCAAGGATCAAGGTCTGCACAATTTTCCTGTATCTTCTGTGCAACCAGCTGAATCATCGTCTACTTTGGGCCATCAGTGTGATTCAAATTCCGAGAGTTAACACGACAGCCCTAATGTCAGCTATATCGAAAATTGTGAGGATCCTGCGTTTTGGCCCAAACATATTTCAACAGCTCAGCGAGATTTTCTAATCGGGAAGATCTGCATAAGCTAGATTTGAATAAGAATTTCATAAAGATGTAGCAAACAGGAAATTTTCAAATTGTTATCTACAGCGTTATTATCCAGTGGCGATGCAAAGGAAATGGCTAGTGTACACAGGGGGAAAAATCGAATACTTTTCTTTTGTTGTAAGCATTTTCCGATGTTTACGCCGCGCATAGGCGTAGCTAGGGGGGCTTACAGGGCCATGGACCCCCCAAATTTTTAGAACATATCGTCATTTTGTGCTTTGACAGGCGACATCCCAAACAAAATAATGTTATTCACCTAAAATCAAAACATTTTACCCCCCAAATTTTTCGGCTGGCTACGCTACTGATGCCACGCAACCCATTGATGGGTTTTCTGACTGGTCTAATGCTGGTGTGAGCTTAGCTGAGCATGAAAAGTTCAGTTGACACTTACAGACAAGTGTTCAATTCTTTAAGGCTGAGCAAAGACTATCGAAGAGCTACTCATTGGATTCAATTAATCAGCAGAGAATCAGGGATGAAAAGTTGCGGTGGCGAAATTATTTCAGCGTCTCCTTGCTTATTGATGTAGCTAGGGAGCTACGGGACACATGATTTATGACCACACTCCTCCAAAAAAATATTGTGTTGTCATGCGTATCAGGTACATACAGGTCAATTCCAATAATTTGCCATCCTTGTTGATGTTCTCATTTCATATTGGCCATTTTGCAAAAAATTTTCATCAAAAAGGTCGTAGGACGGTTGACTGAGCACGATGACGCCATATAACCTTGCTCAGTCAGAGGGGGCCCGCGCCTAGGTCTTCCATTGGGCCCCGCACTAGCCTGGGCCGGCCCTGTGCATAGGTATATTTTCAGACAACACACGATATGAATAAATCCAATAAACGAAATTACTAATCTCTAAGGATCAAGCACCGGAAAAATCACATTAATTGTTTAATGAGATGTTCGTGCAATCAACAAACCAGTGGCGCAACTAGAGGTTTGAGCTAGAAGGGAAACTCAGCTGAAGGAAGCATACAGGCCTCTGTAGGTGACCTACTAGTGAACACTTGGAAAAAAACTTGAGAAATAATGGTGAATTCGGGTGTGGATGGCTATACTAGAACCCCAAATCAACGGAAATACTCCGAAAAACGCGAAAAGACGACAACCTATTGAAAATCAATTAAAAGAACATTAAAAACGAAATATAAAGCTAAGTGGGGGCCTGGTTTTTACATTTGGCTGGCCTGGGGAGTGAAATGGCCACTCTTACTCTACTGCAACAAACACATTAAAATAATAATTAAACAAAAATGATCAATTTTAGAATCCTTCTTACAGTTGACAAACATCAACGCTTCAAATATTTTATCAATCAAACGACATCAATNATGTTTGGACATTCGTCCAGCAACGCTGAAAATTCGTTTGTTAATAATTTNNAAGTTGCTGACTATTTCTCNTAACTGCGGTTTACGATAGACTGCAAGACAAGCCAGCATAGCATTACGCAACTTTTAATTGGAAATGAAATGGACAGTGACGCCAATATAGCTGTTCATCTGTCACTTGGACCAAAAGTCAATGGTCAACAAAACCTCACTGGTTTCGCTGTTTTTTTTTACCAGTTTCTGGTGGATCACGGTTGACATGCTAGTTATCAGTGTTGTGGAAATGTGCTTTCGACTTGGATTAAACTAAAGTACCTTATTCCTC